>Ga0307478_10003394_pt1 | contig 11837 bp, 7 predicted proteins | sample atmos_gasesECM4C_2_FD_203713 | JGI IMG/M metagenome (GOLD analysis project Ga0307478, IMG submission 203713) | Hardwood forest soil microbial communities from Morgan-Monroe State Forest, Indiana, United States - atmos_gasesECM4C_05 | ecosystem: Environmental > Terrestrial > Soil > Temperate...
CATTCGCCTCCTGGGCTTTGAAGGCATTGAGGTGGCCGCGCAGCCTGCCCCGCCCGCTCAGCTAAATCAACAAGTCGGGACAACTGACCTGTTGAGCTAGGCAGATTTCCTGGTCTGTGCGCAAAACGCGATGATCTTTCCGCAGTGCAACGCGAGTGCCCACTTCAACGGTTTTCGAAAGCTCTTCGGCACGTAAAACTCAATTACTCTTGCCATGACAACCTCTTGCTCGTCTTTTATCCATCCTGAATTCGGCGACATTCATTTCGTCACCTGGCAACAATCAGAGCACGTACGGTTCCAATCCCGAGTTAATAGTCAGACTCGTGGATTAGAAAAGAAATGTCTCGCACCAAGTGTGCTTGCAAAATCCTGATAAGAATCGCTGCATGAAATGCAACCAATCGTGAATCGCAGCATCAATTACCAACATAAACTAAACAATGATGACGAGCAGCATGCCGCCCTCACAGTCCCGCCCCATAAACTATTCAGTCCACTGTGGAGGCGGCTCACGCTGCACGGATCTTCGTAGTGCCGCTGTTATTTCTCCCCGATTATGCCGCGGCATTTGGGAAGCTTCGCGGTACATCTCCTGATGGTCGAGCGGGGTCGTCGATTCTTTTGTTCATCGGATCGCTTCGGCAAAACCGGATTTGATCCCAGGCCGGCAGAAACTGAAGACTGGGATACCCGAGATGATTCCTCACAAGCCATCAGAGCGAGTACTACAAGAAGCTGCTCCATGGGTCGGTTTGGAAGTTTGGATGCAATGTTCTTGACAGGGCGGAATGTTTGGTAGCGATGGATCGCGCCCGGAAGAATGAATTGGGAAGTTACCAGTCCTTGCTCGAGAAAATACTGGCGCTTCACCCAGTTCAGTCCCTTCGCGCAGCGCGCAAGAATCGCTATTTAGATGGAGGGTCTGCTGATGCGAGGATACATTTCTTTACTATCTGTTTTGCTGGTCTCGACCGCACTTCTTTCCGGGCAGACTGCCTCGAACCAAGGCGGGTCGACTGCGTCTAAAGCCGCGAACGATCCCACTCCAATAACGGTTCAAGGGTGCTTGACCGGTTCTTCCGCTCACTGTACGGTGGCAACCACTCAGGGGGACCTTTACCGGCTGGCGGGGAATGACGCATCTCTGCGTCAATTCAACGGAACGACTGTGAGCATTACAGGAACCGCAACGAAATCAGATGCGTCCTGGTCTGCGAAGAGGGTCCTCAAGACTCCACCACCCAAGCTCACAGTCTCGAAGATCAAGAAGGTATTCGACACCTGCGATTAATCGGCGGGAAACACCAAAATGGTGGCATCACTGTAAAGGGACTGAGCGTCCTGCTCAACCTGCCGAACGTACTGTTTGCCCTCTCGTGGTCACAGGGAATTGTGGACGCTGCCCGTCAGTTCCGTGAGGTCTCAGCGCCGATCTCGCTGCGGCACAACGGTGGAAATCGACAATGGGTTGACCATTCGTGTCGGTCCTTTGACACCTCCGTTTAACACCTTTCACTGCGGAGAAGGTCACGCACAAACCAGTCTGCAAGTTACAGGCAATCCGAACTCTGAGTTTAGGTTTGGCAATACCTTGCAGCGTTAAACCGTTGATGAAACGTGGGGAGTTGGAACTGGTCGGCGCGGTACCGGTTGCGGCAACATGCGCCTGAGCCGATGAGGGATTCGCACAGACACGCGTCAGCCACAATCTCGACTCAAGAAGCGGTTTGGAATCCTGCTTGCTTCAACTCAACAAGTTTCGAGTGCTACGGATGGCCAAGGGGTATCCGCCACCCTGCAACGAGCAGTGAAGGGAAAGGTGTTAAGCATCCGTTACCTGCCAGGAGATAAGCATTGAGAACCAGGCTGGCTTTGCCAAAACATCTTGCGAGTATTGCTTCCGGACTTCTGCTCGTAGCTGGTCTCGGAACGGTTGGCTGTGCCACCAAACGCGAGGTGGTTGTGCCGGCTCCTTCTGCATTGTTGGCGCCTCAGCCCAATTCTGCCGAAGCCTCGGATAGTGGCGTCCAGATCGTTGTGCAAACAAACGCTTGGGACGGGTACCCTCGCGACCTTAATGCAGACGTTATTCCGTTGAAAGTTACCATTCGGAATCATGGCCGGCATCTTCTGGCCGTCCGCTACGGCAATTTCATCTTAATTGCAGCCGAAGGTCGTCGATACCCTGACATCCCTCCCTATGAAATCACCGGCCATACCTACGAGCATCTTCAGCCGCGTTGGGCCTATTCGAATGCGGAATATGTCTCCGTGCCGCTGCCGACAAAAGAGATGCTCGAGAGAGCAATCTCTGAGGGTATCGTTTCGAGGAATGAGACAGCGGGCGGGTTTCTCTACTTTCATAAGCCTGCACCAGGGTCGCAAACGCTCTCGTTCAGAACGGTCCTGGTGGATGCCGAGACGGGACAGACGTTCGGAACCATTGTCGTACCGCTTTCTCTAAGGCCGCTATAGTCTGCTTGGCGTATCCCGTTCTTCGGGAGCACGCTTGATTTGCCGCTCGGTCGAATCTTCATGACGGAGTCGCGTTTAGAAACGCATCAGCCACAACTAGGCTCTAGAAGCGGTTCGGAATGCTCGCTACAACTCAGCGCCACGGATATTATCCGAGATATGATCGTGGTTTCGGACTCGGAGTGCCGTCTCTATGAGAGATGAGATCATTTTTGCCGCCTTGATTACCTTGGCTGAGGATTTCAGCTTGCATGTTGCGCATAACCCGCTGCGCTGACTCTTCATCGCGATCTCTGCTAGATCCGGGTTCCGCGGCCACCTGCCTGTTCAACATATCGGTGATCACCAACTGCATAACCTCGCGATCGAGCAAGGTCAGTGTGTCGTGGGGCTTTACTAAAAGCACCTCGCGTGCGTTTACTGACACTCCGTCACAATCGTGACACCGACATCGAGTTGCGGATCCTTGGATAGGCGAGTCTGAGCGAGGCCGCTCGGAATAGCACGCTAACATAGACCTTTGGCATTCGCACAAGATCCTGCCTTGAGTGGCAAGGCAAGTGCTTTTCCCAATTCCATCGTCAACGTGGTGAGTGGTTGAATTGCCCGTCACGGACCGGGAAGACTTTTATGAACACGTTTACGAAAAGGTATTGGTATCAGGATCTCTGTTGGACGTGTCCGGACTCCCGTCTGGAATAGATTTCTCTCTGACATGGCCGATCACACTACCTGTTCTGGCAAAGTAAGGCTTCGTAGCAGTCCAGGAAACCATATTGAGCAGATCCTGCGTCGACGGCGCGACGCCTTCCCGTCGGCGCACTTTAGAGCACATTCTAGAAACACATGCCTTTGAGAAAGAAGTACCGCTTCGGGCTGCCGTTGTTCGTGTGTGCAACTGATTGCAGCGTCCGTAAACATTTGAGCATATTCGCATTAGGAAAGTGCGCGAAAGGCACGTGAAATGCTGGTCAGGATGAAGGAGTGGGTGTGCCCGCACCGCCTCCCAGTCGTTTCCAGGCCTCCCGTGCAACGCGGACTGACCAGAAGGGCACTACCCAGGAGGACCCTAGGTTATGCGTCGCTTCATTCCTATTCTTCCTTGCTTGCTCTCTGCGGCTCTCGCAATGATTCTGCTGAGCTGTAGCGGCCGCGGTAGCAGTACCAGTAACAACTCCATGCAGATGGCCATGGTGCAAGTCAGCCTCAGTGATCCGGCGACCTGTTCCGCGCCGCAAGGGCCATTCAGCCACGTTTACGTGACCGTCACCGACGTTCGCATTCACCAAAGTGCAAGCGCGTCGGATACCGACCCGGGCTGGGTCGACCTGGCCCCGGGTCTGGCCAGCAGTCCGGTGCAGGTGGATCTGCTCGGAGCCGCCACGCAGTGCTTCCTCAAGATGCTGGGCTCGAGCGAGATTCAGCCTGGTACGTATCAACAGATTCGCATCATCTTGGCGGACAACAGCGCGCTGGTCAGCGGAAACCATTGCGGAAGCGCCGCAAACTGCATAGTGCTGGGCGGCGATCCCATGAATCCACGTCCGCTGCAACTCTCGTCGGAGTCGAAGACCGGCATCAAGATTCCTCCGGGACAGATAGCCGGGGGGAATTTTGTGGTGGCGGCGGGAGAGAGCAAGGATCTCGACCTCGATTTCAACGCCTGCAATTCCATCGTGCGCGAAGGAAACGGGACGTTCCGGTTGAAGCCCGTACTGCATGCGGGTGAAGTCGCACAGCTGGCCGCGATCAGCGGAACGGTGATAGATGTGGGCACGCAAGCCCCCGTCGTGGGCGGAAACACGGTGATTGCCCTGGAACAGGACGATGGCAGCGGTGCGGATCGCGTTGTCATGGAGACGGTGACCGACTCGAACGGAGCATTCTCGTTCTGTCCCGTCGCTAGTGGAACCTACGACATCGTGGTAGCAGCCATCAACGGGGCGGGCGTGGCCTATGCGGCGACCGTGATTAAAGGAGTGCAATCCAGCGCTGCGCTGGGGAAGGTGCCCTTGACACCGGCTCTCGCACCGGCTTCCATCATGGGAACGATCACGACCAGCACGGGCAGCGCCGGAACAACGGCTGATCTCACCTTGTCGGCGCTGCAGAGCATCATGGTGAACGGCGGCAACCTGCTGGTCACAGTTCCGCTGGCCGCGCAATCGGCGTCGACCGCGACCTTGATGACCGCGCCCGGCATGAGTTGCCCCGGGAAAACGGGTTGCACAAGCTACACGCTTTCTGTGCCCGCGGCGAATCCCAGCATAGGAGCCTTCAGCAGCTCGGGAAATCAGTCGCCTGCTGCTCCGGCAACGGGGGCGGTGAATTACACGCTGGATGCGGTTGCGTTCGTGCCGGGCTCGGCGGGCCAGGCTGACTGCAGTCCATCGGATCTGCAAACCAGCCAGACTAGCAGCAGTGCGCCCCTGCAGGTGACCCCGGGCGTGAGCGCGACCGCAGCAACGCTGGCGTTCACAGGCTGCAACTGAGAAGCCCTGGCGGCTCGTGTTCAAAGTCTATTTAATGCATCCAGGAACATCGGTGGAAAGCGATTGCGCTCTTGAACTCAAACTACCAAAGTCGTCGCTTACCTTCGGAAGAGGGGATTGGTCGGGGCGGTTGGATTTGAACGAACGACCTCCTTTCGCCCAAGTACTGGTCGCAATGAGGGGCTCCACAGGATATCAAGAATGTATCCGAAACTTATTAGTTCTCGGCTCCGCACTATGAGCGATCTGATGGGCAAGTTCAACATTGAGAAATCGCTGACGTGGGGCAGTTTGTGTGTTAAGTTGACGTTGTTCCATCCTATTGGCTAAACCCAAAAGTTAACCAAAGGGCACGAAGTCGCACGCGGGAAGCCGATTGCGACTAAAAAACATTCTGATGCTTCGTGGCCTTGGTGCTTGATTGGCTTTCTGTGCGCAAAAGCCTTGAGAAACAGAAGTGCAAACACCTTCAGCGCTGCAGCCAAATGGCTTTCGCACCACAGCCGCGTCGCGATTGCCCTGACGACGACGGCCGTTGGTCTGGCGCTCTTCGCTTATTCCGGAATCGGCGGCAATCAGGGTGCCGGATTTCTGTTTATCCAGGACATCGAGCAGCGCACGCTTGATGTTCGGTTCGCCCTGCGCGGCAAGCGCGCTGTGGATCCTCGCATCGTCATCGTTGGAATTGACGACAAGACACTGCAAACGATTGGCGCCTACCCTCTGCCGCGAAATAACTACGCTCTTCTGGTGCGTCAGTTGAAACGAAGTGGCGCCCGCGTCATCGGCTTTGACGCAACTTTTCCCACCGCAGCTAGCAGCGAAGCGCTTGCCGTTCTGACACGGTTGCGAAGCGAAATCGGGCCCTCCGCGCCCGCAGACCTGCGAAAGAAAATTCAGCAGCAACAACAAGAATCTGACGTCGACGCTGCCTTTGCGGCCGCCCTTAAAGAAGCGGGAAACGTGGTTCTTGGCCATCTTTTTCTGAGTGCTGAGAGTGCCAAGTTCTCCGATCCCAAACTGGCCGAGGCCTATTTCAACATCGCATGGGCGAAGGCCTTCCCACAGGTTCTGAAAGTTAAATCCAACAATCGAGATTTCGATCTCGGCCGGGCGTGGATTCAGGGTGGAGGGTCGATAGCCGCGGGAGTGGAAGCCAACCTTCCGAAACTGGCCGAAGCCGCCGCTTCCTATGGTTTCTTCAACACCTCTCCTGATGCCGACGGAGTGATTCGGCGGGCGCTATTCATGATTCGCTACCAGGACCAGGATTTCTTCCCGTCGCTGGCGTTGCAGGTTCTGCGGCAATATGAAAACATTCCCGACCAGCAAATCGCAGCTTACGTAGCCGCGGACGGGGTCGAGCGCATTCAGTTTGGCAATCACGAACTGCATCCCTGGCAGGACGCCACGGCTCTGATCAACTACGCCGGCCCCTATCACTCATATCCGCACTACTCGATGGTGGACGTGATTTCCCAGGCTGCGCCCGCGGACGTGTTTCGCGACAAAATTGTTCTGATTGGCGGTACCGCGCTGGGCATCGGCGATCTGCGCAACACACCGTTTGAAAAGCAAGGTTCCAGTTACATGGGAGTCGAGGTCCATGCGAACATCCTTGACAATCTCCTGCACAGCGCCGATCCGCAGCGCACCTTTCTCATCCGCGGCTTCAGCGAAGAGATGATCGACATAGGTTTCATTGTCCTTTTCGGCATTGGGCTGGAACTTTGGTTCGGCCGCTCCCGCCCTTGGGTTGCCACGCTCGCTGCCTTGGTCGCGCTGGGCGCGTTCCTTGGCTTTATCTACTACGGTTTTGCGCATTGGGGCCGCTGGTACAGCTTCGTAATACCAGCGGCCACTCTGGTGGTCTCCTTTGCTTCCATCACCGGCTTTCGCGTGATTCAGGAGGAGCGCGAGAAACGGCAAATTCGCAAGACATTTTCGCAATACCTCTCGCCTGGGGTCATCGCCCTAATTGAGAAGGATCCGCAAAAGTACATTCGCCCCGGAGGCGAAGTCCAGGAACTGACGGTGATGTTCAGCGATATCCGCAATTTCACCACACTCTCCGAGGGGCTGACACCGGACGAACTCGTGAACCTGCTGAATCAGTACCTTTCCATGATGACCGACATTATTTTTCGCAATCTGGGGACGCTCGACAAATACATCGGCGATGCGATTATGGCTTTCTGGGGATCGCCTTATCCACAGCAGGATCATGCCTATCGCGCGTGTCGCTGCGCGCTGGAGATGATGGCGGGTCTGGAGGAGCTGAACCGCAAATGGGCGGGGCTCGGGCGAGGCCAGATCGCCATCGGCGTCGGGCTGAACACAGGGCCGGTGAATGTCGGCAACATGGGATCCAACAAGCGCTTGGCCTGGACCGTGATGGGAGACAACGTCAATCTGGCCTCCCGTCTGGAAGGCATGACGAAGGAATACCGCAACCGTGTGATCATCAGTGAAAGCACTTATAACCAAGTGTCGGGTCAGTTTGTCGGGCGCGAAGTCGACCGGATTCGAGTCAAGGGAAAAAAACAGCCGGTGGTGATTTACGAGTTGGTGGCGCCGATTTCCGAACGCCAAGCCTACGCGACGTTGCTGGCCCAGTACAATGCGGCGCTCGATGTGTACCGCAGACAAAATTGGCTCGAGGCGACCGGAAAGTTCGGTGAAATCTTGGCCATGTATCCGGAAGACGGCCCCACCCAGGTGCTACTACAGCGCTGCCTTGAATTCATGCAGGAAGCGCCGGATCCCCATTGGGACGGAGTCTACGTGATGAAGTCGAAATAGCTTCATTCCGGCTCTGCTCGATCCCTGGGGTTCGCCGCGTGCAAGTTTGTGATCGTTGCGGCTTGGGGCTGAGTACGGGACCGATCTTCGCTCGTTCGGCCCAGAAATCAACTGATTGAGAAGGCGCTCTTCCGCAACTCGCTCGCCAACTACCCGGCGACACTCATTCCAACCAGTGGACGAATAAAGTTTCTTGACGTCACTCTCTTTTCTGTGGGTTAATTCGCTTGCACGTTCGAATTTCTGGGGCACATTCGAAGTCCTGGAGGTGCCGTGCTTAGGTCACTGCTGACGACTGTTTTGTCTCTGCTTTTGGTTTCGCTGGTGTTTGCCGCTCCCGCCGACAACCAAACGGCCGGAGAAGTGAAGGCACTTATTCCCGCCGCTTGGCGCAATGCCCAACCGCTACACGTTAAGGACAGCCTGCAGTGGAATGATCTGCTGAAAACCGCTGCAGAGGGACGTTTGCGTGTCGGCCTTACCGACGGTTCGATACTTAGTCTCGGCTCAAACAGCGAACTCAAAGTAGTAAAGAGCGATAGTGCGTCCCAGCAGACTTCGGTCGAAGTCAACTATGGCAAGCTGCGCAGCCAGGTGGTCCAGATCACCAAGCCGGATGGCAAGTTCGAACTCAGGACGCCGAACGCGGTGATCGGCGTCATTGGAACTGATTTCTATGTCAGCTATGCAAACAATCAAACCACCGTGATCTGCTACGCGGGTAGATTGATGGTCACACCCTCGGCCGGCGCGAAAGTGCTCAAGGGCAGCAATGCGCCAGCCGGCGCGACCAACACCATAATGCTTATTACCGGGCAGATGATCGTCATCGGCTTCGAGATACCTCCCGGAGGGTACCAAGCAAGCTCAGTTCCGGCTGTGATGATGGAGGCGAGCATGCTAGACACCAACGTTCCCGATGGATCGGCACCCGATATTGCTGAGCCGGGGGCTTCAGCGATGCTTTACTCGCACGGGACGACATTGCTGAATGGCAGCAGCATCCCGAGATCATCGGCCCTCTTTTCGGGCGACCGAGTACAGACCGATGCGGACTCGGTTGCCAACATCAACACGACCGGCTCAACCATCCTGATTCATAACAAATCGCTGGTTCAATATGAGGGCAACGCGGTCAAGTTGGAGCATGGAGGCGTAACGGTATCGACGTCGAAATCGCTAGCCGCCCATGCTGCGTCTGTCACAGTTTCACCGGCTGGGAGTGTTTGGACCGAATTTGAAGTCAGAGACGTCGATGGCAAAGTCCAGATCATGGCGCGCAAGGGCGACCTCATTGTCAGTGATGATACCGGCACCACCACCCTGGCACAGGGTCAGGAAACGACGCGAGACGAAGAGTCGGAGAAGGATAGAAACAAAAAGAAGAAGCCGGCGAGAGCTGGAACTACGCCTGCCGCTGCCGGGGGAGTCCTTGACAGTCCAGTGGCAATCGGAATAGGGACCGGCGCGATTGTCGGAGTGACAGCGTGGGTGTTGAGCAGGGGCGACGAGCCGGTGAGTCCCGCGAAGTAGCTCAAAGATTATTCCTGCTGCAGCCAAGGATCTACGCACCGCTTCTGCAGGCCGCCTATCAGCCTCCTACATCACGAATCGATCGGAAGCGAATGCTTCCTTACAGCCCGTTTTCCGAGCATTACTATAGTCCGCCTCGTCGCGCCTAGGCGAAAATGAAAGGAAGAGTCTAAGCTATCAATAGCTTCTAGTTTGACCGCCGCAACTTTCCTTCATGTACCCTCCGTGGAAGAGTTTCGATCTTCGCCAGGAATTGACGACGAGAGGAATTCAAAAGTTCGCTGCGGACTACGAAGGCACACAACGTAAAACGGGTTGACTCTGTTAGCGATGAAGACAGAGTAATGGAAAAGAGAATCATGCAGAAACTGAAATACATCATTTTGGGTGGGGGCATGGTTGCCGGCTACGCCGCCAAAGAATTGGCCAGTCGGGGCTTGAAGTCCGGAGAACTGGCGATTATTTCAGCCGATACTGCATTGCCCTATGAGCGTCCACCTCTTTCAAAGGGTTTTCTGTCGGGCAAAGATGACGAGACGAATATTCTTATCAACGGCGCGGACTGGTACAGGGAACGCGGGATCGAAGTGCGACTCAACACAGTCATTGAGCGCATCGATCCAAATAAGAGGTTACTGCTCAGCAACTCGGGGGAGGAATTTGAGTGCGAGCACCTACTGCTGGCCACGGGTGCACGAGCAAGAAAGCTCGATGTGCCTGGGAATGACCTCAGGAACGTGTTCTACCTACGCTCGCTGAAGGATTCCGAAACGATACGATCCAAAAGTGCAAGCGCCAAAGAGGCGGTCATTATGGGTGGTGGATTTATCGGCATGGAAGTCGCAGCAGTGCTAGCCCAGAAAAACATCCAGACCACGATGGTAATTCGCGAGGATCGAGTCTGGAGCCGTGTTTTCACACCCTTAATGTCAGCTTTTTTTGAACGGTATTACATCTCCCGGGGAGTGCGGATCGTGAAAGAGGCGCAGGTAGCTTCATTTGAAGGAAGGGGTGCGGTGCAGGCTGTGCTCCTCGGCGATGGCAAGAAAATTTCCTGTGACGTTGTTGTTGTTGGCGTAGGTGCGGTTCCGGTTATGGAACCAGTAGAGAAAACTGGAGTCACCGTGGAGAATGGCATCGTAGTGAACGAATATTTGGAAGCCAGCAGGGCAGGTCTCTACGCGGCGGGCGACGTTGCAAATTATCCTGACACGATTTTCAGGAAGCGGCGGCGTGTAGAGCATTGGGACAATGCTGTTTCTCAAGGTCAGCATTGGGCGCGAGTGGTTCTTGGTGAACGGCAGCCCTTTGTGCATGTTCCGTATTTCTTTTCCGATGTTTTCGATCTCTCGTACGAACTGTGGGGCGACTCAGCAGACGCAAACGAAGTCGTAGTTCGCGGAGACTCAAACACGTCCAGTTTCAGTGTGTGGTGGCTTAAGGACAACCGAGTGGCGGCGGCATTTGTTATGAATCGGCCCGACGAAGAAAGACAGGTAGCACCGGAATGGATGAGATCGCACCAAACGATCTCACGAGAGCGTCTGTCGGATCAGAAACGGTCGGTTCTCGAAACTATATCAGGTTAAAAACTGTCGGTTCACTTCTGCAGGAGCGAACTTCCCACGGTGGATCACCCACACCTACTGAATGACCCTTTGCGCTGCTTGTTCGTTCAGACCCATAGCCTCATCATCTTGGCCTTAGGCTCCAAGCGCTTGTCTATGCGCGAGCGGCCGCAAACTAGTGCGCAATTGAAGGCTCCGCCCATCGCAACATGTCCTGAATGGTCTTGCTGTCTGTGGCGATCTCTACAGGGAACGAGGCGAGTGTGTGCGCCTTAAGTCGTGAAACCATTTCGCCAGACTGCGATCTACCCGTCGCTGATACTTCCTGGTCCTGGTATCAGGTAGAACCAAGAAGAACGGCGCCCCTCAAACTTTTGCAGCGAAGTAACCGCTGCTCTGCAGGTCCACATGTCTTTAGGTCCATCTGCTGTGCTACGACCTCGGTCACTTTCCGCGCGACGCATCACCCACTAGCATTCCCTTCGAACGATATTTCTCTCGAGAACACTTGGGCTGTTAGGGATGCTGCCCGCCAAACTGGGAGCAGAATAAGGCGGGGAAGTCCTCCAATTCGGGGAATGACCTGCGAGAATCCTTCGTCGAACGGAAACAGCCCGCATCTTCTCCAGCTAACTTTGCGCTTCGCCAGTGTAGATCGTGTCCCGACTTGAGCACATTCGGCACGACAATCCCGGAAAACGTGGTGAGCGCCGAAAGTCCAAAGACCGAATCTGAGGTTGCACTAACCCTTGGATTGCTGACTGTTGTCGGAGGCAAAAAGCATGCCAGAGGCAAAAACACTTTACAGAATCTTTGAACACTGGCTTCCTCAAGATACCCAATTGGCCATTGTTCGTGAGGCGTTTCGTAAAGAAGATCGGCCTTCTGTACTTCGTTCGAAATCTGGTTACCTGCACGAGGGAGAGGCTTGGGTCCGGGAACATCGGTCCCTGCTGACTCCGGT
>Ga0307478_10003397_pt1 | contig 11831 bp, 6 predicted proteins | sample atmos_gasesECM4C_2_FD_203713 | JGI IMG/M metagenome (GOLD analysis project Ga0307478, IMG submission 203713) | Hardwood forest soil microbial communities from Morgan-Monroe State Forest, Indiana, United States - atmos_gasesECM4C_05 | ecosystem: Environmental > Terrestrial > Soil > Temperate...
TAGGCCTCCAAACTTGGAAAAAATGAAAGGGAATGTGCATATATCGCAGATTAATGCCCCTGGCACATATATCCAACCGACCTTGGCACAGCTTCTTAGGTACGCTTTAACGGAAACGGGACGAAGATAAGCCCATGGCATGACGAACCACATGATCCAGATGATAACTACCGGTCCGCTAGGCCAAGGTGGAACAGTTTGACCCCAATGCGCGCTCATCCGCAGCGGAAATATGAGACTATCTCCAAGCAAGAGCTGTTGGAAGAAAATGCTAACACCAACAAGCCACCATCGATCTTTTTCGGGCACCGTCCCAATCGCTGAATTTGAGTTCATTTTTTGCCTGACGTTAATGCCGCCCCACCCGAAGACAAGCGTGGCAAGAGCAGGCTCCATAGGTGGAGCGCGTTGACCTCAACGCGCTTGGATTAATTGAGCGCATCGGGACGCCTCGCTCCACCAAGAAAAGTCCGCTTTCGCACGCCAGCAGGCTCCTGCAAATGACCTGAACCACCCTGTGAATAACCGATTTATTCTCCGCGTTACCCGTTATCCCCGCAATTTGTTACGGGAATGAAACGCCGATTGTCGGGAACGTGGTGCCGGGCGGCTGTGTCTGAGCTGGCTTCCTTTTCACGGCCTTTTCACGCCTTTATGCCAGCTTGAATCTCGCCTCGGAAAACAGGTTGAACAAACGTCGACTAGCACAAATCCATGAACGAACAGCACGATCTTCAGTCCCAGCGGGAGCGACTGCTCAAGGTTTTCGAATTTCTCAAGGCTTACACCGAGCTGCGCTACCCGCCGGTCAGGGAAATCGACCGGCAGCTGGACGTTTTCTGGGTGAAAGACCTGCCCCCGCATCATTCGGTGGAGCTATTCTGCGACGTTGGGACAGCGGAGGCCGAGGGGGACCAGGCGGACGTCGTCCTGCGGATTGCCCGGCCGGTCTTGTTCGAGTGCCCGGAACCGCCGGAGCAGATTGCCGACTGGCTCATGCCCGGCTGGCAGGAGATCGAGGGCACGGTCGAGATCCACCCGTCCCATACTACTCCCGATAAGAACGGCGGGACACTGATCGAGTCTTTCGACGAAGTCACGCGGCGGCCCGCACTTTTGAAAGAATGGAAGCAATCGCGGGCCGCGTGGCAAATCACCGAGCGGCCCGCCCGGCAGGCGTTCGACCTCTTTGAGGCGGTTTACGAATGGTACGGCCGGCAGGAGCGCGAGGCCGAGAGCATCGAGATCATGTGCGGCGACGGCCTGCTGCATTGCCCCGACGAAGGCGGCAAGTTTGACCATCCCGTGCTCCTGCAGAAACTGGAGCTGGAATTTTATCCGGAGGGCCGGCAACCCGAGTTTGTTTTTCGCAAGCAGGAGCATCCGCCCGAGCTTTACCTGGAATTCCTGCGCGCATTGCCGAAGGTCAACCACCTGCAGATCGCCCGTTGCGCGGACGAGCTGAAAAAAACCGAGCTGTTTCCCTTCGGCAACGGCGACGCGTCCGAATTTTTGCAGCGTTTGATCCAGGGCATTTTCCCGACCGGCGGCCAGTTGCTCCCTGACGGCGAAAAACCGAAGGGCCCGAATCCCACCATCCGGCGCGACCCGGTAATCTTCATGCGCCAGCGCCGGACCGGCCTCGGCAACTTTTTCGATCTTGTGGTGGAGGACATCGCCAAGCGCACCGAGTTTCCCACATCCCTGCTGCAGATTGTCGGCCTCGTGGACAACGTCCCGGCCGCGGCGGAGAAACCTCAATCAATTTCGCTGGGCAATGAGGACGAAGACATTCTCCTGAGCAAGCCCGCGAATCGGGAGCAGTTGGAAATCGCGCGGCAACTGACCCGGCGCAATTGCGTGCTGGTGCAGGGCCCACCGGGCACGGGCAAGACCCACACCATCGCCAACCTGCTCGGCCATTTGCTCGCCCAGGGCAAACGCGTGCTCGTCACCGCCCACACTCCGAAAGCCCTGCGCGTTCTCCGCGAAAAAGTCGTCGAGCCGCTCCAGCCGCTCTGCATCAGCGTCCTCCAAAACGACAAACAAAGCCAGGAGGAGCTGCAGCAGTCCGTGCGGAAAATCCATGTGCGCCTTGCGCAGGACGACGAGCAGTTGGCGCGCGAGGCGGAACGCCTGAAACAAGACCGCCGGCAGATCATCGAAAAACTCCGCCAGGCCCGCACCCGCCTGCTCGAGGCCCGGCAGGATGAAATTCGCAGCGTTGTTTTCGGCAAAATTGACATCCGTCCGATCGACGCAGCCAGACGCGTCCAGCAGGGCGCCGGCGCCGACGACTGGATTCCCAGCCCGATTAGCCTGGGCCAGTCGGCTCCGCTCCCGCACGCCGAGCTGGTCGCGCTTTACCAGACCAACACCCGCATCAGCCTCGATGACGAACACGAGATCAACACCTTCCGCCCAGGCACGGCCACCCTGCCCACGCCGAAGCAGTTCAACGCGCTGACCGACGAAATCACCGATCTCAAAACCCAGAATTTGCGCTACCGGGCCGAATTGTGGGACGAGAAAAGTTTTCCCTCCGATCTGACGGAGTTTGACCGGATGCTGGAACTCGCCGCCAAGGCCATCGAATTTTTCCGGGACGGCGCCCCGTGGCAACTGGAAGCCGTGCAGGCCGGACGCGACGGAAACGAAGCCAAGCAGGTCTGGCTTTCGCTCACGGCCTTGATCGAGAGTGGATGGCAGGAAATCCAGGAGTGCTACGCGCAGGTGATCGCGCACGGGCCGACCATCGAAGACCCGCGCTCGCCCCGCGAGTTGCTTCCGATCGTCGATGAAATCATTGCGCATATCGAAGCCGGAAAATCGTTCGGCCCGCTGACCAAGCTCACGAAGTCCCAATGTCATCAGGTCATCAGCGCCGTCAAAATCAGCGGCCGGGCGCCCGACCTCAAGAACTCGACGCATTTTCGCGCGGTCCGCGCCTCGCTCCGGATGCCGATCGCGCGGCAGGAGCTCGTCGAACGCTGGGAACGGTTGATGACCGCGCTGGGCGGCCCGCCCGCCTCGGAACTGAGCGACAAACCGGAGCAGGTATGCCGGCCGTTTATTTCCCAGATCCAAACCTGCCTCGACTGGCACAGCTCGACGTGGCTGGCCCTGGAGGCGAATTTCAAGCGGCTTGGCTTCAACTGGCCGGCCTATCTCGACTCCACCCCGCCGGGCACGGGCGCCAATGCGGAACTGCGCCGCCTGCGCAACGCCGTGCTGGGCGATCTGGAAAAAATCCTCAAGGCGCGCGCCGGCTGGCTGCGTCAAAAACATTTGGATGACGTCTGGACGGAATGGCGCTCGCTCGTGCAGGAAACCAACGAGTCCGAGGCGGCCGTGACCCAGTTGCTGCGGCAGGCCCTGCGCGACGCCTCACCAAGTGCGTACCAACAGGCTTACGATGAACTGGCACGCCTGAAAAATCTCGAGCCGGACCTCGCCGTGCGCCGCAACCTGCTTTCCCGTTTGAACCAGGTTGCGCCCGCCTGGGCCACCGCGATCAAAAACCGCCATCCGTTCCATTTGAAGCCCGAGCCGCCGGGCGACCCTCAGGCGGCCTGGGAGTGGCGGCAATTGCATGATGAATTGGAGCTTCGCGCGAATATCTCCCTCGACGAAATCCAGCAGCAGATCGAACGCCTGAGCCGTGAACTGCTCGGCGTGACCGCAGAACTGGTCGAGAAGCTGACCTGGGTCAGCCTGATCCGGCAGACGACCCATGAACAGAAGCAGGCCCTGGGCGCGTATGCGGCGATGCGCAAGAAACTGGCCAAGTCCGGCAAAGGCGTGCGCGACGCGGAATTTCTCGCCGCCGCCCGGCGCGAGATGATCGTGGCCAAGGGCGCCGTGCCGGTCTGGATCATGCCGCTCAACGAAGTCGCCGATGCGTTCGACCCGCGCACCTCCCAGTTCGACGTGGTCATCATCGACGAAGCCAGCCAGTGCGATCCCATGGCGATGTTCGCGCTCTACCTTGGCAAGCAAACCGTCGTGGTCGGCGACGACGAACAAGTCACGCCGGTGGCCGTCGGCCTGGACATGGAACTGGTGAAAAACCTGATCACCGTGCATCTCCAGGGCATTCCCCGCAGGGAACTCTACGACGGTGAAACCTCGATCTATGAGTTCGCACAGTTTGCCTTCGCCGGCGTCATCCGCCTGGTGGAGCATTTCCGCTGCGCCCCCAACATCATCGCATTCAGCAACGGCCTTTCGTACAAAGGCGAGATCCAGCCGCTGCGGGAAGCCACCTCGATCAAGCTCACCCCGCATGTGGTTCCCTTCCGCGTTGAAGCCGGGCTCAGCCAGGGCGATGACACCAATGACGCCGAAGCCGAGGCCATTGCCTCGCTCATCTGCGCCGCCGTCGAGCAACCGGAATACGCCGTGAACGAAGCGGGGAAACCCATGTCGTTCGGCGTGGTTTCGCTGATCGGCGACCAGCAGGCCATGAAAGTGGATACGCTGCTCCACCAGCGGCTCGAACCCGCCGAATACAAGCGCCGCCAGATTCTCTGCGGCAACCCCGCCCAGTTCCAGGGCGACGAACGCGACGTGATGTTGCTCTCCGTGGTGGACACGCCCTCGTCGGCCGAACCGCTGCCCCTGCGCCAGGAAGGGCCCAAGAAAATTTTCAAGAAACGATTCAACGTCGCCGTCAGCCGCGCGCGCGACCAGCTCTGGGTGGTCCACAGTCTCAACCACACCGCCGACCTCAAACCCGGGGACTACCGGCGCCTGCTGATCGAACACGCCATCGATCCCGGTGCATGGGAACGCGAACTCAAGGAGCGGCTGGACCAGACGGAATCGATCCTGGAGGAACGCGTCGCAAAAGTGTTGATCGAGGCCGGTTATGTGGTGCAGCCGCAATACAAAGTCGGCCATTACAGGGTGGACATGGTGGTGGCCGGCGGCGGAAAGCGCCTGGCCGTTGAGTGCGATGGCGAACGCGACCACGGTGCGGAAAAACTCCAGGAAGACATGAATCGCCAGGCCATCCTCGAGCGGCTCGGCTGGCAGTTCGTCCGCATCCGCGGCAGTGTTTTCTTCCGCGACGAAAAACGGGCGATGAAACCCGTTTTCCGCCGGCTGGAAGAACTTGGGATCACGCCCGATTTGGAAAAGTCGCCATCCGCGGCATCGCTGGGGGCGGATTCTCCCATGCCCAGACTCATTCGTCGCGCGGAAGAGCTGCGCCGGCGGTGGAAAAACGAAAAGAAGCCGGCGCAAAGTCCATCCAAAAAACCGGACCGCCCCCGCGCCGCTCCCGAACGGGGACGGCAGGCCCTGTCGGGTGTAAAGTAGCCGGGTGAGTAGCGAGCATCGAGTAGCGGGTAGTGAGCATGCTTTCTTCGCCGCGATTTCTGAGGTAGGGCGGGACCGCCGGGCCTGCCGCGAACGTGTCGGCGCGCCCGGGGGGTTACCCGCTCGCCGAAGGCGAACAAGCCTTTGGCGGCGCCTTCGGCGACCAGGGGCACCCCGCCCACAACAGCCTGTTACAGCATTTTCGGTTTAATCGGACCCATTCGTGTGTCCCTGCGACGCTTTCTTTATTTTGTCATTCCGAGCCGTGCGAGGAATCTCAGCGGCTCTTCGATGGTTCAGATTCGGAAATTCCTCGCACGGCTCGGAATGACATTTTTATCGTAATTAATGGGACTATCTAAACCGAAGACGCGTCCCCACCGTTGATTTTTCTCTACTCGCTACCCACTACTCACTACTCGCTACTTGTTCTTAACACCAAATGAACCTCACCAAGCACTGGGCGGCACAGCTCGACGACTACGTCATCGACCTCGCCTGGTCGACGCACTCCGGCTCTCAACCCTCGACTCTCAACTCTCAACTTCCCCTCGCCGCCGCTTCGGCCGCCGGCCCGGTCTCAATTTTTTCCGCCGCCGACGGCGCCAAACAGCACGAGTTGCCCGGACATAAAAATGGCACGAACTGTCTCGCGTGGCAGCCAGCGTTGCAGAGATCAGACGCCAGAGGGCAGATATCAGAAGGATCTGCTGCTTCTCGTCTCGCTACCGTGTCCTCCGTCTTGTCCGCCGTAGCTTTGGCGAAGGCGGAAGCCTCGGCGAAGGAGGATCGCCGCTCGCCTTTGGCCTCATCCATTTTAGCCACCGGCGGCCAGGATGGCGCCGTAAAATTCTGGGATGCCGCGAGCGGCCAGCACACCGCGACCGCCTCGCTCGGCAAGGCGTGGGTCGAGCATCTCGCGTGGCAGGTAGGACGCGTTATCCCTAACACGCCGAGTTCAACCGAACAGACAGAGCGGCGGATTACGGATAATCCGCCCTACCTCGCCGCTTCCGCCGGCCGCGATTTCGTTTTGCTCAATCCTGACGCGAGCGTCCGCCACGCGTTCAAGCCCGCGCCCAAGACCATCACCGCGCTCGCGTGGCATCCGCAGGGCGGCTGCGTGGCGGTGGCTTATTTCGGCGGCGTGTGCCTGTGGGATGCCGACGATTTCGTCGCGCAAAAGGAATTCGCCTATGGCAACGGCATCCACGCGCTCGTCTGGTCGCCCGACGGCAAATGGCTCGTCTCCGGCAACCAGGACCCGAGCGTCCATTTGTGGCTGCCCGAACAGGATCAGGAATTCCACATGAGCGGCTACGAGGGAAAGGTGAAGCATCTCTCCTTCGACCACACCTCGCGCTGGCTCGCCACCAGCGGCGGGAGCGACGCCTGCATCTGGGATTGCTCCGGCGCCGGGCCCGAAGGCCGCGCGCCCTTGATGCTGCCGCACGACGCGCCCGTGTGCGCGCTGGCGTTTCAACACGACCACGGCCTGCTCGCCACCGCCTCGCAGGACGGCGGGCTTGTGTTGTGGAGCCCCGAGCGCAAGCAGCCGCTCCGCGCCACCGTCCGCATGCCCACCGCCGCGACAAAGCTCGCCTGGTCCCCCGACGACCAATTCCTCACCGTCGGCGCCGAGAACGGTTCGGTCTTCGTGCTGAAATGCGAAGCGTGATGACGTGTTTTTATCCCTTGTCATTCTGAGCGCAGCGAAGAATCCAATTTGATATGGCCAACAGAGTCGCATTGGATTCTTCGCTGCGCTCAGAATGACAAACCGTTTTGACGGCGCGACCGTCCTGGTCTTCGTAGCTTTAGCGAAGGGACCGGGCGCGCTGAGATCGGACATCAAGTTTTGTGGGCGGGGTGCCCACATCCCAAAAATCCCTTCATTCACTCCACCGACTGCAGCTGCAACTTTCGATACGCTTCCATGAGAGATTTCGTGACGGGATTGCGGTTCAGATCGTAACGTTGCTGATCGACGGCCGCCACGGGCATCACGCCAAGCAACGCGTTCGTGACAAAAACTTCGTCCGCGCCGGATAGCAGTTGGGCCGCGACGGCGTATTCACGCCCGTTTTTCAAAAGCTTCAGCACGCGGCTGCGCGCAATGCCGGGCAGGATGCGGCCATCGAGCGGCGGCGTGAGCACTTCGCCCCCTTTCACCACAAACACATTGCACGTCGCGCCTTCGAGAATCAGTCCGGCAGAATCGATAAAGAGCGCTTCGTCGCAGGCGGCCGCCTTGGCCGCCTGCTTCGCCTGGAGATTTCCCAGGTAGTTCACGGTTTTCAAGCCGAAGAGCTTTCCTTCGCGCCGGCCGCCGGGGAACGTCTTCAACGCAAAACCGCGCTCGTAGTGCTCGGGCAAATACATCTTCCCTCGCGCCACGATCAACTCGCCGGGGCCGTCCGTGTCCTGGAACACCACAATCTTGAGGCTCCCCTCGCCCAGGCCGTTGGCCGACAGGCATTGCTCGCAGCGGCCGCGCAACGCACCGGCCGCGGCCGTGAACGGCAGGCCGAGCTCGCCCGCGCTGCGCCGGAGCCGCTCGAAATGATCCTCAAAAAACACCGGCCGGCCGGTCAGTACCTCGATCGTTTCAAACAAGCCCAGTCCGAACATGAAGCCGTCGCCCAGCGGCGAAATCCGCGCCTCGCCTGCATCGAGCAGGCGGCCGTTCAAGACAACATGGGGTTGAAAATTCATTTTTTACCGCGAATGTTTTTTAACCGCAGATAAACGCAGATGGACACAGATAATTGAAAGCGTTTTTAAAGGTTCTAAGAACATTTATATCCGCGTTCATCCGCGTCCATCTGTGGTTAAAAATCCCGACTTTCATTCGTGGTTAAAAAATCATTGGTTCTCCGCCCAGTCGAGCGGCCCGAGCTTGCGCAGGCCGGCCCCGCCCAGCGCGGCGGCGAGCTCGCGGATGGTTTTCCCGTCCAATTTTAGTCCCGGCGCAATCTCCGCCAACGGCGCGAGCACAAAACTTCTCTCGCGCATCCGTGGATGCGGTATCGTAAGCCGCTCGTCATTGATGCGCATGTCGCCAAAGAGCAGCAGGTCGATGTCGATCGTGCGCGGACCCCAGCGCTCGCGGCGCTCGCGGCCGAGATCGATTTCAATGCACAGGCATTCGGTCAAAAGCTTTTGCGGTGGATGCGACGTCGCCACCTGCGCGACGAGGTTCAAAAAATCCGGCTGCGCGGTCACGCCGACGGGACTCGTTTCAAAAACCGAGGAGACTTTAACCACCTGCAGCTCCGGCCCGGCGTGCAGGCGGCGGACGGCCTCTGCCAGGTGCTGGCGCCGGTCGCCGAGATTGCTGCCCAGCCCGAGATATACCGTATTCACCGCTCCTTGCTGGTTTCAACGGCCACGTAGTCGAGCACCCCGTCCATTGGCACGGAGGGCTTTTTGATCGTGATTTCGACCTTGGTCACGCGGGGGCACGCCTCGAGAATCCGGTCGATCAGGTGGTTCGCGAGCGTCTCGATAAGTTTGACGCGGTCGTGCTCCACGATCTGGCGGCAGATGCCGTAAACCTTCACGTAATCCACCGTGGATTGGAGATTGTCGGTGCGCGTGGCCTCGGCGATGTCCAGCGTCATGACGAGATCGATCATGAAACGCTGGCCGAGGGAGTTTTCCTCGGCGAGGTGCCCGTGATAGCCGTAGAACACCATGTTCTTGAGATGGATTTTCCCGTTCATGTTTTTTAACCGCAGATGGACGCGAATGGACGCGAATAAAAACTTTGACCACGGATAACACAGATTGTCACCGATAGAAACTCATTGGTGAAGGCGACCATAGGTTTTATTTCATTTTTGTGCAAAGCTGCCCCAGCCATTCGCTCGGCCACAAAACTCGCGGCTTAGAGTATCGAGCTTAAGTTCGGTTTGGGTGATAGCACATCGCCGTTTTCATCGTTGGGAAAAGTAATCATTGATCGCCGGTTGGTTCCCTCAATCTGCGTCCATCTGCGTTCATCCGCGGTTAAAACTTTTCGCGGTTCAAAAAAAGTCCCGGATGGCGGCGGCCATTTTCGCCGCGCGCGCGTTGGCGCGCACGTCGTGCACACGGATAAACTCGACTCCCTGCCAGACCGCCAACGCCGTCGTGGCCAGCGTGCCTTCGAGGCGCTCTTCCGGCGGCAACGCCAGGACGTTTCCGATTACCGACTTGCGCGAGGCGCCAAGACAGAGCGGAAACCCGAGCAGCTTGAGCTCGGACAAGCGGGCGAGAATTTCGAGGTTTTGCCCTTGGGTTTTGCCAAAGCCAATCCCCGGATCGAGCACCATGAGATTCTCGGCCAGGCCGGCCTGCGCGGCAATTTCGCGCGAACGGTCGAAAAAGATCTTGATCTTATAGATGACGTCGCCGGGTGAATCACGGAACGTCGCGTCGTTGTGCATCACGACCACCGGGCAGCCAAACTCGGCCGCAAGCCGGGCCAGCTCCGGATGGCGCTGCAACCCGTGGATGTCGTTGATCAAGTGCGCGCCCGCCTGCAGCGCGGCCCGCGCGACCGCGGGTTTGTAAGTGTCGATCGAAATCGGCACCGGCAGCCGCGGCACCAAGGCCGTGATGGCCGGCACGACGCGGGCAATTTCCTCTTCATCGGAAATTTCCTCGTAGCCGGGCCGCGTGGACTGTCCGCCCACGTCGATGATGGCCGCACCTTCCTCGACCAGGCGACTGGCTTGCGCGATGGCCGACTCGCCCGTGGCAAACCTGCCGCCGTCGAAAAAGGAGTCAGGAGTGATATTGAGAATACCGACCAGCAAAGTCCCGCGTCCAACCACGACCGCGCGGTCGCGGCACTTGAGCTGGCGTGATTCGCTGGTTTGGCTCGGCGAGGGCATGGAAGCAGAAGACGGAAGAATGCAGATTCAACCACCAATGGGCACTAATAAACACTAATAGGGAAACCATCCTATCTTTGTGGCACACAACCATCGAGTGATTTCTAACCGCGGATTACACGGATGAGAGCGGATTGAGTTTAACCGCAGATGGACGCGGATGAACGCGGATAGATTGCGGAAAACTCTGCTGACCGTCGTTGCGAGCAGAAAGCGCTGCAGCATAGTTTTCAGCGGCCTTACAATATCTGCGTCTATTCGCGTTCATCTGCGGTTAAAAACCTGTTCTGAATAAGTGCCTGCAAGTGTTCATCGATGGTTAAAAACCCGATCTGCGGTGGTTAAGGTTTTCCATTTGCGGTTACCTTTTCCGCCGCATAGCGCAGGCGCAGCCGCCGGGCGGCCTCAACCATGTTGCGGAGCGCCGGTTTCACCTCGGCCCAGCCGCGGGTCTTGAGGCCGCAGTCGGGATTGACCCAGATGTTTCCCGGCGGAAGCACGCGCAGCGCTTTTTCAATCAATTGCTCCATCTCAACCACGCTGGGCACGCGCGGCGAATGGATGTCATAGACGCCCGGGCCGATTTCGTTGGGATAGCGGAACGTTTCAAACGCCTCGAGCAGCTCCATGCCGGAGCGGGAGGCTTCGATGGTGATGACGTCCGCGTCCAGGTCGGCGATCGCCTGGATGATGTCGTTGAACTCCGCATAGCACATGTGAGTGTGGATTTGCGTGTCGTTGCGCACGCCAGCCGCGCACAAGCGGAAGGCTCCGACCGCCCACGCGAGATAGCCGGCCCGGTCGGACTGGCGCAGCGGCAGGCCCTCGCGCAACGCCGGTTCGTCGATCTGGATGGCCGCGAGGCCCGCCCGTTCGAGGTCGAGGACTTCGTCGCGCAACGCGAGCGCGATTTGCCGCGTCGTGTCGCGGCGCGGCTGGTCGTCGCGCACAAAACTCCACTGCAGCACCGTCACCGGCCCTGTGAGCATGCCTTTCATCGGCCGGCGCGTAAGCGTCTGCGCATAGGCCGACCAGCGCACGGTCATCGGTTTTGGCCGGGCGACGTCGCCATAAATGATCGGCGGCTTCACGCACCGCGTGCCATAGCTCTGCACCCAGCCGTTTTCGGTAAAGGCGAATCCGTCGAGCTGCTCGCCGAAATACTCGACCATGTCGTTGCGCTCGAATTCGCCATGCACCGGCAGATCGAGGCCGATCTCGTCCTGGAATTTCACGGCGTCCGCGATGGCGGCCTCAAGGAACCGCTCGTAATCAGCGGTGCTGAGACTGCCTTTGCGCCAGCGCGCGCGCGCGACCCGCACTTCATCGGTCTGCGGAAACGAGCCGATCGTGGTCGTGGGAAACAACGGCAGCCGGAGTTTCGCGCGCTGCGCAACCTGCCGTTGCGGAAACGGCGCGGCGCGCTGCAAATCGCCCGGCACCACCCGGGCCACGCGTTCTTTTACGGCGGCGTTGTGGATGCGCGTGCTGGCGGCGCGCGACGCGAGGGCGATGCGGCTGGCAGCCAATGCTTCGCGGGCGGGAGCCCCACCCTCCAGCAGATCGCGCAGCGTGACGACCTCGGCGAGTTTTTCCTCGGCGTAGGCGAGCCAGCTTTTGAATTCCGCG
>Ga0307478_10003400_pt1 | contig 11825 bp, 5 predicted proteins | sample atmos_gasesECM4C_2_FD_203713 | JGI IMG/M metagenome (GOLD analysis project Ga0307478, IMG submission 203713) | Hardwood forest soil microbial communities from Morgan-Monroe State Forest, Indiana, United States - atmos_gasesECM4C_05 | ecosystem: Environmental > Terrestrial > Soil > Temperate...
TCATTCGTTTTCATGAAGTTGGTGACGCTAGCGTATTGAAACTGGAAGAGTTACCAAAGCCACAGCCCGGAGAAGGCGAAGCTTTGCTGAAGGTCGAGGCAATCGGGCTGAATCGCGCTGAGGTCATGTTCCGTTCGGGCAGGTATCTTGATCAACCGGTTTTCCCCTCGTTACTCGGGTATGAGGCTTCGGGGATAATCGAGTCCGTTGGACCAGGAGTGACTGACCTAAAACCGGGCGACCGCGTCAGTTCGATCCCTGCTTTCCATATGAACAAATACGGAACTTACGGCGAGTACGCGGTCTTACCGGCCTACGCTCTGGCACCTTATCCTCAACATCTTTCGCCGGCCGAAGGCACGTCGATCTGGATGCAGTACCTCACAGCGTACGGTGTCATCGAATTCGGCCGCCTGAGTAAAGGGCAACATCTGTTGATTACGGCCGCCGCGAGCAGCGTCGGATTAGCCGCCATTCAGATCGCGAAATTTGTGGGAGCAATTTCGATCGCTACAACCCGAAACAAAGCGAAAGCTGGAGCGCTGACGGATGCCGGAGCAGACTTTGTAATCAACACCGGGACCGAAGATCTCGTTCAAAGGGTCGAGGAAATCACCGATGGCAAAGGATTCGCGCTCGCCTTTGACCCGATTGCGGGTCCGGGTCTGCAAACTTTGGCTAAAGCAGCCGGGTACCAAGCTACGATCATGGAATATGGCGCGTTGGATCCCAGCCCAACGCCTTACCCCTTGTTTGAAGGGCTTCGAAAAGGTCTTAATGTCCGCGCCTACACGATCTTCGAAATCAACGGCGATGCGGCGCGTTCCGCTCGCTCTCGAAAATTCATCATCGAAGGGCTAACCGCCGGAGTCCTAAAACCGATCATCGCAAAAACCTTTAAGCTCGAAGAGATCGTCGAAGCGCACCGTTACATGGAGTCGAACGAGCAGATCGGAAAGATCGTGGTCACGGTGTAGGGCGGACGGTTCAAGGTTCAAGGTTCAAGGTTCGAGGTTCGAGGTTCAAAGTTCCAAGTTTTAGATTGGGTTCTGAGCATTAGCCCGACCCGTCGTTGCCCACCGCATCGAACGCTGAACTTGGAACTTAGAACTTTGAACCTATAACTGTTCAGGCGAATCCTAATACCGGATGCGGCTGGTAAGGTTCCTCCAGGTATTTTACGTCCTCATCACTGAGCTTTACCTCCACCGCTTTAATTGCGTCCTCAATGTGATGAGGTTTAGTGGCCCCGATAATCGGCGAGGTGACGCCTGGCTTGTGCAACATCCAAGCCAGAGCGACTTGCGCGTTCGGGATCCCGCGTTTCTTGGCCAGCTCAGTGATTCGATCCACCACCACGTAGTCGCTTTCCTGATAGTACATCCGATGGGCGAAATCGTCGCTCTTAGCTCGGGTCGTCTCTCCTTTATCACCGCGGCTACGGCTCCCCGTCAAAAAGCCGCGTGCTAAAGGGCTCCAAGGGATGAGGCCGACCTTCTCCTCCTGGCAGAGCGGAATCATCTCCCGTTCTTCTTCCCGGTAAATCAAATTGTAGTGGTTCTGCATCGTAGCGAACCGGGCGTAACCCTGGGCATCAGCTACGTACAAGTACTTCGCGAATTCCCAGGCGTACATGCTGGAAGCGCCGATGTACAACACCTTCCCTTGTTCGACGACATCGGTGAGCGCTTCCAGGGTCTCTTCGATCGGGGTGGTATGGTCGTAACGATGAATCTGATAAAGGTCGACATAATCGACCCCGAGGCGCCGTAGACTGTTGTCGATGGCGTGGCGGATATGTTTCTTGGAAGTGCCTCGCTCGTTTGGAGTTGGCCCCATCGGGTTGAAGACTTTTGTGGCGATCACCACTTCCTCGCGGCGCACTCCAAACTTCTTCAGCGCCCGGCCGGTTACTTCCTCGCTGACGCCGTCAGAATAGATGTCCGCGGTATCGAAGAAGTTGATGCCGGCATCCAGCGCCTGTCCGAAGAAAGGGAAAGAGGCATCGTTATCGAGAACCCAGTCCCTCCATTTCGAAGTGCCATAACTCATGCACCCCAGACAGATCCGAGAAACTTTTAATCCAGTGTTTCCTAGAGATACGAAATCCATAGTGTAATAAAACTACGATAAGCACAGATTACCGGTCGGTAAACAAGATGGTGGGAGAGAGAGGCTCCAATTTGGTAGGGCGAGGCTCCAGAACAGCACCAACCCCTGGCGAATTAGCTGCTGGGTTCAAATCATTCCGGAAATTGTAACAGCAAAGCCGAGCCGGGGTGCAGTGACGCAGCGGCTCGGCCATGTTGCTTTATCTTTGGGTGGAATCGGACCGAATGGCGAATTCGCCATGAGTCGCATTCGTTTTGGAGCCTCGCCCTACCAAATTGGAGCTCGCCCCTACCTCCCGACCGCTAGCTCGTTCCCCGCGCCTCTCTCGACCACGCCGGCGATTCCTTTTCGGTTGCTCATCAAAGGGCCCATATTCCAGATGATGAACCCTCCGTCGCCTCGGGGTTTGATGGTCCGCTCTAAGGTGAGTTGATGTGCGATTTCGCTCGAGGGCCAACTGCCGAGCTTATCCAACGTAATGCTGGGATAAATCGGAACTCCTTGCGGATTGACTGCGGGGCTGCGCCACCAAGCGAGCAATGCCGAATAGCTTTGTGGTCCCAAATCCCGCCAATAAAGCTGAGGCGAGAGGTAATCGACCCAACCTTCCCGTATCCATTTAATCGGATCGGCATAAAGATCGCGATATTGATCGAGCTCTACGCGAACCGAGGCAGGTTCTCCTCGGGTGTAGATCCCAAAAGGGCTGACTCCGAACAAAGCATGTGGCCGGACTGCCTTCACGGTTTCATGCAACTCACTGATGAGGAGATCGACATTATGCCGGCGCCAATCGTCCAGACTGAGTGTGCCGCCTTCCGACCGATACCTTGCGTAAGTGTTGCTATCGGGAAAATACCCGCGCGGATTTGCTCGGGACGGATACGGGTAAAAATAATCATCCAGGACGACACCCGCGACGGCGTAGCGATCGAGCAAGTCTTTGACCACGGCAGTCACATGTTTCCGCACGGCCGGATCACCGGGGTCAAGCCAGAGCGAAGAACCCACCCGGCGGACAGCGCCGCTCAAGGTATAAGCTTCATGCGTTGAGGCTCGGGCTTCGCCGGAATTTGTGGCTGCCCGATATGGATTGATCCAGGCGTGAATCGCAACCCCGTAACGCGATCCTTCCTGGAGAAAAACCTCCAGGGGATCATAGCCGGGAGACTGGCCCTGAACTCCAGTCAGAAAGCGGCTCCACGGCTCCAACTCAGACCGGTAGAGTGCGTCACCTTCGGGCCGCACCTGCACCATTAAGGCGTTTAGACCGGCCCTCTTTGCGGTTTCAACGATGCCGGCGATTTGCCGTTCCTGTTCTCCGGCTGAAAGGCCAGGCCGGCTGGGGAAATTGAGGTTGTAGACAGAAGCGACCCAAGCAGCTCGGAAATCGCTGGCCTGGGCATTCGAAAGAGAAAGAAGCGAATAAGAAAGAACCACGGCGGCACTGCGAAACAACATAGGTTTTGCAGGTTAGCCGCAGCTGACAGAGTTGCAAAAGAGGAGTTCGAGGAGTTCGGTAGGGCGAGGGTTCAAGGAGTTCAGAAGTTCAGGAGTTCAGGACGGCGAATGGGCGAGGTACGGCTAATCGGCGTGGTAGGGCGAAAATCTCGGCCCCAACGCTTCGCGTAGCGATGCGGGCGAGTCTCGGCGCGGCTCAAATCCGGCGCGGAGACGCTTAGTCTGAATGGTTCGTCAGGAGCGCGCCGAGATTGCCCTACCAGCGTCCCATGCGCCCATACGGCGTTGCCACACCTGACTCCCGGATTCTGGCTCCTAGCTCCTCTCCTCGAACTCCTGCAACTCCTTCTCTTTCGCTTCCCTTACCTGGAGCGGCCTCGCTTTCAAGGCCGCTCCAGGATGCCCCCAACCGCTATGCTGCTAAAGCCGGACCTAACCCACCTCGATAGGTTGAGTAGGGAACTATCACCAGATTGATCCGAGATATGCCTGGCAAGGGTTGATACCCTTCCAATGCAGGAACTAACACCAACAGAGGTCCACCCTCCTCGGCTGAAAGAAATTCTCCATCCCGCTCCCAAACCAGCCCGATCTCGCGGTGCTCGAGCTCTGCCACCGGAACCGAAAAAGCTCCCTCAGGAGCGGACTCCGAGCAAACGAACTCGATGTAACGGGCTTGGCCAGATACGCCCACGAACTCAATGAGCTCGTTAAGAGAGCAACCCTGCCACGATTTTTCGTCCCCTGAGAAACGGTCGGTTTGCCCGCTGTCAAAAGATCGTTCACTGAAATTCAAGCGAAGGTCTTGCAAACTAAATTGTTGGGTCTTGCTAACGAGACCGGCAACCGTCAGCCGAAAAGCATTGTCTCGGCTTTGGGCAACGAGCGTCGAAGAATCGTGGGGGAGCGATTTCATGCGGCGCATTATACCCTACGCATTTAGTAGGGCAACACTTTTTTTACCGCGAATGCACACGAAATTTAACCGCGAATGGACGCCAATACAGAAGAACCGCAGATGAACGCAGATTTACGCAGATAGAGACCGCCTTGGAGTGACGGAGTGGTGGAGTGGTGGAGCAATGGGATCCAGCAGCGAAGCTGCGACTTATGATAGCCTAGGGTGAGGCTTGGCGAGCCCTAGGAAAGGCGTCCCAAAGACGCCGCGCACCGAAGGTGCGTTTCAATGGTTGACGTGATCCGCCATGTCGTTGAGCCAACGCCTAAGATCGATCGCACGGGGCCCAAATACGCGCTTATTGTCCCGCGCTTTCAGCGCTACACCGTTTTTGGTTCCGTTTCCTAGGGCCCGCAAAGCCTCACACTAGGCTCTACTTGAAACGCAGCTTCGCTGCTGAAACCCACCGCTTCGTGGCCGTTTCTATCTGCGTAAATCTGCGTCCATCTGCGGTTTCTTCCGTATTTCGTGTGTATTCGCGATCCTATTCGTGTCCATTCGCGGTCCGGTTCAGATCGCCGCTACCCCTGGCGCGTTGGCGAAGGTTTCTTGGCCAAGTTCGCGGCTTAGAAACTCCACGGCCAGCGCTCGATAGGAAATGGACCCAATTCCGTTTGGATCATAATCGATGATCGCTTTGCCGAAGCTCGGTGCTTCCCCCAAGCGAACGGAACGCGGGATAATCGTTTGAAAAACTAGCTTCTTGAAATGGTTTCGTACCTCATCGACGACTTGTTGGCTCAGATTGGTACGGCCGTCGAACATGGTCATCACGATCCCGGCGATAGTGAGTGTGGGATTCACCGCCCGGATCTGATCGATGACATGAACAATCTTGGAAAGACCTTCCAACGCGAAATATTCACACTGCAAAGGAATGATCAATTGGTCTGCAGCAGCTAAGGCGTTGGTCATGAGAATCCCTAGGGATGGGGGACAATCCAGGAAGGCATAGTCGAAGGTGCTTTGGGTTAGCATCGACCGAGTGGCCACCCTAAGCCGGGTAAGATGATCTTCCAGCCGAGCAACCTCCACTTCAGCTCCCGCTAAATCGAGGTCTCCGGGCACCAGAGAAAGCCCCTTGTACCGGGTGACCGCAATCTTGTCCTCGATCTTGGCATAGCCGATGAGAGCAGGATAAATACTGTTGCCGACGCCACTCTCGAAGCCGATTCCACTAGTCGCGTTAGCTTGGGGGTCAAGGTCGATCAATAATACGCGCTTGCCTTTCTCTGCCAAGCAGGCCGAAAGGTTCACGGCCGTGGTTGTTTTACCCACGCCGCCTTTCTGGTTGGCAATCGCGAAAAGTTTCATCGAACAGCTAGTTTGATTCCAGGGAGGTAACAAGCAAAGGACAATCTTAGCAGCGTTTTACGTTTCTCGCCCGTCCAACGTGAAATGGCCCTCGAGACTCGAAACCGCGAACGCGCTTATTTCTCCCGCACTTTCAGCGCTACACCGTTTTTGGTTCCGTTTCCTAGGGCTCGCCAAGCCTCACCCTAGGCTTACTTGAACCGCAGCTTCGCTGCTGAAACCGTCCACTCCCACTACTCCATCACTCCACTACTCCAAGTCCGTCTCCATCTGCGGTTGAGTGCCTTTCGTGTCCATTCGCAGTTGGAAACTAGAAACGTGAGACGCTATATGGTCGAATGGATCGGATGGAAATCACCGAGCGTTTCTTGATGGATACGGGAGGGTGGCAAGCGATGAAACACGCTCGGGCGCTAGTCGAGATGGGCAGAGTGGTGAGCGCCGCCTATAATTGGCCCGTGCTTCGCGGTTTGGTGCGTGAAGGAACCACTGAGTATCGGGCCGGCCTGAAGATTTCATCGAAGAGTGATGTCGAAAACCTCTGTTCCTGTCGCGAGTCACGGGAGTGGGGGACAATCTGCGCGCATTCCTTGGCGGTCGGTCTCGCTTTCATCCGGCCCAAACCGGCAGTTGCCACGCCCGCGCAAACTGCACCTCCGCCCCGCGAACTGAAGCCGTTCCTGAAGCTGGACGGAGCCGAAAACCGGATCGAAGCCTATTTCATCTTGCCGCCCACTTTCCTCAATGGCTGGGACCGCAACCAGGTGATGATCGGATGCGAAGTTGAGACTGCCGGGAAACAGGTGTTAGCGAGCGCGCTTTCGCCCGAACGCACCTATTCCTGTTCAGAGATCGATCTTCACGTCTTGGAGGGCTTACGGACCTATGCCGATGGCCGGCTTCCCGGGATGCTAACGCTTTCGCGGGACCAATTTCTGGAGGTCTTAGGACTTCTGGTTGATCACCCGCGAATTGCGCTTGGCCGAACTACGCCGGTATCGGTCAAGCCGGATGGAATTAAACCTCGGCTAAAAGTCGAGGAGTTAAGCGATCGGCGGCTAAAGCTCACCGCACAAGTCGGCCTCGCACCTGTCGCGCCAGAGCGAAGCGGAGGCGGAAGCGAGGCACGCTCCCTGGTGCCGACTCTGCTGATAGGCACAAGCAGTGCCTGGGCTTGGGCGGGGAATCGGTTTCAATCGGTTGCTCGAGGGCTACCCACAGCCTATTTGCGGTTGCTTCTGGAGCCGGTGACTTTGGCGGCCGATCAGAGTGAAGGCTTTGTCCTCCGAGAACTGCCGTCCTTGACAGCCTTTTTTGAAATCGAAGGTCGTGTCGATATTAAGGCTTCCGAGCCGGGCAAACCCGAGATCTTTGGCACGTTTGAAGGTTCGCTGAATCATCTCACAGCCAAACTTCAGTTTCTTTACGGCAAACGCATGGTGACTTTCGGAGCGACATCGGCGACCGAGACCTTTGCCTACGAGCTCGATTTAAAAACCTATTCACGAAATATCGGGTTGGAACAGAATACGGCGGCAATCCTGCGTGAGGCCGGGTTTCAAGGACCCAGCGTTATCGGCGACTTTGTATTACAGGGACAAAACCAGATCCTCAGGTTTTTCGCGGTGGTTCTCCCTGAATTGCAAAAGAACTGGAAAGTGTCGATTGGTTCGCGGTTCCAGAATGTGACCCAGAGGTTGGAACGGATTACTCCGAAACTGGATGTAGTCGGTTCTGGAGAAGATTGGTTTGAACTCTCCTACAGCCTGGAGTCGGAACGCGGAGACCGTTTTTCCGGCAGCGATATCCAACGGCTGCTGCAGGTCGGTCAAGGATTTACCAAACTCCGGGATGGTACCGTGGCGGTATTTGACTCGGCCAAGTTGGAGGAGTTCCGCGATATTATCCAGGACTGTTATCCGACTCAGGTTCAACCGGGGCGGTACCGCATATCCCGGGCGCAAGCCGGGTTCATCGACGACGCGGTTAAGGATCTTGGGGCCACGATTGGAGCCACAACGGACTGGCGGCAATGGACCGAATCACAGCAACAATTAAAGCCTCTGGAATCGCTGCCGTTAGGTTCGCTCGAGACCGTGCTTCGCCCTTACCAGAAAGAAGGGGTGTATTGGCTTAATTTTCTGGCCAAGAACCGGCTGGGCGGAATTTTGGCGGATGAAATGGGCCTGGGAAAAACGGTGCAAATGCTGGCGTTTCTCCGAACCGTCCCGGGTGCTTCGTTGATTGTGTGCCCGGCTTCGTTGCTATTTAACTGGCGCCGGGAAGCGGCTCGATTCGTTCCAGACTTGAAACTGCTGACCCTGGAGGGTCCGGACCGGCACGCCCGATTCAAGGAATTGTCCCAGCATAATCTGGTGCTGACCAGCTATCCGTTGCTCCGGAGAGATTCTGTCCGTTATCGTGAATTTCATTTCGGCGCGGTGGTGTTGGATGAAGCCACCCATATCAAAAATCCCGATACCCAAAACGCCCAAGCGGCCATGGCGCTTCGAGGCGATCATCGGTTCGTCCTGACTGGTACGCCGGTAGAAAATTCGGTGCGCGATCTTTGGTCGATCATGAATTTCGCGTTGCCCGGCTATCTAGGGGATCGGGATGAGTTCAGAGAACGGTATGAGCTGCCGATTAGCCGTGGCTCCCAACCGGAGCGGGAACGATTGGCTAAAAGGCTTCGGCCGGTGATGTTGCGCCGGCTCAAGCGAGAAGTCGCGCGCGATCTGCCGGCAAAGATCGAGCAAGTCTCGTTTTGCGATCTAACCGCTGAACAACGGGAGCTTTACGCCAAGCTGCAACGTGAGGGTCGCCAAAAAGTCGAGACACTCGCGAGCGAAAAGAAAAGCGGCGCCGCTCGGGTTGCCATGCTGACCGTGTTGCTGCGGTTGCGTCAGGTTTGCAGCGATCTGCGGTTAGTGGGCGAAACGCCGGAAAACCGTTCGGGAAAATTGGATTTACTAATGGAGCTCATCGAAGAGGCCATCGACGGCGGACACCGGATGCTGGTGTTCAGCCAGTTTGTCAGCCTGCTGCGGCTGATCGAAGAAGAATTAAAAAACGAAGGGATTAATTATTGTTATCTGGACGGCCAGACTAAGGATCGCGCCGGCGCGGTCGACCAGTTCCAATCCAGCTCCGAAATACCGGTCTTCTTGATCAGCCTGAAAGCGGGCGGCACCGGTCTTAATCTTTCGGCTGCCGATACTGTCCTACATGTGGATCCCTGGTGGAACCCCGCGGTCGAAGATCAAGCCACCGATCGCGCTCACCGCATTGGCCAGACCCAGGTAGTGACCTCTTATAAGCTGATCACCCGCGGCACCGTGGAAGAAAAGATCTTAGATCTGCAAAATAAAAAGCGCGAGATCATCGATGCAACCGTCGACAGCGAAGAACCAATGATGACCGGCCTTTCTATCGAAGAAATCGCCAGCCTGCTCGAAGAGTAGACCGGGATTTTGAACAGGAGGGAAGGGAGAGTTTTTTTACAGAAGATAACGAAGGTAACGAAGGTTATCTCCGGAAAATGCGTAGGGGCGTTGCGTTGGTGGAAAAGCCCAATCGGAGGGGCGTTGCATTGGGCGTGCGATGAAAAAGGGTGTCCCGGACCGAGAATTGGACGCAACGTATTCCGGGTACCATAACCGCGACGCCCCGGAATGCGTGCCACGTCTATTGAGGTTGCACGTTTTGTGGCCGGCAACGCTGAAGCCGAATGCAACGCCCCTCCGAGATGGGGCTAGACGGCGCCTTCTAGGTCCTAACGGCTCTTCGTTTGCTGCCCTCTCGAGCCTATACCATTCTTGTACTCCTCGTACCCCTCTGAATCACTCCAGCACGTACTTGAAATCCTCTAACGTCAACACGTTCGCAAAAGCTTCCTCGCCGAGCACCTGTTTGGCGAGATTCGATTTTCTAACCTGTAGTTGGCGGATCTTGTCTTCGATTGTGTCGCGCACGAGCAGGCGGTAAGCGAATACCGTTTTGGTTTGGCCGATTCGATGAACGCGATCGATAGCCTGGTCTTCAACGGCTGGGTTCCACCAGGGATCGAATAGAACCACATACGAGGCCGCAGCTAGGTTCAGGCCGGAGCCGCCCGCTCTTAACGAGATTAGAAATACACCGGCGCCTGTTTGGTTGTTGAAATCCTCGACCAGTTTACCGCGGTTTTCCGTTTCGCCGGTTAACACAAAAGTCGGCCATTCGTGCTCGGTTACCCGATGTTGAATTAACTTCAACATTTCGACGAACTGGCTGAACACGAGGATCTTGTTCCCTTCTTCTATCAAAGGTTCGAGCAGATCCATTAGCGCTTCCAGTTTGGCGCTGCTAACGCTGGCTTTTTTGGGGTTAACCAGAGCGGGGTGGCAGCAGATCTGCCGTAACCGCAGCAGTGAAGTCAGCAGGTTGAAGCGTTCCTGATGAAGCTGTTCCTCTGTGCTGATTCTCAATAAATGCTGGCGAGCTAACTTGAGCTCGGCTTGATACAGATCGTCCTGTTCCCCTTCCATACTAGCCCGGATATCTTCCTCGATCTTCGGCGGCAGCTCCGATGCGACTTCCTCTTTGGTACGCCGGAGCAGAAATGGGCGTACCCGCCGAGCTAACCGCGACCGGCAATCCGGATCATCTGATTCTGAAAAACTCCGTTTGAACTCGTTTTGGGTTCCCAGTGCGCCGGGCATGACACAATGCATGAGGCTCCAAAGGTCGAGTAGCTTGTTTTCGATTGGGGTACCCGTGAGGACGATTTTGTGTTTGGCCCGTAAACGCCAGGCGGCTTGGGTGGTCTGCGACGTGGTATTCTTGAGGTATTGGCCTTCGTCGAAGATGATTGCTTGCCAATCGATCTCTTTCAGTTCATCGCCCAATATTCGCAATTGGGTGTAGTTCAGAACCAGCAGATGTCCCGGTGGTAACTTCTTTTTACCTAACTCGGTGCGAGCTAAAGCGGATATTGGAATCGATGGGCAAAAACGCCGGGCTTCGGATAACCAATTGTCGACCACTGACTTTGGGCACACCACCAGAAAGGGGCAGGTGATATGGTCTGTCTCTTGTAACCAAGCGAGCCAAGCCAAGGTTTGTAGAGTTTTACCGAGCCCCATATCATCGGCCAAAATACCGCCAAATTGGTTCGCGCTGAGGTAAGCGAGGAAATGGAACCCCGCAATTTGGTAAGGCCGCAGCGTTGCCTGCACTGAATTCGGAACGGCAGGTGTGACTTTGGTTTTGATCTCCGCTAATCGTTCCTCGATGGTTTGCCGGATCCGATCCGGTATTAGGTCCGGTACGCGGTTCAGATGTAAGGCATGAAGCCGTTGGGGAGTTCCAGCCAGGTCGTGGGGCGCGATGCCGAGCTCATTGAGCGCATTGAACACTCGCTCCGGGCTGCGGATGCGGAAAACTCGATGACCTTGTGACTCAACCACGATGGTTTTGTCCTTAGCGCCTAACAACGCGCGTAGTTCCTCGGGGGTGAGTTGGAGCTCGGAGTTAGACCACCCCAAGCGAAGATCAAACCAATCATTTCCCTGTTCGCTCCATTCCAATGATAGATCGATCTCCACTGGTTGTTCGTTTAACCCGGAGAGAGCCTCAGGAACTTGGATCTGGATATCATCGGGTAACGTGTGACGCCAATTGGCGAACAAGTGCAGCGACTGCTTAAGGTTGCGCACTCTCCAATGCCCTTGGGTCCGATCGAACAGAACCGGCAATTCGACCAGCAGACGGTGAAAGTCGCGAGAATCCCCAGGCTCATACAGCACGAAGTTTTCTCCGACTTGACGAATCGGGTCGCCAGAAAGGGTCCAAGGTGATTCCGGATCCTGGTTCAGACTTTGTCCGGTCGCCGGATCAACCAGGTGTGGCGTAAAGCTGATACCTCGTTGTTCCGGGTCGAATAAAACTCGGATCACTCGTTGAGGACGAACCCGGCTGATCCGCTGCTCGAGTGGAT
>Ga0307478_10003401_pt1 | contig 11824 bp, 14 predicted proteins | sample atmos_gasesECM4C_2_FD_203713 | JGI IMG/M metagenome (GOLD analysis project Ga0307478, IMG submission 203713) | Hardwood forest soil microbial communities from Morgan-Monroe State Forest, Indiana, United States - atmos_gasesECM4C_05 | ecosystem: Environmental > Terrestrial > Soil > Temperate...
TGACTTCCGCGAAGATCCTCCGAAAGGATATTTTCGCCTCTCGCCGGGACGCGAAGTGCGCCTGCGCTACGGCTATTTCATCACTTGCAAAAACGTCGTGAAAAACGAAAAGGCCGAGGTGGTGGAAGTACATTGCACCTACGATCCCGCAACGCGCGGTGGCAATGCTCCTGACGGCCGCAAAGTGAAGTCGACCATTCACTGGGTGTCGGCCGCGAATGCCATCGACGCCGAGGTGCGGATTTACGAAAATCTCTTCACGAAAGAAAACCCAGGCGAGGTGGGAGAAGGTCAAGACATCACTGCAAATCTGAATCCGAATTCGCTCGAAGTAATCGCGCACGCGAAGCTCGAACCGTCGCTGGCCAGTGCCGCTGCCGGCAGCCGGTTTCAGTTCGAGCGTCTCGGCTACTTCTGCGTCGATCCGGACTCGAAGCCGGGCAAGCTGGTGTTCAATCGCACGGTTGCGCTGAAAGACACCTGGGCGAAGGTGGAGAAGAAGCAAACCGCGAAAAGGTGAGGCCACGTGCACTTAGACATTCTCGCGACATTTGTTGCGATCTCTCGCACGGTAATCTCTATGTGCGGCGCGGGCATCCTGCTTCTCCTGATTGCCTCGTGGGCTGCCAGGACCGATATCGCGCAAGCCCGCGGCCTCGACAAGGTCGTGGCCTTGAGCAATTTATGTTTCGCCGCTCCCTTGGCGGTCTTCGGCGCGGAGCATCTTTCGGGCGCAAGATCCATCATGCTCGGCGTGCCCTCCTATATGCCGTGGCATTTGTTTTGGGCGTATTTCGTCGGCTGTGCACTGCTCTCCGCGTCGTTAAGCATCGCCACAAAAATTCAGGTCCGCTGGTCCGGTTTGCTGTTCGGAATCATGATGGTTCTTTTTGTGGCGATGTTGCATGTCCCGCGCGCTCTCGCGAGCCCTCAAGATCGGTTTGCGTGGACGATTGTTATCCGCGAAATGTCGTTTGCGGGCGGAGGCTGGATTGTTGCCGGAGAAGCCATGCGCGAGCACGGCCGCGGACAAGGCGGAGGCAAGCTCATTACCGTGGGACGCGTACTGGTCGCGATCGCCGCTATATTTTTTGGGGTGGAGAACTTTCTGCACACAGCGAACGTTCCCGGAGTCCCGCTCGAAAAACTCCTGCCCGCGTGGATTCCGGCGCACCTGCTCATCGGCTATCTGACGGGCGTGATTCTCTTTGTCGCCGGGGTGGCGATCCTGGTCGGCAGAAAAACTCGGCTAGCGGCAACGTATCTGGGCACCTGGCTTGTGCTGGAGGTCTTGTTCATCTACGGGCCAATCCTGATTGCGGCGCTGGGCGATCCGAGCACCGGTGTCAAAGTTGAGGGGATCAACTATTTCTTCGACACGATGCTGTTTGCTGGAGCGATTCTCGCAGTCGCCAGCGCCACGCCGCGTACCGATTAACACTTGATTCCTAGTTATGCACGTGCGGGCTCTGCGCGGGGTTGGCGTGGTGCTCGGGCGGTTCTTTCACGACCTTCACTTCAAAACTCACCGGCAAGTTCTTCGGAGGATAGCAGGCGGCATTATCACAGGCCTGATAGCGCAGGACGCCGTGCATCACGTATTTCCCGGGCACGACCGAGTGCAGCGGATGCACTCCCACGGCGATGGTGAAGTCTCCGCTATAAACATTCAGCGTTTCGTCGGGCGAGAAAGGGAAACTCCGATCTTTGCCCGCGGGATATTGAGTCTTTCCCAGGACAATGTCAGTGGGAACGTCGATCCTCAAGGAGGTCGGGATGAGGAATTCCGACTTGGGAGTGTTCGAGTTGATGTGGTAGCCCGGCGGGACGCGAAAATTCAAGTTCACCATGGTCTGCGCGGCGCGGGGGGCTGTTGTCAGCGGCACCGCGGCGAAGGCGAGGGTCGGAGCTTTGCCGGCGGTTTGCGCTCCGCCAGGAAGCGCGGTCATTGAAGCAATGAGCAGGAGCAATCCCAACGTCGTTCGCTGTTTCGTGCGTCGGTGATTTGTCTTGTGATTCATCTTTGCTAGTGTCAGCGCGAGTGGGCCGCGAGATGAAGCGTGCTCCATGAAATAGTAGAGCAATCGCCGCCTGAAGTGCTGTTACTTCAGAACAGGGCCGTTCTCCCCTGCTTGATGCACCGACGCTTCGCTTTTTGCGGCTTGCGTATCGAGCGCCTTCCTGACTGCATCCTCGATTTCCGCCTTGCCCCTCAAGCCGATAATTTTGTCGACGATCTTGCCGTCCCGCGAAATCAGGAAGCTTTCCGGCAACGCCGGAACCCCGCCATACTGGTCGCCCACCGATTCTTTTCCAATCAGAATGGGATAATTCACGCCCATATCTTTGGCGAACTTGCTGATGTCTTCCTTGCTGGCGTCATCCATTGCCACGCCGACAATCTGCAATCCCTGCGAGCCGTACTGATTCTGCAGATCAACGAACCAGGGCATTTCGATTTTGCACGGGCCGCACCAGGTGGCCCAGAAGTTAAGCAGCACCGCCTTGCCGCGAAGGTCGGAAAGGCGGAGAGATTTGCCATCAAGCGATTCCAAAGAAAAATCGGGAGCGAGAGCGGACTGGGTGAGTCGCGGCGCCGAACCGGCTCCAGTGCGCCGCGCATGGTGATAGCCGAAGTAAAGCATCAGCGCCGCCACGAACGCCACCACTACCAGGATGAGAGGGTTACGGCTCCCTTTACTGGGTGGCTGGTCCGGGCTCGGGTGGACTCCGTTGGAGACCGTGGGCAGCGCGGGCGGCTGTCCCGTGCTTGCTACGGGTTCGATGGTGCCGGGTGATGTTTCCATTTGCAAACTCCTTAATGCGCAACCAAATCCTAAAAATAGATTACTCCCCAACCGACCTATAAGGCGAAGCGGTTGAGGAACGAAAGCCAATTCGAAATTAAAGTAAAACGGCCAATCACAAGCAATACTCCAAGCGCGATCAGCAAGCCGCCGCTGGCAACCTCCAAAGCATGCATATGGGAGCGGAAGCGGCTGTAGAACTTCAGGAAACGCTCCATCAGAAGAGCGGTCAGCAGGAACGGCATGGCAAGTCCGAGTGAATATACCGCGAGCAGTAAAGCACCTTTGACCAGAGTGCTTTGTTCCGCGGCGACAGCTAGAATTCCTGACAGAATCGGGCCCAGACACGGAGTCCAGCCGAAAGCAAAGGCGAAACCGATCACAAATGCACCCAGAGGAGTGCTGCTGCCTTTCACATTGTGCAAGCGGGCATCGGTATAGAGGGCTTTGATCTTGAAGAGGCCGGTCAGGTGCAATCCGAAAATGATGATGACGACGCCAGCGATCCTCGCCAGCACGTGCTTGTACATGCCGAGCACTTGGCCGACACTGGTTGCCGCCAAGCCGAGGGCGATAAAAACTACGCTGAAGCCGAGGATAAACACTACGGAATTCACCATCACTCGGCGCATCAGGTTGGCCTGTGGTGCCTTTAGTTCCTCCAAACCAACGCCGGAGATCATAGAAAGATATCCCGGCACCAACGGCAGGACACAAGGCGACAGAAACGAAGTTAGGCCGGCAAAAAAGGCGAGAATTATCGAAGGAGATGGAATGGTCGACATGCGTCTTTAATTCTACCTGCCGGAGTTCTTCTCCGTAATCAATGAGACGATTGGAATGGTGTTTAGTTGCATGCAGGCGCCGAATTTCTATCTGGCGTTATTTCGCCGGCGCCTGGGCAGGCGACGCGTCGGATGGCTCGCCCAGCTCAGGTGTAGACCCCGACAGCATCTTGCGCAGAAACCCGAGGGGCATGATGGCCGTCAATACGGCGCGATCGCCGCCGTCCGTTACTTTCAGACTATCGAAGAACGCTTTCACATCGGGATCGGTGCCGCGGGCTCCCACGGAGGTTTCCGCAGAGCGGGTCAGACCGACGAAGACGTTTACCTTATCCGTGACGGCGCGCGCCTCGTCGGGCGTCCCGGTAAAGGCTTCGGCGCGGAGGTGAACCGCGTCAGCTCTTAAGTGAAGCGGGCTGAGATAGCTTCCTGAGACGACGAGCGTAGCCGGGCCGGCAAACATTGTTTTCCAATCGCGAGCTTCAGGTGAAGAGGGATCAACGCGCGCCACCACCCAAGCCAGACTGCCAAGTTGAACGTGCTTGAAGTATTGCCGCAAGAGCGACGGGCCTCCAAACGGCGAAGCCAGCCGTTTCGACCGGTCGACGATTCCCCGGATGACGGCCGGGTCGTCGTGATTGGAGGCGGCCACGGAATCGGCGCTCAGCACCGCGACCCGCAACGATCTGCCTTCCAAGACAATCGTGAAGATATCGACCGAGTGATAGCTTTCGACCGACTGGGCGATCTGCCGCAGATAGGCAGTGACGCGCTCGCCTTGAAATCTTCCTTCGAGCACCTCAGAAAAGCGCACCTCTGGAGAGGAACTGCCGGTTCCTCCGCCTGGCCAACTCGCCGGGTAGTGGACGGCAAAGGCGGCTTCGTCGAGATCGCGTTCGAACTCAAAACCGGTATCGCGGATGAAGCGTTCGTACTCCGGATCGTGGCTGACGGAAGGCAGCTTCTTTCCCGCGTTCAGTTTCCGCGCCCGGCCGAGATCGAGGTAGAAAAATGCGTCCCCCCCGGGCAATAAACGGGCGGGCTCCGGAGGAGCGTGCTTGCGCAGTTGGACCGCAAGGGTCACGGCCGCGGCAACGACCACGACGACCAGCGCGATGGGGAAGGTTCGCCTAATTCGCATGGAATGCGGTCAGGGAAGAAATGATAACACCGGGCGGAGGGCGTGTCAGAAGCTAGGAGTCGAGAGTGGGCTTCGCTCAGTTCTTCAGAGACAGTGAAGCAACATCAAAGCCGTAATTGGCGGCTACAATGGTCGATGACCATGAAAAAGACGCTACGCTTCATAGCAAGAACAGCCGCCTTACTCCTCTGTGTTGGTGTCACCCTTCACTCGTTTGCTCAGTCCCGCGTTGTCCAAGCTCAAGTTCACTCATCCGGTTTGGATCGTAACCTCTTCGGGGATTCGTCCGATCAACCTGTCGGGATCTACCTTCCAGCCGCCTACGCTGCCGAGCCGCAGCGGCGCTTTGCTGTCATTTACTTCCTACACGGCTACACCGACACGCCGGCACTGAAGGTTGCTGAAATCGTCCAGCAGATGATGGATAAGCAAGTTGCGGCGCACGCGGTTGAACCGATGATCATTGTTGCGCCCAACGGGCTGAACAAGTTACTTGGAAGTTTCTACACGAATTCGTCCGCCACTGGAGATTGGGAAGACTACGTGGTTCGGGACGTCGTGGCGTATGTCGATTCTCACTATCGCACCCTCGCCTCTCCCGACTCTCGCGGGATCGGCGGACACTCCATGGGTGGCTACGGCTCCCTCATGCTTGCATTCAAACACCCAGATGTTTTCGGCTATGTGTATGCAATGAGTCCGTGTTGCACTATTTTGGCGGGGGATCTGGCGCTAGGCAGTAAGGTTTGGGAACAAGCCCAGAGCGTGAAGGCGGTATCGGAACTGCCTGGCATGATCGAACATGGCGAACTATTAAGCGCAGCTATGCTCGCGGCGCAAGCAGCCTTTACTCCAGACCCCCAGAAACCATTCCCTTTCTCTGATTCACCAGTCCGGAGGGACGGCAATCATTGGGTCCCTGACCCCGTGGTTTTCCCGGAATTCCAATCCCACATCGTGGTGAACGCAGTTCCCGGCCTGCTGCCAAAAATCTATAAGCTGAAGGGCATCTACATTGATTACGGTGCTCAGGACGAGTACACCCACATCCCAGTAGGAGCGCAGGCCTTATCGGCCGAATTGTCGACAGCGGGCGTTCCACATGTGCTCGACGTTTACGAGGGCAATCATTCCAGCAGAGTGCACGCGCAATTCGAGACCAAGGTGCTGCCCTGGTTTTCGACGCACTTGAAGCAATAGATCGACTCGTACGTGCGCCGAGCAGAAGAGCCCTCCAAAAACCAGCTGTCGGTTGCGTGAAATTTACCCGTTGTGATAACTTAACTAATTGTCCCGGACATCTGGAAGGGATCAAAGGGTATACTTGTGCCCGGAAGAGCACTTGTCCCCGCAATGCTGGCGTAGCTCAGTCGGTAGAGCACCTGATTTGTAATCAGGGGGTCAGGGGTTCAAATCCCTTCGCCAGCTCCAGTATACGAAGGTCAGGAAACGAAAGTCAGGAAACGAACTTCCGGCAGGCAGCGGAACTCTTAGGTGGCGCAACAGGTTTTTCCAACACACTTCATTCGGAAATATTCCGGCGTGCAGTGATCTTCGCGCAGTAAATCGTGAGCGCGATTCTTGGTTTCCCTGAGTTGCGAAAGTGGTTTGCGAAGTCTGGTTAGCGAAATTGCAGCTTGGTGGACCAGAGTAGTGTGCTGCCACGCTCTGCCGATTCGCGAGTTGGCGGCTCGATGAAGCGAGACGGCTCCATCGCCCGGCGGGTTTGCACAGGTGGGTGAGTGGTTAAAGCCAACAGACTGTAAATCTGTCCCTCCTAGCGAGGTACGAAGGTTCGAATCCTTCCCTGTGCACCAGATATGTTGCGTGAGATTCGAGTGACTTGATTTGAGTGACTTGATTCGAGTGATCAGGAAATATGAGTCGCTTGGCAATGGCGTTGATCGCGTACCTGGCTTTGGGTGCGCTGGCGTTTACCACGCTGAGTGATTCGCGGATCCGGTCGCTGACGCTGCTGATTCTGGCCATGTTCGCAATCAAGAGTTGGGTGCGCCGCAAGGATGTGCTGCACCCGGATGGCGATGGCGAATCGGAGTGAGGGGCCGCGGTAGGGAAGACAGTTCTTGGCCGATGTAGCTCAGTTGGTAGAGCACTCCCTTGGTAAGGGAGAGGTCATCAGTTCAATCCTGATCATCGGCTCCAGATTGGTGAAGAGCGTCGAGGCAGTAAGGGCGGGAGTAACTCAGTGGTAGAGTCACAGCCTTCCAAGCTGTTGGTCGCGGGTTCGATTCCCGTCTCCCGCTCCAGAGTTTTGGTTCAGGGGTTGTGATGGCTTTCGAGCAGGCTACGATCAAAGTTGAGAAGCAGCAGGAATTCGCGAAGCTGCAAGCCGCAGTGGAGCAGGCGTTCCTGCCCGAGAGGGTGGAACGGTTCCTGAAGCAGTTGGACCGCAAGGGAATTCGCGTTCGGGAATTTGACGCCGTGTTGTCGGCTCGAACGCTGGAAAATGCCGTGGGCGGATCCGCGGCGAAGTCTGATTTGAGTGCGTGGCAGTTGTATCAGGCGTTGCCACTTTCCGATCAGGCGCAGATGCGCGAGTTTTATCTGTCGAAGCTGGAAACAGTCGACATCGCGCTGCGGCACAAGTTCAAGAAGCTGTATCAGTATTACTGAAGAATAAGCGAGGCTCGGCAATTTTATGGCGAAAGAGAAATTTGATCGAAATAAGCCGCACTGCAATGTAGGGACGATTGGTCACATTGATCATGGCAAGACTACGTTGACGGCGGCGATCACCAAGGTGTTGCAGAAACATAATCCGAAGATTGTGTTCCGGTCTTTTGACAGCATTGATAACGCTCCGGAAGAAAAAGCTCGCGGAATCACGATTGCTACGGCGCACGTCGAGTATGAGACGGCGAACCGGCACTATGCGCACGTCGACTGTCCCGGCCACGCGGATTACATCAAGAACATGATCACGGGCGCGGCGCAGATGGATGGCGCGATTCTGGTGGTTGCCGCTACTGACGGTCCGATGCCGCAGACGCGGGAGCACGTGCTGTTGGCGCGGCAGGTGGGTGTGCCTTACATCGTTGTGGCTTTGAACAAGTGCGACGCCGTTGATGATCCTGAGCTGCTGGATCTAGTCGAGCTCGAAGTGCGCGAACTGCTGAAGAGCTATAAGTTTCCGGGCGACGATGTGCCGGTGATTCGGTTGTCGGCTCTTGGTGCGCTGAACGGGGAAGAAAAGTGGGAGAAGCAGATCGACGCGCTGATGGACGCAGTCGACAAGAGTGTGCCGCAGCCGGCGCGCGAACTGGACAAGCCGTTCCTGATGCCGATTGAAGACATTTTCTCGATTCAGGGTCGCGGCACGGTGGTGACCGGGCGTATCGAGCGCGGGAAAGTGAAAGTCGGCGAGGAAGTGGAGATTGTCGGCTTCCGCGACACGCGCAAGACTGTGGTCACCGGCGTGGAAATGTTCAAGAAGCAGCTGGACGAAGGGTTAGCGGGCGACAACGCTGGGCTGTTGCTGCGCGGCATCGCGAAGGAAGATGTGGAGCGCGGCATGGTGCTGGCGAAGGGTGGATCCATTACTCCTCACACCAAATTTAAAGCCGAGGTTTACATCCTGACGAAGGAAGAGGGTGGACGGCATACACCGTTCTTCAAGGGGTATCGTCCGCAGTTTTATTTGCGTACTACCGACGTGACTGGGGTGGCTGAGCTTCCGGCAGGAACTGAGATGGTGATGCCGGGGGACAATGTTTCGCTGGTGATTGAGTTGATTACGCCGGTAGCGATGGAGAGGGGGTTGCGGTTTGCCATTCGCGAAGGTGGTCACACGGTGGGTGCGGGAACGATTTCGGAGATTGTGCAGTAAGGAAGAAAAGAGCGGAGCTTCGCTCCGCGGACGGCCGAGGTCGGCTGTCCCCACATAGGCAAGACAGTTCAGCAAGAGGGAGTTTTGAGCGATGCCCCGAGAAATTGTTACGTTGCAGTGCGGTGATTGCAAAGAGCGGAATTATTCGACGACTAAGAACCGGAAGACGACGACGGAGCGGCTGGAGTTCAAGAAGTTCTGCCGCCGTTGCCGCAAGCACACGCCGCACAAGGAAGTGAAATAGCAGGGGCCAGGGTTCAGGGCCTAGGGGTTAGGAACTAACCCGGGATCCCTGGACTCTAATCCCTGGTTTACAGGGGCGTAAGCTCAACGGTTAAACTGCCGGTCTCCAAAACCGGACTTGGGGGTTCGAATCCCTCCGCCCCTGCCAGATTTTTTGCAAGGACGACGGGAAGGCCAGGAGCAGTATGGGAGTGGAAACGAAGAAGATGGCAAACTCAATCGCGACCGCCGGTGGGAGTTTTGGAGACCAGATCAAGTCCTGGCCGGAGCGGATCAAATCGTTTTACAACGACGTGCGCACCGAGATGCGCAAGGTCACGGCGCCGTCGTGGAAGGAAGTGCGCGCTACCACTGCGGTTGTCGTGGTGACGGTATTTATTTTTGGCGTCTACTTTTGGGTGATCGATAACCTTATTCAAAGAGGTGTTTCGTTTTTGTACAGCTATTTTGGGAGCCACTAAGTCGAAGCGCAGGCTGGAGCTTAACTTGATCATGCAGGACGAAGAAAAAAACGAAGCAGCTGCAGGTGGCGAGCAACCGCCCAGCGCGGAGGGCGTTGCCACAACCAGCGAGCCTCCCCGCAACCCGAACATGAAGTGGTACATCATCCACTCCTATTCCGGGTTTGAGCGCAAGGTGAAGGAGTCACTGGAGTCGCGGGTGCAGGCTTTTGGGCTGCAGGAGAAGATCGGCAAGGTGCTGATCCCAACCGAATCTGTCACCGAAGTGCGCGGCGGCAAGAAGTACACCTCCGAGCGCATGTTCTATCCCGGCTACGTGCTGGTGGAAATGGACATGGACGATCACGTCTGGCACGTGGTGAAATCCACGCCGCGTGTGACCGGGTTCGTGGGTACTGGGCAGCAGCCCACGCCGCTTTCCGATGAAGAAGTGCGGCACATTGTTTACAAAGTCGCGGACAGCCGCGAGAAGCCCAAATTGAAGGTCAAGTTCGAGAAGCAGGAGCAGGTGCGCATCACCGAAGGGCCTTTCGCTACCTTCACCGGAACTGTCGATGAGGTGAATGAAGATCGCGAGACGCTGAAGGTGATGGTCACGATTTTCGGCCGCTCGACGCCGGTGGAGTTGGAGTTTAACCAGGTGGAGAAAGTGGCTTAGGAGTTTAGTAATTGGGTGATTTTGTAATTGAAAACCGAAGGAAATCTTAGATGGCAAAGAAAGTAACAGGTTTCGTAAAGTTGCAGATCGCGGCGGGCAAGGCTACTCCAGCGCCTCCGGTAGGTCCGGCGCTCGGACAGGCGCAGATCAACATCATGGAGTTCTGTAAGCAGTTCAACGCTCGCACGAATCAGAAAGAGATGGAGGGGCTGATCATCCCGGTCGTGGTGTCGGTTTATAGCGACCGTTCGTTTACCTTCATCACCAAGACACCGCCGGCTTCGATTCTGCTGAAGCGCGCGGCCGGCATTGCCAAAGGGTCGGGTACGCCCAACAAGGACAAGGTTGGCAAAGTTACGCTGAAGCAGGTGGAAGACATTGCCAAGCAGAAGATGCCTGACCTGAACGCTGCCTCGATTGACGCTGCGGTTAAGAGCGTTCGCGGGACGGCAAGGTCGATGGGAATTGAAGTGGTTGGGTAATAGCGGAGCTTTGCTCCGCGGACGGTCGAGGACGGCCGTCCCCCACATTCGAGTTTGAAGTCGAAAACACTACGGCTCTTCGAAACAGCGATGAGCGGTGGGAGACGAGGAAAGTGAAATGAAAAAAGAAGGAAAGAACATAGCCAAGGCGCACGCCGCGGTCGAAAAGCGCCCTTATCTGCTGCAGGATGCGGTCCCTCTGCTGCAGAAGGTCAAGTTTGCGAAATTTGATGAGACCGTTGAGATTACTTTGCGTCTCGGCGTAGATCCCAAGCACGCCGACCAGATGGTCCGCGGCACGGTGGTGTTGCCGCATGGGTTGGGCAAGTCAAAGAAGGTTTTGGTAATCGCTTCGGGCGACAAGATTAAGGAAGCTGAAGCCGCGGGCGCTGATTTCTTCGGCGGCGAAGAGATGGTCGAGAAGATCACGAAAGAGAACTGGACCGACTTCGACGCGCTGATCGCCACTCCGGACGTGATGAAATCCGTTGGTCGTCTGGGTAAGGTTCTTGGTCCCAAGGGCTTGATGCCGAACCCCAAGACGGGGACGGTGACGGTTGATGTGGCCAAGGCGGTGCAGGAAGTGAAGGCCGGTAAGGTTGAATTCCGCACCGACAAGACTGCGCTGGTGCATGTGCCGGTGGGGAAAATTTCGTTCTCGCCCGACAAGTTGATTGACAATGCGACCGTGCTGATCACCAGCGTGATCAAAGCTAAGCCGTCGGTGGCGAAGGGGAAGTACATCAAGGGCTGCACTTTGAGTTCTACGATGGGGCCGGGGATTTTGCTAGACACTTCGCCGATTGAGACTGCGGCTAAAGCGTAAGAGCGAGCCGCGCTGCGTCCGGCGGACGGGCAAGAGTGCCCGTCCCCACACGAGATCATTTAAGAGGAACTAAGCAATGCCAGTTACCAAAGCACGCAAGAAGGAACAGGTCGAGAAGCTGAGTGCCGACCTGAAGAATGTTTCGAACGCCGTTGTGGCGACCTATTCCAAGATGACTGTGGCTCAGGACTATGAGCTGCGGAAGGCTCTGCGCGGCGCGGGCGCGAAGTATCAGGTGGTGAAGAACACGCTGGCCGAGCTTGCTGCCAAGGGAACTAAGATCGAAGAGGGCCTAAAGAACCTTACCGGCGTGACCTCGATTGCCTACACCACGGGCGATCCCGTGGCCATGGCGAAGGCGCTCACCAAATACGCCAAGGACACCCCGGAGTTTACCTTCAAGATTGGCGTGGTTGAGGGCAAGGTGATTTCGATCAAGGAGATCGAAGCACTGGCCAGCATGCCGTCGAAGGAAGAGATCTACTCGAAGCTGCTGTTCCTGATTAGCTCGCCGGCGCAACGGCTGGTGACGGTGATGAATGCCGTCGGACGCGATGTTGCCGTTGTGTTGGGA
>Ga0307478_10003402_pt1 | contig 11821 bp, 11 predicted proteins | sample atmos_gasesECM4C_2_FD_203713 | JGI IMG/M metagenome (GOLD analysis project Ga0307478, IMG submission 203713) | Hardwood forest soil microbial communities from Morgan-Monroe State Forest, Indiana, United States - atmos_gasesECM4C_05 | ecosystem: Environmental > Terrestrial > Soil > Temperate...
CCGTTGACGGTCGTGCTCTTGCCCATATCGTCGAACGCCAACGCCGTCAGAGCGAAGACGAAACAAACTGCCAGACATAGCACTAGAACTTTTCTCATGGCCGGTTTCTCCTTTTGATCGCGGCTTCACGCCGCGAGTATGGCAGGAATTCTAATCGTTGACTCGGCAGCCGAGCACGCCCCGCCGCTCATCGATTAACGCCCGAACTATACCACAACGGAAACGTGACGATGTCACGCACTTGTGGCGACTAATGCTAAGACGTGCAGTAAGAAAGGCCTAATTCCTTTTTGCGGAATGAACGGCCGGCGACCGATTCACCGGCGCCGGCGGGATATAGACATATTCTCCGGGACGCGCGTAACGCAGCTGTTCGCGCGCTTCTTTCTCAATGGCCTTCTCGTCAGTTTTCAGGCCATTGATCTGCTGCGTGTAGATCTCGTTCTCTTTTTGTTCCTGGGCGATTCGTTTCTGCAGCGATTCATATTCCGCACGCTTCTGCTTGTAAACGATCATGCCATTCGCGCCAAACATCACGTGCACGAACAGCAACCCCGTCACCACCGCAACCGTGATCGTTGCAATACGCCGCCGCAAGGCATAGAGTTGCTCCGCCATGGGACGAACCTTCTCAATCCACGACGCAGCCAGCGCTTCCGCCTGCGGAGTTCTTTCGGCCATCGCGCGCAGCCCGTTCTGTGGACTGGGAAATTTCCGAATCCTCGAAATTTTTCTCAGTCGAAAATCCATTGCTTGGCCGCCGCGCTCAACTTCTCCAGATCTCGTTCCGTTCTCGCCCCGGAATAAACTGGCACCACCGGCTCCGTTCTCCGAAAGCGGGTAGCAAACCTACGATCTATCTTCGAAAACCAGCTTCAACCCGTGGGTGCGGACAACCTGGCTCACCTTGTGTCCACAAAACTCTCGCGGATCGGACTTCAACTTCTCAGTGAACTTCTCCTTGACCTCAGGCGTCAAGGGGAAGTTCTCCCGCTGCGGATAATAGGAACCAACTTGGTTACATAGCTCCTTCAGTTGCTCGTCCAGCGACTTCCCGCGCCGCGCCACCATTTCGCAACAAAGCACTGCCGCCAGCACTCCATCTTTCTCTGGCATGCTAGGCTTCTCAGATGACCATTGCCCACCTAGGGCTGCCGGGCGTCGCCGATTGTTGACTGTTGACTGCTGATAGTTGAAGGCCGATCTTATATGACCGACAAACGAATCGTCCTCACCACCACTAGCTCGCAAGAAGAAGCCGCCAAAATCGCGCGCCATTTAGTCGATCGCGGCCTCGCGGCTTGCGTCAACATCGTGCCGCAAGTCATATCAGTCTACCGCTGGAAAGACAAAGTCGAAGAATCCGCCGAATGGCTTTTGATCATTAAAACGACGGCTGGGATGTTCGGCCAGGTGCGCCACGCGATCGTCGATCTGCACTCCTACGAACTCCCGGAATGCATTTGCCTGACGATCGAAGATGGCTCGCCCGACTATCTGCAATGGATCGCCGAGTCAGTCTCCGCCGAAGAGTAGGGATCTGAAAAATTCCAGACTCGATCGATCACGCGAATCCGCCACGATCCTCGCAAATCAGTGGCAAACGATTTCTAGATGGCAGCCAGCCCCGAATCCAAATCTTCAATAAGGTCCTGCACATCCTCAATCCCCACCGAAATCCTAACCATGCCGTCCGTGAGCCCAATCGCCTTGCGACCCTTCTCACCTAGCGCCGCATGCGTCATGGTTGCAGGATGCGAAATCAAAGTCTCCACTCCCCCTAGCGATTCAGCCAGTGAGCACACCCGTAGCTTCTTCAGCATCTTGTTGGCATTTTTCAGCGACCCGGTCTCGAATGTGATCATCGATCCAAATCCGCTCATCTGCCGCTTCGCCAACTCATGCTGCGGATGATCCGCCAAGCCCGGGTAAAAAACTTTCCGCACCTTTTTATGATTCGCCAGGAACTCGGCCACCACTCGCCCGTTGCTGTCGTGCACTTCCATTCGTGCCGCCAGCGTCTTCACTCCGCGCAGCAGCAACCAGGATTCAAACGGAGAAAGTATCGCTCCCGCGCACTTCTGCAGGAACGCCAACTTCTCCGCCTGATCCGGACGGCTGCACACCACCACTCCACCCAGGCCATCGCTGTGTCCATTCAGAAATTTCGTAGTCGAGTGCAAGACCATGTCGGCGCCCAGCGCCAGCGGTTGCTGAAAGTATGGCGACATGAACGTGTTGTCCACAACCAGTTCGATTTTCCTGCGCCGGCAAATCCGGCTGATGGCCGCCAGGTCGCTCAAGTGCATCAGCGGATTCGTCGGCGTCTCCACATAAACCATCCGAGTGTTCCTACGGATCGCGCGCTCAACATTCTCCGCATCGGAAGTATCGACGTAAGAAAATTCCAGACCAAAATTGGTTAGCACCTGGTTAAACAGCCGCGGCGTGCCTCCATACAAGTCGTTGCCGCAGACGACGTGATCGCCTGCCTTAAGCAAGCTCGCCACGGCATTGATAGCCGCCATGCCGCTGGCAAACACTGGCGCCGCAACTCCGCCTTCCAGAGACGCAAGATTTTCTTCGAGCCGCGTCCGTGTCGGATTCGACACCCGTGAATACTCATACCCCTCATTTTCCCCGATGCCCTGTTGCACGTAGGTGGAGGTCAGATAGATGGGCACATTCACCGCGCCCGTCAACGGATCCGGCTCCTGCCCATCGTGAATGGCGCGCGTCGCAAATCCTGGCCGTCTATTTCTTTTCATCCCCATATAGATCTTTTCATTCTCACACTCATATAAACTTTGTCATCCTGAGCGAAGCGAAGGCCCCCTTTTATGCCGGCAGCCCGACAGGCCCCGCAAGGAGTTCCTACCACGGACCTTGGCTTAAATCCCGCCCTCAAAAATTTTCTTCGACAAATACCGTTCCGCCGAATCCGGAATAATCGTCGCCACTCTTTTGCCGGCGCCCAACCGCCGCGCCACATCCAGCGCCGCAAACACCACCGCCCCGCCGCTCGATCCCGCCAGCACGCCTTCCCGCGCCGCCAGCCGCTTCACCATTTCAAACGCATCATCGTCCGTCACCGCAATCACTTCATCGCACACGGCAGGGTCAAACGTCTCTGGGATGAAGTTGTTCCCGATCCCTTCCACTTTGTGCGGCCCGGCCGCTCCGCCGCCAAGGACCGAACCTTGCGTCGTCACCGCAACCGCCAGCACTCCCGGCACGTGCTCTTTCATATATCGCGCCACGCCGGTGAAAGTTCCGCAGGTGCCGCAGCCCAAAACCATGGCATCGACCTTCCCATTCATCTGCTCAAATATTTCTACTGCAGTGGTTTCGTAGTGGTAGTCGGGATTCGCCGGATTCTCAAACTGCCCCGCCATGAACGCGCCGCGACCGCTGGCCACCAGCTCTTTAGCTCGCCGGATCGCTCCCTGCATCCCCTCGTCATCTGGAGTACGCTCAACCTCCGCGCCCAGCGCTCGCATGATGATCACTTTTTCCTGCGAGAAATTTTCCGGCACAAACAGCTTCACCATATATCCGCGATTTACTCCGATCAGTGCCAAGCCGATTCCAGTATTCCCGGCCGTAGCCTCCACAATCGTCCCGCCCGGCCCAAGCTTCCCTTCCTGCTCGGCCCTGCGAATGATCCCAATGGCGGCGCGGTCCTTCACGCTGCCTCCCGGATTCAAATATTCAAGTTTGGCGAAAATGTCGGCCGATCCCGCCGGAACCAGCCGCTTCAGACGCAGCATGGGAGTTCCGCCGACTAGGTCGGTAATATCCTCGGCGACTCCCAGATGGGAAACTTCAGCATTCTTCAAGTGCACGCTACAGGGTAAGGGGTGACTCTGGAATCGTCAATCGACGGAAATCCCGAAGTAACAGGGACTACAGATAAGCCAAGACTCAGCGTTCTCTACTTTGACCCAGCCCCTGCCGCCTGTGTCCCCGCATAATACCCGCTCTTGGTCCTTACCATTAGTTTCTTGTGCCCTTTGTCCTTGGCCTCCACACGAATCTGCCGGAAGCCGCCATTCGATCTCGGGTTCGTAGGTTTGTACCCAATGGTATATTGATTGCGAATGTCGTGCGCCACTTGCCGGCTGATCGCATCCACCTCGTCCAGGGTCTTTGGGAAAAACGCCAGCCCGCCGGTGCGTTGTGCAATCGTCTCCAGCGCCCGCTTCGCCCGCTTGGGATGCTCTTCATCCCCCAGTAGCCCGATCGCGTACACCGCCGGCCCATTCTCGTCCTGCAAGTGCTTCACCGCCTGTTCCAGACTCTCCTGGCTAGCATTGTCTTCGCCGTCGGTCACCACGAATAAAACTTTTCTTTCCAGCCTCGCATTCCTCTTCGAGTGTTCGCCTGATGCCACCACCGCCTCATACAGCGCCGTCCCACCCTTGGCGTCGATTTTCTCAAGTGCTTCTTTAAGTTTTAGCAGGTCGTTGGTAAAGTCCTGGTCCAGGTAATATTCGTCGTTAAAGTTCACCACGAAGATTTCGTCCTGCGGATTGCTCGACCGCACCAGATTCAGCGCCGCCTGGTTCACCTTGGCCCGCTTCTCCCGCATCGATCCGGAATTGTCGATCACGATTCCCATCGCCACCGGAATATCTTCATGGTGAAACGAAACGATCGTTTGCGGTTTGCCGTCCTCGTACACCGTAAACGCACTCTTATCGAGGTCGGTAACGATGTGCTGCTTGTCGTCGACAACGGTCGCATGCAGTAAAACCTCGTCCACATTTCGCTTCAGGACGTAGGTTCCGTTTTCTTCCGATGGCTGCTGTCCTTGGGTGGCAGGGGACTTAGAATGATTACTTGAAGGAGTCTCCGCAGGTTGCTGACCCGGCTGCGACTGGGCTGGAGCGGATTGTTGACTTGCGGCCGGAGGATTCGCTGATTGTTGCGCTATAGGTTGCGCCAGCAGAGACCCTGCAGTCCCGGCCCATAGCGCGCATTTCAAAACAAAAAACCTGCAAGTTCGCTTATTCCTGGGGCGCGTAATAACCGGTCCTGGCATACACACGTAGAGGCGGCAGTCCTTTCGGCGGAAGTAATTTCACTTTAATCTTACGCCATTTGCCGTCCCGCACCACTTTGGTTGGACGATACCCCAGCACATATTGATTGCGCAGTTCCACTCCGATCTTGGTGGCCACGTCGGCCAAGTCGTTCGGATTCTCCACCGTGAAAGCCCGCCCGCCGGTAAGCTCCGAAACTTCTCCCAGCAGCGCCGGCCCTAGCCGCTCTTCTTCGGTAGGAAAATAGCGGTCGTAAATGCCGATGGCATAAACCATCACATCAGCTTCCTTCACCAACGCTTTGATTTCACCCTCGGTATAACGGCTGTGATTATCGCCGCCATCGGAAATAATGAGCAGCGCTTTTTTCGCGTATTTCGCCTGCCTCATCTTGCTTACGCCCATGTAGATCGCATCCAGCAGCGCCGTCCGTTTTTGCGGCACGGCGAAAACCAGCTTTCCCTGGATCTCGTCCACCGAACTGGTGAAATCGCTTACCACTTCGGGCGCATCCGAAAACGTAATCATGAAAAATTCATCTTGCGGGTTGGCAGTCTTGAAAAACTCCACCACCGCATCTTTCGCACGCTCCATCTTGCTGCTCATGCTGCCGCTGGAATCAAAAATCACTCCCAGCGAAACCGGAGCGTCCTCGCTCGAAAACGATTTGATCTCCTCTTTCGAGCTGCCCTCAAAGAGCTGGAAGTTTTCTTTATCCAAGCCGGTCACCAGCCGGTTCATCGGATCCGTGATCGTCACAGGCACCAGCACCAGGTCCACATCCACCTTCAAGGGACGCACTCGCGTCTCCATCTTCGAGGAGACCACGGTCTTGGCGACTTCTTCTGTTTTTGGATTCTCTGCTTCTCGCGGCATGATGTGGACGTCGTTCACGGTCGTCTGCGCCATCGAACGAGTCGGTATGCTGAACAATGAGCACACCGTGAACAGCCCCACCCACAGGGTAGGCATTATTTTGCGTAACCGCACTTCCAGGGAATTCCAGGGTTGATGGTTCCAGGGTCGAGAGTTCCGAGATAGAAACGGGCAGGACTTCGGAATCACTTTCCAACCTGCGGTCTTGGGGCGATCTGACTGGCGCCCATCCGTGAGGGCCATAAACACCTCGATTGGCCGCGATAGTACCACAGCTTGAACCAAGTGGATGCTGTTTCTTTGTCAAATGTTGCAGATAATTCGAAAATGGGCGATTCGCAGCAGAAGGCCGTCCGCAGCGCGGACAGACAGAAAATTAAAGCCTTCGTGATCCTTAGCGTCCTTCCTGGTTATGACGTTTTTCCTGTGCGTCTTCCACTACTGAATTCTGTCCGACGATGGCGCCCCTCCCATATTGTTACAATCAAAGGTCCAAATGGCCCACATCCAACCTTTTCGCGCGTTCCGTTACGATACGGAGAAAGTATCCCCTGCCCAAGTGGTCACTCAACCTTACGACAAGATCACTCCCGAACTGCAAGACCGCTACTACGCCGCCAGCCCGCATAACCTGGTTCGCATCGTCCTGGGCCGCCGGGAGAAAGCCGATAACGCTGGAAATAACGTCTACTCTCGCGCCGACGGCCATTTTCGCGACTGGCGTCGGCAAGGCATTTTGCACCAGGATTCCCAACCCTCGCTCTATGTTTACTCTCAGCGCTTCAGCCCGCCCGGTTCAACCACAGCCCTCGAACGCCACGGATTTATCGCCCTCGGCCGCATCGAAGATTATTCCGCGGGCGTCGTCTTCCGCCACGAGCAAACTCTAGCCAAACCCAAAGCCGATCGCCTCGATCTGCTTCGCGCCACCCGCGCCCATTTCGGCCAGATCTTCATGCTCTACGAAGACTCCGGCCAGATCGACTCTCTGATCGCCACTTCCGCGGAGCCCGCAATTGCCGTCACCGATGAAAACAACGTTCTGCATCGCGTATGGCCAATCTCCGATCCGCGCGTGATCAATTCCGTGCAAACCGCAATGAACGAAAAGAAACTCATCATTGCTGACGGTCACCACCGCTACGAGACCGCGCTCACCTACCGCAACGAACGCCGCGCCGCCGCCTCATCGCAGCCCGCCACTGCCCCCTACGAGTTCGTCATGATGACCTTCGTCAATATGAATAGCCCAGCTCTGCTGATTCTGCCCACGCATCGTGTCGTTCACCACCTGTCGTCGTTTTCTCAAGAAGCCTTCCGCAACGCAGCCCGATCTTTTTTCGACGTGGAAGACGTCGATCACTCGCTCGACGCATCCGGCGTTACCGCCATGCTCCGCGAGTCCGGACGCGCCGGCACTTCCATCCTCGCCGTCACCGCCAATCGTGCCTTCCTTCTGCACCATCCCAATCCAAATTCCGCCGCGCATGTCTTCACCGGCCTTTCCATCCGCCAGCAAGGCCTCGACGTCGTGCAACTCCACAAATGCCTTTTGGAAAAAGTCCTGAACCTCTCGGAAGAATCCATCCGCAACCAACAGAACCTTTCTTACATCCGCGATGCCGCTGAAGCTTTGTCGCGCGTGCGTGGCCCCAATGCCAGCGCTAACATCGCTTTCCTGATGAATCCCTGCCGCATGTCGCAAGTGCGCGACGTCGCCTTCGCCGGCGAGGTTATGCCCCAGAAATCCACTGACTTCTATCCCAAACTTCTCAGCGGGCTCACCATCTATGCCCTCGACTAAGACTAAGAATGATCGGGAAAAAATATCTGAGCAACGACTCGGGAAGCGCACGCCCTTGAGATCCATATCCGGGTCGGTATTCAGGTATACCGCAAGCACCGCATCATTGATTGCGCGTTCACGCACCGCGCTCTCCTTCGCCGTACTTCTATCTTTCGCCGTCCTGCTGGTTTCTGCCGCAGCTCCCGAGAAACATATCGCCGTTTTCTCCACCGCCGCCAATTACTCTCTGCCCGTCATTCAACGCGAGGGTCAGGACTACGTCGGCCTGCTCGAATTGCTCGATCCCCTGGGTACGGTCAGCGCAAAGTCGGACCCTCCGCACTGGCGCCTGCACTACAACAACGTTCTCGGCGAATTTACTGACGGCAAAAGACGTGCGCGCGTGCAAGGCCGCGACGCAGATCTCGCGGGAATATTCCTCATCGAAGACGGACGCGGCCTCATTCCCGTCGCCTCGCTCAATTCCCTGCTGCCGCGCTTTCTGGGTGGTCCTGCGACTTTGCGCGAAGAGTCGAACCGCCTCTTCATCGGCAACATCGCTACTCACTTCACCGCCACAATCGCCCCCGACGATCCCTCGCGCCTCACCTTCCACTTCACCGCTCCCGTGAACCCCTCGGTTGCCAGCGAACCCGGCAAACTGCGCCTCACCTTTCGCCGCGAACCTCTCACCGGCCCCGCATCGCCGATGCTTACCTTCTCCAGCAAAATTATTCCCGCTGCGGATTATTCTGAGAGCAACGGCGCCGCCGAAATCGACATAACCACTTCCATCCCGCTCATGGCCAGCTTCAGCCCTGACGGGCGAACCATCACTCTCGCTCCGGCAAAATCCACCAGCGCGAACTCGCAAACCGCAACATCTGGCACCAACCGCCCGGCCACGCCGCCCCCCGCCACTACACCGGCAACCGCCGCTACCGGTCAGGCTCAAACCAGCGCTCAGCCGCCGCAAGCCGGCGGGCAGCCGTCTTCACCAGTTCCGCCCGTGTCCGCGCCGCGCCGTTACTTCGCCATCGTCGACGCCAGCCACGGCGGCAACGATCGCGGCGAGGCCCTCAGCCCAACCCTCGCAGAAAAAGACATCACCGTGGCCTTCGCCCGACGCCTGCGCCAGGAACTCGAAAGCCGCGGCATCACCACTCTCGTCCTCCGCGATTCCGACGCTAACCTCTCGCTCGACGATCGCGCCTACTTCGCCAACACCACTCATGCCGCCGTCTACATCGCGCTGCACGCCGCATCCAACGGCCACGGCGTTCGCATCTACACGTCGCTGTTGCCCTACAGCACTGACGACGATCGCGGTCCCTTTCGTTCCTGGACCGAGGCCCAAACCTCTTCCGTGCCTCTCAGCCAGGCAACCTCCGCCAGCGTCGCCACCGAACTCAGAAAGTTACAAGTTACAGTGCGTACCCTCACCGCACCGTTGCGCCCTTTGAATAATGTGACCACGGCAGCCATCGCGATTGAAGTTGCTCCGCCCTCCGCCACGGTCTCTGCGTTGACCGCGCCCGATTACCAGCAGCTGATCGCCGGCGCTGTGGCGAATGGCATCGTCGCGATCCGCGCTCAGCTCGGAGCCGCACCATGATTCACGAACAGGTTCCTCGCCAGTTCTACATTGCGATTTCGTTTTTCGCCGTGGCCGTGCTCGCCATGAGCCTCTACGCCTGGCACATGCGCGGACGCGCTGCCGCTACTCCTGTCGTTGCTACCGACAGGCGTCCGGTCGTCGCGCCCGTGGCCGGGCCCACCGAGCCGGTAACTTTATTTGTCGCTTACGACGATGTCGGCATCCTGCACCCGCAGGCCGCTCAGATTCCCCTGCCCAGCGTTCGTCAGCAGCGCGCTGAAGAATTGCTTCGCGCGCTCATCGCCCTCTACACCGACAAGAACTCGCCCCACCCGCTACCGCCCGGCTCCGACATTCGCAGCGTCTACCTCGTCGATCCTGGCCTCGCCGTCATCGACGTCAATGCGGCCTTCGCCGACGCCCACCGCTCGGGCGTCTTGTCGGAAGAACTCACCGTCACCTCATTGATTCAAACACTCTCCGCCAACCTCCCCGGCATTCTTCGAGTGAAAATTCTGGTGGAAGGCAAACAGCGCGACACCCTGGCGGGCCATGCCGACCTGTCAAATTTCTTCGATGTTTCCGCCGTCAGTCAGCTCACCGCGCAACTGCAATCAACTCAGTAGCGTCACGGTCTACAAAGCTTTTCTATTTCTTCACCAAAAATAAACGGCGCAGAGATCTTCTTCCGATCTCTGCACCGTTAAACGCTAAATGTAAACGTAACCAGCGATGCTACGGCTTTTTCGGAATCGCGCCCGCATCGAACAAGTCAGAAAGATCCGTGGCGTTGACCGCATCTCCCAGGAATGGTCCCGCGCCAAAGACTTCCTGCATGGTGCGCAAATCCGAAGAATGCGTGAAAGTGACCGGGCTCGCATACGGAAGCCCATTCACGTTCTTGTGCGCGCGACTGGAGATAACAATTTCTCCAACCGCGTGATTGAAGTCATCAGCATTGTCTCCCGCAACACCATCGCTCTCGCTTTCATCCCACCATAGGATGATCGCCCCGTGATCTTTGTAAGCTCGCGACGCCATGATGACGGGAATGATCTGGCTCAGAAAGTCGTCGCCCTGACGAATGTTCGCCGCATCCCCGGTCAGCCCTTTGTAACCGCCGGTCAGGCTGGTGTGCATGTCGTTGTATTGATCCGGCGTGATCCAGTTGTAATTGGCCACGGCGTTATTGGCCAAATCGGTTGCCAGTTGTTGCAGCGGCGCATAGTGACTCGACAACGGATTCGCCGTGCTCGGGTCATCGCCCCCGTTGGTGTCGGTGAAGAACACCATGGGATTGTGCTTGGCGGCATAGTTGAACTGGTTCGAGCCGTTGTACTGATTAAAACTCCCCGCCGCGAACTTTCCCGAAAAACTGCTCAGTGGAACCGTCCATTGATCCTGTGGCAGCGGAACATCGGTAAGCTGCCCACCCACAGACGTGAGGTCGATATCCTCCTGATAGGATCTCCACGTCTTGCCCGCCTGGGTCAGAAAAGCGGTGAGGTGTTGCGTCGTGCTCTGGTTTGTCCCGCCAACGGCAAGGAACGGGTCGTTATCGTCGAATACCCCAAAATTGGTGCCGGCTTCCGACCAAAGATAATTGGGCTCGGAAGGATGTATATGCGGATTGTTTCCGCTGGCTGTTGCCAGCACATTGCGATAGGCAGTCGCATAGGCCACCTGCTTGCTGACATCGACCACCGAATCGCCGACCAGTGCAAACCCGGTTCCGCTTACCAGGCTGTTGATGAATGGCGCATTCGGATTTTGGTAAATCTGCTGGATCGGCCCACTAAACTGGTTGGCGGGTTGAGTCCAGTTGTGATTTTCCAACGCAATCACGAAAACTGTCTTGATTTCCTGCGCGCCAGCGCTCAAGACTCCTAACGCGGTCAAGAACGCAAATGTACAGAGACTGCGGACAAACCTTACCTGCGACATTGACATCTCCAGTTATTAAGATTGGCAGCACAGTCTGAACCACTCAGGACTCACGTCCTGATGGCCGTCGTGCCACTAACGAGAGATAGCAATTCTGTTTTGCAGGAACATGAAGGAAACATTATTTTCCGGTGAATGGTGTGTAAACATTTGTCGGAGGTGCCTGATCTGAGGGAATACTACGATCGCGGCAAATAAAAAAGCGCCCGCCGTTTGTCGGCGAGCGCCGTCACTATAAAATATCTACCTGCCCGCCAGCGCCGGCTCTACTTCGTAAATCGAATACCACGAAGTCGCGGCGTTCAGTTTGCTGTTGACGTTATTGATATTCTTCACACCTTCGGTCTCCAACCATTTGCGGAACGCTGCCGCGCCCTGCTTGGCATAAATTGGAATCCCGTCTTTCCACGTCGCGCGCCCGCACAGCACGCCATTAAACTTCACTTCCGATTCTCCCGCCAATTCCAGCGTCTCGCTGAACTCCGCATTGCTCACGCCCGCCGAAAGATAAATAAACGGCTTGGTCGCCACACTGGCCGCTTTATGGAAGTGATCGATCGCTTCCTTCTTTGT
>Ga0307478_10003403_pt1 | contig 11821 bp, 13 predicted proteins | sample atmos_gasesECM4C_2_FD_203713 | JGI IMG/M metagenome (GOLD analysis project Ga0307478, IMG submission 203713) | Hardwood forest soil microbial communities from Morgan-Monroe State Forest, Indiana, United States - atmos_gasesECM4C_05 | ecosystem: Environmental > Terrestrial > Soil > Temperate...
ATGCCCCCAGGGACGCTTGTTACAATCCCTTTGCCGGAGCCGGTTAGCGATAGCGTTAGCTGGTTCGATTGTGGCGGACGCGGGCTTCCTGGCGATGACCCTCCGCAACCGAGGAGAAAGAGTAATGGTAGAAGACTCGCTGCCGAGAGAGATAGTTTGAGTCGGGTTTTCATGGCGGGTCGTAGGATTTGCGTTAGCTCCAGTAGCCTCGGGGGAAAGGCGAATCGCTAGAGAAGTCTGAACGGAATTCGGAAAGAGCTTCCAGACTTCAAAGCGCTCCTTTGATGAGTATTCTCGAATCGCAGTTGCCTCGTTCCGAGGTGCCAAAGGAGCTCGCAGCGCAGGACTAGGCTTCACAGATAATGCAAGAACGAAGATGCAGACAATTCCGCTGGTCGGGAATGGGAACTAAGCTTTTGTGGAGAACCAAGATCCATCGACATAGAGCCGGAGAGCATCTGCTTTGTCAATCTCCTTTGGAGAGGCGATCTGCGGAAGTGGTAGCGGGAAGCTCCGGCTGCGTGGCTGTGGGAATGCTTCTCGCTCAGTTCGAGGGATGATTAAGGGAGGAATTGCGATTCCAATAAGTTCTTCCAAGTACCTTGAAGCTCAGCCCTGTCCGCGCAACTCGTTGAAATTACGTGTCAAGTTGCACTCATAACCCAAAGGTCGGCGGTTCAACTCCGTCCCTGACCACCATGTTTTCAACAAGTTGGGAACAAAACACCCCGGAACAGGGTGGAAAACCGTGGAACAAGGTGCATGTAAATCAATGAGGAGTAAAGTAAAGACGGGAGATTGTTTGTTGCGCGCATAACCCAAAGATCGTTGGTCATCCGTAGCTTTTCCGCTTGACCACCCGATGCTACCAGCCCGAGATCCCAGCCCAAGACAGTTGCGCCTCTCGCGAACTTTGAAGGACTTACGCATCCCGGAGCAAAACTAGGTCGCGTGACCGTCGAGTTGTGAGGCACATCACATTCTCACTCGAGGGCGAGCGGTTCTTCGCAGAGATCAACCAACATGGAATGGTGTTGGTAATCAAACCAGTGGCAAAAGACATCGAAACTCCGCTTTCGCGGCCAAGTTGATGTATCCCTGTACCACCCCGCCAGTTGCTCTTCGAAAATCTCCTCACACAATTCGTGCAGAACATCGGCCACGTCGTCGTCCGTATCACATTCCGGAATGAGGTAGATGGTCGGTTCCCGAACTAAGTCGAGCAAGGTAAGATCACGGCTGCTGGGATCGGCTGCGTGGAGCCAATCCAGAAAAGGTTCTTTGGGTTTGACCACGATAGCGGAGCGATTCAGCACGAGCATACATGACCTCCGCTCTCACGCGGCGCGACGCTCATAGCGGTGGTGCAAGCCACCGACCTGCGTAATGGCGATGATCTCGCCTTGTCGCATGATCGCCCGTGGCTCGGGCGCATCCTTCGCTAGCGCTAGGTGCGTCCGCGACCACTGATAGTAAGCGAAGTAACCCTTCAGTAGACGGCGAAGGTGCCGCTGACTGAGGACCACTACGTGGTTCAAACACTCACGCCGAATCGAACCGATCAGCCTCTCCACAAATGCATTTTGCCAAGGACTGCGGGGTGCGGTGACGACTTCCTTCATACCCAAAGACTGGATACGACGACGAAACTCGTGGCCGAAGAGCGAATCACGGTCGCGGATGAGGTAACCCTTCGCATCGCGTTCAGAAAAAGCTTCGATCACTTGCTGACCGGTCCATTCAGCGGTTGGATGTTCGGTGACCCCAAAGTGAAGAACTCTTCTCCGCCGATGCTCGATCACCAGGAACACGAACAATACCCGCAGGCGGATCGTCGGCACCGTGAAGAAATCGATCGCGACGAGCTCTCCGACATGATTCTGGAGGAAGGTTTTCCAGGTCTGCGAGGGTGGCCGCTTGAGGGTTTGCAGGATGCGCGACACCGTCCGTTCGGAGACCTCGATTCCGAGCTTCTTCAGTTCGCCGTGAATGCGGGGCGCACGCCACAAGGGATTGGCTTCCGCCAAAGTGCGAATCAATGTGCGAATCTGAGAACTGACGGGAGGCCGCCCTGTTCTTCCCGATCTGTTTGAAAGCTGCGCCCAGTACCGTCGAAATCTTTCGCGCCGCCAGCGCACCACCGCGTCGGGATGAACGATGCACAAGGCTCGTCGCCACTCCTTCCACACCCCGGACAACGCGATCCAAAACCACCGATCGCGCCCGACCAGGCGCGGACGCTTCTGCCTGCGTTTGTAAATGCAAAGCTGCTGGCGGAGGGCGAGGTTCTCCAGGACGACCGCTTGATGACCTTTTCCAAAGAGCCAAACCAGTCGAAATAAACCTAGAAGGAAGCCGAGCATGGTTCCCGATTCTTTCTTCTATGTCCCTGAAAAGTCAATGACCTCTGGGCGATCTAGTTTTGACGAACCACAACCCAACGGCCGGATCGAATATGTTGTGATTCCCAGCTTTTCGTTCCATGAATGGGCACATTGTCCCGAATCTCGTGATCTTTGACCTGGTTGCCGATCGTGAAAGAAATGCATGGCACGAAAGCATTCCCGATCCGCTCCAGGTCTCTCTTGGTGACTTAGCTGGCTTGCTCAAGTGGCTTCCGCCCGAAAGTACTGTAGTCGTTTCTGGTGGTGACGTCATGGAACGCCTCGATGCGAATAGCGAAAGCGCACTCTTTCGCCTCGGCATCGATGTCATTTTCCTTTTGGACAAAAGCGTTACGTTCCGCTAACTGTTCTCGCGCGCGGCCGAAATGCTGAAGTGCTAGTTAGCGGGAATCGCAGAAAAAAACCAAGAGGGAACAAGGGCGTGCCATGATACGCGATGCCATGAGTTCTAGAGGTTGCTACGGAGCTGTTGATTTAGTCTTCTGACACTCTCGGCCCAACTGCTTGCTCAGAGCGGATTCCACCCGGAACGATACTCCACGTTGCGTTGAACTCTTCCGTGAAATTTACGGAAATGCAAAACTTGGCAAATAATCGCGGCACGGCTCATGCAGGATGTTCCGTTGTCCGCAGGTGCAAAGATTCGTGCTGGTGCCAAAATGGTCGATTATGTGCTCGATGTCACCCACCAACCGCTACGGGCGATGCCAAAATCTCGTTCCAAGTCGACACGCTTGTAATTTCAAAAGCGGCAAATCCGGATAGCCACACACCTGAGGGCATCATGAGGCGGCAGCCAAGATTGATTCTGCGTAACGCCACAGGGTTTACCGAAAGCGCCAACTCCTGGATCGTCGCCCAACCGGAAGGAATTCTCGGACCCAATATGCAAACAGTTCTTGGTACAGCTCCGGTTGCAGGAAAGAAATCAAACCAGTTTCCGGTTTCCAAGGTAGCTTCGCCGACTGTTCTTGCGAAGCATGCGGACGATTCGAGCTGCATTGGCGATAGTGGCGGGAGAATCGATCACCAGTGCCATCGCCGCACCGCACAGCGCACCCAGAAGGGCAAAACCAACGTTCTGGAACGTGTACGAGAATGTAACCGGAGCAATGGTGAGGATGTGGAGAGAACGCGCAGCCAAAGCATGGTTCGTGGCCGTACCAGACCGGAGAAAGCTCGGAACCGCGATCCCCGCGATGAACAAACCGATCGTCTCGCCGATCAGCAGTTGTAGGAGGGAAAGAGCCCTTTGCAACCTCATGCGGTTACCCTCATTTGCTGTCTGGGCTGTTGGATTGAGTTGTTTGTGAACTGCCGCACATGACTGCTCCTTTGGGGAGGACACTCCTGTCTTAACCTGAAGTCGTGTTTGCCGTTGGGACGAAGCACCCCAAAAACGGCCCGCTCGAAGCGGCGCTCTGTTCCCGGCGTTGATCTCACGGTTGAAATTTTCTATTCTCATCTGGATACCTCATCTCTCGGCTAGTTGCTCCTCGAAGGCACTGAGATCATCGGAGATTGGCCGATTGTCCAAGGGGCGTTCGTGTCTGGTGAAGAAGGTCGCACCCGACGAACGCGTGATTCCTTTGAGTTTTCATGTGAACAAACCTCTACGATCCGATTTTGTTGACCGTCCGCTCCCTCAGAGCGCTCTCATTGGGGATAACAGAGGTCGCTGGTCCTTTATTCCTCCTCGACAATGCAATTTGTGGGCGCAACTAGAATTAATTGCAGATCAATGGAATGTTGGTTCGGGACGCTGGTTCTTATGGGGCTTCCGGTGAAGGTCGTTTATCCTTCGCGAGATTTTGAGCCGAATCCGAACGGCCCACGGGACTTCAACACCCACGGCGACGACTGGTTGAAGATGAGTTCACATTCCTCCTGAGCGTGAGTTGGTGCGGCGGGGGGAATAAGAGCGGCTCGCACCAATTATCAAACTGGTGAAGGTCAAAAAGCCGACACATCGTTAGCTCAGCACGATTCAGGTGGAATTGTGAAAACTTACACTTGGTGCGGTAATTGCTTTTGGGATTGACCGTTGTCCATAACAAGGGGTGAGGAGCCGTATTTCGTTTGACAGGCGAATGCGAATCTCAGGCTCTCCAACAGATATGCGGAATCGCTCTCGCAGAGATTGATCCTCGAGATTTAGCTCTGGCCGTTTTGGATCAGGGTCTTCTGCTTCTGGACTAGTGGACCAGGTTGCGATCCAAGCCTTCAGTTCGCCCGCCACAAGGCGATAACAAACCAAAAGGAAACAGAGGAGAGCACAGGTCTGTAGTGACTTTATGCCAGCGCAGTTTCATTTCGCTTACCTCATCATCGAAAAACCGGTTGTACGATATGTGTGAAACATGTACTTATATCGTGAACTGTTACAAGAGCTGACGGTGCGTCATTTCTAAAAGGCATCGGAATGGCCGGCGCAGCGCTGTCGGCTGGCACACTATTAAGCCCACATCGGCGGTTGATTATTTTCGGAACATGAGACTGAATTCGCACTGAAAAAAGCCTAGGCACAATCTTGCGCAGCAGCGCTAGCTGCAAGGTGACGTGGTCACTCACCGATTTTCTGACGGCGAGTCCGGCACGCACACCTCCCTGACACGGCGGAGTTGCGAACACAAAACTGTCAGGCAGAAGCAGCATCTGTTTGGCTGCAGCTAGGCGGCCAACCCTCTCTAACGAGTTCGATGCTGATTGCCCAGGAAAGTGGTGTTCAATCGCTCGCGATGATTTTTTGTCGTAAATCACGGGAATATTTTCCTCGATCCCTAGTTCTTGATAACTGTGAGAGTGGGTGGACGCTGCCGATTTGTCGCGCGACCGGCTCTGCCGCTCCTGCCCACATAAAACCAAAACACAAACAAAGAGGACAAGGCCTTATGGCAAAGACGTTGATTACGCTTGCACTTCTGTGTGCCAGTCTTTCGGCCCAGGTCACCGGGTCAAGTGGTGCTTCGACGGTTGGCGAAGATCAGAATCCAGGAGGATCCTCAGCCCAGTCGGTCAACCCGGTTGTACAGTGGAACAGAACACTTCTCGTGATCGTTCGCGCCCCTGGTGCTCAACCTGCAACCGTTCACACTACCCGCAGCTTTGCAATCATGCACGCGGCAATCTATGACGCTGTCAACGCCATTGACAGCACACACAAGCCTTACCTGGCACAGCTCTCAGGTGTACCACGAAGTGCCTCGCAGGATGCCGCTGCCGCAGCGGCGGCCCATGAAGTTCTGGTCGGGTTGTATCCGGCGTTCCAAACGGCTTTCGATGCCGTACTGCAACAGTCCTTGGCCCAAATTCCAGACGGAAAGGATAAGGTTCAAGGTGTGGCCATAGGACAAACTGTTGCGGATCGTATCCTGGCGCTGCGCAGCAATGACGGATCGAACGCTACGCCAACTCCTTTTGTCTTCGGCAACGCCCCGGGAGATTACCAGTCCACCCCACCCAATTTTCCTAAGCAGCCTCAATTCACACATTGGTCCCGCGTTACTCCTTTCGCCCTCGAACGTGCCAGTCAGTTCCGTCTCGGTCCTCCTCCAGAGTTGACCAGTGATACATACACCGACGCTTTCGACGAGGTTAAATCGCTGGGAATTGTCAACAGCACGACCGCTTCCGCAGATCAGGCGCTCACTGGCCACTTTTGGAACGGGGCAATTCAGAACTATTGGAATGAGGTGGCACAAACGGCGTCGGTGGCCCATAACCTGACCACTGCGCAAAACGCCCGCCTGTTTGCGCTGCTTAATCTGACACTCGCCGATGGTGTGATTGCCTTCTACGATACAAAATACACATACAATTTCTGGCGACCGGTAACCGCCATCCGGGCCGCGGACACGGACAACAATCCCGATACGGCGGCTGATCCGAATTGGCTTCCTCAAGTGGGCAATACCACGCCAGACCCCTCCTACCCGGGCGCACACGCGGTTATTAGCGCTGCTGGGGCTCGTGTCCTGACTTCGTTCTTCAAGACAGACCACTTCAACTTCAATGTCACCTCTGAAGTTCTGCCGGGCGTACAGCGCTCGTTCTCGAGAATCTCGGATGCTGCAGAAGAGGCTACCTTGAGCCGCATTTTCGCCGGAGTCCATTTCCGCTTTGACCTTAATACCGGTCAACGACTGGGCCGGGAAGTAGCCGATTTTGTCGTTGATAACCTCTTGACTCCGACCCACGAGGAGGACAACTCGCATAACAGCAGATGACCCGAGGGGGGCACGCGCTCCCACGCCAAGCTACTTTTACCGACCTGAGCTCCGTGCTGGCGGGTTGGTGCGGCGCTGGTAGTTGACGTTCGAGTGGGTGCGTGCTCCACCGTGAAACTTGGTCAGTCGCCGCGTGCCCCAACGACGGAGGAGCTAGTGGACTCGTCGAGAGTTCGGGAGTGGAGAATATCTCGTGACCATGCCTTCCAGCACAGTGTTGAACCGCAAGGCCGAGTTGAACACGCGACATGCCTGTCATCCGTTGGAGATATCGAGAGATCGGACAGGAGCGAGCATTCTACGGCAAGTGCCGGTATGGGACGAGAGCAAGAGCCGGTATCGAAAACCGACGTTTCATTCATGAAGCTGAGCTGGTGGGGCAGGGGTAGCAGAAACCCAAGCACAACAGCCCGGTTCAGGGTCGCGAACCTCAAGCAGACTCCGTACTGGATTTGCGAGTAGTTCCACCGCCACGGGCGTGACGTCGGAAATCGAACCAGAACTGCACGACGGAATGCGGATCGCGAGGAGCTCTCTGAGAAATGAGACCTAACTCGCTACCTGCCCGTCGTAACGTTGCCTCCGGCAGCGTGGCTATGCTTGGAACTCGCACTCGACACGTAAGCCTCACGAGTGGGTTAGCGGTCGGCCCGAGATTGTTTCACAGGACCTCAGCCGTTTACTATCAGCTACTTGAGTGATTAGTTCCTCGACAATGAGGACTTAGCCTGCGAGAGCTCGGGCCGAGCTGAGTGTGACCCGTCGCAGTTTTTCGGCAGCTGCCCGTAGTAGATAGTTGCTTTTCCACGTTCATGAGCCAACTCCGCGGCACGGCCTGCTCCATACAGCCCGTTGAAGCGATTGGGATCAACGTTCATCGACTTCTCGTAGGCGGCCAGCGCTTCCTTTGGCCGGCCCATCTCGAATAGCATGTCACCTAGCATTTCGCGCGCAGGCAAGGCCACTTCGCCTTTCCCTTCGACATCCTGCTTATCTGCGACAACGTGCAATAAGCCGAGCGCGTCCTCGTTTTTTCCTTCCAGGAAGGCCAGCCATGCATGTGCTTCATCCTGCTCCGTCCCCATGTACTTGGCCCTGAAAGCATGTGTGCCCTTCTTGGTCGCTTCCAGCATCGCGTCGTATTGGCTCACCGCGTACTGTGCCGCGGCAAGATCACGCAAATGTCCCGCTCCCACAGCTCGTGCCCAGTAGGTGATTGCCTGGTTGTAGGGCTCAACCTCGGCGGGTGGTTGCAAACCGACAGCCTCCTTCCAGCGATGCATTTCAAGCGCGTACAGGGCCGGGAAGTAGGCAATTCTGCCGTCGAAATAGCTGGACCTTAGATTCTCTGTGACGTTCTGCCGGAGAATACGCCCAAAGCAGGCGACCATGGCTTTGGCTTTGTCGTCTTCACCAATTTGCAAATATGCATATTCCATGAACTCCATCGCGTGAATCTGATTTTCGGCGCCGATGTGCACGGCGGAGTGTTGTCGTGCGGCTGCCAGTGATGACAAATTCGATTGGATGTCCTCATGCCATAGCCCCAGCCTAGCAAAAATGTGTGATGGCATATGCAGCGCATGCGGCGCCGCGGGAGCGATTTGCGCATAACGGCGTGCCGCCAGCCACCCGAGTTGCGCCAGTTGCGGAGCATCGGCCGCGTGGATCAAGTAGTGGCGGCTCCAGGATCGTCGGGATTTTCCTCAAACACCTGATTGAGGATCGCGATCGCTTTCTTTGGATTGGCCAGTGGCTCGCGATCAACGCTCAAGTCAGTAGCGACAATGCATAGAACACGGCTGCTTGCTGGTCCTTGGGATATTGCTCATACACCCTTTCCATCGCTCGGGAATAAGCCTCCACACGCTTTTCATAATCCAGTTTGTCGTAATCGCGATAGAAGAAGACAAGGTGCGTCGATGTAATCACGCTCCCGCTGTGTCTTCGCGTCCATCGCTTGGGCCCTCTAGGTCAACTCCAATCCACGTTTAAGGTCTGGTTCTTCGGGACGAGGCAATCAGCTTGCTTCGTCAGCTGCCCCAGTAGGCCATGGCGCAACTCGGGTCCTCGTGTTCTAAGGCTTGGAACTGCTTCTCGGATTCGTCATACCAGAACGAGTGCATCAGAGCCACACCGCGCTCAAAAGGCTTCTGTGTTTCCGGCGCGCAGGAAATGGGAAATGAGACTCTCCCTAGTTTCTCGCTCACGTCGAAGTGTTGATCGCCGTCGTCCGCCAGCAGTCGGTATGCGCACAGAAGTAGAACAAGACACAGCAGTAACAGTTGATTCTTCATGCAACAATACTCAGGAAGGACCATGGGCAAGATGTAGATTCATCAGTCTATCTGCCTACGAACCGACGGCGCGTTTCAGCAATTCAGCCAGATTGTTGATATCGGCTGCAGCCGCATCGCCGAGTATGCAGTACCGAAGGCTGCCCTGGCTCCACGTTTCCATGTTGAACGAAAGTTCCTTTGTAACAGGAGATCCTTCGTCCCATCTGCCCCGAACCGATCCCTCTTGGAAGATGAATACAGAAATCTTGTGCTTCCGCACTGCATAGATCAGATGCGCGCCTGGTGTTTGGCCAAGATAGGTAATACGGCCACCCAGCAGCGAAAACTCGGAGTTCTGAAGTTCCGGCAAATCGAATGTAAAGGGAACCTTCCCTTGGAACCACGGCTTTACCGTGTGTCGATCTGAGGAAACTACATCTACCGGCGACGAACTGGCGAGCGTCGCTACGTGCAGGTCTGCCAGTTCGCTGTAGACCTGCTCTTGGTGGACTCGCTGTCGTCCCACGTAAGTGACGGCTAAACCCGCGACTACGAGAACAGCGATCATAGCTGGTGCAATCATCCAACCGAACCGCGCGAGGCCTCGTCGCGGTCTCGCAGCAACGCTCTGTTGCAGACGTCTGCGAAACTCAGCGCTGGGTGTAAACCGCTTTCCGGCCACCTGAACAGTGCGCTTCATCTGCACGCGCGCAAGAGCATCCGCCGCGCATGACGTGCAGATACGTACATGAGTGTCAAAGACGTGCATCTCTTCGGACGGAAGTTCACCGTCGAGGTATGTGTCGAGTTGTGTCTTCCAAGACTCGCAGACCATGGTTCTGCTCCTTCTGCAACTCCTGCCGTAGGCGTCCCCTTAGCGTCTTCCTGGCACGCGACAAGCGTGACATCACGGTGCCTATCGGGATGGAGAGTGTTTCCGCAATCTCCTGGTACGACATCTCCTCCACTTCGCAAAGGAGGAGGATCTCGCGGAAATGCACCGGCAGTTCGTCGATCGCGCCGTGAACCAGTTGCGAATTCGAGCGCTCCATTAGAATTGTTTCCGGTGTCTCAGGCTCAAGGGCTATTTCAGGTTCGTCCCCCTCCGAATCAAGAGGCACAGTCATTGTCGCTTTCAATCCGGTGCGTGAGGTCAAGAACGTGTTACGCAAGATGCGATACATCCATGCCCGAAAATTAGTCCCCAGCTGGAACGACGAGAACCCTTTCAAGGCCTTGACGTAGGTTTCCTGAACCAGGTCCTCGGCTTCGTCGCGATTCCGTGTCAGCCAGTGCGCGAAGTTGTAGAGCTGGTCGAAGAGCGGCATCGCCAGTTCTTCAAACGAACCGGATTGAGGCTCCGTTCCTGACACGTACACAAGATGAAAACTACCGTGTAGCCCCTTTATTCCCTCACTTTGACAATAACTCCGGAGGAATAAAGCCCAGGCTGAGCCGTTATCAACAGCGAGGTGAATCTGCTGTTTATGGCGAGCAACGACAGCCTCCGGCCGGGGCCCTGGTCAGATTCCGGACCAGACCAAAGATGGAAATGACGACTTCCTACTTCATGTCGGGATGCACCTGGGTAGCGACGGTGCTGATTGCAGAATGCGGGTTTGTGCCCGCTACCCGGGCGCAAAGTTCCGCAGAGGACGTGCACGTAACTCCGCGTGTTCAGCATACACAAAGCCAGAATGACCAGCCGACCGAGGATCCGGCTCTGAAAACCTACACGACGCCGATCAAGGTCGATGTGAACCTGGTTCTGGTGTCGGTGTCGATAGTGGATCCACTGAACCGTCAAGTCATTGGGCTGGACAAAGAAAACTTTCAAGCGTTCGAGGGTAAGGAAAGGCAAGAGATCCGACACTTTTCGAGTGAGGATGCTCCCGTTTCTCTCGGCGCCATCTTCGACGTGAGCGGCAGCATGGCCGGCAAAATCGAGCGAGCCCGCGAGGCGGTGGTGGAGTTCTTCAAGACAGCGAACCCTCAGGACGAGTTTTTTATGATCGCATTTGCCGACAAGCCGGAGGAAGTCACCGACTTTACCCAGTCGGTGGAGGACATCGAGGGGAAGCTCGTGTATCCAGTCCCGAAGGGGCGCACGGCCCTGCTGGACGCGATTTATCTGGGTCTCAGCAAGATGAGGAATGCCAAGTACGGGAAAAAAGCACTGCTCATCATCTCGGACGGAGGCGACAACCACAGCCGGTATACGGAAAGCGAGATCAAGAACCTGGTGAAGGAATCGGATGTGCAGATCTATGCAATCGGTATCTACGATCACTATTTTCCGACTGAAGAAGAACGTTTAGGTCCACAGCTGCTGAGCGACATCACTGAACTCACAGGTGGGCGCGCATTCTCGATCGACAATCCAAACGATTTGGCGGACGTTGCCACAAAGATCGGGATCGAGTTACGCAACCAATATGTACTCGGATATCGGCCAACCAATCCTGTCCACGACGGTAAGTGGCACAAGATACGGGTGAAATTGGCGCCGCCCAAAGGGCTGCCACCGCTCCGGGTTTACGCCAAGACTGGCTATTACGCCAGTTCGGAATAACAACGTTGCGCTAGCTTTCTGTGGATACAGGAACGGCTGTGCAGCGGCCGCTCGGAGCGAGTCATCAACCGGCGGAGCGAAACCGCTGCCTTTGGAATCGGATACTGTCTGCGAGTCAACCACCTACCCAGGTACTGCATCACCGACGGAGAATCCACGGGCCGATATCTGGACACTTGGCCTTCCACTGTGTTTAGCCCCGCCGGTTTTGCAGCGATTCCACAGGTTCTTTTCAGCCGTGAACCTCCCAGAGTTGTGGGAATAAGACGCGATCTCGATAGTTAATACAAACAAGAAGTTGAATCGTAAGCGAATGTGAGGCCTCACGTTTTGGCTGGC
>Ga0307478_10003405_pt1 | contig 11819 bp, 16 predicted proteins | sample atmos_gasesECM4C_2_FD_203713 | JGI IMG/M metagenome (GOLD analysis project Ga0307478, IMG submission 203713) | Hardwood forest soil microbial communities from Morgan-Monroe State Forest, Indiana, United States - atmos_gasesECM4C_05 | ecosystem: Environmental > Terrestrial > Soil > Temperate...
GATTCTCGACGTCCTTCTGCTCGCCCTCGTCGTCGGCGCGGTGGTCTGGGCCATGGCCGAGCGCGGCCGGGCTCAGCGCGCTCTGGGCGAACTCGCGCTCAGTCGGTCGGGCGATGAGGCCATCCGGGCCCAGGCGGCGCTGTCAGCCAATGCGGTCACCGACGAGCTCATCAAGCGCGCCGCCGAAACCCTGAAGCCCATGGGCGAGACGCTCGAACGGTTCGAAACCCGGGTGTCGGCGATGGAGAAGGCCCGGGCCGAGGAGGCCGGCGGCCTCAAGACCCAGATCGATCAGCTGCTTGCCGCGTCGATGGCCACCCAGGCCGAGGCGCGCCGCCTTTCAGAGGCGCTGCGGCGCGGGGCGGGCGTCCAGGGCCGCTGGGGCGAGCAGATGCTGCGCAACGTGCTCGAGTTGGCCGGCATGCGCGCCGGCGTCGACTTCAGCGAACAGGTGCACGTGGCCGCCAGCGATGGCGCCCAGCGCCCCGACGTCACCGTCAACCTGCCAGGCGGCGGGGTGTTTGTGATCGACGCAAAGTGCTCAATCACCGCCTATCTCGAGGCTCAGGAGGCGCCGGACGACGTCGCGCGGGAGGCGGCCTATCAGCGGCACGCCGTCAGCGTGAAGACCCATATGTATAGCCTGGCGGCCAAGGCCTATTGGGACCAGTTCGACGCCTCGCCCGATTTCGTGGTCATGTTCATTCCCGGCGACGCCTTCCTGTCGGCCGCTCAGGACCGTCTGCCCGACCTGCACACCCAGGCGATGGAGCGGCGCGTGGTCATGGTCACTCCGTCTAGCCTGTTCGCCCTGTGCAAGGCTGTCATCTATGGCTGGCGCGCCCAGGAGCAGACCCTGAACGCCAAGGAGATCGCCAGCCTCGGGCGTGAGCTTCACCGGCGGCTAGCGCTCATGGGCGGACATGTGGCAGGCCTCGGCAAGTCGCTCGGAGCCGCGGTCGGCAGGTACAACGACTTCGTCGGCTCCCTGGAAACCCAAGTGATGACCCAGGCGCGCCGGTTCGAGGCGCTCAAGGCGGACAATCCATCGACCCCAATCCCTGATTTGCCGGGGATCGAGGCGCCGGTGCGTCCCTTGGTTAAACTGGCCGCTGAGGAGCCGCCGGCGGCCTTGACGCTAGGCTGAGCCGCGCATACCTCCGCGCCATGACCATTCGCCCCATCCTCACCGTCGACAAGGACCTGGCGACGCTTAAGAAGGTGTCCAAGCCCGTGGAGGCCGTGGACGATGATCTGCGCGCGCTCATGGACGACATGCTGGAGACCATGTACGCCGCCCCCGGCATCGGTCTGGCCGCCATCCAGGTGGGCGTCCCCAAGCGGATCCTGGTGATGGACCTCAGCCGCGACGAAGCCCCCAAGGCCCCGCGCTATTTCGTCAATCCGGAGATTCTCTGGGCTTCGGAGGAGACTCTGCCGTACGAGGAAGGCTGCCTGTCGGTGCCCGAGGTGTACGACGAGGTCGAGCGGTCGGCCAAGGTGCGCCTTCGCTACCTCGACTACCGGGGTCAGGCGGTGGAGGAGGAGGCCGAGGGCCTGTTCGCCGTGTGCATCCAGCACGAGATCGACCATCTGAACGGCGTGCTGTTCATCGACCACCTCTCGCGCCTCAAACGTCAGCGCGCCGTCGCCCGTGTGCGCAAGGCCGCCAAGGGCGAGGAGCTGGAGCCGTCACGGATCTGAGAGCCTCTCCGTGGGAGAGGTGAGAATGCGCCTGGCCTTTCTCGGCACGCCGGACTTCGCCGTCCCCACCCTGGCGGCGCTGATGGCCGCCGGCCACGACCTCGCCTGCGTCTATTCCCAACCCCCGGCCCCGCGTGGTCGCGGTCAGACCCTGGCCCCCTCCCCCGTGCAGGCGTTCGCGCACGGCCACAGTATCAGGACCCGCACGCCCGCCTCCCTGCGTGCGCCGGAAGAGGTCGGCGCCTTTGACGCTCTCGAGCTGGATGCGGCGGTGATCGTGGCGTTTGGCCAGATTCTGAGCCCTGAGATTCTCGATGCGCCACGCCTCGGCTGCTACAACCTGCACGCCTCCCTGCTGCCGCGCTGGCGGGGGGCCGCGCCCATCCAGCGGGCGCTAATGGCCGGGGACGCCGTGACCGGGGTCCAGGTCATGCGCATGACCGCGGGCCTCGACGAAGGTCCGGTCCTCGCCAGCGCCTCGACCCGCATCGACGCCCTCGACACGGCCGGAACCCTGCATGACCGTCTGGCCAGGCTCGGCGCCGACCTGATGGTCCCCACCCTCGACAAGGTCGCGCGCGGTGAGGCTCGGCTAACACCCCAACCGACCGAGGGGGCGACCTACGCCAGGAAGATCCGGCCGGCCGAGACCGCCATCCGCTGGGACCGGCGCGCTGCGCGGGTCGACCAGCACATCCGCGGGCTCTCTCCCCTGCCCGGCGCCTGGTTCACCGCGCCTGGCGCGCGCGGGCCGGTGCGGGTCAAGGCCCTGCTCTCGAGGGTCGAGGACGGAGAGGGTACGCCGGGCGAGGCGCTCGACGATGGACTCCTGATCGCTTGCGGCGAGGGCGCGGTGCGCGTCCTCAATGCCCAGCGCGAAGGTCGGGCCCCCGCGCCCGCGGCGGAATTCCTGCGCGGCTTCCCGATCAGGCGCGGGACCTTCCTGCTCTGATGCCGCGCTACCGGCTGACCCTCGAATACGACGGAAGTCCCTATTGCGGCTTCCAGGCCCAGGCCGGCCAGCCCACCGTCCAGGCCGAGATCGAACGCGCGGTCACCGCGTTCTGCGGCGAGAGCGTGCGGGTCCACGCGGCCGGCCGAACCGACACCGGCGTCCACGCCGCCGGCCAGACGATCCACCTTGACCTGGCGCGGACATGGCCGGCGGCTACGGTGATGAACGCGCTGAACGCACATCTGGGGTCCGCTCCGATCGCCGTCATCGCCGCCGAGGCGGCCGACGCCGATTTCCATGCTCGTTTCTCGGCTCTGGCCCGACACTACCTTTATCGCGTACTCAACCGGCCCGGTCCGCCGGCCCTGGAGGCGGGCATGGTGTGGCACGTCAAAGCGCCCCTTGACGCCGAGGCGATGGACGTCGCCGCCCAGGCGCTGGTGGGCAAGCACGACTTCACCACCTTTCGCGACGCCGCCTGCCAGGCCACCTCCCCGGTGAAGACTCTGGACGAGGCCCGGGTCTGGCGCGACGGCGAGGAGGTGCGCCTGGCGTTCCTGGCGCGCTCGTTCCTGCACCGCCAGGTGCGCTCCATGACCGGTTGCCTGGTTCAGGTGGGTCTCGGACGATGGAGCGAGGACGATCTGGTCGCGGCGCTGGACGCTCGCGATCGGGCCGCCTGCGCGGCCGTGGCCCCAGCGGGTGGCCTCATCCTGATGCGGGTCGATTACCCGGAAATGGCGGCGAAGTAGTCGCCGATCAGGCGCTCGTAAACATCCGTCAGGGTATGGACGTCCTCCACAGCCACGTGTTCGTCGACCTTGTGCATACTCGCCCCCACCAGGCCGAACTCGACCACCGGGCACAGGGCGCGGATGAAACGGGCGTCGGACGTTCCCCCGCTGGTGGACAGCTCCGGCTTCACGCCCGTCACCGCTTCGACCGTACTGGCGACAAGGGCGGTGAATTCACCAGGCGCGGTCAGGAAGGCTTCGCCGCTGACCCTGGGCGTGACGGTGACCTCGCCCTTGAACCCCTTGCCTGCGGCCTCTCCCTGATCGCGCAGCCAGGCGGAAAGGGACGCGCCTGTGTGGGCCGGATTGAAGCGGATATTGAGCCGGGCGCTCGCCCGCGCCGGAATGACATTGCCGGCCGGATTACCGATATCGATGCTGGTGATTTCGAGGTTCGAGGGCTGGAAGCCTGGGTGGCCCTCGTCCAGCACCCTCGCCTGCACAGCCGTCAGGTAACGCACCAGCACAGGCGCCGGATTGGCGGCGCGATCGGGATAGGCGACGTGGCCCTGGACGCCTTCGACGACGATCCCGGCGCTGACGCTGCCACGTCGACCGATCTTGATCATGTCGCCGAGCCTTGCGCTCGAGGTGGGTTCGCCCACCAGGCAATGATCGATGTGCTCGCCTTGCGCCTGCAGGGCGGCGACTACGGCTTTGGTGCCGTGCTCGGCCTCGCCTTCCTCATCGCCGGTGATCAGCAAAGAGATCGACCCCTGGGCTTGCCGCCGGCTGGCGGCGGCGATGAAACAAGCGATGGCGCTCTTCATGTCCGCCGCCCCTCGGCCGTGCAGGGTCCCCCCCTCCAGCGCGGCTTCGAATGGCGGATGGCGCCAGCCAGTCTCGTCGCCCGGCGGGACGACATCGGTGTGGCCGGCAAAGCAGAGGTTGGACCCGCCGTTTCCTCGTCGCGCATAGAGATTTTCGATGCCGCCGAAGGCCATGCGCCGGCACGAGAAGCCGACGCCCGTCAGCGCGCGTTCGACGATCGCCATGGCTCCGCCGTCAACCGGGGTAACCGACGGACAGCGGATGAGTTCACGGGCGAGTTCGACGGGATCGATGACGGTCATGCCCTCCCATAACCGGCCAGGGCGCCGTATCAAATGGAGACAGGAGGAGCCGATGAAGAAGATCGACATTGGGGCTGCGCCGGTGCGCCGGGGGTCTGGCTATCCGCCGCCCTATGACGGCCCCTGCCTGGCCCGCGAGCGCGCCCAGCTGGGCGAGGCCGGCGGGCTCACCCATTTCGGGGTCAATCTGCTGACCTTGGCGCCCGGCGCGTGGTCCAGTCAGCGGCACTGGCACAGCGCCGAGGATGAATTTGTCTGGGTCCTCGAAGGTGAAGTGGCTCTGATCACCGACGATGGCGAGGAATTGCTGCGTCCCGGCGACTGCGCCGCCTTCAGGGCCGGCGAGGCCAACGGCCACCACCTAGTCAATCGCTCGGACCGTCCAGCCAAGGTGTTGGAAGTCGGCAACCGCTCGGCCGGCGACCGTTGCGTCTATCCCGACGCCGACATGATCGCCGAGCCGGAAGACGACTTCTATCGTCACCGAGACGGCACGCCATATCGCTAAATTCTCAGCCGGCGATACCGGGGAATTTCGGGAAGGTGGCCACGCCCTCAGGCACCAGGTGATAGGACGGCTTGTCGTCCAGCCAGATGGCCATCTGCGGGCCGCCATAGACCGAGGTGTCGTCCAGGGTGCCTATCTTCAGCACCACCATGTCGTTGTTACCGTGGACGCGGGTCAGAATGTGGGTGCCGCAAGCGGCGCAGAACTCCCGGATGGCCGGTGTGTCGAGGTCGGACCTGGAAAAGCTCTTGGGCTGGCCCTTCACATAGTGGAAGCCCGCCGCCGGCACGCCCATGACCATGTTCGGCCCGCCGCCGGAGATGTACTGGCATTCGCGGCAATGACACTGCGCCTTGAACAGAGCCCCGCCCTCGGCCTCGTAGCGCAGCTCACGGCAATAGCATCCGCCGGTCATCGTCATGGCGTTCCTCCTCTTGGGCCTCAACCCTCAATCGCCCGTCCGGCCGGCGTCAAGAGCCTTCAGTTCCAGCGCTCGGCCTCGCGCGCGACCACGGCGCGCACGAATGCGCCGGTGTCCTTGAGCGCCGCCGGGCTCTTGGCTGCGCGGGCCAGTACGATCGCGCCCTCGATGGCCGCGAGCACGAACCGCGCCAGGGCCCCGGCCGCGACGGGCGAAGCGCCGTAGGCTTCAAAGCCGTGGCTCATCGCCGCCAGCCATTGACTGAACGCCCTGTCGCAGGCGCGCCGCAGATCCTCGTCGAGGCAGGCGACGTCCAGGGTCATGGAGGCGATGGGACAGCCGTTGCGATAGTCGCTGCCCTCCAGGACCCGTACCTCGCCCTCGAAGATGCGCCATACGGCCTCCGCCGGGTCCTCGGCCTGATCGAACGCCCGCCGCCACCCCTCGGCATAGATTTCGCCGGCGAAGGCCGCCGCGGCCGCGGCCAGCTCGGACTTGCCTTTGGGAAAGAAGTGATACAGCGAGCCCCAGGGGGCGCCGGCCGCCGCGGTCAGCTGCTTGAGTCCGGTCCCGGCGTAGCCCTGAACGCGGAACAGCTGCTCCGCGGCGCGCACCAACCGAGCCCGGGTTTCCGGGCGCGCCCGAGGGTCTTGCGAATTGCTCATGGCGCGGGTCGATAGGGTGATTTGGCCGATTTGACCAGAATCTCGGTAGATCGATCTATCTATCATTGGATCGATCGGTCCGCAGGGAAGAGCCTGATGGTTTCGGAACAGATACATGGCCGAATCAGATTCGACCGTTTTGGGCCGATTTGAGCCGCGGACCACCGGCCCCGGGTCCGGACGAGCCCTTCAGCCCATCGCTCCTGTCGTGATGCCATCAACAACTGCCTGCGCTGAATTGTCGCAGCTTGACAATGGATACTTGTCACGGTGGCTGATTTCGCGTTGCCTGAACCTTGTTCAGGGTAGTGGGGCTTGACGGTGGGCTGCCGTCATCCCGCGGCGTAACAGTGGCGTGCCGAGTATTGTCTTGGCGTCGTGTTAATCCGCGTGTGTCCCCTCTGTGGTTTGGAAGGGGACTTGGCGTGCAACCAGCATTCACTCAGAAGAGATTGAGCGCCCTGGCGCTCCCCGGCGCGTTGCTCATCGCGTCGCTGATGTTCATCGCCATCTCGACGATCGGGGCGCCGGACCTCGCTTCCATCATGGGACGTGCGGGCCTGTCGTTGCTGATGTCGGCCGGCGTAATCATCTAGAACGTGATAAACTAGATCGATCTATCTATTATTCTTGCCGACCTGGAGAGATCGCTCTAGGACTCCCTATGATCCCGGGAGACTAAAGCCATGCCCAGTCGCGATCGCGTGAACGCTTTTGTCGCCGCCGTGCGCCAGGGGCGATATGTGGAGGCGATCGCCGACTTCTACGCGCCCGACGCGACCATGTGCGAAAACTTGAGTGCGCCCCGGGGCGGCCGCGACGTCCTGATCGCCCACGAAAAGGCCGTGTTAGGATCGGTGAAGCGCATCGTCACCACCAGAGCCGATCCGGTGATGGTGGACGGCGATCGTGTGGTGATCGGCTGGACGTTCGAGATGACCGGCCAGGATGGGGCGGTGCGCCGAATGACCGAGTTGGCCCTTCAGACCTGGCGCGGCGATGAGATCGTGCAAGAGCAGTTCTTCTACGATCCGGCCCAACTCCAGACGACGCAGCCAGCGGCGTCGGCCGAAGTGATCTGACCCCCTACAGCCACCGAACCTGGTCGCCAAAGGCGATCTCTATTTGACTGCGCAGGGTCTCGAGAGAGTCCCGGGACAGTCGGATCTCAACGCTTGGGCCGCTGACGGTCAGAAACAGGATTGAGCCTTCGTCGCTGTCCTGGGCGCAGTGCACATCGGTGTTTGCGGCGGTGAAGGTGATCTTGTCGGTCATCTCGTCCTACTCCGTAAGCTTGGCGGTCACCCCTCAACCGGGGGAATACGTATGGTTTCGGCCATCTCACCGCGTGGCAGGAACGGGGCCAGGTCTTCCAGGGCCGAGGTGACCATGGCGCCGTCTTCGAGCCGACGCGAACTGAGCTTGGGTGAAAAAGCCTGGCCCTTGTCGAGTATGACCCCGGTGAGCGTCGGCCCCGGCGCAGCAAGGTCCATCATCAGACTACCATCGCCGGCGATGCAGATGACGCGGCGCGCGGCTGGATTGGCCCCGCAGGCGCCAATGGCGGCGGGCGCATCATAGCCCGTCGAGGCTGAGCCGAGTTCGAGAACAAGCGCTCACCCCCTGACTTCAGTCTAATAAGCCATGCCCTGGGCGACGGCCTTGAGGCGCTCGATGAGAGAAAGCTTATCCGCCGGGAAGTCGTTGTCCGCCCACCAGGATTCCACTTCGGTCAGCACCTTGCCCACCATCGGCCCGCGCGGAACGCCGGCCGCCATGACTTCCTCGCCGGTGAGCGGTAGGGACGGGCGCGGCCAGGTCCTGGCTATCGGCAAGAGCGCGCGCCATTGAACCGCCGCCGCCGGACGACCCGAGGCCGCCCAGGCCAGCATCACCTTGTCGCAGAAGGCGTCTGCCCCAAGGCGGTAGACGCGCTGGCGCACGGCCTTGGGACTCATCCACGAGACGATGGCCCGGTCGGGCGTGGCCGCGGCGACGAGCCTAGCCTTTTGGGCGTTGGACAAGCGGAGGCGATCGGCGGCGGCCGAGGCCATCGCGCCATCGTCCGGCAGCAAGGCGGCCAGGCGCAGCAGGGCGTCCTCGCCAAATGTCTGCTCGGACTCGATCGCCGCCAGGCGCTCGAACCGCGCCAGACTTGCAGACTCCGGCAAGACCACGCTCAGAACGCCGGCGGCGGCCATCAGGCGCACCGCGACTCTGGGGTCGGGCGCGGCCAGCAGGCCGAGCAGCTCCTTGGCCACGCGCTCGGCCGAGAGAGTGGCCGCCAGATCCTTGAGTTCGGCGCAGGCGGCCAGGCCAGCGGCGTCCGGCTCGCCGCGCCCATACCAGGCGAGAAAGCGGAAGAACCTCAGTATACGGAGCGCATCCTCGCCGATGCGGGCGTGCGGCTCGCCGACGAACACGATCGCCCCAGCCCGGGCGTCCGCCACGCCGTGGCCGGTGGGATCGAGGATGACGCCGCGAGCGTCGGCATAGAGGGCATTGAGGCGGAAATCCCGCCGCGCGGCGTCCTCACCCCAGTCGGTGGTGAAGGCGACCACGGCATGGCGGCCATCGGTCTGTACATCGCGGCGCAATGTGGTGATCTCAAGTGGCCGCCCCTGGCTCACCGCGGTGATAGTTCCATGCGCCTCTCCGGTGGGGACCGCGGCGATCCTGGCCGCTTCGAGCGCTGCCTTGACCTGGGGCGGGGTGAGCACGGTGGCGATGTCGATGTCGCTCACCTCGCGACCCAGCAAAGCGTCGCGCACGCAGCCGCCGACGAACCTGGCCCCATCCTCGCCGGCCGCGGCGGTCAGGGCGCCCATGACCGCGACGGTGGCCGGATGGGCCATCCACGCCTGCCGACCCAAAGTCTCCCTCGCCGCCTCGTTCACCGCTTCCTCGACGATTCAAAATGGCCAGGGGTCACGGCGCCGCCCGGCTGGACCTCAGCCGGCACATAGATGGCCCGATCGGGCGCGTGTGGCAGGAGCACACCGCCGATGAGCGAGATCGCCACCAGCACAGCTCCCGCCGCGGCCAGCCATAGCAATGTGGTCCTGCCCAGGGTGGGCGCTCGCGCCGGAGGCGGGAGGGATGCAAGCTCAGGATCGCCTCTGGCCTCGGCGCGGCGCGCGGCGCGGCCCTCGGTCGCCCAGCGCCAGAGGTAACCCAGGGCGATGGGCACGAAGAACAGAATAGCGCGCTCGAGGATGGCCTTAAGCAACGGCGGCTCCATAGAGGCGGTCATAGAGGGCGCGCAGCATGCCGGCGGTGGCGCCCCAGATGGTGCGATCCTCCCAGGTGGCGGCGTAGAACCGCCGCTTGACGCCGTCGGCGGTCTCCATCTCGCGCTGCTCATAGCTGGCCGGGTCCATAAGAAAACCGAACGGCGTCTCGAACACCTCCGCCACCTCGTCGGGATTGGGTCTCGGCTCATAGCCCTCGGCGACGAAACCGACCACCGGGATGACGTGGAAACCGGTGCCGGTCCGATAGGGAGTGGAGAGGCCGGCCACGGTGACCAGGGCCGGCTCCAGACCGATCTCCTCATGCGCCTCGCGCACGGCCGCCGCCCAGGGGGTTTCCCCGGGCTCGCAGCGGCCGCCGGGCAAGGCGATCTGGCCGGTATGGCGTCTGAGGGCGTCCGAACGCCGGGTCAGGATCACCGACAGCCCGCGCGGTCGCGCGACCAGGCCCACCAGCACCGCGGCCGGGGTCAGAACCGCGGCTTCCGCCGGCGCATGTTCGGGCGTGAGATCGAAGTCCGATCGATCCACCGACGATGGCGGGGCTTCCAGGGGGTCGAGGTGGCGCGTGATCCAGTCCCGGAACGCCTCCGCCGATTCGGGAGAGGTCAAACCGGTCCCGCCTGGGGAAGGGTCTCTGGAGGGCCGATGGCGAACCAAGCCCCGTTGGAACTCACGCCCATCATCTGTCCCCCGGGCGTGTCGCGGGGCGTGGCCATCTCAGCCAGCTCATAGAACACCGGCCGCGCGATCAGCGCCTCTAGGCCGCGGCGCACGTGAATATAGGGCCGCGGCTCGCCGGTCTCGGCGTTCATCTCCACGCGGATGGGATTGTCGGCTCCGGCCGCGACCATATCGCCGACGTTGGTCAGGAACCTGAGCGCTTCGCCCTCGCGATCAACCCGGACGGCGACGAATGGAGCGTCCTCGACCGTGATCGCCAGCTTTTCCACCGGCGTGACCAGCACATAGCCCTCCGGATCCTTGCGCAGCACGGTGGAGAACAGCCGCACCAGCGCCTCGCGGCCGATGGGCGTACCCTCGTGGAACCACAGGCCGTCGCGCTTGATGACGATGTCGATCTCACCGCAATGGGCGGGATTCCACAGATGCACCGGCGGCAGGCCGCGTCCCGACGCCTGTTTGGCCGCCGCCGCCACGCCCTCGAGCCCGGCCGATGTCCGCGTCTGATCCATCACGCCACAGGTAGGCCCGCCCGGGCGGGCGCTCAAGCCGCGCCGCTCTACGGTGCGCGAGTAAGGTCCTCTGAAGAAACCTTGGTCCAGCTTTCGCCGTCGGTGTTGGCCTGGATTTCGGCGTGCATGAAGTCCGGCCCGGAATAGGCCACCACGGTGCGCTCCCGGCGCTTGCCGCCGCGACGCCGTTCCAGGCCGGCGTAAGTCCAGCGGCCGCCTTCGACGGTGCGGCCCCCGACGTAGTCGCCAGCCAGTGGCCATCCATGGCCTTGAGGGACTCATAGGGATCGGCGGCGGCCGCCAGCGCCGGCGCCGCCAAGGCGGTCAGAAAGGCGGCGACCACCCGCGGATCACGCCGCGGCCCTGGCCTGGGAGCGGATCTCCGGGGCCGCGCGCGCGGCCCCGGCCAGACCCTCGGCCGCGCCGGGCGTTAGCGCCCTGGCCAGCAGACGATTGCGATCTACCGGCCCCGGGAGGCGCACGGCTCTGGCGGCGGCGGCGGAAAAACCCATGGGCGCAAAATAGGCCTCGTCGCCGACCAGCAGGACCAGACGATGGCCGGCCGCGGCGGCGGCGTCGCAGGCCCGCCGTATCAGGGCCGCGCCGACGCCGGCGCTGCGCTCAGCCTCGTCCACCGCGAACGGGCCAAGCAGAATGGCCGGGGTCTCGCCGATGGCGATTGGCCACAGACGCACGCAGCCGATCGCCTTGTCTCCGCGCCAGGCGACGAAGGACAGTTCGGCGATATGCGCCTGGCCTTCGCGTAACCGCTCGGCGGCCTTGGCGTAGCGGCCGGGGCCGAAGCCGCGCGCGATCAGAGCGTCGCAGAGCGGCGCGTCGCAGGTGCGCTCCGGCGCGAGATGGAACGGGCTGGTCATGGGAGAGGCGCGGTTAGGGCGCGAGGGCCGTGGCGTCAACAGCGTATCTTGCCGCCTATGCCTCCAGTTCGATGTCCCAATAGAGGTAATCGAGCCAGCTCTCGTGCAGGTGGTTGGGCGGGAACTTCCGCCCGCGGTCCTGCAGCTCATACATGGTCGGGCGGCGCGGATGGCTGTGCGGACGCATGGCGGCCTCGCGCGGGGTGCGCCCGCCCTTGGCCAGGTTGCAGCGCGCGCAGGCGGTGACGATGTTCTCCCAGGTGGTGCGGCCGCCTCGCGAGCGCGGGGTCAGGTGGTCGAAGGTCAGGTCCTCCGCCGAGCCGCAGTACTGGCAGCTGAACGCGTCGCGCAGGAACAGGTTGAACCTGGTGAAC
>Ga0307478_10003406_pt1 | contig 11818 bp, 11 predicted proteins | sample atmos_gasesECM4C_2_FD_203713 | JGI IMG/M metagenome (GOLD analysis project Ga0307478, IMG submission 203713) | Hardwood forest soil microbial communities from Morgan-Monroe State Forest, Indiana, United States - atmos_gasesECM4C_05 | ecosystem: Environmental > Terrestrial > Soil > Temperate...
GCGCCGTTGCAAAGAATTAGCTGGGACACCACACTAGGAGTGCACTCGCGGTGAGAGGAGCACCAGATTCTTTCTGTAAATTGCCTCGGCCCGCCGCAGTGCCGCACTGATGTTTTCACAGATATTCTCCGATCCAACGTGCCTTTCAAACCCAGCCTCACGCGTCAGCGCTTCAGGTTGTGGCCTGGCGCCGCAAACCAGCATCGTGCGCCCGCTTTTGTGCAATTGATCCGCCAGTTCTTCGAGGGCCGCGATTCCCGTGGCGTCGATTGCCGTCATGTTGCGCAGCCGCAGAATCACGATGGGCGGCAGTTCTTCCAGGTTCTCTGTAACCGACTGTGGGCGGCGCTTCTGGGGTCAATCCGCGGCTTCGCTCCGGCTAGCTGCCGGCTTCCAGCGTAGAATCGGTTTGCGCGCCGCACCCACCTCGTCCAGCCGGCGGATTCGCGTCGTGTGTGGGGCCGTACGCACAAGCTCAGGATTTGCTGCTGCTTCTTGCGCGATAGACTTCATTGCATCAATGAAAAGATCGCACTCTTCCTTATCTTCCGATTCCGTCGGCTCGATCATCAAGGCGCCCGGCACGATCAGCGGAAACGCGGTGGTGTAGGGATGAAAGCCATAATCGATCAGCCGCTTGGCGATATCCATCGTATTCACGCCATTTTTCTTTTGTAGCGCGTCGCTGAACACGACCTCGTGCATTGACGGTCGCGTATAGGGCAGATCAAATGTGCCCTCAAGGTGTTTGCGGATATAGTTTGCGTTCAGCACCGCGTCTTCGGTGGCCTGCCGGACCCCCGGGCCGTAGGCAAGAATATAAGCCAGTGCCCGCACCAGTACTCCAAAATTGCCGGAGAACGCCTTTACGCGGCCGATGCTTTCCTTGCGGTGACAATCCAGCGCGAACTTTCCGTCCGCCTTCTCCACCAGGACCGGCACCGGCAAAAACGGCCCCAGTGCCTTCTTCATCGCCACAGGACCAGCGCCCGGCCCGCCTCCTCCATGTGGCGTCGAAAATGTCTTGTGCAGGTTAAGGTGCATTACGTCCACGCCAAGTTCGCCCGGACGCGTCACTCCCGCAAGCGCATTCATGTTCGCACCATCCATGTACAGCAGGGCGCCCTTGCGGTGCAAAATCTCGGCGATTTCCGGAATCTGTTGCTCAAAGATGCCCAGCGTCGATGGATTTGTGAGCATCAGCGCCGCCACATCTTCGTTCACCTGCTCGCGTAGCGTGGCCAGGTTTACCTGGCCGTGGGCGTTGGATTTGATGTTCTCCACTTCGTAGCCCGCGATGACCGCCGTGGCTGGATTCGTGCCGTGCGCCGAGTCCGGGATCAGCACCTTCTTCCGCGGGTTTCCATTTTTCTCGTGATAGGCGCGAATCAATAGCAGGCCCGTCAGTTCGCCCTGGGCTCCAGCCGCGGGCTGCAATGTGATCGCATCCATGCCCGTGATCTCGAGCAGGCACTTCTCGAGGAGCGAAAGGATTTTCAAGCACCCCTGGGAAAGCTCCTGCGGCTGATAGGGGTGCTCCGTGGCCAGGCCCGCCAACCTCGCCACATACTCATTCACGCGCGGGTTATATTTCATTGTGCAAGAGCCCAGGGGATACATCCCCAAATCGATGGCGTAATTCCAGGTCGAGAGGCGCGTGAAGTGCCTGAGAACCTCGATCTCGCTGACTTCCGGAAAGCCTTCCACGCCAGAGCGCCGGTGCGCGCCGCCCAACACTTTCGCGGGGTCCACTGCCGGGACATCCAGCGGCGGCAGATCAAACGCCCTCTTGCCGGGGGACGATTTCTCGAAAATCAGCCCGGCATTTTGATTTGTGTGCCGTGATGCCTTCTTGATTCTACTGTTCATCTCGAATGTCCACGTACGCCGCGACCATTTCTTCTCGCCGGTGGGTGCGTTTTCCTCTCACAGAGGTTGCGCCAGGGCGTGCCTCACGCCGGCAACAAAGCGCTCGATCTCGGCGCGCGTTGTTGTCTCCGTCACGCAAACAAGCGCACGCTTGGTTAATTCCGGATAAACGGAGCCCACCACAAACGGCCCGACGATCTTCTCCCTCAGCAGTTCGGCATTCACCAGTTTCACCGAGCGCGGCAATTCCACTGTGAATTCGTTGAAGAAAGGGGCCGAAAACGTGCGCCTTACTCCCGGAATTTTCTCCAACTCCTCGAGCGCAAACTGCGCCTTGGCAAGATTTTGCTCCGCCATTTCCCGGAGGCCTTCTTTCCCGAGAAGCGTCAGGTGCACAGTGGCCGCGAGCGCGCAAAGCGCCTGGTTGGTGCAAATGTTCGAGGTCGCCTTTTCCCGGCGGATGTGTTGCTCCCGTGTCGCCAGGGTCAGCACGAATCCGCGTCGCCCGTCCTGGTCCGCGGTCTGTCCTGCCAATCGTCCGGGCATCTGCCGCACAAACTTCTCGCGCGTTGCCACGACCCCGGCGAACGGACCGCCGTAACTCGGCGCAAGCCCGAAGCTTTGCGCCTCCATCGCCACGATGTCCGCTTCGGCCGGTGGCTTCACAATGCCGAGCGACAACGCTTCGGCCACCGCAACAACCAGCAGCGCCCCAGACCCATGCGCCGCGTCCGCCAGCGGCCCCAGGTTTTCGATCGCCCCGAAGAAATTCGGCGATTGCACCACCACGGCGCACACGTCCTCTCGCAGCGCGGCTTTCACGGCATTCAGGTCCAGCGTTCCCATGGCGGTATAGGAAATTTCTTCGATTTTCAGCCCGGAGTTCTTCGCATACGTCCGCAAGACCTCCCGGTATTCCGGGTGAAGCGATCGCGCCACCAGCACGCGACGCCTTCCCGTCAACCTTTCTGCCATCAGCACCGCTTCGGTCGTTGCCGTTGAGCCGTCGTACATCGAGGCATTAGCCACTTCTTGCCCGGTCAATTGGCACATCAACGTTTGAAACTCAAAGATCGCCTGCAATGTTCCTTGGGAAATTTCCGCCTGGTATGGCGTATAGGAAGTGAGGAATTCCCCGCGCTGCAAAATCGTATCGGTCACGACCGACCGCAAGTGGTTGTAGACACCGGCACCGAGGAAACTGGTGTAGCCCGCCGAATTCTCCGCCGCGCGCGCCTGGAAATATTGAATGACCTCCGTCTCCGATAGTGGACCCGGCAGGTTGAGCGGTTTTTTCAGGCGATAGGGTTCGGGAATGGACGAGAACAGCTCTTCAATCGATTTTACGCCGATGGCGGCCAGCATTTCCTGCCGCTCGCTTGGGCTCTTCGGGAGATAGCGCATCAGGCCGACGCTTCCTTCTGTTTTTCCGCGATGTACGCGTCATACGCAGCCGCATCCATCAGGGAGTTCAATTCCGCAGGATTGGCGAGCTTCGCCTTCACGAGCCAGCCCTCGCCATGCGGGTCCGTATTGATAAGTTCCGGTTTGTTCTGAAGCGCCGCGTTTGCTTCGATCACTTCGCCGCTTACTGGGGCATAGATATCGCTGACAGCCTTTACCGACTCCACGGAGCCAAACGTCTTCCCAGACGCCAGCTGCTTGCCGGCGGGCGGGAGTTCCACGAACACCACGTCGCCCAGTTCGTGCTGAGCGTAATCGGTGATCCCGATCCTGGCGTTGCCGTCTTTCGCGTCAACCCATTCGTGCTCTTTGGTGTAGCGGAACTGTTTTGGGTAGGCCATGTCATCACTCCTTCGAGGTGTCTCAAACCACTCTGTTCTATCCCGCGATTGCTTTCCTCTGCCGCTTGTAAAACGGAGTCGCCACCGCTTGCGCGCGACACTTCTGCGAACGAATCTCGACATACACGGAGCTGCCGATTGCTGAGAAGGCCGGCGGCACATAGGCGAGCGCGATATTTTTGCATAGAGTAGGCGAGGGAGAACCGCTCGTCACCACTCCAATCTCTTCGCCCTGCTCATTCAGGCAGCGATAACCGTCCCGCGCGATTCCGCGGTCGACCATTTCCAGACCCACCAGCGTCCGCTTCAAGCCCGCAGCCCGCGCCTTTTCGAGTGCGCCGCGTCCAATGAACTCGCCTTTCTCCATTTTGCAGTAACGATCCAACCCCGCTTCCCAAACGTTGATCTTGTCGCTGATCTCATGCTCATACAGCGCCATTTTGCACTCGAGCCGCAGCGTATTGCGCGCTCCCAACCCGCACGGCACGATACCTAACTCTTCGCCGGCCTTGATCACCGCGTTCCACACTTGCTCGCTCGTGTTCACGTTCGAAGGAATATAAATCTCGAACCCATCCTCTCCCGTGTAGCCCGTTCGCGCAATCAGTGTATTGGGCAGGCCGCACACGGTTCCATGCGTGAACCAATAGCTTTTGATGCTGTCCAGCGGCGCATCGGTCAATTTGCCGAGCACGTCGACGGCGCGCGGCCCCTGAATCGCGAGTTGCGTGTAAGCGTCGCTCAGGTCTTCCACCCGGCAATCGAAATTCCTGGTGTTCTCCCTCACCCAGTTGACGTCTTTTTCCCGCGTGCCGGCGTTGATCACCAGCAAATAATCATCCTCGCCCAGCCGATGGACGATTACGTCATCCACAAACGTGCCTTCGGGATAAAGCATCGCGGAGTACTGCGCCTGGCCGACGGCCAGCCTCGAGGCGTCGTTCATTGTGATGTATTGGACCGCTTCGAGCGCGCCACCTGGTTTCTTCGCACTATGAATCCGGATGTCGCCCATGTGACTCACGTCAAACAAGCCCACTCCGCCCCGCACCGCCTTGTGCTCGGCCATCAAGCCGCCGCTCGATGGGTATTCCACAGGCATATCCCACCCACCAAAATTCACCATCTTCGCGCCACGACCACGGTGCAACGCATTCAGTGGCGTCTTTCGGAGTGCTGGATTTGCGGGAGAGGTTACGGAGTCCATTCCGTTTGCTCGGACAAAATTGCATGGTAGCATGCGACCGTGTTGCCGTCAAAATAACGCGCCCTGACTCTCGCGTTTCTCTCTGCCGCTAAGGCCGCACCCGTACGTATAGCAGAGCTGTGTTTCGGCTTGGCAATCAACTCGGCTTTACGTTGCGCTCGTTCCTTTTCCTTAGGGCCACTTCCCTTAGCTCTTTGCCAATCGCTGTTCTTCCTGCTCTTGCTGGTGACTCAACCCTCAGGTACAGTTTCTCCGGAGGCGCCTATGGCAGCCTATCAGCAGATTGTCTGCACGCAATGCGACAAGCCTGAGGAATCCTGCAGCTGCGACAAGTATTGCACCGTCTGTAAGGGCCAGCACAATGTCCGGCTCTGCGTCGATGGCCTTTACTACTGCCCGGATTGCCGCGAAGCGTGCGACGTGGCACTTGCCAACGACCGGTAACCGTGCGCGATCGCCCTCATATGATTAGCGTCCGTGTGGACCATGATGACCGCCTGGTGGCGGCGGTGGGTGGGGCCGCGCGCTACCTGGCCGACGTCGCTGGTCTCGATAACGACGTCATTCTGCAATTTCAGCATTCGGTCGTTTCTGCTTGCAGGTTCTGCTTCCAATGCCACAATTCGGCGGAAAGTTGCGCAATTACGCTCCGCCGCTCTGAGGATCGCATTGAAGTGGAAGTTTCCCTGAATGGTTCCGAACCACCGCCGCAGGAAAAACCGTCCTGGAGAGGGATCGACGAAGTCCACTGCGAAGCCGGGCAGGGCACGTCGATGCTCCGCCTGACGAAGTTCGTCCCGCCGGGACCCCCCGGCGAATAATCCCGCGGCGAAACTGCTTCCTGATGGTTCGGATTGTCGCGGTGTGAATCTTGCGCTTACATCTTAAACGCGAACGTATTGCGCCGGATGAGCGAAGTCATCTGGTCGTCGCTGATGGACATGCGAATGATCACCCGGTCCCCTGACGGAGTCACGCTCGTCTGATCCAGTAATTGTCCCAGATCCGGATTGTCCTTGCTCGATTGGTATTTCTTGTAGAGCAGCCCTGCAGTCATCAACTGGCTCAAGGTGTTGGCATCCTGCGTTGATCCGCACACGGCCTGGAATTTCCCGTCAACGCCGCTGCTGGCGGTTGCCGTGATGATCATGGATTTCATGTTGGCTACCAATTTCGCCGCTTCGGGGAACTGCTGCACTTCAGGAGCCATCTGTCCCATCGCCAGCCGCGTGTAGCTCGGGTCCAACACCGCCCACACGACACCGGACCCGTTCACTTCGTTGATCAGGTTGAACATTTGATCGTTACGAAGCAGTCCGTCCTCGCGTCCAAACCGGATTTCAAGCAGCTTTTCGAGCAACGCTCGGTGGCCGAAGACCGCCTTGTTCGAATCCAGGAAGAAGAAGAAAAGATCCGTGTCGCCGGACCCGGAACCGAACGCAAAGAGCGTGTAAGTGCTTGACTTCACCGTCGGCAGCTTTTGCTGCTTGAAATAGGCTTCGGTGGATTCGGGATTGTAGTTGCCCATCGCAATTCCCACGATCATTTCTCCTGTGGGGACGTCACTCGTGCTCCCGTCTTTCTTGCTCACTCCCTCGGGTACCAGGCCCCACACCAGCTCGTCTACCTGCGTGTTCGGATCCACGCCGGCCGCCGCCAGAAACTTTTCAAATTGCCGGAAGCGCTGCGGCAGCATTTGCTCCTGAAGAGCAGGGAACCATTTCATCGTGCGCGCCTTCTTCAAATCCGCGTAAGCAAACTCACCCGTTTCCTTCGGGAAAAGCGCAATTGTATCCGCCCCCACCCCTCCCGCCTTTGCGGGCCTGGCCAGGGCCGCCATCAAAACCAGCGCCGCGCCGGCAGCGACCCATCGTGGGAACTTTTGTATCAACTTCATGTCTTGCTCCTTTCGAGAGACCGGGGAACAAATTCCATTGTACGACAATGTCGTTTTGCTAGCCCAATTGGGTGCGCAGTTTGTCAACCTTGGCCTTGATTCTCGCCGCGTAGCCAGCGTCCTTGAGCCCTTCCAGGTTGATTTCCACGTTTGCCAGCGCTCCCTTGGCGCCTGCCATTGCCATTAGTCGCGCCACCTGCAAGTCTGACTTCATAGATGCCGCTGCGATCGCCTCCAGTTGTAACAGCCGTTGGTGCAGCCTGGCTGCCTTCCCCGCCACTTCCAGCGGCACTTCCGCGGCGCCCTTTGTCGCCATTTGTATGGCTTCTTCGCGCTGATGTGTTTCTTCGGCGTTGCCTTGAGGCAACTTGAAAGCAGCCATCACCGCGTCATAGGCCGCCGCGTCGCGGTCAACCGCTTCCGTCAGTTCGTCCGAAATTTTCCGCAAGGCGTCCAGTTCTTCTGAAAGCTCGTCGACGTGCGCCGCTTGCGATTTCTTTTTGCGCGATAATCCCGCCACCATTTGCCCTAAAGAAGCGCTCAGCGCGGCCGCTAGCGCAGAAACGCTTCCGCCCCCCGGAGTCGCCGTCGGTGCTGCAACCGCATCCAGAAACGGCCGCGCCAGGCTCGCCAGCTTCCTGCTCTTCGCTTCCAGCGACGCACCGCCAAGGGCAGCTTCCAGCCTGTTTTCGAACACCTGAGAGGGGGAAAAATTCTCCAGTTGCAGAAGATAGTCCGCCGCCATCTCAATCGCTTTCTTCGGAACCAGCCCCACTATTTCGCTACCCACCGGCGTCGCTCCGTACCGCTCGGCCTCCCGTTTCACCATCTCGTACACGCGGTGCATCGGTGTCTGTTCGAAATCGGTCAGGTTGATGGACACCTGGGCCAGGTTTCTCGCTTTCAGCTCCACGCCCATCGACTTTACGTACCGCAGCCCGCCGCTCGAAAAACGGATTGCCTTGGCAATTTTGCTGGCGATGGCCACATCCGGCGTGTTCAGGTTGACGTTATACGCAATCAGGAATTTTCTCGCGCCTACAACCGTGACGCCCGCCGTCGGGTGCAGTTTCGGCTCTCCCACGTCCGGTTGCCGGTCGTGATTTTTCTTCATCTCTTCGCGCAAGCCTTCGAACTGTCCCCGCCGCACATTTTCCAGATTCACGCGGTCGGGGCGCATCGCCGCGGCCTCGTAGAAGAAAACCGGGATCCGGTAGCGCTTCCAGATTTCATTTCCGACGCGCCTCGCCAACGCCACGCAGTCCTCGATCGTCACTCCCTCAATCGGAATGAAGGGCACCACGTCGGTCGCTCCCACCCGCGGATGCGCACCCGTGTGCCGTGTCATGTCGATCAACTCCATGGCTTTTCCGGCGCCAAGCAGTGTTGCTTCGCCTACCGCGTCGGGTTCGCCCGCGAGTGTAATCACGCAGCGGTTGTGGTCGGCGTCCATCTCACGGTCCAGCACGTAGACGCCGGGCACGCTGCTCATCGCCTGCACGATCGCGTCTACCTTGGCGGGATCCCGCCCCTCGGAAAAATTCGGCACAGATTCAATCAGTCGTTTCATCGTCAGGTTCCATCACTCGCTCGGGCGCAATTCTACGTGGCAGCAACTCGCTCGCCGGATTTACTCCCGCATATATATAATTTCGCCGCTCTTCACCGTCATCCAGCAGCGATTCTCGCCAAAATAATAGGGAATTTCCCGATAATCCTCCACCTCGAACACGGCCAGGTCGGCCTGCTTGCCAACTTCAATCGAGCCCACCATCTTCTCGCGTAGCAGTGCATACGCGCCGTTGATCGTCGCCGCAGCGATCGCTTCCGCCGGCGTCATCCGCAATTGCGAGCACGCCAGCGACAGTATCATGGGCATGCTGACGGTCGGGCTTGTTCCGGGATTGTAGTCGGTGGCGAGCGCTACGATCGCTCCGGCCTCAATGAGTTTTCGAGCTGGAGCGTAGTCTTTGTATCCCAGGTGAAAGTCGCATCCGGGCAAAAGTGTCGCTACCGTGCGTGACTTCGCCAGCGCTCGTATATCGCTCGCATTGACCCTTTCCAGATGGTCACAGCTTGCTGCATCTAGTTCCACCGCGAGCTGGGTAGCCCCCGTGCGCGATAATTGCTCCGCATGTATCCTTGACACCAGCCCATGGTGCTTTCCTTCCTTCAGGATCCGTTTCGACTGTTCACGCGTGAACGCACCACGCTCGCAGAACACATCGCAGAATTGAGCTAAGCCTTCTTTCGCCACTTCGGGCAGCATCTTCCCCAGGACAACCGAAATGTAACGCTCCGCTCCGTCCGGTTGTCCTCGAAATTCGGCCGGCACCACATGAGCGCCCAGAAAAGTCGAAACAATGTCCAGCGGTTGTTCCTCGCCCAGTTCCTTTTGCAATGCCAAAATCTTCAATTCGCTGGCGGTGTCCAGCCCATAGCCGCTTTTCGCTTCAATCGTGGTCGTTCCATAGGACGCGAATTCTTCCAGCGCCACCCGCGCCCGTTGTTTCAGCGCCTCCGAGGTCACGGTTCTCAACTTCCTCACCGAATTCAGAATGCCGCCGCCTTTGCGCGCGATTTCCTCGTAACTGGCCCCCTGAATCTTTAGTTCGTATTCTTCGGCCCGGCTTGCCGCATGAATCAGATGCGTGTGCGAGTCCACAAATCCGGGCAACGCCACGCGCCCGCCAACGTCAACTTTTTCGGCCTTTTTCGCTTCGCTGCGCGCTTCCACGTCCTTGGGCCTTCCGACGGCGGCAATTCGCCCGTCGGCTACCAGCACCGCGCCATCCTTCACGATTCCAAGCTTTGAAAGGGAACTGCCTCGCCGCGCAGTTCCGCCGCGCAGAGTCAGAAGTTCTGATATGCCTGTAATCAGTAGGCTTTGGTTCAAAGTGTCGCTGCGGCGTTCCTGCCGGGCCAAATCTCCATCACGCCCCGACGGCCATGCCCTGATAGGCTGGCACAAACTTTTCTTTCACAAAACCCTCAATCGATGTCGGTGTGGTGTTGTTCGCCGACCGCGGCTCTGTAGGCGCAACAATGCCTTCATTGAAGCCCCCGAACATTTCAATAAATAGCGCTGCCGTCTTCGGGGGTGTCCCCATTTGAATCAATACTTTCCCCACCTGATCGTAAGGGAATTGCACGTAGCGCAGATCCGCTTTTCCTAAGGCCCTCCCGATTACCGCAACAACCTCGTTCATGCTAAGGTCGCGCTCGCCCAGCAATTCCTGCGTTTGCTTGCCATTGAAATCCAGGTGCAACAGTCGTTCGGACCCGTAAGCGCCTATGTCCCGAGTCGCAATCATCGGAATTCTCAGGTCCCCTTTCAGCGCCCCGCCGAAAATCCCCATCATCTGGATCATGCTGATCCCCGACAGAAGGTTTTCGAAAAAATAGGCCGGGCGCAAATGCAGCACGTTCAATCTTTCAATGCCGTTCAGTTTCTTTTCTGCGAAGTGCAGTCCCAGGATCGGCCCGGTGCCCTGCGGCGCTTGTGCCCCTATGCTGCTCAGGTTCACCGCGTAGGGCAGCCCCGCATTCTTGGCCGCCAGAGAGATCGCATCGCTCGCTCGTTCTTGATCCGCGCGGTAATCGGGTGATTTCATGCCCGGCGGAATCATCAGGAATGCCGCGCGTGCGCCGGTGAATGCCCTTGTCAGCGCGTCGGCGTCCATTACATCTCCTACAAACGCTTCAGCCCCCTTCTGCGCGAACACCTGGAGCTTGCCCCCATGACGGCCGAACACGCGCACCCTTTCGCCTTTCTCCAGCAGCGTTTTCGTAATGACGGACCCGATATTTCCGGTCGCACCTATTACTGTATACATCGTTCACTCCCTCGACCTGAGATACGCGCTTGTTCCCACCATCACATCAGCTCCGCGCGGCTTCCACCCTCCAGCGGTTTCACACTGCAGGGCCCCTGGGCGCCGCCCTCAGAGCATTGGCACCTTGACCCCCGACCGTTTTGCAAACTCGATCGCTTCCGGATATCCGGCATCGACGTGCCTTACGACGCCTATTGCCGGATCATTGCTCAACACACGTTCGATGCGTTTAGCCATCTCCCTGGTGCCATCGGCGCACGTCACTTGTCCAGCGTGCTGCGAATACCCAATGCCCACCCCACCGCCATTGTGGATCGACACCCATGAAGCGCCACTCGCCGTATTCACCAGCGCATTCAGCAGCGCCCAGTCGGCAATCGCGTCGGAGCCGTCCTTCATAGCTTCCGTTTCGCGATAGGGCGAAGCCACCGAGCCGCAATCCAAATGGTCGCGTCCGATCACAATCGGAGCCTTCAGCTCACCTTTGGCTACCAGATCATTTAGCGCCAGACCGAACTTATCGCGCTCGCCGTATCCCAGCCAGCAAATCCTCGATGGCAGCCCCTGAAACTTCACTTTCTTTTGGGCCATCGTGATCCACCGGTTCAGGGGCTCACTCTCAGGGAACATTTCCAGCACCAACCGGTCCGTTCGAGCGATGTCCGAAGGCTCCCCGGAGAGCGCGGCCCACCGGAATGGCCCCTTTCCCTCGCAGAACAGCGGCCGGATGTAGGCCGGCACGAATCCCGGAAAGGAGTATGCGTCCTTTACGCCCGCTTCGTAAGCAAATGTGCGAATGTTGTTTCCGTAATCAAACGTCACCGCGCCTAGCTTTTGCAATTCCAGCATCCCTTGCACATGCTGGCTGATCGCCGCCACGGCGCGTTTGCGGTACTCCTGCGGATTCGTCTTCCGCAATTCCAGCGTCTGTTCGAGTGTCATCCCGTTTGGCACGTAACCGCCAATCGGATCATGGGCGCTGGTCTGGTCCGTCAAAACATCGGGCACCACGCCGCGCTTGGCCAACTCGGGGATCAGATCGGCGCAGTTTCCTACCAAGCCCACCGATGCCGCTTCCCCCTTGCGCACCGCATTCTTCAGGATTCGCAGGGCTTCATCGAGCGATGTCACCATCACATCGCAATACCCTGTCTTCACGCGGCGCTTGATTCTCCCCGGGTCCACGTCGATTCCCAGAAACGCC
>Ga0307478_10003407_pt1 | contig 11818 bp, 8 predicted proteins | sample atmos_gasesECM4C_2_FD_203713 | JGI IMG/M metagenome (GOLD analysis project Ga0307478, IMG submission 203713) | Hardwood forest soil microbial communities from Morgan-Monroe State Forest, Indiana, United States - atmos_gasesECM4C_05 | ecosystem: Environmental > Terrestrial > Soil > Temperate...
CAGACGTCGGCAGGTTGCAGACTGATGAGCGCACGATCCATCAAAACCGCAAGGCCAAGCCCCGCCGCGCCGCCCAGCAAAGAAAGCAGCAAGCTTTCCGTCAGCAGTTGGCGGATCAAACGCCATCTCCCGGCGCCCAGCGCCAAGCGGACCGCAATCTCTTTCTGCCGTGAGGAGGCGCGCGCAATCAGCAGGTTTGCGAGGTTGGAGCACGCGATGAGCAGCACCAGCGCCACGATCGCCATGAGCGCCAGAAGGGGCTTCGAGAATTGCTCGCGCAGTTGCGACCGTCCCTTCGATCCTGGCAGCACGTCCATCCACATGCGTAGGAACTGTTGCTTGGTATAGTCGCTGGCCTTGGCGAACGCTTCCTGCTGCACTTCCATTTGTAGGATCTGGTGGAATAGCGGTTGCAGCCCCGCTTTGGCCTGCTCGCGCGTCATACCCTGCTTCAAGCGGCCGAACACCTGCACAAAACGGCGGCGGCGGTCGTTCAACTCGAGAAACTTTCGTCCCGGTGGCAGGCTGTCATGCATCGTGATCGGGATTCGAATCTGCGGCGAGTTTCCGGGTTCGACGCCGTTGAAGCCGGCTTCGCTAACGCCGATGATAGTCAGCGGATAACCGTCGACGATAAACTTTTTCCCGATGACGCCGCGATCACCGCCGAAGCGCGCCCTCCAGTAGCCGTAACTAAGAACTGCCACCGGATGGCCGCCCTGCATGAGGTCATCCGACGCGCTGAACACACGCCCTATAGCCGCCCCAACGCCCAGCACCGGAAAGTAGTTTCCGGAAACGAATTCCACGGCCGCGAGTTCGGTTCTGCCGTTGAAGCTGACGCTGGCGGTCGTACCGTTCCGGCAGAGCATGCCGCGGAACACCTGGTTCTTATCGCGGAAGTCCTGATACATCGAATAGGAAAGTGCGTTAGGACCGTTGTTGCTGCCGTAGTGGTTGCCGCGCGCCGTCAGCAGCACCAACTCTTCGGGGTGGCGAACCGGAAGATATTGCAAGATGAGCTGGTTGATCAGCGAAAAGATTGCGGTATTCGCGCCGATTCCAAGCGCCAGCGAAAGCACCGCCACCGAAACGAATAGTGGCGATTTGCGCAGCGTGCGAACGGCATAGCGCAGGTCTTGTAGTAGGGTTCCCATCAACCCTTATACTGCGGTGGGAGGCAATGGTTACTGAGGTTTGTGAGAGGAGGGGCGATTTCGGCTACGTTGCGACCGAGAGGCCATTCGTTAACACACCGATCGTCGATTCGGAGCGCGCGTTGGGCGGGAGAGGCGGGCTACGGTCGCCCGCCCCAGTTGCGTCGGCGGCTCTAGTGCTTGGCTGTTCCCGGCGCCCAGGCGACGCCGCGCAGGACTTCGCCGTAGCCGGCCGCTCTGATTATGGTGAAGCTCTCCCCGGCGGGAGGAGTGGGGCCGCCGGCGCTCACGTTGTCCGTGATCGCGACCAACTGGTTTGGATCGGCGCCCTGGTCGCCGTTTCCGCTGATGGTGGAGGTGGTGGCGTAGATGGTGGCGGTCCCATCGCCATTCACGACGCCCGTAATATTGCGGAGGCCGTCGTTTGCCGGCTGCCATGGAAATCCACTTCCCCCGGCTCCGTTATTGAGCCCAGTCGGATAACCCGTAATGGTGTACGAGTACGGTACGCCGAGGTTCAAGCCATTCGTCAGCGTGTAGGCGAGTTGCCACTCGCCGGCGGCTGCGTTAAACACCCATTTCTGGAGTCCAGCCGTTGGGTTCTGCGCTGGCGTGGCGGGGGCGTAGAAATCCGCGACGGTTGCGCCCGAGGCGCCGCTGCCTTCATCGGCGACGTAAAGCGTGGTGGCGTTTGCAAACCAGATGCCGAACGGGAAACTCGCGGTGCTTTTCTTGGCGAGGACCGTGGGAAGGCCCTGCAGGATGCACATATTGTAAGGTTTCATGCCATCGGTTTGAATGACAGTTGCGCTGGTGTCGTAAACCAGCGGCGTCGTCGGAAGGCTGGCGCCAGGGACGGGGAGCCCCACGCCATTGGTGTCCGTGCACACCGAGCCGGTGCTATCGACGAAGTAGACAGTGTTGATGCCGTTGCTGCCGCTTCCCTTCGTGTAATAGAGCACGTTGTTGAAAATCGTCAGGCCGCGGAAGTTGGTGTCTTTTCCGATCTTGTCTAGCTTGTCGTTTAACTGCGCAATGTTGAAGCTCCCCACGGCCGTGGGAGTTCCGGGATTTTGCGCGGCTTCCGCCTTCACATCGGGCGTCATCATCTGCGCGCCTGTGCCGATAATGACACCGACCGGCTGGGGCGTTTGGGTGCCGTTGCCCGCGTTGCCGGCCATGTAGACCAAGTTCGCCGAATCGTTCATGATCGCCGCGCGGCCATTATCGCCGGTATAGGCGTTGGTTTTCGTAATGTGGAATTTCCCGTGCTGATCTACTTGCGCCACGGAACGGTAGTAGTTGTTTCCGGGAGCAACGGTCGGATCGATTTCTCCGGGCGTATTGGAATTCGAGACATCAATTGCGCCGATCGGCGCGAAATAGCCTATGAAGGTCAGGTAGTTGCCATCGGTCGACAGGTTCAACGCCAATTCCGATTTCGAGGAGAAACTGGTGACCACTTGATCCTTGGTGGGCGGGACTCCGTTTTGGGAGCTGTTGGGCACCTCGAGCGAGGTGGTGAGCGTGCCGGTGGGGGTGATCTGGTCGAGAAAAATCTTCGAGGTGACGCCGAAGTTGCCATCGACGGTATCGTTATTAAAAACGTACGGATAGGCGCTGCTCGTTACGGCGGTTACAGGCGTTGGGCAGTTGGCGGGCGAGCAGTCCGGGGGCAGAACTGTCACCCCGGCCGTAATGCTGCCCGTGTCTACATACAAGCTGCGAGTGACCACCAGGTTGCCGGGATAAAAGTATGCACTGCCGTTTTGGGCATAAGCGCTAAAGACGCCCGCTAGAATAGCGATCGAAACAACCGTAAGCAGTGCTGCGACCGCGAACAGCCGTTTTCTCAAAATGTTCGCTCTCGGTGTTCGCTTTTTTGCGATGTTCGCTTTCATTGATAGTCTCTCCTCGGAAATTTCGGCATGGAACTGAGGCGTGTGCTCGACACGTACTACGCCAAGCAATGCTAGCATCCACAGATTACAAAGCGGTGACAGCTCGTTCGCAGTTCCGTAAATGCTCAAGTTCCCCATGGCCCGGCACTCGTAATAAATTCTGCCAATTCGCCGCTCATCAAAATTTCCTTGACTATAAGTAATCTATTATATAAGCATATACCTATGAATGGGCTCGGTGCAGCTTTCGCCGCTTTGGCCGACCCGACGCGGCGAGCGATTCTTGCGCGCTTGGCCCAGGGAGAGGCAACCGTCATGGAACTGGCGAAGCCATTCGAGATGACCCAACCCGCGATCTCCCAACACCTGAAGGTGCTCGAAGATGCGGGACTCATCGTTCAGCGAGTCGAAGGCACGAAGCGCCCTCGTCGTCTCGCAAAGGCCGGTATTGAAGCGATGGACCAATGGCTTGCCATGCTGCGAAAGGCGCTTGAGAAAAACTACGACCGGCTGGACGAAGTTCTGGCCGGGACGGAAAAGAAAAAGAGAGGAGAAAAACGATGAGCAAGATGACGCTGAAAACGGAGGGCGATACGCATGTGATTGTGACAAGGCGCTTTGTGGCGTCTCCCGAGGCTGTCTATCGCGCCCATACCGATCCGAAATTGATCCAGCAATGGTTACTCGGCCCCGAAGGTTGGACAATGCCTGTCTGCATTAATGAGGCTAGGCCGGGCGGAAAGATCCGTTACGAGTGGGCGAATGGCAAAGGTGGCGGATTCTACCTCACTGGCGAATATCTGGAGCTTGAGCCTTATAGCAAGATCGTACATGTCGAGCGCATGCACCTGCCCGATCCCACGCCGGACAACCGTGTCGAAACGCGATTTGACGCGGACGGCACGGGCACGTTGATGACACTGCGAATGACACTGCCTGATGCCCAGACGCTCGCAGCCATGCTTGCGACAGGTATGGAACGTGGAATGGAAGCGAGCTATGTGCGGCTAGAGGGAATGCTCTAATTCGGGACGTCCCCCGCGGATTGCGGCAGACTCACGGACTCACGCCACAATATCGTGAATCACGTTCCCCGCAACATCGGTTAATCGGAAATCGCGGCCGCTGTAGCGGTAGGTCAGTTTGGTGTGATCGATGCCCAGCAGATACAAAATCGTGGCGTGCAGGTCGTGCACATGGACGCCTTTGTCCACCACTTTCCAGCCGAAATCGTCCGTCTGCCCGTAGGCCATGCCGCCCTTCACGCCGCCGCCCGCCAGCCACACCGTGAAGCCGTGCGGATTGTGGTCGCGGCCGTTGTGCACCTGTCCGCCCATAAATCCGCTGCCCACCTCCACCACTGGCGTCCGGCCGAACTCGGAGCCGCACACGATGAGGGTCTCGTCGAACAGCCCGCGCGATTTCAAGTCTTTGATCAGCGCGGCAAACGGCTGGTCGGAGTCCTTCGCGTTCTTGCGATGCAGCTCGATGTCAAAGTGATGGTCCCAAGGATCGCCCTTGGCGTAGTAAACCTGCACCATACGCACCCCGCGCTCCACGAGGCGCGCCGCGGTCAGACATCCGCGCGCTGTGCTGCCTTCGCCATACAACTTGATCGTCGCCTCGCTCTCCTTGCGCACGTCGAACACGTCCGGCGCTTCGGTTTGCATCCGGTAGGCCGTCTCCATCGCTTGCAAGGTAGCGTCGAGCTGCGGATCGTCAGCGCGCTCCTGCTCGATTTGCAACCGGTCCAGCTTCTCCAATAGATCGATCTCCCCCTTTTGCTGTTTCAGATCGAATTTGTCGTTGTGGATGTTCGCAATTAGCTTCTGCGGATCGAACTTCTTGTCCTTCACGCTGTCCGAGATGTAAGTGCCCTGATAGACCGGCGGGAGAAACGCCGAGTTCCAAAGCGGCGGCCCCACCGTCGTCGGAACTTCGGGACAAAGCACCACGAACGAGGGCAGGTTCCGGTTTTCTGTTCCCAGCCCGTAAGTGATCCACGATCCCATTGACGGCCGCCCCGGCTGGATGTGGCCGACATTCATAATCAGCAGCGACGGTTCATGATTCGGAATGTCGGTGTACATAGAGCGGACAATGCACATGTCGTCCACGCACTCGCCCAGCATCGGAAAAATCTCGCTCACTTCGATTCCGCTCTTCCCGTACTTCTTGAACGTGAATGGCGACTTCATCAGATTCCCGGTCTTGCGTTCATGCTGCGGAGTCTCGCCGGGCAGCGGCTGGCCGTTGTACTTTTCCAGTATGGGCTTGGGATCGAAGCTGTCCACCTGCGAGAGGCCGCCGTTCATAAAGAGAAAAATGACGTGCTTCGCCTTGGGCTTGAAGTTGGGAATCCGGGCGCCGGCGACGCCGTTCGCATCGAGCGTCGTGGCCGCGCGCGTCATGGATTCCCCCACCATGCTCGCGAAGCTCAACATTCCGAATCCGCTTCCCATCCTGCAAAGCGCTTCCCGCCGGGTGAGTGGACGCCGCGCTGGCAAATGTCGCATCCTGATTCCTCTCTCTTACGTCAATTCACGAACTCAAACTCGTTGGAACTCAGCAGCACGCGCGCGTACTGCTTCCACGCCGTGGAGGGTTCGCCCGCGATCTCGTTGCCGGGCTTCTCCGGATTGGCCTTCACGAACTCCAGGCCCGCCTGCATCTCCGCTTCTGCCGGCGCGCGGCCATACAACAGCCGGTACGCTTTCCGGATGCGCGCTTCGTCGCTTCCCTCGTCATTCACGCGCTTGGCCAGCCGCTCCGCCTGGCGGTACACGAAACTGCTGTTCATGAAAAATAGCCGTTGCAGCGGGACATTGGTCGAAAACCGCTGTTCCGCGGTGAACGACGGATTCGGAAAATCGAAGACTTGCAAAAAATTGTTCAACCGGTACCGGCTCACTTTACAGTAAACCGTCCGGCGGTCGTTGTCTTCCGCGAAGTCCGTCGAGGGGCCTCCCGCCTTCTTTAAGTCGAGCCCGCCCGCGGCGAATAAAATGGAATCGCGAATCGCCTCGACGTCCAGCCGCCGCCGGTTGGCGCGCCAGTAGAGCCGGTTGGCCGGGTCCTTCTCCACGTTCGCGGCCGAAGATTCCGTGCTCAGTTGATACACCGACGAGAGCAGAATCTCGCGATGCAACTTCTTGAATGACATGCCATGATCGACGAAGTCTTTCGCCAGATATTCCAGCAGTTCCGGATTCGTCGGCCTCTCACCCATCTGGCCGAAATTGCTCGGCGTGTCCACGATTCCTGTCCCGAAATGCCACTTCCATACGCGGTTCACGATCACGCGCGCCGCGATCGGACTCCCGACCACCGCATCCGCCAGTTCCAGACGACCGCTGCCCTCCGAGAACGGTTTCGGATCGTCGCTTGAGAGAACCGCCAGGAATCGCCGCGGCACTTCGTCGCCCAGGTTGTTAGGATTCCCGCGCAGGTTTACGTGCATGTTCTGGATGGTCTTCGTGTCTCCAGCGCCGTGAACAAACGGGTACTGCTGCGGCAGCGCTTTCTTAAGCGCCTCGATCTCCGTGCGCAAGGACGCAACGTGCTCGGCCGCTTCGGGCGACAGGTGCCGTTCCAGGCTCCAGCCTTTCAGTGCCAGCAGGCCAGGATCGGGCTTCTGCTCGGTCTCTGATTCCAGGTCGTAAACAAATATGTCCAAATACAGGTTGCTGCGTTCCAGAGGTTGTAGAGTTTTCAATTCCAAATCGCAGCCCGGGCAGAACTGGTCCTTGGTCTCGAACTCGTTCGGATAGGCATCGCGGTGCGGCTTCTTCTTCACGTCCGCTTTGGCCTTGATGATGTCGTTCTCTTCCTTTAATTCCTTGGCATCTGCCAGGACGGAGAGCACCAGATTCTGAAACTGATTTGCCAGGAACTGTGCCTGTTCGATGGTTCCACCGCTCTTCACCATGTCCTGCCAGTCGAGCAAGTACGAATAATGCTTCTGCGGCCGTCCCAGGAACTTGATCCATTTTTCCAGCAGTTCGGGATCGACTTTCTCTTCGTTCGCCGCTTCGTCCACTTTCATTTTCGGCTCGCCGGACACTCTCCAGGCTGCCATCAGGTACTTGGCAATCTTGTGTGCCACCACTTCGGCGTACAATTTACCTTCCTGTTCGAGGAACTTGTCCAATTCTTCGTCCAGGTCGTCGATTTTCTTCTGCTGCTTTTCCCAGGCGGCGGTCTCGGCGGGCGAAGAGGCCGGGTACTCTGCGTAGGTGGTGTTCAGGAAAACGCCGGCCAGCGCGTAGTAGTCCTTTTGCGAAATCGGATCGTACTTGTGGTTGTGGCAGCGCGCGCACGCCACCGTAAGCCCCAGCAAACCGCGGCTCACCAGATCGATGCGTTCGTTCCGCTCATCGGCCCGCCCCTGCACAGGCTCCGCCTGATCCCACCACCATGGACCCTGTCCCAGCATGGCGGTCCCGGGCCGTAGCTTTTCGTCCAGTTGATCGCCGGCGATCTGTGCCTTCACGAACCGGTCGAAAGGCATGTCGTCATTGAACGCCTGGATCACCCAATCGCGATAGACATAAGCCCCATTGAACGGCATATACCCGCGGTCTTTGGGATCGAGCCCGCGCACATCGTCTTCCGCGTAACGGACCACATCTAGCCAATGCCGCCCCCAGCGCTCGCCGTACTGCGGGGAAGCCAGCAGCCGGTCCACCACTTTCTCGAACGCGCGTGGCGATTTGTCATTCACGAAAGCGTCGATTTCTTCGGGAGTTGGCGGTAATCCGATCAGATCCAGCGTGGCCCGCCGGATCAACGTTCGCAGGTCGGCAGCCGCCACCGGCTTCAAGCCTTCGCTTTCCAGCTTGGCCAGCACCAAGCGGTCAATATCGTTCTTAACCCATGATTTTTCTTTGACTTGCGGAATAGGCGGCTCCCGCAGAGGCTGGAACGACCAAAATGCCCGTTGTTGCGGCGTGATGACGTATGCCACTGGATTGATTTTCGCCGCTTCCGGCCAGGGAGCGCCCATCTTGACCCATTCGGTCAGCGCCGCAACGTCCGCCGGCTTCAGTTTTCCGCCCTTCGGCATTTTCAGCTCACCCGTCTGCCGGACGGCTTGGACGAGCAAGCTCTTGTCGGGATCTCCCGGCATAATCGCCGGTCCCGACTTCCCGCCTTTTAGCAGGCTTTCGCGGTTGTCTACACGCAGCCCGCCCATCTCCGAGTTGGTGTGGCAGGCGTAGCAGTTGTTGGCGAGTACCGGACGGACCTTATTCTCAAAGAAATCAGTACCTTCCGAGGCAATGAGCGGAATGCAACTCAAAACAATAGCGACAAGACTTTTCATATTACAAAGCCCTGGGATCAATGCGCCAAACTTCCTCAAACTCATGATTCGAAAGCCATAAAGACCCGTGGCCCACGCGAAGCGCATCCCCGCCTTTCCCTACGAACTGTTTTACGACTCGGTTAGTGGACGGATCGATGCGCGACAGCGGCTTTCCCATCGCCGTCACCCAGACCGCGCCTTCTCCAGTGTCGATATCCCCACCTTCCCCCGGAACGCCGACCAGAATGGTGGCCGACACCTTATTAATAGAGGGGTCGATGCGCGAGACGCTGCCATCCCCCTGGTTCAGGGTCCAGACTGATCCGAGGCCGACGGCCAGAAACCGCGGGGATGGACCCACCGGAATCGTGGCAATGACTTTGCCGGATTTCGGGTCAACCCGGCTGACAAGATTGCTCTTAGTGCACGTCACCCAGACCGCCCCTTCTCCGACGACTGCCGCGAATGATCCGGCGGGAACTGGAATCCGCGCCACTACCTTGTTTGTATCCGGATCAATTCGCGTCATCACGCCCGAGGCGTCGGTGGGCATCCAGACGCTGCCTTCTCCCGCGGCGATCATGCCTTCCGTATCGGCGATGGTGACGGGAACTGTGGCCTGCAACTTCGCAGTCCGGGCATCGAAGCGCGAAATCGTCTGATCGCCGCAGTTCGGCACCCACACGCTGCCGAAACCGATGGCCAGTCCTGCGCATGGCTCTTTACCGGTGGTAATCGTCGCAAGAATACGGTTCGTCTTGGGGTCGATCCGCGTGAGGTTACTCTTTGGTTTGTTAGAGATCCAGACACTCTCGTCGATTGCGAGCCAGTCCGGAGAGCCCGGAATTGTAAATTTGGCAAGCGGATGGAGCGTTTTCAGATCATCGTCGGCGGGCCAAATGGTCAGGTCGCGAAGCGCCAGTCGCGCCGGTTCCTGCATCCGCGTCAGCGCGTCGTTCAGATCCATCAGACTGCCGCGACCCAACTCGAGGGAATGCTCATCGGGCTGGTATTGGGTGCCGATCGGATAGTCCAGGTAGGGCGTTCGGGTCTGCTCGATGTGGCAGCCCAACACATGCGCCACGATTTTGCCTTGGGTGAAGCGCACGAGCCGCTCCGTGCTGGCCACAAACGCGGGAAAATCGCGCACGTACAAACGGCCGGGATAGAGGCTATCACCTGCAAACAAAACGCCGGTCTGCCGGTCGTAGTAGGCCAGGCTCAACACGTCATGACCCGGGATGACAATCACGTCGATGACGCGATCGCCGAGATCGATCTTGCCCATGTCGGCGGGCCATCGGGCGATGCCGAAGAACTGGCTGGTTCCCTCAACCGTGAGAGGAACGAGGGTTGTGTTCGGCCGGGCTCTAAACTGCGGATCTCCGGCGGTGTGATCCTCATGCGAGTGCGAGTGTCCCACGACGAGCGGCGGCTCAGCACGATGGTTCCGGGCTGACCACTTCTCAATAAGTTCCGAGACGGTGCGCGCTACATCGGTCTCGCCCGCCCCTGTATCGATCAGGAAAGATTTCTCACGCCCAAAAAGCAGGTACAAGAACGGCTTTTCATAGTTAAGGCATCCCGACTCGCGGAGGATGAAGAAATCCGGATTGTATTCATGGATTTGCCAGTTCGGCATCTCCATGCAGTTCGGCCCTCCGGTTCGCCACTGCTTGGGGAGCGTACCGGCACGCACACCTCCGCCATCGGGGTTCGCCGCCTGCGACAACAGCGAGCCACTCAGCATGAGCACCACCAGGGCATGCATCGGGTGATTCAGTCTCCTTAGTTACGTGCAAACGGGGCGGGAACTTCAACCTGGAAAGGAAACCGGGACGGCGATCGCGGACGGCCCGATTCTTTAGGAGTATATCAAACTGCAAACTGTTCCAAATCACACCATACAGGCGCAGGCGACGATTGAGGTATTACAGGTAAAATTGAAGGAAACAAGTAGAGGAGAAGTTGGGATCATGGTGCCAGCCTACGGCGGAATGGCGCAACGCTCGATGCTGCTGCTCTTACTTTTGGCGGACGCTGTGTTCGGGGGCCGGCCATCGAGGAACAAACCTCCCGTGACTTTGTAGTGCCGAATGGAAGTTGCGGCATTCCTGTTGCCGCAGCGGCCTACTCTCTGAACGTGGGTGTGGTGCCACAGCAGGGAACCCTGGGGTACCTGACAGTGTGGCCAGTCGGCGAGCCCCGGCCCCTGGTGGCCACGCTCAACTCTGTGGACGGCCGCATCAAATCGAATGCGGCAATCGTACCGGCGGGTTCCAACGGAGCAATCAGCATCTACGCAACCGATACGACGCATGTGTTTCTCGATATCAATGGCTACTTCGTGCCGGCAACGGACACGGCTGCGCTGGCCTTCTATCCGGTGACGGCGTGCCGCATCGCGGACACGCAAAACGCGGCCGGTCCGTTGGGAGGGCCGAGCCTGGCGGCTCAGAGCACGCGCTCGTTCCCAATCCAGGGGTGATCGACGTCAACGGCTACTTCGCGCCGCCAGCGGCGGAAGGGCTGTCCTTGTACACGCTCATGCCCTGCCGTGTACTGGATACCCGCCAGCTTACCAATGGGCATCCGTTCGTCGGAACACGGAATGTGAACGTCAGCCAGACTTGTGGTGTGGCGGGCGCGGCGCAGGCCGAGGTGTTCAACGCGACGGTTGTACAGCCCGGCAAACTCGGATATCTGACCATGTGGCCGCAGGGAAAGCCGCAGCCAGTAGTAACAACGTTAAACGCGTTCGACGGCGCGATTACCAGCAACGTGGCGATGGTGCCCATGACGAATGGGTCCATCAGCGCATTTGCCCCTGCCCCCTACACATCTGGTGCTCAACATTTTTGGCTATTTCGCTCCATAGCGGCGTCGTGAGTAAAGGGCAGCGCGTCCAACCGGAACGAGATCTAGTAGCCAGTCGCTAGGATCTGTTAGAATCCAACGCTAGGGCACGATCAGCGACGGGCTGGCCGGCGCTGTATCCGAGGCCTCGTCGGGAAAGAAGCTGCTCAGAAAATCGAGGTAGGCGCGGCTCCGTTTGCGGCCGTTGTTGTTGTCGAGCTCGAGGCGCTGGAGAAAAACGAGCAGGCCGAGGATATCGGCGTCGCGCGTCTGTGTCCGGCCGGCACGCTCGGGTTCCTCTTTGCGGAACTCGTCGATTGCGGTTTGCACCAAGCGGCAGATATTGGCGGCGATCAGATTGCCGGGCCGCGTTTCGTAATATACGCCGCTTTGAAGCGTGCGGTAGGTGCGGACGAGCGCATCGAGCGTTTCGCGCACATCGAAATCGCCCGCGCCGGAGGTAGCCAGCGCGGCATCGAGCAGCGAGCGCGCGAGAAACAGCAGAAGAGGCTCATGATCGCGCAGGAAATCCTCGGTGACTCGGATGTCCTGATTGGGAAAACTGTGAGGATCGGAGGGCTCCTTCTTTTCGTGTTGAT
>Ga0307478_10003408_pt1 | contig 11815 bp, 10 predicted proteins | sample atmos_gasesECM4C_2_FD_203713 | JGI IMG/M metagenome (GOLD analysis project Ga0307478, IMG submission 203713) | Hardwood forest soil microbial communities from Morgan-Monroe State Forest, Indiana, United States - atmos_gasesECM4C_05 | ecosystem: Environmental > Terrestrial > Soil > Temperate...
CGGTATGCGTAATGGCTTTCGTGGCATGGCTGGCATTCCTGACGCAGAAGGTGTTCCGTGTTCCCTTTACACCCTGCCAAGACGCCGGTTGGTCCTCGGGTGTTAACTGAGTTGCTCGAATAGCAAGAGAGATCTTTCCGACAGGCTCGGAACTTTCGGTCGGCTCGCTGCACTCGCTGGAGACAGCTATCCTCGTCGCATAGCAAGAGAGATCCCGTCGCGATACTCCCTCGGGACAGAAATCCTTCATCGGATTTCTAGTTAACAAAATACGTGCACCCCGGGGGGTGCTGTACGTGTGGCAAGTAAAGAAGTTACGGGGTGAAATTCTAGGAAGTGTGGCAAACAAATGGTTTAACCACAAAGAGAGATCCTTCGACTCGCGTTGCTCGCTCAGGACTCGCATCCCTATCGGATGCCCGGTTACGGGCGGTTTTTCCGGATATGTCGCACGTAAGTGAGTTAGAGATTCGTGACTTGTGGCTAAATGGCTGGAAATGAGTCAAAGGACATGGTAGCATAGAAGTATACCATATGTTAATTCATTTGTTGGATATCATTCGAATGGAGCGGAAAGATGTTGAAAAGCGGGGGTTGGGGAGGTTTAAGAATTTCGGCGGCGCGGGTGCTGATCTCGGACCGTTGGGGCGCTCCGTATGAAAATTGTTTCGTACTGCCGGCGAACGGCGGGATGGGTGTAACATCGGCACTGTTTGAAATCAAAGAGGAGATTCCGATTCATAGGAGCCGTCATGAACGTCCCTTCCGTACCCGCAGTTAAATCACGGCTATTCCTCTGCTCGCTCTGCGCCGCCATAGCGTTCCTGGCCTTCGCCACCATCCTCGCACCGACATTCTCCCCCGCCGCCCCCCAAGCCTCGACTATCGTAACCCTCGCCAGAATCCGCGAAGCCTGGGTCCAAGACCTTCGCACCAAACAGCTCGAACCCATCCTGAAGTTCTATGCCCCGGACGCCGTCTTCCTGCAACCCACCGGCGAACGTATCACCGGCTCCGCCGCCCTCCGCACCCTCTTCCAAACCATAATGGCCACCTTTAACAGCGACCTCGCCCTCCACAGCCAGAACCTCGAAACATCCGGCGATCTCGCTTACGACAGCGGCGACTTCCAGGAAACCCTAACCACCGTCGCCACCGGGGCTAAAATTAGCGCCAAAGGCAGCTACATCATCATCTTCAGGCGCCAGCCAAACGGCAGTTGGCAAATCGTTCAGCACGTCTGGACCGGTACCCCGCCATCTGGCACGTAAGCCACCCATCAACGATTCCGTCGCGGCCGCTTTCTGAAGCGGGCGCTTTTCGCGCCCCGACCCAGTCGGGGTCCCGACGTAAGAATCGGGATGCAAAAACGCAGGTGCGGAAGACTAAGGTACGACTGCACGTCGTTTCTTCAGATCACCGAGATGGCCAGGGCGGAAGGGTGGGCATGCAGCAGCGGAAGCCTAGGACGCCAGTCGACGTGCGTGCCTCTGGGACTAGATGGGGCGCAAATTGAGGGATGGAAGAGGCTTGCGGCAGGGGTGGGATTCGAAAGAACTGTGGGGGGGAAAATCAAAGGCCCCGCCCTCGAAAACCGAGGACGGGACACCGGCCGGATATGGCCTTGTTTTTCGATGCTTCTCTGAGTGCCGATGGGGATGCCGAGCGCCTACGCAAAACGTAAGGAGCCTGAGCATGCTCACGCGGCTTTTTGGAATTTGATTTTGGCAAGGTAGCCGAGGGAGTAGAGGACGCGGAGGAGGAGATCGGTGGAGATGTCCTTGGTATTGCGATTCATGATGGCGGTGAGGCGGGTGCGCGAGGTACGCGCGAGGCGCGCGACCTGAGCGTGCGTCAGGCCCTTGCGCTGAACGACTTCGACGATTTTTGAGTTGAGATCACTGCGAAGCGTGATTTCCGCGCCGTCCGCGGGGGACAGGCCGAGGGCTTTGGCAAGCGCCGCGGCGTTACGTGCGACGGTTGCTTTAGACTTCTTCATGGAGCGACTCCTTTAAGCGTTTCTTTCCCAAGTTCACGTACCGGTGTGGCCTGGCCCTTTTTCACAAAGACGTGAAATATCAGAATGCCCCGCAGCGAGCGGACGAAATAGAAAGCGCGGTAGATTCCAGAGCGGTCGCGGATTCCGCGGCGCCAGGCGCGATAGAAGGCATGGGCCAGGAGAGAGGCATAGCCAGAATCGCGCCTTTCTGCAAGTCGAAGATAGCCTTGCCAAGCTCCCGCCCGGACGTCTTTCGGGAACGAGCGGATGGCAGCGCCGGCGCCGGGATGAAAGATCGCTGCCTTCATAAGCTTAGTGTCTCATATCTGAGACATACGGTCAAGGCAGAACCGAACGTGGCGGGGCCGGGGCAGAAAAAAGAAGGCAGAGAAACAGAGTGCCCGCAGGGCTCTACTGGCCGTCATTCCCCAGGCCGAGGCGAAACGGATTGCCGGCCTGCCCCGCGATGGCGTACCACGCCGTGGCTCCTACATGCAGGAAGCGTTTGTAGGAAAACCCAAAGCCAGTGTTCAGTTCGCTGGTCGCCGCGACCACGCCGAGTCCGTCTGGAATGGTTTGCGCGGGTTTGCCCAGGCCGATAATGGGCTGTCCGCCGCCCACGTGCTGGCCCCTACCCAGGTTGTTCTGCGCGACTCGAATGTTGTCGAGGAGGACTCGCGCCGTGTCCACGTCACCGTTAAAGCCATCAATATCGCGGTTGGGCGGTAAACGCCGGGAGAGCAAGGCCGCCGCCAAATGCCCGGTTCCTTCCAGCCAAACGGCACTGGGGCTCGGCTGGCTGGAAAATGGGTCCGAGGGCGCGATGAAGCAAGCGCTTTCCGCCTGTTCATTTTCCGCCAGCGGGGGACGCATGCTTTGGGTGGCGAAGGTCACTCCCGAAACGCGGATGTTGCCGGTGAGGTTGTTGCTGAAAGCCGGAACCAGGTCGCTGTTGTAGGTCTGGGGCGTGTCGGTCACCGCAAGATTGGTCTTCGACCAATCAATGGACGCGGCATGGCCGGGGTTGAAAAATGCCTGGAAAGACCAATCCTGCACGTCCTCGGGAATGTTGTCCTGGTTGAGGTTGGGATTGACGCTGACGCCGTCCGGCCCCGTGCCCGTAAAGAAAAATCCGCCTGGGGCGTAGAACATGGCGTCAACGAAAATGCGCGCGTGGTCCGCCCGGCCAGTCCAAGTGGCCGCATCGCCGGTCAAGCGGGCCAACATCGTGAAGAGCGCAAAGACGTCAATATTGTGTTCGGTGGATTTCACCTGGTTGGCGCCGGCGGTAAAGTTGTAGCCCCCCGCGCCGCGCGTATCAAACGTGTTGTTGAAAATCCAATTTCCCAGGCGGACGGCTCCATCCAGATAGGCCGCGATTCCCGTGCGATTCGCCAGTTGAGCGAGCGCCATTCCGGTCCACGCCATATCTCCCGTGGCGCTGCCCAGGAAGAAAAAGGGGAAGCCCGAGGGAACGATGAAAACTCCTTGCGAGTCCGCGTGGTCCACGAAATAGGCCTGGCGCACGCGCCCGTCCGCGGCGGGATCGGTCTGTTGCGCGTACAGCAGGCCGTTTCCCAGCACCTTGGCGCGCGCCAGATCCTGTCCGAGCCCGCGCAGCAGCCGAGCCATGATCTCGACGGCGTTGTCGTAAACGAAGGCGGTGCTCTCCAATCCAATTTCGTCCGAATAACTTTGCGAAAGCCGGGTCGCAGACCCTTGCGCGTAGGCGTCCATCATGGTGTCCAGGAACAGATAGGCGTTTTGCAGGGATAAGCGAAACCTTTCCTCGCCGCCTGCTGGAAAGAAGGATTCAAATTCCTGCAGCGGCCGAGATAATGCTGCTCCGGGAATCGCCGCAGCTCCGGCCGCGGCCGCTGCCGCCGCACCTGCTTCGAGAAGCTTGCGTCTTGAAAATAAGGTGGAACTCATGGGGGTCCTCCTGTTGGCCGCGGCTGGGTTCCTTCGTGCGCGGAGGGCGAAGGCACGCCCGGGTGGATCATCAAAGCGGCAAAATTATTGTGTTCCCACGCCTGTGTTGTCAACACCTAGTGCCGCTCCAACTTGTTCGAGCAAACCCCTTCGACAATGCTTCTCGATGTTCGGGTCCGGTCCTTGGGCCGGAGTTTGGCCCTAATAGTTGGAACAGGTGGCTCGAAGGATGGAGCAAACAGGCCACAGTGGGGCTCCAAAATTTGGAGACGGAAACGGCTTGCGGGAGGGATGAGATTGGAAAGAGCTGCCGAAAAGCTCTTTGGTGAGAGCCGCAAGGGCATCAAGGGAAGTTCCCCGCCCCCCTGGCAGCCCGAGGGCGAGCACGCGAAATCGTCTTGGAATTTATTGTCGGTGCCACCCGGCTACGGATCTATATCTGAATCTGTCTTGACGGCTACTGCGCCAGGAGCTTGCGTCAAGGAGTGCTCTCCCTGCCGGGTGAGATAGAGGACGAATGGAGTGACCTCAAAGGGCGCCTTCTCGGATTCCGCCACCGTGGCCACCGGGTTGGATTTGAGCATCCGCAACTGGTCATTCCAGGGGTCGACCTTGATGCGTCCGCCGAGTGGGAACGCGGCAATGACGTTAGCCGCCGGCTCCGCAGAGGACGATTCGGCGGGGAACACTGCGGGGACGACGGTCCCGCTTGTTGAGACCCTGTCACCCAGGTGCGGACTGATCAGGCTAGGGATTTCCTTCGAGCGGTTCTTGAGCGCTTGGAGGAAGAGTTTCGCCGCGCCGGACTGTTCCTTATAGGGCGAGTTGCTCAACAGTTCGGTCCCCTTGCGCTCCGCCGCCTGTTCCTCGTCCGGGGTGCGAGCAAAGTCAAAGTGGCGAAACGTGTCCTTATCGTCGAACCGCACACGGTTGAAGAACGCAAACTGGGAATCCATGCGATGCCCGAGCACGACGTGACCGAGCTCATGCGCCAGGACCGCTGCGAGGCTGGCCTCGTCAGGAAGCACGTCAACCAAGCCGCGGCTCAAGACAATGGTGTGGCCAATGGTGAACGACTCAAGCGTTGAGGTCATTAGCACACGGCAGCGGATTTCCGGCTGGATGTCCAGATTGTTGGTCACCTCCAGGTTGCTGACCACGATTTCCAGTGCCTTATCCACTTCCCCATGGGGTGCCATCAAGCCCTGGCGCTGCAAGCGCTCGGTGACGTTCTCTTCGGCCTGCCGGTCCCAGGAACGCTCGGCTTGAAACGGCGAGTAGTCGTTGGCCGTTTGCGACTCATCGTTTACGGGGGTCGGCCCCTCCACCAGGACCGTACTCAGCTCTTGCTCTTCCCGAGCATTGCCAAGGCCGTAGCCCCACAGGCGCGTCTGCGCTCGGAAGGCTCTGAATCCCAGGCTCTTGGCCTTGGGGTCCCGGACGCTGCCTTCTTCGCTGTAGATGAAGGCAGGGAGCCATAGGTTCTTTCCAGCATTCGTGCGCCAACTATCGAAATTGAAGTAATTAGTGACCAGCGACGAGCCGCCGTAGGCGCCATTGAAGCGCACGATGTGGTAATCCTGATCCTCGACCCAGATGCGGCCGACGAAACGTCCTTTGCCCGACTTCAGCAAGGGATCCACGTCAAAAACCAAACAACGAACCTCGCCCAAAAACTCGCGCCGGACATACTCAATCCTGTAATGCAGGCGGTCGAACCCGTTCAAGTCCAGGAAAATCATCTGCAGGAAGCCGCGCGGGACAAATTCCGTGGAGAAAAGACCAGCCCACCCCCGGAAAACCTTGTGCTTCATGTCGGCGTCACGCTCGAGCGGTTCAAGCTCCACACCCTTCCCCAGCTCGGCGCGCCCAAGAAAGTATTTGTCGCCGTCCGGTACGGTTCCCGACTGCTTATCCGCGCGTTGATTCTGGATATAGGTTTCCACCAGCGGAGAATATTGGCGAAGCAACTGCACCTCCAGCTGCTCCTGTGCCACGATCTTGTCCACCACGTCGCCGAGAGTCGTAGGTTGTTGGGGAGTTGCGGCTACTGGCACCGCACTAAGCAGCAGAATTGCAGGCAGGATCTTGAGGCTGCGCATTGTGCCTCCACACTTGAACCTTATTAGATTAGGACCGTGTGTCCCAGACTAGACCGCGCACCGGGAACTGCCATCTGTACTGAGGTCCAGTTTAGGGACAGCCGTATTGTCGTTTTGGCGACCGGCGATCCTGGTGGGATCGCCTCAGGATGACAAGATGTGGAGGGTGGGAACAAACGCGCCCAGGCAGGAATGGCTGTCCTACAAATTCCAGATGGGGATACGCTATGCCGCCAGGCGATCTTGGGTTAGCAGATGCACCGGAACTTTACGGAGGTCCCAGACGATGCCGAACCAGGACAAAACTTTCAGCGTGTAGTAGGTGATGTCGATCTCCCACCAGTAGAAGCCTTGGCGCGCCGAAGCCATGAAGTGATGATGGTTGTTGTGCCAGCCCTCGCCGAGGGTGAGAAGAGCAAGCAGCCAGTTGTTCTTGCTGGTGTCACCGGTTTCATAGCGGCGCGAACCGAAGAGGTGCGAGAGCGAGTTGATCGTGAACGTGTCGTGCCAGAGGAGCACGGTGCTCAGGCAGAAGCCCCAGATGAACATCGGCCATCCGCCGATCAGCCAGAGCACAACCGCCAGAGTCGCCGGCGGAATCATGTGGTATTTGTTCAGCCAGCGCAGCTCGGGGTATTTCGCGAAATCAGCGATGTATTCAAGGCGCGTGTCGTTGTACTTGTCCGAGATGATCCATCCGACGTGCGACCAGAAAAACCCGAAAAGCGTCGGCGAATGCAGATCGAGTTCCTGATCGGAATGGCGGTGATGATGGCGGTGATGCGCCGCCCACCAGAGCACGCCCTTCTGCGAAGAGGACATGGCCATGAAAGCCATCACGAATTGAAAGACGCGGCTGGTTTTGAACGAGCGATGCGAAAAGTAACGATGATAACCGGCGGTCACGAAAAACATGCGGACAGCCAGCAGGCCGAGACACGCGACCAAGTAATACCAATGAAACGGCATGAGGAAAATCAACAGCGAAGCGAGATGAACGAGTGCGAAGGGCAAAGAAAGAATGAGCGAAATCCGCGAGCCATTGGGGAGCGGAACAGACAAGTACCGAGAAACGGAAGCCATATCGGCAAAATCCTCCGCGCCGAGATTCAGACGCTTTTAGTACGTTTTTCCGTGAGCGCAAGGGATCCAGCCAGAACTTCGCGCCACGAATGAACATTTTCAGTCTATGGTTGAGCTGAAGTGCGGTCAAGGAAAGCGAGGTACAGGTTACACCAGGTATCATGTACGGAGGTACAGTTCCGTTGTGAGAAGGATGAAAAACAAACGTGAGGAATGTCACGCCGGGGGCGAGCAAGCTCACAAGAACGGTTTCCATGGATTGTGCTATCGTGCCTCTGCGCTTATCGAATTAACTGTAAAAGCGTTTTGGCATATGAGAGTTACATCGAAAAATGGCTGAACGCCCGGTATTGGTTGGACTAATTCCGCAAACGGTGGTGCTCGACCCTGGCGACCAGGTTTCCTGGATTTCCGACGCGGGGAATCTGCGCGTGGAGTTTGACGTCAACCGTTGCCCGTTTTCGTCGAATGTTTTTCAGGCGCCAGCGGGGATGCGCCTGCTCAGCGGCCCGCCTCGTCCCGGCAGCAAAGCGGCCACGTACAAATATAAGTTGTGGCTGAACGATCAGCTGGTCGGCCACGGCGAAGTGATTCTGCGCGAAAAATAGGGGTTCCCTCCTTTTTCAAGTGGCCTTAGAAACCAGGGAGTTCTAATTTTTCGTTGTGGCCCGGTAGCCCGCCTTGATGGCGTCCGCCTCGGAGGTTCCTGGCTTAGCGGTTTGGGCCGTTGAATCTGCGGGCGCCGGCGTAGAGTTTTGCGGAGGTGTGTCGATTTTCTTCGGCGTCGTAGTCTTCTGTGTGTTTTTCGAATCGCTCTGAGTTTGATCGCTGGGCGGCTGCGGCGCTTGCGCTCTTAGAGATGCACTGCTGGCGAAACACAAAAGCAGGGCCGGTAGTTGGATCCATGAAAAGCATGCATCGACTTTTCTGTCTTCTCCTCGGCGGCCACTGGTTCAGCCGCCGTGAACATGCGGGAGAAAGCGCTAGGCGGCGAATAAAGTTCAATGATATGTTAATATATATACAGGTTATCATATGAGAGGTCTAATAGATGTCAAGAAAAAAAGTATGACAGGAGCGGGCCACCGTCATACGCAGATCGCGGTGACTGGGGGCCACTACCGTGGGGAACTTTACTGCCGCTTCCAGGGAAGCTATAGAATGGTGCGATTCTGGTTTGATGAGTTCCAAGAGTGACGTTACCTATTTCCGCGCGCCAGCGTCTTATAACAAAGAACAGTTGTAAAGGGGAAGATCATGCCGAAGTACAGCAAGCAATTTTTGGGCTTAAGTTGTTTGTTCTTGCTCGCAACAACGGCGAGCCAGGCGCACGCGCCTGGACCAGTCACACCGGGGCAGGACCAAGGAGCGCCACCGGCGACTGGCCAGAGACAAGGACCAAATGAGGGCCGAGGGCCGGGGCTGTTCGGAAAGATTACGGCCATCAACAATCGAGCGATCGAGTTGGCCAAGCCGGATGGCGCGACGGTGACGGTGAAAATCACGGATAAAACGGAATATCGCAAGGAGCGGCAGAGCGCGAAACTGGAGGATTTCAAGGTCGGCGACGTGGTATTCGTGCGCGGCGAGGAGAATGCGGATCACACCGTGACCGCGCAGGTGATCGGCGGTGCGGCCGGGGGCGTCATCGGCGGCAGGGGGTTCGGCGAATTGGGAAAGGATTTCGTCGTGGGTGAAGTGAAATCCATCGAGGCCCCGAAACTCACGATCTTGCGGCCGGACAACGTCACGCAAACGCTGGAGCTGAACGAGGAGACTTCGCTGCGCAGGGGGCGCGATAGCATCACGATGGCAGACATCCAAGCCGGCGATCACGTGGTGGTGCGCGGGGCGGTCGAGAATAATGCGTTTGTGCCAAAGAACGTGATGGTCTTGTCTCCCGAGCAGTGGAAGCAGATGGAAGAAATGCGGAAGATGATGGGTCCTACCGGGACCGCGCCCGCTGGAAGCAAGCCTGCGGCCGCACCCCAGAGCAGGCCGCCGGAGCACTAATTCACTCGGGGAGACCAGGATTTGAAGTCGATTGCCCGCGGCGTTTTCATCGTCAGTTTGTCCTTCATCCCGTTTGTGCCGAGCCTGTGCGCTCAGGATGAGGCTTCCTCTGGGGCGGCGCAACAGGCCGCGACGGCTCCGGTCGCGGCCCCGACTTTTGAAATCACGGGATCGGCGCGCAGCGGCAAGACGCCGTTGCCGGGCGTGACCGTCACCGCTGCCAATACTCTAACTGGAAAAAAGTATGGGGCGGCCACAAACGCCGAAGGCAAGTTCAGTTTTTCAGGCGTGGCGCGCGGCCGCTATGTGGTTCGAATCGAGTTCATGGGATTTGCCAATTTCACGCAGGAAGTCGTGCTGAACCCTGAGAATCCGTCCGCGAAAGTGGATGCCGAACTAATTCTGGCTTCCCGCCAGCAGGAGCAATCGAACAGCACGCACGCCGCGCTGGCCGCGGCGGGCCGAGGATTTCAAAGTCTTGCGCTGGACAACGCCCTTTCTTCCCTCGCGGGAGGAAGTTCCGGTTTCGGCGGAGCCAATGGAATCGGCGGCGGGCAAGGCAGCGGCGATGTCTCGAGCCTTCCTCTTAGCGGGGCAGGCGCAGAAGGGCCAACAGAGTCCGTGAGCATCACGGGCGCGCAAGGCCGAACGCAAGACTTTGGCGGCGGAAGTGAAGACGATTTGCAGCAAAAGATTCAGGAGTTTCGTGAACGCGCGCAAAGAGAGGGAGGGAGCGGTTTCGGAGGTGGCGGGGGATTTGGAGGCCCTGGCGGGGCTATCATCGCGTTGGGCCGGATGCCAAAGGGATTCAACATCAACCAGCCGCATGGCATCTTGTATTACTCGGACGATTCTTCAGCCCTGGACGCGCGGCCATTTTCAATCACCGGGCTGGAATTGCCCAAAGCGGATTACAACCAAGCACGGTTTGGCGCGAACTTCGGCGGACCACTAAACATTCCGCGGATTTTCAACGGCGGCAACAAATGGTTCTTCTTCGCCGGATGGAATGGGTCGCGCGGCAGTAATCCTTACGATGCGTTCTCCACGGTACCCACACCCGATGAGCTCAAGGGGGATTTTTCCAAGTCGACCTACCATGACGGCAACCCGGTTGAACTATTCAATCCTCAGACTGGACAACCATACTCCTTCAAAGCACCAAATCAGCTCGACCCATCCTTAATCAGTCCGGCGGCAAAGGCGCTCCTGCAATACATTCCGGCACCCAACATCAACACCACGACTAGCGGTCAAAACTTCCATTACGTAACATCGGCTGAGAGCAGTTCCGATACCTTGATGCTTCGATTGATCCACAATTTTGGCTCGAGCGGCGGGCCGGGCTCTGGTCCGTTCATGATCGGAGGAGCAGGAGGAGGTGGCGGAGGTAGCGGCAGGCGGCGTTCGCAAAACAATATTAATTTCGGGCTGAACTGGTCGCGCGGTTCGAGCACGATTGTAAATCCATTTCCTTCACTGGCCGGAGGCACGGGAACGCAGGGGCTTAACGCCAGTGCCGGATGGACTTACGGCAATGGGCGAGTGACGAACATTTTCCGCGTGAACTACAACCACAATCACGTTTCCACGACAAACCTCTATTCGAATGTAACAAACGTCGCTGGCATGGCGGGAATCACCGGAATTTCTCCGCTACCGTTTGATTGGGGGCTGCCCACCATTAACTTCACATCGTTCGGCGGGCTCAGCGACCCGACGCCTCGCCGGGAGCTGGACCAGACCTACTCGATCTCAGAAACGCTCTCTTGGAGTCGCGGAAAGCACAACTGGCGTTTTGGCGGAGACTATCGCCGAATCTTGCAGAGTTTTCACTCGTCTCGAAATGCCGAGGGAAGTTTTGTGTTCACCGGGTTCGCGACATCGCTTTACGCTCCCGGAAACACGCAACCCACAACTGACACGGGTTCTGACTTCGCGGACTTCCTGCTGGGCTTCCCGCAACAAACGTCTCTGCAATTCGGCGCAAATTCCTATAACTTCCGAGCGAATGCTTTTGACTTTTTCGCGCAGGACGACTGGAGATTTCGTTCGAATTTGTCCTTCAACTTGGGGTTGCGTTACGAATACAACGGCCCTTACACGGAGGCGGGCAACCGCATCGCAAATTTGGACGTGACGCCGGGCTTCACGGCGGCAAAGCCAGTAACACCCAACGGAACGGGGCCTTTCAGCGGAAGTTTTCCTCGATCGCTGGTGCGGCCGGACCGCAATGATTTCGCGCCACGCATCGGCATCGCGTGGAAACCCCAAAAGCAGATGGTGGTTCGCGCCGGCTATGGGATCAACTACAACCTGGCGCAATACGGCACGATGATTCAGAACTTTGCCTTTCAACCGCCATTCGCGAATACGGCAACGAACAGCGCGGATGTTACCGGCCTCATAAGCGGCAGCCCGCTCACGCTTACAACCGGATTTCCGACCGCTTCGGGAAGTACGGTGACGAACAACTTCGCCGTCAATCCAAACTACAGACTCGGTTACGTACAGATCTGGAATGTAGATATACAGAGGGAATGGCCCCACGGAGCGGTGATGAACGTGGGCTATAACGGGGCGAAGGGAACGCGGCTGGATACCGAGCGAGCGCTCGTTATTCCCGGCGATCAACCATTCATTTACGAATCGTCCGAAGGAAATTCCATTTTGCACGCGGCGTCCG
>Ga0307478_10003409_pt1 | contig 11815 bp, 8 predicted proteins | sample atmos_gasesECM4C_2_FD_203713 | JGI IMG/M metagenome (GOLD analysis project Ga0307478, IMG submission 203713) | Hardwood forest soil microbial communities from Morgan-Monroe State Forest, Indiana, United States - atmos_gasesECM4C_05 | ecosystem: Environmental > Terrestrial > Soil > Temperate...
TTGGCTCCGTCAACCCTGCTGGCCCACATCGGCAGTCCAGCGGTGGTCTTCGACGGATCGGCCGGGCCCTATCCCGTCCGCGTCATTGTGCTTCCACCTTCCGTTGTGCCGGGGCGCGCAGAGATCAACGTTCGCTTGCTTGGAAACGAAACCGATCCGGTGAAAGTGACCGTTCTGCCCGTCAACTGGCTTACGGGTGTGACGGGATCTCCCGCCCCCGACCAGGCCCTGCCCGTGCCTGGCGAACCGGCGCTGTTTCACTCGGAGCTCTGGCTGATGACGTCCGGCTCCTACAGCGTGCACGTCTCCGTCTCCGGACCGCGCGGCGGCGGCGTAGTGATCGTGCCGGTTCTATCCATCGCCACTCAGCGCCTGCCGATGCCCGCGGCCCTTGGCGGACTCTTGGCGGCGCTGGGCGCGGTGCTCTTCGTCGGAGCCGTAAGCATCGTCCGCTCCGGCGTGCGCGAGAGCGTATTGCCGGCCGATGAACCCCGGACGCGCCAACAGGACTTGCGAGGCTATGTCGCCACTGGCGTCGCGACGCTGGTGTTTGCCTTTCTGCTCCACGAAGGCAAGCGCTGGTGGGATGCGGATGATCGCAACTACCGCACAAACCAAATTTATCGGGCGCTGCCGCTGGAAGCATCCGGCCAGACCATGGGCGGTCAGAAGGTGATGCAGCTCCATATTGCTTCGAGCGAAAGATATCCCGCCAGAAAGCTGCTGCTGATACCCGACCACGGAAAGCTCATGCACCTGTTTATGATTCGGGAGCCACAGCTCGACGCCTTGGCTCACCTCCACCCGATCCGCTCGGGCCCGCGCGATTTTGACGTCGCCATTCCACCACTGCCAGCCGGGCGTTATCGTCTCTACGCCGACATAACTGATGAGACGGGTTTTGCCGCGACCTTGACGACGACCATCGAATTGCCGGATTCGGGTGGAACCGCAATGGCCGGGGGTCCGGTGTCACGCGATCCCGACGATTCCTGGTTCGTCGGAACCCCAGGCTCAAACGAAACCGGTGAATACCATCTGGTCCGGGGCGGATCAGCCGCGATCCGCGAGGGGGAGGATATCACGCTCGATTTCAAAGTGCAGGATCGCGCAGGCAAGCCGGTGGCGATCGAACCTTACATGGGCATGCTGGGCCATGCGGCCGTCCGGCGTTTCGACGGGTCCGTTTTTGCCCATATTCATCCGATGGGCACCATTTCCATGGCCTCGCAAATGTATTTCATGGCCCAGGCCGAGAAGCAGGCCGTCTGTGGAAGTGAGAACACCGAAATGTCCGCGCAACATTCGGACACGGCAACTTCGGTTTCCTTTCCCTACCTTTTTCCCCAGCCGGGCGCCTATCGGGTCTGGGTGCAAACGAAAGTCCGGGGCAAGGTGCTCACCGGAGTTTTTGATCTCGACGTCGCTGCGCGATAGTCGCCCGTCCGGTGTCAATATTTGAAAACTGTTTTAAATTTCCCGCTCAAAACCGCGTCATGCGGTGAAGTTCCTTGAGGCGGGCATCGATGGCCTTGCGGCCGGCGGAGCTGAGGCGTGTCACGCTGAAACTCTCGACGGTGAGGCTGGCGCAGGCGGTGGCACAGGCGACGGCGCGCTTGAGCGAGGCGAAGTCGGTGCGGTTGGCGGAGGCGAGGCAGCCGATGAGCGCGCCGGCGTAACTGTCGCCCGCGCCGGTGGGATCGATGAATTTCGTGACAGGATAGGCGGGCAGCGCGAAGAATCCACCGGGATGGAAAAGCAGCGAGCCGTGTTCGCCCTTCTTGAGGACGACGGCGCGCGGGCCCATCCGCCGCAGCGCGTGGCCGGCGCGGATGAGGTTGCGCTCGCCGGTGAGGAGGAGCGACTCGTCCTCGTTGATGACGAGGAGGTCGATCCGCTTGAGCAGGCGCTCGAGTTCGGGGCGGGCGGTGTTGATCCAGAGGTCGAAGGTGTCGGCGAGGACAAAGGGGCGGTTTTGGCCGCGCGGGAGCTGGTCGAGCACGTGCAACTGGAGCGCGGGCTGGATGGCGCCGAGCATGACGAACGGCGTGTCGAGGTAGGCGCGCGGCAGCTCGGGCGAAAAATTCTCGAAAACGTTGAGCTGGATTTCGAGCGTGTCGCGGCCGGCGAAATTTTCGCGGTAACGGCCGGACCAATAAAAAGTCTTGCCAGCGGGGTCGGTTTGCAGGCCGGCGAGGTCGATGCCGTGCTTGCGGTAGAGCTTGACGAACTTCTCCGGGAAATCGGCGCCGACGACGCCGACGAGGCGCGTGGGCGTGAAATAACTGGCGGCGATGGAGGCGTAGCTCGCGGCACCGCCGAGGATGTTTTCACTCTGGGCGTGCGGCGTGGCGACGCGGTCGATGGCGACGGAGCCGATGATGAGGGCGGGGCGGGCGGCGCGCGGGTAAGGCATGGAGTAATGAAAAGTGGAAAAACCGCTAATTTTCGCTAACGCACGCTAAATGAAAGATTCCGATTGTTTTGTTCAAACAAATCAGAGGTTCACGGCTCAATTGGTGACCGTCAGGTTCGTGGCGACGAGGGGTTCGTCGTCGATTTCGATAAGGATCGAGTACTCGCCGGCCTCGGGGAAGCTGAGGTTGCGGATTTCGTTGATGAGGTTGATGCGCTGGAGCGGGCCGGGCGATTCGAACGGGCGCTCGAGCAGCTGGGTCATTTGCGTGGGATCGCGTCCGAGGGAGATGCGGATGTTGTGCTGGCCGGCGGCGCAATCCGTGAGGGTGAGAAACCAGATCATAAACGGGTGCGTGACGGGAAAACGGTGGGCCTTGATGTTGGAGAAGACGCCGAGAATGGTGTGCTTGCCCGAGGCCGGATCGATGTGGACGCCGTCGCAGGTGAGCCAGACGAGAAGCTGGGGCTTTGATTGCATGGGACGAGTTGGGCCCCGGGTGCGGCGCGGCGCAAATCATTTTGAGCCGGAAAACCCACATTGAACCACGGATCGCATGGATAATTTTGCTGTCATTCCGAGCCGCGCGAGGAATCCCATGTCTTTGGTTGGAGCGGATAGAGATTCCTCACACGACTGCCAATGAACTCATGCACCAGTTACGATTCAAATTTAGCCTTCCGAGGTGGAGCGCGGCATCCCCGATGCGCTCTGAGCGCGCCCGGAGGCGACCAGGGTTTACCCGTTCGCCGAAGGCGAACAAGCCTTTGGCGGTGCCGGAGGCGACCAGGGTCGCACTCCACCCGCGCTGCCGCGCGAAATGGTTCGTTCGGAATGACAAAAACAGGGTAACCCATCATGCCCATCAAAGCACAGACGCTGCTTCACTCACTTTCGGCCTATCCGCCGTGGTTCGTTGACACATGCGCGGTCATCGCGGGGGTATTCGCGCTGTGGCTCGTGGGCAAGCTGCTGAAATGGAGTCTTATGGTGATCGGAGCCATGATTCTCATCCTGGCCGGAGCCGCCCTGGTGTGGCTGGTGCTGCGCTGAGTTGTCTCACGTTTGACTTGTCAGCCTTTTGGCCCTGCCATTATTACTTTACGATGAAGTACGTATTTGTCACGGGCGGTGTGGTTTCCTCGCTGGGCAAGGGCCTGACCGCGGCGGCGCTGGGCGCGCTGCTGGAATCGCGGGGGCTGACCGTGCGCATCCAGAAATTCGACCCCTATCTCAATGTCGATCCGGGCACGATGAGCCCGTTTCAGCATGGCGAGGTTTACGTGCTCGAGGATGGCGCGGAGACGGATCTCGATCTCGGCCACTACGAACGGTTCACCAGCGGGAAACTCTCGCGTTTAAACAATCTCACCTCCGGCCAGGTATACGAAAGCGTCATCCAAAAGGAGCGGCGCGGCGATTATCTCGGCGCGACCGTGCAGGTCATCCCGCACGTCACGAACGAAATCAAGGACCGCATCCACGCCGCGGCGAAGGACGTGGACGTGCTCATCACCGAGATCGGCGGCACCACCGGCGACATCGAAGGCCTGCCGTTCCTTGAAGCCCTGCGGCAATTTGCGCTCGAGGCCGGGCCGCGCGACGTGGTTTTCCTGCATGTGACGCTCGTGCCGTTTCTCAACGCCGCGGGCGAGCTGAAGACCAAGCCCACGCAGCAGTCCGTGGCCAAGCTGCGCGAGATCGGCATCCAGCCGCATGTCGTTGTCTGCCGCTGCGACCGGCCGCTCGAACCGAGCCTGCGCGATAAAATCTCGATGTTCTGCAACGTGCCCATGAAAGCCGTCATCGAGTGCCGCGATGTGGCGCATTCCATTTACGAACTGCCGCTGGCGCTGCAAAAGGAGGGCCTGGACGAGATCGTGATCGAGCTCCTCGGCCTCAAGCGCCCGCCGCCCGCAAAAAACATCTGGGAGGAGATCGTCCGCCGCATTCTCAACCCCGCGCACGAGGTGCGCATCGGCGTCGTCGGGAAATACATCGAGCTGCAGGACGCCTACAAATCCGTCTATGAATCGCTCACGCACGCCGGCATCGCGAACAACTGCCGCGTGAACATCGTGCGCATCGACGCCGAGGATTTGGAAAAGAAAAACGGACTCGTTCAGCTCCGCGGCCTCGACGGCATCCTCGTGCCCGGCGGTTTCGGCGACCGCGGCACCGAGGGCAAGATCGCCGCCGCGCGCCATGCCCGTGAAAAGAAAGTTCCCTACTACGGCCTCTGCCTCGGCCTGCAGATCGCCGTCATCGAGTTCGCGCGCGACGTGCTCAAGCTGTCCCGCGCGAACAGCACCGAGTTTGACCTGAAGACCCCGCACCCCGTCATCAACATGATGGAGGAGCAGAAAAAAATCATCGACAAGGGCGCGACCATGCGCCTCGGCAGCTACGAATGCGCGCTCACGACCGGCACCCGCGCGCGCAAAGCCTACGGCAAGACCCACGTCCGCGAACGCCACCGCCACCGCTACGAGGTCAACAACGCCTACGTCGGCCAGCTCCAGCGCGCCGGCATGATCGTGAGCGGCATCAATCCGCGCCGCAACCTCGTCGAGATCATCGAACTGAAAAACCATCCCTGGTTCCTGGGCGTGCAGTTTCACCCCGAATTCCAGTCGAAGCCCAGCGCGCCGCATCCGCTCTTCGCCGCCTTCATCGCCGCGGCGATAAAAAACAAACGCGGCGGCGCACGCCGCCGCCGCAAATGACTCGGTAAATTGACCAATGACCAGTGCCCAAATGACCATTGATTCTCCCATTTGTCAGCGTCACTTGGTCGCCCATCGATCGATGGTCGATGGTCAATGGTCAACGGTCACTTTCTACCGATGATCTTCGATCCGAAAAAACTCCTGCTCATCGCGGGCCCGTGTTCGCTCGAAAACGAACGCGTCTGCCGGGCGGTGGCGGAAAAGTTGATTGAGATCGGCCGCGCGCAGCCCGAACTGCGCATCGTGTTCAAAGGCTCCTTCGACAAGGCCAACCGCACGTCGCTCGCCGGCGAACGGGGCACCGGCCTCGAGGCGGGCCTGAAACTTCTGGCCCTCGTGAAGAAAGACTACGGCCTGCCCGTGCTCACCGACGTGCACGAAACGCAGCAGGTGCCGCCCATCGCCGCGGTCTGCGACGTCGTGCAGATCCCCGCGTTTCTCTGCCGCCAGACCGACCTGCTCCTCGCCGCCGCCGCCAGCGGCCGCGTGGTCAACGTGAAAAAGGGCCAGTTCCTCTCGCCGCAGGAAATGTCCTTCGTCACCGGCAAGCTGCGCGAAGGCGGCGCCCGGGAAATCTGGCAGACCGAGCGCGGCACCACCTTCGGCTATCAAAACCTCGTCGTGGACATGCGATCGTTCGCGATCATGAAGCAAAACGGGTTTCCCACCGTCTTCGACGCCACGCACAGCGTGCAGCTCCCCGGCGCAGCCGGCGGCAAAAGCGGCGGCCAGCGCGAGTTCGTGCCGCCGCTCGCCCGCGCCGCGCTCGCCGCCGGCGCCGATGGGCTCTTCATCGAAGCCCACCCGAAGCCCGAACAAGCCATCAGCGATGGACCCAGCCAAATCCCTCTCGGCGAGTTGCCCGCACTCATTGCGGGTTGCCTTGCGATTTGGAGAGCGGTGCGGGCCTAGCCCGGGCCGAATTAACGAACGAAACCGCGGTCCGCTGCGTCAAACCGACACGCTGCCTTCACGCGCCTCGCCTTGACCATTTTGTTTTCGAACCCAAAACTCCGGCCAAAATCCAGTCTCATGGAAACGTTTCTCATCGACGTGCCGATGCCCTCGATGGGCGCGACGGTCAACGAACTCACCGTCATCGACCTCAAGGTGCAACCCGGCGCGCGCATCGCCAAGGGCGAAAAAATCGCCGAGCTCGAAAGCGACAAATCGGTCTTCGAATTTGAGGCGCCCTGCGACGGCGTGGTGACCGAGATCCAAGGCCGCGCCGGCGACATCGTGCCGAGCGGCGCTCCGTTCCTGCGCATCCAGACCACCGACACGAGCCTGCGGCATCTCGAGGCGAAAGGCCAGAGGCTAGAGGTCAGAGGTCAGAAGACAGAAACCGGAAGCCAGAAGCCAGTGGCAGAAAATGAAAAGCCCAAGGCGCCAATTCCGAGTGCTCCGACCTCTCGTCTCTTGCCTCCCGCCTCTGGCCTCACGTGGACTCCCCGCGCACGCAAGCTTGCCGAGGAAGCCGGCCTCGCCCCGGCGACGATCACCGGCCTCGCTGGCACGGGTCCTGGCGGCGTCATCTCGGGCGACGACATCGCGCGTTATCTCGAAAAAAATAAAAATGGCGCGCATGCGCCAAAATCCGCGGTCGCCGATCCGCAATCTGCCAGCGCGACGACCGGCTGGGATCCGCGCTCAGCCGAGACCGTTTGCATTGCCGGCGTCGGTTATGCCGTGCCGAAGGCCGTGATGCCCAACTGCGAGCTGTTGAAAGAGTTTCCCGACAAGACCGAGGCGGAAATCCTCAAGCTCACCGGCATCCGCGAGCGTCGCTACGCCGCGGAAGGCGAGACCGCCACGAGCCTGGCCGTCACTGCCGTGCAGCATGCGCTCGCGCAGTCGGAAGTGGACGTGAACCTCATCGACGGCGTCATCATGGCCACGCTGTTACCCGACCAGCCCGTGCCATCGATGGCCAGCGCGCTCGCGCAGCAGCTCGGCATTCCGCGGGCCCTGGCCTTCGATCTCAACGCCGCCTGTGCCGGCTGGCTCTACGCGCTCGAGGTCGGCCGCGCCTTCATCCGCGGCGGCACGGCAACCAATCTCATCGTCGTCACCGCCGAGTTGCTCTCGCGCATCACCAACCCGAAGGATCCCAACACTGCATTCCTTTTTGGCGATGGAGCGGGCGCGGTCATTCTTACCGGTGCGCCGGGCGGCCACCGCCTCGGCCGCATGGCGCTTTCGGGCGACGCCGACCAATTCACCGCCATCCAGCGCCCCGGCGGCGGCGCGACGCTGCCGTTTCCACATCCTGCGGGCCACGACCGCGACGAATTTTATCTCCAGATGAACGGAGCCTCGGTTTTCCGGCACGCCGTCATCGGCTTTGGCGACCTGATTGAGGCGACGCTGGTGCGCCACAAACTGAAGCCCGACGACGTCGCATGGATCGTGCCGCATCAGGCCAACGAGCGCATCCTGCGCGCGGTGAGCAAGCGCGTCGGCATCCCCTTTGAAAAGTTCGTGGTCACCATTGCCAAATACGGCAACACCAGCGCGGCCTCGGTTTCGATGGCGCTGGGCTGGGCCGCGGAGGAAGGCATCTTCCGCGCCGGGGACAAGATCATTTTCTGCAGCGTCGGCGCCGGCCTGACCTTCGCCGGCGGATTATTGGTTTGGTGAGTACACGGCACCGGTAGAGCGCGACCCTGGTCGCCTCCGGCGCCGCCGTAGGCGGGTAAACCGCCTGGCGCGTCGCGATTTTCTCCAATACATTTTCACAGAAGGTCGCAAAGGAAGCGAAGCGACTGATGTCGGCTCGTACCAAGTTTCCAAGCAGACACTGCTTTTGCCTTTGATAGTGGAATGGTCTAACGACGCTTTGCGACCTTCTGTTCAAAAGAACATATCGCTTTCAACTATTCTGTAGCTCGTAGCTTAGCACGCTGAGCGCATAAATCGCCGCGGTTTCGCAGCGCAGGACGAGCGGGCCGAGCGTGATGGGCTCGAAGCCGGCCGATTTGCTTGCGCTCATCTCGGCCGGCGTGAAGTCGCCTTCGGGACCGACGAGCCAGAGGACATTTTTTGGCGCTCGGCCGTTCGCCGCGGAGAAGGCCGCGAGCACGCTTTTTAGCGGCTTCGCGCCGGACTGAAGGCTGGCGATGAGCTTCAAGTCGTAACCGCGCGCCGATTCGATGAATGCCGTCGCGTTCTGCACCGCGAGAATCTCCGGCAGCCATGGGTTGCCGCACTGCTTGGCCGCCTCAAGCGCGGCGATCTGCCATTTTTCAATTTTCTTGTCGGAGCGTTCGCCGTCGAGATGCACCTGCGTGCGTTCGCTTTCGAGCGGGGCGATGCGCGCGGCGCCGAGCTCGGTGGCCTTGCGCACGATGGCGTCCATGAATCCGCCCTTCGGCAGCGCCTGGCCGAGCGTGATGGCATAGGGGAGTGGTTTCGCTTTTTGCAAGAAGCGCACCTTGAGCCGAGCCGCGCGCTTGTCGGCCGCGACCAGCTCGCAAATCCATTCCGCACCGCGGCCGTCGAAAGCCACGACGGTGTTGCCGGGCTGCGCGCGGTTCACCGCGACGAGATGGTGGGATTCGTCGGGCGAAAGCGTGAGCTCGGCGGGCTCGCGATTGGCTGGCTGGCAGAAAGCGCGGAAGTCGGGCATGTGGATGAAGAAAGGCTGAAAAACTGAAGGACTGACGGAGAAAAGTACCAAGTAGCAAGCGACAAGTAACAAGAAGAGGAACGGAAATTCCAAAACCCAAAATGCCAAATCTCAAAAAAGGACGCTGAACCTCGAAGTGTGCCCGGCCACGGTATGCTTTGACTCTAGCACCCGCAAAAATGGGTTTACAATACTGCGGCCGGGCCTAGGTTGCTTCGCTCCACGCCCGGATGGCGGAATTGGCAGACGCGCTGGACTCAAAATCCAGTTCCCTCTAAAGGAGTGTGGGTTCGACCCCCACTCCGGGCACTACAGCCTTCGCCTGTTGGCGGCGAAGGCTGAACGTCCAACGCCGAAGCAGAACGAGACGTATCTCGGCGGATATCCGCGGTCAAAAAAACCGGAAATCCTTCGCCACGCGGTGGGTTTCGGGTGAGTTGACGCCGGCTCTTCAATGCAGCCGTCTGGAGCTGACGCCCGTGCGGCTTTCCAAAGCAATGCTGGTCACCGGCGGACCATCCTGTTTAATCGCCAGTCCATGGGCCTTAAAAGAATCGAAGCAAAGCATTGGGTCATGGGGTCCTTGCTTGTTTTGTCATGTCTTTTTACGCTGTATATTTATGTTTTGCTCGCAGGATCCGGAGTGTCCGAACCAGGCAACGACAACCCGAAAGATTCCGCCTATAATTTGCTGGTCGATGGATTCAGATCGGGGCAGCTAAATTTAAAAGCGGAAGCTCCGATTGGCCTCACCCACCTCCCGGATCCTTATGATCCAACCGCCAATGCAGGCTACCGGGACTGGCTCACTTACCGGCTGCATGATACGAGTCTCTACCAGGGAAAACTCTATCTCTATTTTGGCATCACGCCTGCCGTGCTTCTTTTCTGGCCGTGGGCCGCGCTCACCGGACGTTATTTATTCCACTGGGAAGCGGTGGCTATTTTTTGCGCAACAGGATTCCTGGTCAACCTGGCCCTTTTCTGGGACATAAAACGACGATACTTTCAAAATACGCCCCGCTGGATATTAATTCCGCTGACCCTGTCCCTGGGCCTGTCTTCAGGCATTCCCATTCTGCTCGCCAGGGCAGACATCTGGGAGGTTGCCATCAGCTGCGCCTACCTGCTGACGTCGCTGACCGTGGCGGCCACCTGGCTTGCGATCCATCGGCGCACACAACGATCGTGGTGGCTGGCTGCGGCCAGCCTTGCCTGCGGATTAGCCGTGGGGGCACGGCCCACCGCCGTGTTCTACGCGGCAGCCCTTGTTATTCCTGTCATATTCTATCTCAGAGAAAGTCGAAAACGAGAAGAGAAGGGCCAAGTCTGGAGACTGCTCGTCCCGGCCATCATTCCCATGGCCGTATGTGGGATCGGCCTCGCAACCTATAACTATCTGCGGTTTGGCAATCCGCTTGAGTTTGGCGTAACGTACCAAATGGCCGGCCAATATTTGCCTCCGGAAAAATTATTCAATACGGATTATTTCTGGTTTAACATAAAAGCATATCTTTTTTCCGCAGCAAAATTTACCACCCACCCGCCTTTTATCGGTCAACCAGCCGCAATGAAGTCGCTCCCCTTGGGTCACCTTGGGGTGGAGAATATTTTCGGCATCCTCGTCGATACCCCCATGGTCTGGCTCATGCTCGCGCTACCCCTGGCCTGGAGAGGAAGGGGTGGCGAAGAGAAAGCCCCGCTCCAACTTCTTGGCGTAATCGTACTATGCGCAGGTATCCCGACCTTTCTGCTTCTTTGCTTTTTGGTCGGCGCATTCAGTCGTTACGAGGTGGAGTTCCTGTCGCCATGTGTTTTTTTATCGGCGATCGCCATTCTTGGCCTGGAGCGTGCCGGCCGGAACCGGCTTATCCCGCGAACCGCATGGAGTGCGCTGCTCTTGTTCTCAGTGGCTTTCAATGTCCTTTATGGGATCCACGTCGTCGCACATAACAATCAAGTGGTCGGGACCATTTTATTGGAGGAGAAGATGCCTGCTCTTGCGGGCGAAAAATTATACAAGGCGGTCTCTTTTGCGCCTGATGACGCGGAAAGTTACAACAAACTGGGTATTGCGCTGGCACTGTCCGGCCGTCCAGGAGAAGCGGACGTTGCGTTCATGCACGCGATCGCAATCGACCCAGACAACAACAAATATCGCCTTAACCGTGACCAGCTTTGTCACTTGGCCGCTGCTGGGTCGCCAGCGCCGCCATCACTTTCAAATCCGCGCAGCAACGGCAGTCCGTGATGCAATCGAGGGATGACGGGCTTCAGACCAAGCGGAAATCCTTCGCCACGCGGTCGGCTTCGGATTGGCCGACGCCGGCTTGGTGGGCGAACGTTGTCCATTTTTCGACGGCGGCTTTCACTTCATCGAGCAACGTCGCCGGGCGGACGACGTTGAATCGATCCGCGACCGTGAGCAAATCCGCCCGGCCGATGTCATCGAACTTTCCGTTTACGCTCATGAGGTGCTGGCTGGTCCACTCCCCCTTGGGATTGTGCGCGTGCGTCACATCGTAGGCGGGGGCAAGCTCCCACCGGCCGCCTTGCTTGAGGCGGAAGCCAATGTTCTTGGTGTGATCGTCGCAATTGCGCGCCATGACGTTGAACGCCATCCGGCGAAAGGCCTGCGCCAGCGCGTCGTCTCCAAGCTGAAGCTGGCTGATGGCGAGGAAGTATTGTTCGTAGGCGTGGGTCGCCCGCTGCCGGTAGTCGAGGTGCGACAGGGCACAAAGGGACTGGATGTGGTGCTTGGCGTTCGCGTCGCGGTCAAAGCGGCGGGTCATGAAATGGGCGCGACCGTTTTCCTCCAGCAGCCGGCACGGGGACATGACGATCCCGGCTGCGGTCGCCATAAGATGATAGGCGTACTCGATACGTCCATAATCGGCGGAAGTGCCGAGTTCGTGGTCCTTGCCCACGCCGTCAAATTTCAGGAGCCAGTGTTCAAATCCGTCAGCGAGGTCGAATTGCCCGCTGCGGATTTCGCGCGTGGTCGGATTCCACGCGATCACCGCCTTGGCCCGCGCCCCGCCG
>Ga0307478_10003410_pt1 | contig 11813 bp, 7 predicted proteins | sample atmos_gasesECM4C_2_FD_203713 | JGI IMG/M metagenome (GOLD analysis project Ga0307478, IMG submission 203713) | Hardwood forest soil microbial communities from Morgan-Monroe State Forest, Indiana, United States - atmos_gasesECM4C_05 | ecosystem: Environmental > Terrestrial > Soil > Temperate...
CGGACTGGTCGGAAGATCCCAATATCGAGACGTGAAGTCGGGAGCGTCTTCTGGCCTCTGCGTGCGATTGTGGTTGTAGTAGAGCGGAAGCTGTCCGGTCGTGCGCATCCAGCTCACCGGCAAATGCCCGCTGGGATTCGCGTCTCCAAACAAGATATCCGACACACCGTTGCCGCCCTGGCTGCCCGGATACCATGCTTCGAGGATCGCTGGAACATGCTCCGCCGCCCACCCGATTTCCAGCGGACGGCCATTCACGAGAACCAGCACCACCGGCTTGCCGGTTGCGCTGACCGCTTCGAGCAGTTCCTCCTGTCCGCCGGAAAGTTTCAAAGACGACCGCGATGCCGCCTCTCCGCTCATCAGTGCAATTTCTCCCATCACCAACACGGCCACGTCGCTGCGGCGCGCCAGGGCAACCGCATCCTCGAAAGCCTTGCGGGCTTCCTCCGAAGTTTGTCGCGGCTGCTCTTTCATCGTGATCATCGGATCGTCTTCGAAAAATGACAGGATGTCGCGCCGGATATTCGGCCCGTGCGAGTATTCCACCCGCACCGCGTTGCCGACTTTATTCTTGATTCCCTCCACAATCGTCACCGTCGGCCCGGGCTTCGCAATTGCCCCCCACATATCGAGCAGGTCCAGAGTCGCATCGCCCAGAGGACCGATCACCGCAATCGATTTGATCTGCTTCCCGCTCTTATCGAGCGGCAGAAGTTTTTTCTCATTCCGCAGCAGCACCACCGACTGGTGCACCATCTTGCGCGCCAGTTCCTGATGTTCCGGCGCGTTCAGAACTTGTTGCAATCTTCCCTCGTCGATGTACGGATGCTCGAACAGTCCCAGTCGGATCTTTGTCTCGAGGATCGGCAGCACCGCGTCGTCGATCTGCTGCATTGAAATCCGGCCCTGCTTCACCTCTGCGGCCAGATACTTCAGGTACGTGCCGCTGGCCATATCCATATTCAACCCGGCGCTGAACGCCTTGTATGCTGCGTCATCTCCATCGCGCGCATAGCCGTGAGTAATCAGGCTGTGCACCGCGAATGCGTCGCTCACCACAAAACCGTTGAAATGCCACGCATCGCGCAGCACGTCGTGCAGCAGCCAGTGATTTCCGCTCGCCGGCACATCATTCAAATCCATGTACGCGCTCATGAACGATCCCACGCCCGCATCGACGGCCCCCTTGAAAGGCCGCAAATAGACGTTCCACATCAGTTCTTCCGGGACATAAGACGAGTCGTAGTCTCGCCCGCCATCGGCCGCGCCGTATCCGGCAAAATGCTTCGCGCACGCCAGGACACGATCGGGCGCCGTGAAATCCTCACCCTGAAAGCCTCGCACTTGCGCACGTGCGATTGCAGCTCCGAGATAGGGATCTTCCCCTGCGCCCTCGACCATTCGTCCCCAGCGCGCGTCTCGCGCGATGTCGAGCATCGGCGCGAAGGTCCATTGAATGCCCGCAGCGCGGGCTTCGCGCGCGGCGACCGTTTGTGCCGCCTCCGCCACCTTCGGATCCCACGACGACGCCATCGCAATCGGCGAAGGGAAAATTGTGTGGTACCCGTGGATTACATCCAGTCCAAAAAGAATTGGAATATGCAACCGCGATTCATCCACCGCGATATGCTGCCAGCGATTAATCTCTTTCGGGTCTGAAACCCATAACACCGAGCCGGCTCCATACTTGCGCGCGATTTCCTCGGGCTTGGCGCCCACCGTCTCTACGAACTCGGGCAGCGGCCGACCTGGCAACTGGGAAAGCTGTGCGATTTTTTCCTCCAGCGTCATCTGCTGCAACAGTTCGCTCGCCTTCGGATGTGTTTGCGCAAATGCAGTTACGACGCAAAGTTGGCTGGCAAGAAGAATGAATGCGACCTGAGAAACTGGGAAAGCCCGTGACGGCCATTGAGATCTCACTTTGCCCTCCTTGATTTGCCAGGCGGAGATATTCCGGGCGGAGCGACTACTTTGCCGGTCCCTTCGCGGGCTCTGCCGGAGTCGGCGGCTTGGCAAACTTTGAGTCGTCCACCGGAACATTCTGCTTCACTTCACTGACCTGAATCGTGAAACGTCCGCTCGGACGCGCCAACGTCCATCGGTAAGGAATCTTTACGCCGCCTGTATCGCGATAATCGGCATAATCGATTTGCGTTGGTAATCGACCTAGCGCAGTCTCGCCGAACCGCACGAGCCGCACCAGTAGCCCCGTTTGCTCGTCGAAATACATTTCGATTGGCGGCTTCCCCTGTCTCTCGCCGACCACCTGATACGCGTCGTGTCCGTCGATGTTTTCCTTACCACTCACCCGCATCTCGCTGAACATCTGTTTCAGGTGCGTAGCGAAATGCAGATCCGCGTCCATGGCCGCCCCATCCAGCTCACCGCCATGCATCTCGTGCAGGGGATGCCCGGTCCCCACCAGCCATCCTTCGTGTCCATTGAACGCCGTGATGCTATCTCCTTCTTGCATATGAGCGACGGAAATGCGCCTTTCCGGATCCTTTGCGTAAATTTCAATGGGAGCTGAGAGCCCGCCAAACTCTATGTTCCCTTTCATCACGCGGCTGGTGATCTTTTCAACTGCGGTGGCGCCTCCAATCGACTGCAGATACTTATCCAGCAGCTGTTCCGCCGGAAGCGCTGGATTCTCGTTGGCTTTCCCGGCTGTGTGTTCTGCCTGATCTGGCTTGAAAATCGCCTTCATCGCGTCCTCAGTCATCACCGGCGGCATACCCACCGGCGCCGCGTTGCCGCGGTGGCACGTGTAGCAGGTCACCTCGCGATGCCGATCGAAGTTATCGGCATTGATGGCAAACATCATCTCCATCATCTTGCGGGCCGTTTGCTTGGGCTTCTTATCGTCTTCCTCGAACGCTCCCTGCACATGGCAGAATTCGCATTCCACCCCCAGCGAAGCCGTGATGAATTGCATGGTTGGAATGATCTGGTCCGCCGGAACTCCTTTGAGCACCTGGATGTTTTTGAACTGCTCCTCGGCTCTCTTTTCTGTGGATTGGTTCTGCTGCTGGGTAGCTCCGGATTGCGTCTTAGCTCCGGCGGTTACGATCCCGTACGCCATCAGCGCAGCAGCAATCGACAGAACGATTGTCCTGGTCCTCATCCGTTTCGGCCTCGCTGGAACCGAGCAGTCTATCAGAGCGGGCACACCTTGACCTGAATCGATCGACGCTTGTAAGGGAGTTTATCCCTGGGGAACCTGCGCGAGATCGATCAGCGTTCGCACAATGTAAGTCGCCAGCAAGGCGAGAACGCACGCGGTCACTAACGAGCGATAGCGGGTTTCGACCAGATCGGCAAGCACACCAGACACAAAGAGAAACAGGAACGGAATTGCAGCAAGCAGAAATCCCGCACCACCCGAGTGCGGATGGGCCATTCCCAAGACCAGAAAGAGCACAGCAACAACCAATGGGGCTGTATTGCCGAAATACCGCGTACGCGGCCACAAAGCGTATGTCATGCATGCTACCGGTAGCGCAAGAATCAGCGGGGGGCATGCCCGCAACATTTGCATCGCGACCTGCTTGTAAACTCCAAAGATGGCGAATCCTCCGCCTGTCGCTCCCCAGAATTCCGCGTTCTTCATGCTTTGGGCAAACACCTGCGGGTGGAAGAAGTACATCCCAAACAACGCGACGTAGCCGACGGCGGACGCCGCGATCCAGATCACAGCCGCCGCCGACCTCCGTACTGGAGCCACATATAGCAAGAACGCCAAAGCCATCGGCACGAGCACGATCATCGAGAACTGTGCTCCAACCGCGATGGCCAGCGAAATTCCCAGCAGTACGATGCGGCGCCAGTTCCACAGCACGACTTCGCGCGGTGCGTAGAGGGTATGCGCCACCGCGATGGCGGTAAAGATCGCGCCGAACGCGCCCCACGCCGCCACGATCTCCGGCTCCGTGTGCCAGACGGCGCTCGCCTGAATGATGGACGGGGAGAAGCAATAGAAAGTCAGCGCGATGAAGCCTCCGGCGTTACTGCACAACCGCCGGGCCACGTACCACAACGAAGCACCAAGAAAAACGCCGCAGGCTAGAAACGGAAGTCGTGGCAGCCATCTCCAGTACTCCGTTCCTCCATCCGCGTGCTGCGGCCAAGCCAGTAGCGGCGCAGCGGAAAGCAGAGAGAGCAGTGGAGATTGCTCGCTATCTACTCCGACATAATGACCGCGCAATGGATCGGTTGCGACCTCAGCCGGGTCCGCGAGAAACGGAGCCCCCGCGATTCCCCGCCCATGCCACTGCTTCCAACCTTCCGTGATGCGTATTGCTTCCGGACCTTCCGGTGCGCCAGTCCTGCGAAGCTCGGAATGCACGAGCCACAACGCTTGTAGCAAGAACGCCAGCAGCAGAAGCCCAGCCAGGAATTGCGGACGTCCAAACCGCTCGCGCGTGAAATAGGAGCCCATAAGGTCGAGCCGAGTGTTTTACCATGTCGAGGGCGGTTGCTGCGAACTTCTGCCATGAATGATCCCGGGCCCAACACGGACCAGAGTACGCGGCCAACCGACTCTCCCGTGCCAGACTTCACCGCCGCGGATCAGCCATCCTATGCGCAGACCCTCTTCTTCGGCCCCGACGGCCTGCGATCGGGTTGGGGATTGGCCTTCTACTTCGGCACGTTTTATGTCCTGCAGCAATTGGCCTCTGTACTTGCCTGGTCGCGGGATTTCGGCGCCAGCGGCCTGTGGTCCGCGCTGCTGGAAGAGTTCGGCATGCTGGTGTCAGCTCTCGTGCCATCTTTCGTGCTGGCCCGGGTGGAGCGTCGCCCTTGGAGTGTCTACGGCTTGCCATTTGCCCGCACTCTCGGGAAGCTTTTCTGCCAGGGCGTGATCTGGGGATTCGCAAGCATCAGCCTCTTGCTGTTTGCTCTGTACGGCTTACACCATTTTTCCTTCGGCCATCTCGTCCTGCACGGCGCGCGCATCGCAAAGTTCGCCGCGTTCTGGGCGCTGATGTTTCTCCTGGTTGGATTGTTTGAGGAGTTCCTCTTGCGCGGCTACGCGCAATTCACGCTGGCCCGCGGCCTTGGATTCTGGCCCGCGGCTCTAATACTTTCGGGCGTCTTCGGCGCTATTCACTTGCGCAATCCTGGCGAGCAATGGCCTGGCGTCCTCGCCGTCATTGCCATCGGCTTTTTCTTCTGCCTGACGCTGCAGCGAACAGGAAACTTGTGGTTCGCCGTCGGTTTCCACGCAGCCTGGGATTGGGGCGAGACCTTTTTTTACTCCGTTCCAGATAGCGGTATGATGGGCCCCGGACATTTGCTCAGCTCGTCGTTGTCAGGGCCGGATTGGATCAGTGGCGGCACCGTGGGCCCGGAAGGCAGCCTCGTTTGCTTCATTGTGATGGCCTTGGCATGGCTTGCATTTGACCGGGTGTATCCCCGCAGAGATGTGGCCGCCCACTAACTGTACCGTTTCGGGATGAAGATGGATCTAGAAATATGTCGGCTGCGGCTTGTTGATTTCGTACACCCTATACTGTGTTGATGCCCCCTGAAGCCGATCTGCTCACTCCCTTGCGGCGCTATTGGGGCTACAGTTCATTCCGTCCGCTGCAAGAGCGCATCGTGCGCAGCCTTCTCGCTAGCCACGACACCTGTGTCGTGATGCCCACCGGCGGCGGCAAATCGCTGTGCTATCAGTTGCCAGCTGTCATGTCAGAACAGAGCGTTATCGTCATTTCTCCCCTGATTGCGCTCATGCAGGATCAGGCTGCGCAGCTGGCGCAAATGGGCATCCCGGCGGCAGTCCTCAACAGCTCGCTCAGCTCAGACGAACAGAGTCGAGTCATGCGTCAGGCCCGCGATGGCGCCTACCGCCTCCTCTACCTCTCCCCGGAACGCCTGCAGCGCGGCGACACGTTAAATTGGCTGCAGCACGTCCCGATTAGTTTCTTCGCCATTGATGAGGCCCATTGCATTTCGGAGTGGGGACACGAGTTCCGCCCGGAATACCGCCAGTTGAGCCGCCTGCGCGGTTCGTTCCCCAACCATCCCATTGCGGCTTTCACTGCCAGCGCCACCCGCCACGTGCGGCATGACATCCTGACCCAGCTCGCCTTGCACAATCCCGACAGGTACATCGCCAGTTTCCATCGTCCAAACTTGCGCTACCTCGTCCGCGAATGCGACAGCGTCGAGCAAACCGCTCTGCTGGTGACCGCGTTGCGCCAGTACACCGAAGGCAATGTGATCGTCTACTCGCCCACCATCAACAAAGTCGAGGAGACCGTCGACTTCCTCGAGGACCAGGGCATCTCGACGCTCGCCTATCACGCAAAAATGGATAACGCTGACCGTCGCCGCAATCAGGAACGCTGGATGTCCGATGAAGTGCGCGTGCTGGTCGGGACCATCGCCTTCGGCCTCGGTATCAACAAAGCTACGGTACGGGCGGTCATCCATCTCGCCCTGCCTAAATCAATCGAGCAGTACTATCAGGAAGCCGGACGCGCCGGACGCGATGGCAATCCTTCTGACTGCATCTTGCTTTGGCGCAAGCAAGATGCGGGGTTGCTGGGCTACTTCGCGAACCAGATCATGGATCCCGCCGAGCGCGATCGCGCCTGGCAGCGTTATCACAAAATTCGCGAATTCGCCGAATCCGCTCGCTGCCGCCATCGCCAAATTTGCACTCACTTCGGGGAAACGCCCAAGTGGGATTCCTGCAGCGCCTGCGATGTGTGCGGTGGCGCTCCCGAGTGGCTGACAGCAGGTGTAAGCGCCGCTTCAGTACGTCGCGCTGTCTCGGTCCTGCAAGCTGGGCCTTTTGCCCCGAGCCCTCTTACCAGTTCCGATCAGGACTTGAGCGAATACCTCCGCGAATGGCGTCGGAGTGCGGCGAAAGAGAAAGGCGTCCCCGCCTATGTCGTCCTGCACGACACCACCCTCGACGAAATCTGCCGCCGCCAGCCCTCCTCAATCGCTCAACTCATGACCATTACCGGCATCGGTGAACGCAAAGCCGAAACTTATGGCCAGGAAATTCTCGCGGCACTGCGCCGCTATCGTGACGGAGCTCGTGCCTCCGCCCTCGCGGAAAAGAAAACAGCTCCCGGACTGGAGACACTCCGCCTGATCGCCGAAGGAAAGACGCTTGAAGAGATCGCGCAGATCCGGGGCCGCCAACTTTCGACCGTCATGAGCGCGGTCGCTACCATGGTGGAAAAAGGCCAGTTGGAATTCCGCTCCGAGTGGATTGATCGCAACAAGCAGGCAGTCATCGAAGCTGCTATCGGGCGTGTCGACATCAAGAACCTCGAACGCTTGAAGCCAATCAAAGATGCACTTCCGCCGGAGATTACGTACGACGAGATCCGTCTGGTCCTGGCGCGGCTGCGCAGTGAGGGGAGCAAGAAGAAACAGACAATTCCAGCATGATTACAACTCCGCCACGTCCAGCGCCATCTTACATACTATTGTCTGTGACTCTCTTTCTCCGTCCTGGTCAAAGTCTTGCTCAGAGAGTAGACCCCTTGCGGGCCGGAAACCTGAGTCACAGCACGTGAACTGAAATCTCAAACGTTGGGTGTACAATCTAGCGGTTTTTGATTTCCCACCAAAAAAACTAAAATTCGAAAGCCAATTTCCTGGCATCGCTCGTGACGGCTCCGTGCGGTGAAGAACGTATGTACGTGCTGTAAAGCACTTTTCTTCGTCGAAAAGGAGCAGTCATGAGAATTCTGCTGTACAACCCTGACAACGGTGTAACTCGCAATTTCATGCCGCATCTCTGGATGTTTCTTCTCCAGTCCCTGACCCCGCCCGGACACGAAGTGCTGCTCATTGACGGCAATGCGAAGCCCATGGACGAGGCGCAAATCGCCCAGTATGTACGCGACGAAAAAATCGATCTGGTTGGGATCGGCGCCATGACTCGAATGATCGCCAAAGCGTACCGCATCGCTGACGCCATTCGTGCCACCGGAGTGACGGTGGTGATGGGCGGCCCCCACGTCACCGAACTGGCCGACGAGGCCCTGGGCCGCGACGGCGGACCACGTCACGCCGACGCCGTAGCCTTGGGCGAGGCCGATGAGACCTGGCCACAGATCGTGGACGACGCTGTGCGCGGCCAACTCAAAGAAATCTATGCTCCAGTAGACGACACCGGCAAAGAGCGCAAACCCTCGCTCAAGCAGTACCCCGTGATTCCGTGGCAGTCGATCGATCTTGATCAATTCAATCTCGTGCCGAAAGTTGCGCAGTCGATGTTGCAGAGAGTCGGGGAAGGTTGGGGGACCTTCCGCATTATCCCCGTCGAGTCTGGTCGTGGATGTCCCTACGGTTGCGAGTTCTGCACGGTGACCGGATTCTTCGGCGACTCCATCCGCTTCCGCACCAATGAGAGCGTGGTGAATGAACTGCTTCTGCTGAAAGCTCGAGCCCGTAAAGAAAAGGGTCAGATGGCAGTTTTCTTCATTGACGACAATTTTGCCATCAACGTGAAGCGCACCAAATCCCTGCTGCGCGACATCATTGCCGCCGACGCGCAAGTGAACTGGGTGGCTCAGATCAGCGCGAACTTGTTGCGCGACGAGGAACTGGTCGATCTGATCGCGGCCTCCGGAGGCAAGTGGGTCTTTATCGGCATGGAGTCCATCGATCCGTCAAACCTGAAAGATGTGAACAAGGGATTCAACAAGCCCGCTGAATACTCCGAAGTGCTCGAGCGCCTGGCGAAACGCAACGTTTATGCCATCACCTCGTTCATCTTCGGCATGGACAATGACACAGTCGGCGTAGCTGAACGCACTCTCTCGCAGGTGCGCAAATGGCCCCCCGGGCTGCCTATCTTTGGCCTGCTGACTCCGTTGCCCGCGACCCCGCTCTACAAGCGGCTTGAGCTCGCAGGCCGGCTGACCCGTCCCAAACACTGGCAGTCCTTCATCCCCTTCGCGATGGCGCACACTCCTTTAAAGATGGCGATCGAAGAAGCCCACGCTGAAGTGAACTACGGATGGAGCCATGCCTACAGCCCGGAAGCGCTGGCCAGCGCAGTCGACGCGCTGGACGATCAGCCGTTGGGCTACCGCATCAACATCTTCCTCGCGCGCCTGTGCTTCCGCGGCATCTACTTCCCCATGATGGGCCGTCTCGCCTGGCTGAAGGTCGTCACTCAAAACCGCCGCACGATTTTCAAGCTAGTGAAGGAAGCCGTCTTCGGCCGCAAGGGTCGCCGCCCACGAAATCTCGAAGGCGAGCTCGCTTACGAAGACGCACCTGAGACGGAAGCCTCGGGAGAGGTGAGCGCGTAGGAATCGCGAACTACCGCCGGGATGTCTTGATTTCAAAACTCGGCGCGCTCGGCGGTAAATCGTCTTCGCAGCTCTCACCACGGCCACACCGCGTAGAGACGTAGCCTGCCACGTCCCTTCACCACGGCGGCCCACCGTCACCCTAATAACGCAGCCACAGCCTCCCGCCCCGATCGCACGCAATCCGGCACTCCAATTCCGCGGTACCCGTTTCCCGCCAGCGCCAATCCCGGCAACTGAGCGCGTAACCGCTCCACGCGCTGCAGCCGCTCAAGATGTCCCACCCCATACTGAGCCATCGCGGATTTCCACCTGTAAACGCGCGCAAACAAAGGCTCTGTCTGCACGCCGACAATCTCCTGCAACTCCTTCCTCACAATTCCAACAATCTCATCATCGGAAGACGCCCAGACATCCTCGGCATTCCTCCCCGCAAAGAAGCAGCGCAACAGCGCACGATCTTCCGGTGCCCGATGCGGAAACTTGTTGTGCACAAAGGTCGCGGCCAGCAACCGGCGGCCTTCACTGCGCGGCACCAGAAATCCAAAACCGGGCGGGAGCGATTCCCGCACTTCACGGTCGTACCCAAGTCCCACGGTGATCGAGGAACTGTATTGCACGGCGCCGAGTTCGGCGGCAAGCTCTGGGCTGGCCATGCGCAACACTTCAGCAGCAGCGAGCGAAGGCAGCGCGACCACCACGCCATCGAACAGATCCGACTGCATTCCTGCCGACACCACCCACCCACCCGCCCCGCGTTGGAGAGCTTGCACTTGCGCATTGGTAAGCAACGACGACGGCCTCAGCTGCGACACCACTGTCTCGGCCAGATGCTGCATCCCATCCTTCAGCGACGTAAAAAGCGGCGCAGGCTTGCGTGCCGCCGCCGACATCTTCTTTCTTGCTGCCAGCATCGCGCGCCCCAGGCTCCCATGCGTGCGCTCCATCTCCGCAAATCGCGGAAGCACCGCGCGCACGCTCAGCCCGGCCGCTTCCCCGCCATATACGCCCGAAAGCAGCGGATCCGCCAGCCGATCCACCATTTCCGCGCCGTAATGCCGCTCCACAAACGCCGCCACCGACTCATCATGATTGACCGCACGTGGCGGATGAAACAATTCCTGCGTCATCCGCAATTTCGTCTTCCACGAAAACAGCGGGGACAGCCCGGTGGGCAAGATCTTCGTTGGGACAAGAAACATCAGCCCATCCGGCATCTCGATCAGCCTTCCGCCTACCAGTATGTAAGTCTTTCGGTCCGCGTCATTCGAGCCGATCAGCTCATCCCCGATGCCCAGCGCGCGGCACAAATCCGCCGCCCACGGCTTCTCGGTCACGAACGAGTCCGGCCCTGCCTCCACCACGCATCCATCGATGTGCTCTGTGCGCAGCACCCCGCCCAGCCGCGAAGACGACTCGTACAACACATATTCCACTTGTGCGCTTGTATTCCGCCGATGTTCTTCCAGAGCGAAAGCAGCGGACAGTCCTGAGATCCCGCCGCCGACGATGGCAATGCGAGTCATGGATGACTGCTGCCAGATTTCGGTGTTCGCTTTTCGGAAGCGGAAGAGCTGGAAGCGGAAGAGCGGAAGCCGGAAACCGGACTCTCGTATTCCTGCACAAACCGCGCCAGGTTCTTCACATTCTCCACCGGTGTCTCCGGCAAAATGCCGTGTCCCAGATTGAAGACGTGCCCCGCTCGTCCTCCGGCTTTTTGCAAAATGTCCTCCGCGCGCGACTTCAATTCTTTCCACTCGGCAAACAGCAGCACCGGATCAAGATTCCCCTGCACCGCCGCCCCGTGATCGATTCGCGCCCATCCTTCATCCAGCGGAACGCGCCAGTCCAGGCCGATCACGTCCGCGCCCGTCTCTTTCATCGACGGCAGCAGCGTCGCGCTGTCCGTCCCGAAATAAATGATTGGCACTCCGGTCTTCTGCAGCCGCTTCACCATTCCGGTAACGTACGGAAGCACATATCGCCGGTAATCCTCCACGCTGAGACATCCCACCCAGCTGTCGAAAATCTGAATTGCATCCGCTCCTGCGCGCACCTGCTCCGCCGCATAAGCGGACGTCACCGCAACCAGCTTCTGCATCAGTTCGGTCCACTCCGACGGAGCGTTGTACATCATTTTCTTGGTATGAACGTAATTGCGCGATCCTCCGCCTTCGATCATGTAACTGGCCAGCGTGAAGGGCGCCCCGCAGAATCCGATCACCGGCACGCGGTCCACAAAATGTTTCGCCACCAGGCTCACCGCCTCGGAAACGTACCCGAGTTCCGCAGCGCGGTCGGTGCGCAATCGGTCGATGTCCTCCTTGCTCCTCACCGGCTTCTCGATCACCGGGCCTTCCCCCGCCGAGAAGTGAAATGGCAGCCCCATGACCTCGAGCGGCAACAACAAATCCGCAAAGATAATCGCTGCATCGACGCCCAGAATTTCCGCCGCAGTGATCGTGACCTCAGCCGCCAATGCGGGCTTTTTGCAGATCTCGAGCAGCGAATGCTGCTTCC
>Ga0307478_10003412_pt1 | contig 11811 bp, 12 predicted proteins | sample atmos_gasesECM4C_2_FD_203713 | JGI IMG/M metagenome (GOLD analysis project Ga0307478, IMG submission 203713) | Hardwood forest soil microbial communities from Morgan-Monroe State Forest, Indiana, United States - atmos_gasesECM4C_05 | ecosystem: Environmental > Terrestrial > Soil > Temperate...
CAGATCGGTAATGAACCGGCCCTTCTTGTCGGTGACGGTGAACAGCATATCGACACGGTTCACTTCGAGGGTGATGCGCGTGTCAGGAGCCTCTGGCGCCGGGGTTTGAGCGGGTTGCTGCGCGGCGAGGGGCACCCCGAGGATGACGACAACCGCGGCGAGCAGACGTTTCATAGATTATTAATTATAGCGGCGCTGACACGTCGATGAAGGCCGCATCCGCAGGCTTGCTGTACGGTGACGACGAGACGGCGAACTGAAGTGTCGCGCCACGAGGGAGTGAGCCTCAGATTGGGGCGAGCTGGTTCAGCCAGGCTTTAAGATCGGGAGGAAGCGGCGACTCGACGATGACCGCGCTGCCAGTGGACGGTTGCTGGAACCGGATGCTGTGGGCGTGGAGGAAATAGCGGGGAAGTGTGGGCTGGCCGGCGATTTTCGAGGGGGCGCCGTAGAGGCGGTCGCCGACGATAGGGTGGCCGATGCTGGCCAGATGCACGCGAATCTGATGCGTGCGGCCAGTGCCGATGCGCACTTCGAGAAAAGTGCATCCAGTGAAGCGCTGGAGAACACGGTATTCGCTCCAGGCGGCACGGCCGTGAGCGAGGCGAGCGGTCATGCGCGTGCGCTGTTTGGGATCGCGCGCGATGGGTTTTTCGATGCGGCCGAGGTCCGGTTTAACACTGCCATGCACCAGCGAGAGATACGTTTTTTCCACCTGGCGTGACGCGAACTGTTCGGCCAGGCGCTGGTGGGCGGCGTCATTTTTTGCCACGAGCAGCACTCCGCTGGTATAGCGGTCGAGCCGGTGGACGATGCCGGGGCGCAGGTCGCCTGCCGCTCGTGAAAGCGAGCTGAAGCGGTGCAGAAGGGCGTTCACAAGCGTTCCGGAATTCACGCCCGCGCCCGAGTGCACGACCATGCCGGCGGGCTTATCGATCGCCACAACGTCCGTGTCTTCGTAGAGGATGGTGAGCGGTATCTGCTCCGGGGTTGCGTGGAGCGGGGCAGGGTCGGCGGGATCGACGTCGATCGTATCGCCCGGGCGCACGGTGTAGGACGCGCGCTGCGGCAGGCTGTTGACCAACACGCGGCCGTTCTTGATCCAGGCCTGGACGCGCGCGCGGCTGATGTGCGGAAACCGCTCATGCAGCGCGTGATCCAGGCGCTTACCGGCATCCTGCTGATTCAGCTCGATTCTCAGGCGTGGACTCCCGTATCCACATTGTGTCAAAAGGGTTGTAACCTTTCCCGGGGAGGACAGTTTACCCAGATGCAGGCCACGATGAGGCAGAAATTCTAGTGGAAGGCCAGGCGGATCAGCTGGAGATGCTCGCGGTTCGCGACGGCGATGTGGAACGTATCGGCGTGCTGTTCGACCGGCATCACCGCATGCTCTTCAACTTTTTTCTGCGGCTAACCGCCAATCGAGGCCTAAGTGAGGACCTGGTGCAGGACGTTTTCTTTCGCATGCTGAAATACCGGCAGACGTTTCAGACGGGGACGAGTTTCACTTCCTGGATGTACCAGATCGCGCGCAACGCGCACATCGATCAGGCGCGCAAGCGGCGGCTGGAAATCGTGCCGGATGACGAAACGTCGTGGGACAACGTGGCGAGTGCGGATGCGGGCCCCCAAGAGCGCTTGGAGCACGCGCAAGAGGTCAAGCTGCTGCGGCGGGCGCTCGACCGGCTGCCGCTCGAAAAACGCGAAGTCCTTGTGATGAGCCGGTTCCAGAATCTGAAATACAGCGAGATTGCCGAGGTTTTGGGATGTGAAGTGGGAGCGGTGAAGGTGCGGGTATTTCGCGCCATCCGCGAGTTAGGCGAGATTTTCGGGGAGCTAACAGGCGAGAAGGCATCATGAAGTGCGATGACGTAAGAGAACAATTGCCGGAATATTGGACCGGCGCGATGGATGAGGCCGGGAAGTCCAAGATGCAGACGCATTTCGCTGCGTGCCCGGCGTGCCGCGCGGAAGCAGAGACACTGGGCGCGATCTGGACAAAGCTCGGTGCCATCCCCGAAGAGCGGCCGAGCCGTTCGATGCGCGCGAGGTTTGAAGCGACGCTCGAAGCCTACGTGCAGGGTCTGCGGCAGGCGGAACGAGGACCTTCGAATCGCGAGAAGCTCGACAAGTGGCTGGGCGGCTGGTGGCCGCGCGAGCCTGTGTTTCAGTTCGGGTTCGCCATGGCGTTTCTTGCTATTGGGCTGCTGGCGGGATACTCGCTCACGCGGAGCCCGCAGGGCGGCGGGGAAGTAGCGCAACTGCGCGAAGAGGTGCAGCACACGCGGCAGTTGGTGGCGCTTTCGCTTCTGCAAGAACAGTCGGCCAGCGAGCGGCTGAAGGGCGTGGACTGGAGCTATCGCATTTCACAACCCGATCCGCAGGTGCTTTCGGCGCTGATGCACACGGTGAACTATGACCAGAACGTGAACGTGCGGCTGGCGGCTCTGGACGCTTTGCATCCCTCGGTATCGAATGCGATGGTGCGGCGCGGGTTGATCGAGTCGCTCGATCGGCAAAAGTCACCGTTGGTGCAGATCGCTCTGATCGATTTGCTGGTGGATATCCGGGATAAAGAAGCCGCGAATCCGATGAAGGGTCTGATGCAGGAGGCAGGGCTGAATCCGGAAGTAAAGGAGCGCGCCGATTGGGCGCTGAAACAACTCCAATGAGCGGGCGGCTCGCCATTCTCGCATACTTCGTCTTCGGCGCGGCTTGGGCGTCGGATTGGGATGAGACGTCGATGACCGTCCAGGAGAAGGAGAACATCGAACGGACGTTCCCGCGGGTGAAGCGGATCGAGGTGGACAATTTCGATGGTTTTGTGACGGTGGCCGGCACAGATTCAAACGAGATCAAGGTCGAGATTCACAAGACCATCCGCGCACGATCGCCGGAGAAAGTACAGGAATCGAAGCAGGAAGTGCGGCTGGATATGACGCAACACGACGACGAGCTACGCCTTTACGTCGATGGGCCGTTTCGCTGCAAATGCCAGGACGGGTCCATCAACTATCGCGGCTCGCGATTCTACGGATACGAAGTGAGCTTCGATTTCACTTTGCACGTGCCGCGCGAGACCAATCTACGCGTGCGGACGGTGAATCGGGGAGACATTCGAGTGCAGGATATTGACGGCGCTTTCGATGTGGAGAACATCAATGGTGGGCTAGACCTGGTGGATGTGGCGGGATCGGGCCATGCGTACGCGCTCAACCGGCCGGTGCATGTGTCGTTCCGGCGGAATCCCAAGGGGGCGAGCGATTTCGGATCGCTGAACGGCGATGTGGAGGTTGCGTTTCGCCCGGGGCTAGCGGCTGATGTGTGGCTGAAGACGTTCAACGGGAGCGCATACACCGATTTCGATGTGACGGCGTTGCCCGGCCGTCCGGCGGTACGCGAGGAAAGGAACGGGAAGTACGTTTACAAGGGCAATCAGTTTTATGGAGTGCGCGTGGGAGCAGGCGGCCCGGAGCTGAAATTCGACGCGTTCAATGGCGATATCAAGATTCGTAACCGGGAGAAATAGTTCCAGGAGAAAGACAATGAAGAAGTCGGTTTTCATTTTAACGTTGCTGGGCGCGGGGTTGGCGTGGCCGCAGGATACGGGCGACCGCATCACCGTGCCGTTCAGCGACCCTTCGCGCCCGCATACCCTCAAGGTCAACCTCATTAACGGCGGCATCACAGTCAGGGGCTACGACGGCAAGGAAGCCATTATCGAATCGCACACCGGATCGGATGAAGAGCGCGAGCACCGCCACGAGCGCCCGCCACACGGCGCCGAAGGCATGAAGCGCATTACGAACACGGCCATGGGCCTGACTGCCGAGGAAGAAGACAACGTTCTCTCGATCGGCGCGCATCCGGGCCACAACGTGAACCTAGTGATCCAGGTACCCGTGAACACGTCACTCAAGCTGAGTTGCATCAACGACGGAGATATCGCCGTGGACCACATTTCGGGTGAGGTGGAGGTTAACAACACCAATGGCGGCGTGAAGCTGACGAATGTTTCAGGATCGGTGATCGCGCATGCCCTGAACGAGAATGTCGTGGTGAAGCTGAACCAGGTGGCGCCGGACAAGTCGATGTCGTTCACCTCGCTCAATGGCGATGTTGACGTCACTTTTCCCCCGGATACCAAGGCGCGGGTGAAGCTCAAGACGGATAACGGCGAAATCTACACCGATTTCGATATCCGGCTGGATGCCGGCGGCCAGAAGCCGGTGATCGAGGATGGCCGGGCGAACCACGGAAAGTATAAGGTACGTGTGGACCACGCCATGTACGGCACCATCAACGGCGGTGGTCCGGAATTTCAATTTCAGACGTTCAACGGAAATATTTATATCCGGAAAGCGAAGTGAAACATGGCGACGCTGATTCAGATGGAAAACCTCACCAAGGTATTTACGACCGATGAAGTGGAGACTCACGCGCTGGCGGGCGTGCACCTGGAGATTGAGCGCGGCGAGTTCGTCTCGATCGCCGGTCCTTCAGGCTGCGGGAAGTCCACACTGCTCGCGATCCTGGGCCTTCTCGATTCCCCCTCGAACGGGCGCTACATGCTGAAAGGCACTCCAGTGGAGCGGCTCGATCGATCCGAACGCGCACGCATTCGCAACCGGGAGATCGGTTTCATTTTTCAGGCGTTCAATCTGATCGGCGATTTGACGGTGTTTGAGAACGTCGAGCTGCCGCTTACCTATCGTCACGTCCCGTCAGCGGAGCGCAGCAGAATGGCGCGTGAGGCGCTGGAGAAGGTCGGCATGTCGCACCGGCAGAAACACTATCCTTCGCAGCTTTCCGGCGGCCAGCAGCAGCGCGTGGCGGTGGCGCGTGCGCTTGTGGGTGAACCGTCGATCCTGCTGGCGGACGAACCAACGGGTAACCTGGATTCGGCGAACGGCGAAGCGGTGATCGAGATTCTGCGCACTCTGCATCGTGCTGGTGCGACCATTTGCATGGTCACGCACGACCCGCGTTACGCGCGGTACGCGGACAGGACCGTACGGATCTTCGATGGCCGCGTGGTGGAAGAGCAGATGCAGATGGCTTGAACACACATTTCAACGCCGAGACGCCGAGACGCCGAGAAGGAATTCCTTCAAAGATTGCTCATATGGCGCACGGGCCACGCCACGCTCGGTGATGATGGCGGTTACGTAGCGGTGCGGGGTCACATCGAATGCCGGGTTCTGGACTGCAGTTCCCTCGGGCGCTACCGCGACGCCGAAGACATGAGTCACTTCCAACGCGTTGCGTTGCTCAATGGGGATCTCGTCGCCCGAACGTAAGGTGAGGTCGAGCGTGGATATCGGCGCTGCCACAAAGAAGGGGATGCCGTTTTCCTTCGCCAACACAGCTACGGAATAAGTGCCGACCTTGTTCGCGACGTCGCCGTTCGCTGCGATGCGGTCAGCGCCCACCACCACGCAGCCAATGCGGCCGCTCTTGAGGAAATGGCCCGCCATGTTGTCGGTGATCAGCGTGGCGGCGATGCCATCCTGCTGAAGCTCCCAAACCGTCAATCTCGAGCCTTGCAGAAACGGACGCGTTTCATCGGCGAAGACATCGATCTTCTTGCCGGATGCGATGGCCGCGCGGATGACGCCCAGCGCCGTGCCGTAACCCGCTGTGGCCAGCGCGCCTGCGTTGCAGTGCGTGAGAACGGTTTTGCCATCCGGCACGAGGGGCGCGCCATTGCGGCCGATCGCTTGATTGATGGCGATGTCCTCGAGACGGATCTGCTGGGCTTCGGTGCTGAGCCGCGATCGCAACTGGGGCAGAGGGAGCGAACGCGATTCCGCGTAAACGTCTTTCATGCGTTGAATGGCCCAGAACAGATTCACCGCCGTGGGCCGCGTGGCGGCGAGCGTTCCGCAGATCGTTTCGAACTGCGCGTCCAGATCCTTGGCGTCCGCACTCGCCACGCCCAGCGCAACTCCCATGGCAGCCGCCACGCCGATCGCCGGGGCCCCGCGAATCACCATGGAGCGAATCGCTTCAGCCACTTCCCCATACGTCTTGCAGGTGACGTAACACTCCTCTCGCGGCAGCCGCGTCTGGTCGATCATGACGACACCGGCCTCGGTCCACTGGATGGTCTCTACCATGCGTGGGGGATCATTCCTTTCTGCGCGAACATAGCGGCGAAGAAGAGGAAATTGTAAGCACCGTGCATGATGGCGGCGGCCCTGGTGGAGCCTGACGCCTGGCGCAACCAACCGAACCCGGCGCCGGCCATCGAAATCAACAGCCCATGGCGCCACGATCCGCCGTATTGCGAAAGATGCAACAGGCCGAACGGAATAGCGGCCAGCACGATCCCCGCAACGGCGCCGAACGAGCGCACCAGAACCGGCTGCAGGAAGCCGCGGAACGCCAGCTCTTCGCACAGGGGTCCGAGTGTCGTGGCAAACACCGCAATCAGCACGATCGAGCTCCGGTCGGACAGCAGGTCTTTCATAGGCGTCTGGACATCGGGAGTGTGCAACACTCCACCAAGCAGCGCGATTCCGAAGGCCAGCACGAAACCGTACAAAATCGCCCGGGCCTCGCCGGGCCGCGTGCGCACCCACCGCAACGATGGCCAAAAAGGGCGCCCGTAATGCACCTTCAAGAGAATGTACAGCGCGAAGAACAGATAGCCATATCCCAAGAATTGCGCGGGCACCAGTTGCAGCGCCAGACTGTGTACGCTTATGCGAAACACCCACAGGAAGACCTTGACTGTGAAGGCGCCAAGAAGTAGGCACGGCAGCGCGAGGCCGAAGAAGACTACCAAGTCGGCATAGCTCCAGAAAGGGTAGGGCTCCGGGGGGGTGACTTGCGAGGGTGCCGGATCCACATGGCGGCCGATGACGCCGCTACCCGGCTCCACGGGCGGAATGCTCGGTTCGTTCTCGTTCACCGCTCGTTCTCGATCAGCGCAGCGGCGAGGAGCGGAACCATTAGCTCGTGATGGCCGGTGAGCGAATAACCGCGGCCGCCGGATTTAGCATGCGGACGCTCCACCACGTTCACGCGCGGGCGATAGTGCTTGAGAAAATCAAGATTCACGGTAGTGAAATTCCCAAGCGGATGGCCTAGATTGCGTACCGCCGAGACCGCCTTCAGAAACACCTCCGGCATCACCACCGCGGAACCGACATTCAAATAGACGCCGCCATCGTGCAGGCCTGCCACCAGCGAGCAGAACAGCCGGAAATCGTGATGCGTCGCGCTGCCAATAGCGGCCGGCTCGGCGGCAGGGTGCGTGTGCGGCGTGTCGGTGCCTATGGCGACATGCACCGTCACAGGGATGGAGCGCTGATACGCCGCCGCCACCAGACTCTGGGCCGCGTGCGGCGCCTTCTCCAGCGCACGGCCCAACGCCTCGCCAATTCCGATGCCGTCGCGCGCGCCGCATGCAATCGCCCGGTTCATCTCTCGGCCGGTTTCTTCCGCTGTGCCGAAGCTGCCGTCGGGCAGCACGGCCTCTACATCTTCGCTTGTGTGTCCGGCGAGCGCGATCTCGAAATCGTGGATGGCGGCTGATCCGTTCATGGCGAACGCGGTGGCGTACCCTCGCTCCATCAGATCGATCAGCACCGGCGCCAAGCCGCATTTGATCACGTGACCGCCTAAGCCCCAGAAAATCAGCTTTCTGCTCGCGCGCGCTCTCTTCAGCGCGTCCACGACCGCGCGAAAAGATTCGCCCGCAAGAATCTTCGGCAGAGTATCCAGCCATGCGCCGATCCCGCCGCCCTTTCTGTAAGGAACGGCGAAATCCTCGACGCGCACCTTGCCGCCGCGCGCCGCAAGCGAAATGGTTTTGAGACCCGTGAAGTCGATGGGCTGGACCTTATATCGGCTCATGAGTTAGTTCGAGGATGCCGTCGCCAAAACGCCGGGACCGCCCAGCAGCCGGCGCAGCGCTTCCGCCGTGTAGCTTTTCTTCGAGCGCATCACCTGCTCCGGCGTTCCCGACGCCACCACGCGCCCTCCCTCTTCGCCGCCGTCCGGGCCAAGATCGATGATCCAATCCGCGGTCTTGATCACATCCAGATTGTGCTCGATCACCACCACGGTGTTGCCGAGGCCGACCAACCGCTGCAACACGTCGAGCAGTTTCCGCACATCGTCGAAATGCAGGCCCGTCGTCGGTTCGTCCAGCAGGTAGAAGGTTCGCCCTGTCTGCCGCTTGCTCAGCTCGCGCGCCAGCTTGATGCGTTGGGCCTCGCCGCCGGAAAGTGTCGTGGACGACTGGCCCAGATGAATGTACCCCAGCCCCACGTCGTGCAGCGTCTCCAGTTTCGCGTGAATCTGCGGGATATTTTCGAGCACCGGCAGCGCGTCTTCCACGGTCGTATCCAGCAGGTCAGCAATCGAGAGCCCTTTGTACTTCACCTCCAGCGTCTCGCGATTGTAGCGGCGGCCGTGGCACACGTCGCACGTCACGTAGACGTCGGGCAGAAAGTTCATTTCGATGCGCTTCAGTCCGTCGCCCTGGCACGCCTCGCAGCGCCCGCCTTTCACATTGAAGCTGAACCGCCCCGGCTTGTAGCCGCGCTCGCGGGATTCCGGCAGCCGTGAATAGAGATCGCGGATCGGCGCAAATAGACCGGTATACGTGGCGGGATTCGACCGCGGTGTGCGCCCAATCGGCGATTGATCGATACGAATCACTTTATCGATATGCTCGATGCCGGTGATCCGATCGTGCGCGCCCGCCAAATCGTGCGATCGGTAAAGCTGACCGGCGAGCGCGCGGTAGACGATTTCGTTGATCAGCGTCGATTTGCCGCTACCGGAGACGCCTGTGACGACAGTCAGTACGCCGAGCGGAATTTCCACATCGATATTCTTGAGGTTGTGCTCGCGCGCACCGAGCACCGTCAGCCTCTTCCCATTTGCGCGCCGCCGCACCGCCGGAACGGCAATTTGCAGCTCTCCCGCAAGATACCGCCCCGTGAGTGAAGCGGGATTCTTTGCAATCAATACAGGCGTGCCCGTCGCCACCAGTTCGCCGCCCAGCCGCCCCGCGCCAGGGCCGAGGTCCACCACGTAATCCGCGCGCTCGATGGTCTCGGCATCATGCTCCACCACGATCACCGTGTTGCCCATGTCGCGCAAATGTGTGAGCGTTTCGAGTAGCCGCCCGTTATCGCGCGGGTGCAGGCCGATGGAAGGCTCATCCAGCACATACAGCACGCCGCGCAGCTTCGAGCCGATCTGCGTCGCGAGCCGGATGCGCTGCGCTTCGCCGCCCGAGAGCGTGCCGGCCGACCGTTCCAGACTCAGATAATCCAGCCCGACCCTGGAAAGAAACTCCAGCCGCCGCCGGATCTCATCCACCACGCGGCCGGCAATCTGCATCTCACGCTCGCCGAATTCCCAGGTCTTCACGGTCAGCAATGCCCGCGATACTGGCATCGCCGTGAATTCCGCGATCGAACGCCCTTTCACACGCACCGCCAGACTCGTTGGCCGCAACCGCTTCCCGTGGCAATCCTGGCATTCCGCGGGCGACATGTAATCCGTCAGCCACTCACGGTATCCTTCCCCGCCCTCCTGGAAGCTCTGATCCAAAATCTTGAGAATGCCGGGAAACCCATTGCCGCCGTCGAGCAGCAGCTTCTGCGTTTTCTTGGGGAACTCGTTAAAGGGCGTCGCGAGCTTGATTTTCAGAATACGCGCCGCTTCATTGAGCCAGTGGTTCATGTGCGCCGAGCTCGCGCCCGGCCCCAAGCCGCCCTCCAGCAGCGGCTTCGATTCGTCCACGATGACCTTGCCTGGATCGAACGTCCACCGGTTGCCCAAGCCCGAGCACGTTTCGCACGCCCCGTACGGGCTGTTAAAGGAGAACGACCGCGGCTCGAGCTGCGGCACGCTGGTCCCGCACTCCGTGCACGCGAGTTTTTGCGAATACAGCCGCTCCTCGCCGTTCACCACCGCAATCACCACCAGACCGTTCGCGAGCTTGGTCGCCGTATCGATCGCCGCTTCCAGGCGCTTCTCGATCCCCGGCTTCACGAGCAGCCGGTCAATCACCACTTCGATGGTGTGATTGCGCCGCTTATCGAGCGGTGGAATGTCCTCGTCGAGCGAGCGCAGCACGCCGTCGATCCGCGCCCGAAGGAAGCCCTGGCGCGCCAGTTTTTCCAGATCTTTTTTGTACTCGCCCTTTCGTCCACGTACGATGGGAGCCATCACGATGACGCGGTCTTCCGGCCTCAGCGCCAGCACGTGCTGCAAAATCTGCTCGGTAGTCTGCCGCGAGATCGGATTTCCGCACACGGGGCAATGCGGAATGCCGATCGAGGAATACAGCACGCGTAGATAATCGTAGATTTCCGTGATGGTCCCGACCGTCGACCGCGGGCTGCGGCTGGTGGTTTTCTGCTCGATCGAAATGGCCGGGCTCAGGCCTTCGATCGAATCCACTTCGGGCCGCTCCATCTGATCGAGAAACTGCCGCGCATAAGTGGAAAGCGTCTCGACGTAGCGCCGCTGCCCCTCCGCGTAGATGGTGTCGAACGCCAGCGAAGACTTGCCCGACCCGCTCAGACCCGTGATCACGGTGAGGCTGTTGCGCGGAATCTCGACATCGATGTTCTTGAGATTATGCTGGCGCGCGCCATGGACCGAAATCTGCTTCAGCATAGGGAAACCCGAGCGGGAGAGGACAGATATTTATTGTCGCGTGATTGAGGGCGGGGGTGCAATGGTTGGGTGGTGCGCTAAATGCGTATTGATCTACCGTTTGGCATCGAGCAGCTCAAGCGCCTTGTGGAGTAGCGTGCGCACAGCTTGCGGGTCCTTTCCCCAGAAAGTCACAGCGCTGGAATCATCATCGCCCGGACGGTGCATGAACGGACCCCTGTACTGCTTGGCGTCCACAGTCGCGGGCAGTTCCAGGTAGAATCTGACGCCGGTAAACCGTACCCCCTCAACCTCTTTGCTAACGATCTCAACTCGGTCAGTCAGTTCCTCTTCGTATACATTGATTCGCATCGGTCCCCTCCCAGAGTAATAGTCGCAACTGCGCGACGAAAAGCGGCAAGCCCGGATGTTTGGCGCCCTAAGGTTGCGTTGAAGCAAGCAGACCCTTGACCCAGAGCGACACTACAACGTCCATTTGACCGTTCTCGTGCTCGGCCTTAGGCTCTCCGATCCTATTCCATAGCGCATTCTTGCTAGCCGAGAGCGACGGTTCAGAACGAAGAATCCGGTATGCGTCTATGGCATATCGACCATTCAAGTTGTTTCTTGGCGCTCCGTAGTGTCCTGCCGGTACACCTGTTATGAGGCCCGCCTCACATAAGCCCAAATATGCGTCCTTAGGGCAGACTTTTTGGCGCGATTGCCTCACTGCTAGAGAACTGCGAAATCGCCAAGCGCCAAGCATCCCGAGGTGATTGCACGATGCCTTGACGATAGTATTCGGTCGCTCTGACGGCCGCATTACCGTATTGGCCCATCGTTAAGAGTCTAATCCGAATTGGCCGCATCCCAAAATCGATAAGGCCTCTTACTTGAAGCCCCTTACTATCCACGGGATCACGCGAAAGAAAAGCGCAAAGCCCAGTATCGGCACGACCACGGCCATCGCGGAGAAGACGAGAATCCCGAGCTCCCGATCGCTAGCGTCGGTGCTGGCAATCACGATTAATCCGCCGATACAGAAGACCTCCCAGCACACAACGAGCACTGCGTAGATGCGCTTTAAGCCTCGTTCGTAGTTCATGGAGTCTGTGGCCCAATTTCTAAGACACTATCCAAATCCACACCGTTGTTCGATAAATGCCTCACTCATACGGC
>Ga0307478_10003414_pt1 | contig 11810 bp, 6 predicted proteins | sample atmos_gasesECM4C_2_FD_203713 | JGI IMG/M metagenome (GOLD analysis project Ga0307478, IMG submission 203713) | Hardwood forest soil microbial communities from Morgan-Monroe State Forest, Indiana, United States - atmos_gasesECM4C_05 | ecosystem: Environmental > Terrestrial > Soil > Temperate...
CTGATATTTACAAACAGTGGTACAGCTCGGCGCACCACTTCTCCTCGTTCAACAATCAGTGGTATCGCAAGAGCATCGAGTACATGCAAGGCGTTGCCGGAGTACGCGCGTCAAAATGGTGCGCGGGCTGCCATGACCCGGCGCTACTCTTCAGTGGGCTGTTCGACAAACCTATCGGAGAAATTGTCGACCGGCCCGAAGCTAAAGCGGGCCTGAGCTGCCTCATGTGTCACAGCGTTGTGCAGGTTAAGAGCACGATGGGCCAGGGCGATTTCGTCTTGGAATATCCCAAACTGCACGAACTGGCAGCGAGCGACAATCCCGTGATTCGCACCCTGCACGATTTCCTGGTGCGCGTCAATCCGGAACCACACCGGCGTACCTTTTTGAAGCCATTCATGCGCACGCAGACCGCGGAATTTTGCGCGTCATGCCACAAAGTGCATCTCGATGTTCCGGTGAACCACTATCGTTGGATTCGCGGCCTCAATGAGTACGACAACTGGCAAGCCAGCGGTGTTTCCGGCCAGGGCGCGCGCTCCTTTTATTATCCAACCAATTCCATGATGTGCGCTGATTGCCACATGCCGCAGGTACGCTCAACCGATCTCGGTAATATCGATGGCTTCGTGCATTCGCACCGTTTTCCAGGCGCGAATACCGCGGTGCCCACAGCTAATCAGGACCAGACCCAGCTTGAGATAAGCCAGAAATTCCTCCAGGACAAACAACTCAGCGTGGATATTTTTGCGATTTCTCCGGCCGGGACTGAGGTTTCTGCGCCCTCAATCGCGAAAATGGGCCGCCCAGAGTTATCCACTTCATTCGCAGTGGGCGAAGAAGCGGAAACGACTCTGCCAAATGGCCCGGCCGGCGAGGCGCGCGCGGTCACCGGGCCCCTGGGCCGCGTGGATGCTACCGTGCGGCGCGGCGACGACTTGCGGGTCGACGTAGTCGTTCGCACCCGCAAAGTTGGCCACTTCTTCCCCGGGGGCACCATCGACGCTTTCGATGTCTGGCTCGAGCTCCAGGCCCTCGACGAAAAGGGGCAGACCCTCTTCTGGAGTGGCAAGGTGGAAGACGACGGCAAAGGCCCCGTCGAAAAAGGGGCGCATTTCTATCGATCACTGCTTATCGATGCGCATGGAAACCCGATCAACAAACGAAATGCTTGGGCCAATCGTGCGACCGTGTACGTACACTTGATTCCCCCTGGGGCGGCAGACACCGCGCATTATCGATTGCACATTCCAGAGAATGCCGGCGATAAAATCACCTTGCACGCCAAGCTGAACTACCGGAAATTCATGTGGTTCAATACACAGTTTGCCTTCGCTGGTGTGAAAGACCCGAATCAGGCGCCAGATGCGGTAACTCCGGATTATGACGACCGCAAGTGGCTCTTCAAGGCCGCCGACCCCAAAATGATTGCAGGTGAGTTGAAGACGGTTCCTAATTTGCCGGTTGTTACGGTGGCTGAGGACACCAAGGTCCTGAATGTCACGGCGAAGACTGCTGCCGCGCCACAGCCCAAATTGACGCTCGCCAAGGAAGATTGGCCGCGTTGGAACGATTACGGCATCGGCCTGTTCTTGCAAGGCGACTTGAAGGGTGCCGCGGCGGCGTTCCAAAAAGCCTCGGACGTCGATCCGCAAAATCCCGACGGCTGGGTCAACATCGGCCGCGCATTGGTGCAGGAAGGCGATATCGGCGGTGCCCGCACGGTATTGGAGAAGGCCCTGGCGCTGAAGCCCGGCCTCGCTCGCGCAAACTTTTTCTACGCGCGAGTCTTGAAGGAAGAAGGCAAGTACGATGATGCGCTCGCTCGATTGAGGGACGTCCTGGCGCAATATCCGCGCGACCGCGTCGTCCGCAATGAGGTCGGCCGTATTTTGTTCTTGCAGAAGAAATATGCAGCGGCCGTCGCAGAGTTCAATCAGACTCTATCGATTGACCCGGAGGACTTGCAGGCTCATTACAACCTGATGCTTTGCTATAGCGGGCTGGGCGACGAATCTCGCGCCAATGCACACAAAGAGCGCTACCTGCGCTTCAAGGCCGACGAGTCCTCACAAGCCATAACCGGACCTTACCGGCAAGCGCATCCCGAAGACAACAACGAGCGGCAGCCCATTCACGAGCACGTCTCGGTTGCACTGAATCAACCCGTGAAGACAGTTAAACGCGCTGCCGCTGTGGCTTCGCATGTCGCCACCCAAAACCAACCCGGCGGTTCGCATTGATGGACAAAATGCTGAGTGTCAGGGGGCTGAATCATGACGTGGATTAAAACTATATCGATGGATGATGACGAGCGCGTCAAGAAAGCCATGTTGGCTCAGCGAGCCGTCTATCCCATCGAATATGCTACGCCGGTGCATCCTGAAAACAACGGCCAGAGCTCCAGCATCGTCGCTTCGCACTCGCTGATTCCCGAAGCTCTCTTTCACGCATTTAGCACCTTCGGCGCACTAATGTCGCCAGAACTGCCATTGCAGCGCCGTCAGCACGAAATGATCGCCACCATGGTCTCGGTCACGAACCGGTGTGTCTATTGAATCGAGTCCCACGCAGAGTTTCTGCGTCGCGTGACGTTGGACAAGTCGATGGTAGATGCGCTTCAGACCGATTACCGTTCAGCACCGATAAGCGAGCAGGATCGCACCATGCTCGATTACGTCGTGAAGTTGACCAAGGACGCCACCAAGGTTTCCCCGGACGATCATGCAAAACTAAAGGTGGTTGGCTTCGACGACCGAGGCATCTTGCAAATCACGCTGATCGCGTCTTGGTTCAATTACATCAATCGGGTCGCCGACGCCTTGGGCGTTGGGCGCGATTAAACAATGAGGACACTATGAGGGTGCTCGTGGTCTGCGTGGCGATATTTGCGCTTGTAACTATCACCTCGCCGCGCGGCAGCAACGTTGTCGGCTCGGCCGCTCCTGCAATCACCTTTCACGACGTAACTCAACAATCCGGAATTCGCTTCACGCACAACAATGGCGCGTTTGGCAAGAAATTCCTGCCGGAAACACTCGGGCCCGGAGTAGCTTTCATCGATTACGACAACGACGGATGGCCCGACATTTTTCTGGTTAATGGCATGGACTGGCCGGGTCATCAGCAAAAGCACACCACCCCCAAGCTCTATCGCAATAATCATGACGGAACTTTCATCGATGTCACCCACAAAGCCGGCCTCGACGTGGAAATGTACGGCATGGGCGTTGCAGTCGGCGACTACGACAATGATGGCTTCGACGACGTTTTCGTAACCGCGCTTGGCCAAAGCCGCCTCTTTCACAATAATGGCAACGGGACATTTACCGACGTCACGCAGAAGGCCGGGCTCGGCGGGCCGCGCGAATTGAGCACCAGCGCGGCCTGGATAGACTACGACAAAGACGGCCATCTCGACCTGGTCGTCGGAAACTATGTGCAATGGACGCAAGAAACCGATCTCTATTGCACGCTCGACGGCAAAAACAAATCCTACTGCACGCCGGAATCCTACAAGGGCACGTCAGCGCGGCTCTGGCACAATCGCGGCGACGGCACCTTTGAGGACGTCACGCAGAAAGCTGGCCTCGGCGAGCCTACCTCGAAGACCATGGGCATCGCGATCCTCGACTACGACAACGACGGCTGGCCCGATCTGCTTTTTTCCAACGACACGCAGCCCAACAAGCTCTACCGCAACAATGGCAACGGCACGTTTTCAGAAAAAGGCGTGATCGCCGGCGTCGCGTTCAGCGAAGACGGCGTCGCGCGCGCCGGCATGGGCGTCGATACCGCCGACTACGATCACTCCGGCCGCCCCAGCCTCATGATCACCAATTTCTCGAACCAGATGCTCTCCCTGTACCACAACGAGGGCAAAGGCCTGTTCGTGGACGAAGCGCCGCAATCCGCCATCGGGCGCGCCACGCTCTTAACCCTCGGCTTCGGCTGCTTCTTCTTCGATTATGATCTCGACGGCTGGCCGGACATTTTCGTCGCCAACGGTCACATCGATCCGGAAATTCAGAAAGTGCAAGCTAACGTCAAATACGCGATGCCGCCCCACCTGTTTCGCAATCTCGGGAAGGGGCAATTTGAGGAAGTCACCAACTCCCTGGGAGCCGCCTTCATCACCCCGCGGGTCGGGCGCGGCGCCGCTTATGCCGACATCAACAATGATGGCCGCCTGGACCTCCTGCTCTCCACCAACGGTGGCCCGGCCTATCTATTTCGCAACGAAGCGCAAAGCAGCAGTCCCGCCAATCGCAGCCTTCGCCTCAAGCTTGTGGGCACAAGATCCAATCGTGACGGCATCGGCGCGGTGGTCAAGCTCACCTCCGGCGGGGAGACCCAAACGCAAATGCTGCGCAGCGGCTCCAGCTACCTCTCCTCCAGCGAACTGATCCTCACCTTCGGTCTAGCCCAAAACGATAAAGCCGACGTCATCGAGATTCGCTGGCCCAGTGGCCAAGTCGATCGCCTAACCAATGTAGCCGCGGGAGAAATCATCACCGTAACCGAAGCCAAAGGACAAACCTCGGCGCGACCCTACGCAAAATAGCTTTCCCTTACGCCGTTGCGGGCTGCTGCACAGGGCGCGAGTGTCCTCTGTACAGGTAGTAGTGAATCGCCGGAGTGAAAATCAGCGACAACACCATCGAGCTAAGCAACCCGCCGATCACAGTAATCGCTAACGGTTTCAACATCTCCGACCCGGCGCCAAGCCCAAACGCCAACGGCAACATCCCGGCGATGGTCGCCAATGCAGTCATCGCGATTGGCCGCAGCCTGCGACGCCCCGCTTGAATCATGGCTTCTTCCGCGGACAACCCCAAGCTCCGGAAGCGGTGTTCTGCGTCGAGAAGCAAGATGCCATTTTTCGCCACAATCCCGATGACCATGATCATTCCCATTCGGGAAGCAACGTTGAATGTCGTCCCAGTCACAAGTAGAGCCAGGAAGCCCCCAAATGTTGAAAGGAGTGCCGATCCCAAAATCGCTGTAGGCGCCGAAAAAGTTCTAAATTCAAACAACAGTACTGCAAACAACAGCAAGAGCGCGACAAATAGGACCATCAGCAGATCGCGTGATGATTTGCGATCTTCCTCATATAACCCGCCGTACTCGATACGGATCGACGAAGGCAGATGCAAATTATTTACCGCCTTCTGCACCGCGGCTACTCCCGTGCCCAAATCCACTCCTTCCAGACGCGCCGTAACTTGAACCAGGCGCTGCAGATTCTCCCGGCGAATCTCCGTCTCGCCAGGATCGTTGACAACCGTCGCCAAAGACCCCAGCGTCGCTGTGCGCCCGCTCGCGCTGGTGAGTAGCGTATTGCTCATGTTGTCAAGCGAAGAACGGCTTTGTTCTGGGAAGCGCACCCGGATCGTGTACGCTCGGTCATTCAGAACCACTGGTGTCGAAGCGGGCTCTCCTTCCAGAATGGCCGCCGCGTCCACTGCCACTTCCTCCGGCGTGAATCCTGCGCGCGCTGCCACCGTCGGATTCACTTGATACGTGACCGCCGGTCCGCTGATTGTGTTTTCGACACCATCCAACACGTCCACAACGCCTTTTACCTTACCGATAGCTTGGCCAACTTTGGCCGCTGTGTCGTTTAATAGCTTCCCGTCCTGCGCAAACAGTTTGATCACCACTGGCTCGGGCTGGCTGGTCAAATCGCCAATCATGTCCTGCAACAACTGAATAAACTCAACCTTGGTAGCTGGTTCTTCCTCTTCAATCTGCCCGCGAATGTCTGAAATCACTTCGTCAATCCCACGTTTACGATCCCTCTTCAACTTAACCGTAAAGTCGCCATTATTGGCCTCGGTCACCGCGGCGAGGCCCAACTGCAATCCCGTTCTTCGCGAAGTGTTCTCCACTTCTGGCGTGGAACGCAGTATTTCTTCGAGGTGCAGCAGAATGCGATTGGATTCGGCGAGCGAACTGCCCGGCGGTGTGAAGTAGTCCAGAATGAATCCACCCTCATCCATTTCCGGCAGAAAGTCGGTGCCAAGAAAGCTGTAACAAATGTACGAGAGAGCAAAGATTCCCACTGAGCTGGCCACCAGCACCCACGGACGCCGCAGGACCGCTTGCATTGCGCTTGAATAAAAATTCACGATGCGTCCGAAAAACCCGGAAAGATGCGCTTCCTCTGCAGCTAGAAGTGCGGCCATATCCGGTCCCTTGGAACTCTTCGTCGCACCAGCTGTATCCTTCCGGCGCACCAAATACTGGCTTAGCGTTGGAGTCCACGAAAGTGCCAGAAGCAGCGAAGTGAGCAAAGAAACCGTCATGGTCACCGCAAGCGCCCGAAAAAAAGTGCCCGTCACGCCCGTAGTTGAAATTAGCGGAAGAAAAACCACGATCGGCGTTATCGTTGAGCCAATAAGGGGCACCGTAAGCTCGCTAAGCGCGCTCCGAATCGCTTCCAAGCGACTCTGTCCCGCGTCGCGGTGCAACACAATGTTTTCCAGCACCACGATCGCGTCATCGATCACCAACCCGACCGCGGCTGCCAAGCCACCCAACGTCATAAGATTGAAAGTCTGGCCCGTAAACCTAAGAACGATGAATGTGATCATTAGCGTCACGGGAATAACCAGTCCGGCCACCAGCGACGTTCCCCAATCACGCAGGAAAAGCACCAAAATGACCGAAGACAAGATGATTCCAATAAGCACGGCGTCGCGAACGCTGCTGATCGAGTCATGCACGATTGTCGATTGGTCGTAGAACGGTTCGAGGTGCACGCCGGGAGGAAGCGCTGGCGTAAGTTCTTGAATCAAAGCGTGAACTTCGTTCGCCACTTGCAGCGTATTACTCTCCGGTTGGCGGTTCACATTTAGCAGCACCGCGGGCTTCCCATTGGCAGTAACCATGGTGTACACCGGCGCTACCGATGGCGTCACCGACGCAATATCACCCAGCCGGACAGGCACACCTGCTGGCGTAGTCTTAACCACAATCTGACCGATCTGTTCGGGAGAGCGCACCTGCCCGCTGATCAGTCCAAGCACAAGCTGGTGCTCGTGCTCGATCAATCCCGGGGAATCGATCAGGTTCGTGCGCCGGATGGAATCGAGAATGTCCTGAACGGTGACGCCAGCCGCCTGAAGGCGCGCAGGTTCCGGCATGACCTGGAACTCCGGAACTCGCCCGCCTTGGATGATTACCGTCGCCACTCCGTCCAATCGGTTGATGCGTGGTTTTAAGTCATACGTGGCAATTTCCCACAGTCTGTTCTGCGGCACCGTGTCCGAAGTCAGGCTGTATCCAATGATTGGAAAGACGGCGAAGGTCAAACGCTGCGTCTGCAGCTTGGCGGTCGGCGGAAGCGTAGACTGTATTCGTGCAACCACGGCGTCAACCCGTTGCAACGTCAAAATCATGTCCGAGCCCCAGTCGAAGAACAAATCCACTTCGGCAGAGCCCCGGCTGGTGATTGATCGCACGCTCGTTAGGCCGGGAACGCTATTGACCGCTTCCTCCAAGGGTCGCGTAATCGTAACCAGCATCTGGTCGATGGGCATCACCCCATTGTCCACACCAATCACGATGCGCGGAAAATCCGTGCTCGGGAAGACAGAGACCGGAACCGTGAAAGCGAAATATCCGCCAACCAAGGTGAGACTAACGATCAGAAACAGGATCGGGCTTGAGAGTTTGCGAAACCAAGGCACCTCCGGCGCGTCGGAGCGCGCCCCCCTCTCGGCGGCTGGCTGCTGCGGATCCATCGACGCTATTCCTTCCCTTTGCCGGATTTAGCCGCAGCGCTATCTGATTTCCCTGACTTCTTCGAACCCTTGTCGTCGCCGGCCTCTTTCTTGCTTTCGTCCTTGCCGTTTTCCTTGTCCGCGCTCTCCTCTTTTTCGGGAGCCTCGACCTTGACCTGCGTGCCATCCGGCAACTCGTACCCGCCCGACGTAATAACCGGATCGCTGGCGCTGATTCCGCTGATGATCTGCGCAGAGTCTTTGCTCCGAATTCCAACTTGCACTTTCTTTTGGTGCGCCTTGCCGTCGCTTCCGGCCAGCATCACGTAATCTCCGGCCTCTTCGCTGTGGAATACGGCCGCCACCGGAACGATAATCGCGTCCTGCGCGGTCTTCGCCGTGAGGGCCACCGGCACCGTCATCCCCGGACGCAGCGCCGGGTCCGGTTTGCGCGCTTCCACCCAGACCTCTACCGTCGTGCTCCCCGGATCAAGCGCAGGACTCACCAGGGTTACGCGCCCCTTGACCGGCTCATCGAGTCCCGCGAGATTTATTTCGGCCGGGTTTCCCACCTTGAGCTGCGCCGCTTCTGATTGCGGAATGTGCGTTTTGCCAATCACTCTACTTAGGTTCATCACCGTTAGCAGCGGTTGATTCGCGGTGGCCAAGTCCCCTTCGTACAGCGGCCTATCCGTAACGACTCCGTCGATCGGGCTCTTGATCAGCGAATAGCTCAGCTGCGCCGACGCGCTGCGATACTTGCCCTCCGCCGACTCCTTCGAGCCTTGCGCCGATTTCAACTGCTGCTCCTTACCGAGCCGTTGCAGATCAACCAGCTGTTTTTGCGCCTGCTCGTTTTGGCTGCGCGCCTGCGCCAGTGCCACCTCCGCCGCTTCCAGGTCACGCCGCGGAATTGCTCCTTGCTGAAGCAGCTCCTTGCGGCTCTCGTAGATTTTTTGTTGCGCTTCGAATGCCGTTTTCGCCGCCGCTGCATCCAGCTCGGCCTTTTGAATTTGCTGCGGCAGACCCGCACCAACGGTCATCACGTAGTTCGCTTCCGCTTGCTCGTAATCGCCTTTGCTGGATTCCGCCGTGGCCGCCAAATCCGCATTTTCTAATTCCGCCAGCAATTGCCCCTTCCTAACCCGCGTGCCTCGCTGCACCAGAAATTTCCTCACCGTGGAAGTTATCTTCGGCGCTACTGTCGCCTGCTCCAGCGGGAAAACCACCGCTTCTGCGGTAATAATCTGCGCAATCGGCCCTCGTTGCGCCGGCGTCACCTGCACGGCCACCACCGGCTCCTTTTCCTTCTCTTGTTTGCCGCAGCCCGCGATCCCGAGCAACACCAACATTGTTGCTGCAAGCCGCCTGCACCGTTTCGCAACAAATCTTTTCCGCGGTGTTCTCATGGAGTCGTCAGCACTCCCGTTAGTGTCTGCAAATTTGCCAGTGCTACTCGATAGCGCACGGCGCCATCCTGATACGCTCCATTCGCCTGCGCAAACGTGTTTTGCGAATCCACCACTTCCAGCACCGTCGATTCTCCATTCCGGTAGCGCAGTGTCACCAGCTTCAGACTTTCCTCCGCAAGTTGCGCCGAACGGCTCAACCCCTCCTGTTCATTCAGCGCGGTTTCTGCCTCTGCGTAGAGCGAACGAATCTCCGCCAGCAACTTTCTCTGTGCCAACGAAAGCTCTCGCTTGCTCTGATCGCGCCGCAGCTCCGCCTGCCTCACTCGGCTTTGCGTCGCTCCCCAATTCCAGACCGGAATGTTCAACGTCGCCACCGCGGAGGAGCCCAGGTTTGAAAATTTCTGTCCATTGAAAACCGTGTGCGTCGCAAACCTCGTCGCATCAATCCCGTAGAAATAGTCGAGCGTCAGCGAAGGCAGATATCCCGCACGCGCTCCGAATACGTCATGGTTGGATTCCTGCACCGCCGCCAGCGCTGCGCGCACGTCCGGATTATCGCGCGCTGCTCGCTCTTGCACCTCGGCGAGCGTTGGCAGCGGTACCGCTGCGTGCAGGTCCTCCGCCACCTCAAAATTCTCCTCAAACCTCGGGAAGATCAAGACCGAAAAATCCAGTCGCGCATTCAGAAACGCCAGCAGCGCCTCCTGCAGCCCGCGCTGCCGCTCGCGCATCTGCAGCTCCGCCTTGATGACGTCCGCGTGGGCCACCTCACCACCCGCCTCCAGTTCCTGCGTCACCTTGAAAAAACGCTCGCCTTCGTCAGCGCTCCTCCTGGCCGTTTCTACTTTCCGCTGTGCCGCCGCAATGCCGAAGTAGCCTTGCGTCACCGTAACCACCAATCCCCTCGAAGCAATCTCCGCCTGCCATTTGGCAACCGCCGCGGCCGCGGACACCTTGCGGTAGTTAGCGACCCCGGCAACGTCGATCGCTTCATGCACATTTCCCTGGCTGACGTATTCGTGCACCGCGTTATTGGCGATGAACACGACCGGCACGCCCGTCGCCGCCGTTGCCACCGGCCCTGCGCTCTGTGTGTAAATCGCTGAATTGTTGTAGACGACACTCGGCAGCAGCGCGTCAAGCGCTTGTCGTCGGTCCTGTCGTGCCAGCCCCGCGTTGGTCATCGCTGCGTTGAATGGCACGCTGTTTTTGCGCGCACGATCCAGCGCATCCTGCAGCGTAAGGCGCAGCGGCGCCGCCGAACTGTTCGCAGTTTGCGCGGCCGGCTGCTGCGAAACCGGTTCCGCGGGCGGTGGCTCCTGTGCCGCTGAGGCTAGTCCGCATGCGAGGAACACCAGGCTCGCTGCGGCACACGACAAAGTTCGGTTTCCCTTCATAAATCGTTGCTCCTCGAACGGGCAGCCTTGTCCATCCTCATCGTCATCACGCCCAATGAGATTCTTCCGCTCCGTGTGAGGACTGCAATCCAGGGCGCGGCGTAAACACCTGACGGTAGCGTTCTTAAGATAAATCGACGATTAACGGGCGAGCGATGCAGCAGTCGATGGCACTGAGACGGGCGCCGGCAGCAGCGCGCTGAACGTGCTGCCACTCGAATCCGAGCGCACCAGGATCAAGCTCCCGTGATGCGCTTCCGCAATCCAGCGCGCAATCGAGAGCCCCAGCCCTGCGCCCCCTCCGTCATGTTCACCGCGCGTCCGCGCTTTGTCCGCGCGGAAGAAACGCTCAAACACCCGATGCTGCAATTCGGCGGGGATACCTGCGCCGGTGTCCGTTACGCTTAACGCGTACTCCGCACCGGAACGCCCACTCGACACCGTCACTCGCCCACCCGCCGGTGTGTACTTGATGGCATTGTCCAGCAAATTCAGAATCATGCGCCGTAGCAGCGCTTCGTCCGCCCGAATCGGCAATTCCTCCTGCACCTCGCATGTGAGCGTGATCTGTTTCGCCGAAGCCAGCGACCTCGCCGCATGCGTGCAATCCGCCACCAATTCGTCCAGGTAGAACTCGTGCGGCGACAGCGGATACTGTCCCGCATCGGCGCGCGTCAACGTAAAAAGATCCTCCACGATCTGTGTCAACCGTTGCGCCTCTGCATGCAGCACGGCCAGTGATTCGCGGTATTCCTCGGCGGACCGTTCCGTGCGGGAAAGCGCCACTTCCGATTCGCCGCGCAAGATCGCCGCCGGCGTACGCAGTTCGTGCGAGGCATCCGACATAAACCTGCGCTGCCGTTCGAATGATTGGTCCACACGTTCCAGTAATTCGTTGAACGAAGCCGCCAAGCGCCCCAATTCGTCCTTAGCGTTCTGAATCGGTAGCCGCTCGTGCAAATTCTTTGCGCTGATTCGCCCCGCTTGGCTGCTCATCGCCACTACCGGCGCCAGGCTCTTCCTGGCCAGAAAATAGCCGCCGACGCTCGCCAGAAGGATCGCGATAGGAATCACCCACGCAAACGTCTCCCGTACCTCTTCCAACATTTCCTGCTGCGCATGAAGCGACTGCAGAATGACTAGCGTGTACCTTTGGCCTTTCAGTGCAAACCCTCGGACAAATACGCGATAGCCGTTCCTGCCCCACTTGATCTTCCGGAACTGACGCTCCATGCCGTCCGAACCGGCAAGCAACTCGTGCAATCGCTCCGGCG
>Ga0307478_10003415_pt1 | contig 11810 bp, 9 predicted proteins | sample atmos_gasesECM4C_2_FD_203713 | JGI IMG/M metagenome (GOLD analysis project Ga0307478, IMG submission 203713) | Hardwood forest soil microbial communities from Morgan-Monroe State Forest, Indiana, United States - atmos_gasesECM4C_05 | ecosystem: Environmental > Terrestrial > Soil > Temperate...
TGGGCAAAGCGGTGCAGCACTCGCCCAATTGCATTCTGATAATCGTGTCGAATCCGCTCGATGCGATGGCGCAGGCCGCGTACAAGATGAGCGGCTTTCCGCGCGAACGTGTGATCGGCATGGCCGGTGTCCTCGATTCTGCCCGCTTCCGCGCATTCATTTCCGAAGAATTGAAAGTCAGCGTAGAGAACGTAACCGCGTTTGTTTTGGGCGGACACGGCGACACTATGGTTCCGCTGCCGCGCTATTCCACGGTGGCCGGAATCCCGATTACTGAGTTGATGGATGCAGCAACCGTAGCCCGCCTGGTGCAGCGGACGCGCGATGGCGGCGCCGAGATTGTGAAATATCTGAAGACCGGAAGCGCCTACTACGCTCCTTCAGCCGCCGTGGCAGAAATGGTTGAGGCCATCTTGAAAGACAAGAAAAAGATTCTGCCCTGCGCGGCATACCTCGAAGGTGAGTACGGAATCAAGGGTCTTTACGTGGGCGTGCCAGTGAAGTTGGGATCAAAGGGAATCGAGCAGATCATCGAGATCAAGCTCACGCCAGAAGAAAAGGCCGGACTCGACAAGAGTGCAGCGGCGGTGAAGGAGTTGGTCGCCGTGATTGGCGTATAGGCCGCAAAGAGTACGCGAATAAAATAAAGCTCCGCTCCGGCAGTTTCACGGTTGAAGATCGAACGAGCCTTTTAGGCGAATGTCGCGAGACGAAGATCCGACCAGCACGTCGAACTGGCCTGGTTCGGCTACCCAGTCTTTCTTCGCCGTGTTGTAAAAAGCCATTGCGCTTTGGTCGAGGGAAAAGCGGACGTCGGTTGTCTCTCCAGCGGCGAGATCAACCCGGCCAAAGGCTTTCAGTTCCTGTGGCGGACGATCCACGCTCGCGTGTCCGTCGTGAATGTACAACTCGACCACTTCGGCGCCCTCGCGTGTTCCGCCATTGTGGAGCCTAAGGCTTACCTCTACCGGCGTTCCGGAAGACACTTTGTTCGGAGAAACTTTCAGATCGCTGTAATCAAACTTCGTGTAAGAAAGACCGTACCCAAAGGGAAACAGCGGTTCAATCTTTTGCTTGTCGAAATACCGGTAGCCGACATAAATACCCTCGGCGTAATCGACCTGCAGGTTCTCGCCGGGATAGTGTCCATAGGCGGGAGAATCTTTCCATTGCTTCACAAATGAAACCGGGAGTTTACCTGAGGGATTGGCGTTGCCAAACAGAACATCCGCGATTGCATTGCCGCCTTCCTGACCGCCATACCATAAGTCCAGAACAGCAGGAGTTTGCGCAATCCACTTGCTCATGACAACCGGGCCGCCGGCATTGATCACGACGACGGTGTTTTTATTTGCCTTCGCCACTGCCTCAATCAAGTCATCTTGTCCGCTTGGCAAATCAAGCGACTTAATATCAAAATCTTCCGACTCAAGTTCCGGCGATCGGCCCACCACAATAATGGCAGCATCGGCTTTCGCCGCCGCGTCCACGGCCTCATTTCTTGATCGGGTCTGCGCCTCTGGCGTGTCTTTACTCGGGTCCTCTCCCTCCATGGATACGCCCAATGCATAGCTCACTTTCACGCCCTGTCCGGCTCGATTTTGAATACCTTTCAGCGGACTTATGGAATATTTAGGAGTCACCAGCGAGCTGCCGCCGCCACCAGTTCTGGCTACAGCGGCATTCGGTCCGATGACCACGACTGAATGTATCTTCGACGAATTCAGAGGCAACAAGTCGCCGGAGTTTTTAAGCAGGACGATACTCTCGGTGGCTGCCTTGCGCGCCAAAGCCCGTTGCGGGGGCGCATCGAGCTCGCTGGTTTTAGTATGTGGATTGTCGAATTGACCGCTGACGAAGATCACACGAAGAATGCTCGAGACGTTGTCATCAATCGTTGCCGTGGATATTTTGCCGGACGATATTTCGGGGAGGACTTTTTCCGCAACCAGCCATCCACTGCCGTTGCCCGCTTTTTGGGTTTTCGGCTTTTTGAGCCAGTCTCGCATCGGGTTACCGCCTGGCATTTCCACATCCATCCCGGCGTTCACCGTATCTGCCGTGCTGTAGGTGCTGCCCCAGTCAGACACTACGAAATTCTTGAAGCCCCACTGCTTTCGCAGCGTGTCCTGTAAAAGAAAAGAATTTTGCGCACAGTACACTCCGTTAAGCTTGTTGTAGGCCGACATCACGGACCAGACGCCAGCTTCCTGAACCGCGGCTTTGAAGGCGGGAAAATAGATTTCCTGCAATGCGCGCTCATCCACTATTGCGTTGATCCGATGGCGCTCGAACTCCTGATTGTTCGCGGCAAAGTGCTTGACCGTTGCGATGACGCCTTCGCCCTGAACTCCCTTGATGTAAGCCACCGCCAGGCGCGAAGTCAGATAAGGGTCTTCACCGTACCCTTCGAAGTTTCTACCCCACAGAGGAGTGCGGTTGATGTTCACGGTTGGCCCGAGGATCATGTCACGCCCGACAGCCTTTACTTCCTGACCAATCGCTTGCCCTACGCTCTGCACCAGGTCGGTGTCCCAAGTTGCGGCCATGGCCACGCCTGCGGGAAAGGCTGTGGTCATGACTTTGTTTTTGGAAACCATGGCATTGGTCTCCGCGGAAGGCCCGGCCCAGGACCTAATCCCCAACGGGCCATCGGCCATTTTTATGGAAGGGATGCCGAGCCGCGCGTTCGGTACGCTCTGCATCCAATCAGCCCCACTCAACATGGCGACTTTTTCCTGGAGCGTCATGCGGCCCAACAGATCCTGCACGCGTTGCTCGACCGGCAGACTGGGATTCTTGTAGGGTGGAATGTCAGAACTGTCTCGCTTCTGAGCGATGCTCAGTATCGCTGCGCACAGAATCAAAACCGAATAACGGAAATGTTTCATTGGCATACCCCAGCATTAAGTTCGCTCGATTGTCACTGACTTGATGACCACATCTTTATTCGGCTTGTCCTGGCGATTGCGCGGTACGCCTACAATCTTCGCAGCTACGTCCTGGCCTTCAATCACTTCGCCAAAGATTGTATGTTTGCCTGTCAGCCACGTCGTGGGCGCCAGGGTGATAAAGAATTGCGAACCGTTAGTATTGGGACCGGCGTTGGCCATCGCGAGTTTGCCCGGCTTGTCGAATTTGTGCGGCGAGCCTTTGGTTTCGTCCTCGAACTGATAACCAGGCCCACCCATGCCCGTGCCTGCGGGATCACCGCCCTGAATCATGAACTCGGGAATCACGCGATGGAAAATCGTCCCATCGTAAAGGCGGTCCTTACTTTTCTTGCGGCTGACGGGATGCGTCCACTCGCGTTTGCCCTCGGCGAGTTCCACAAAGTTGGCAACGGTCTTGGGTGCGTCCTTTTCAAACAAACGGCAGACGATGCTGCCTTCCGATGTATCAAAAATGGCATAAGTACCGGGCTGACGGGTCATAGCGATTCCTTTCGTTTTCTGTCGAGACGCGACGGTAAGATGCCCCGCGACAACTGGCGAGGACACCGGCGCTACAAAAGATCTAATTTGCGCCGGTGATGGTGATGTGATTGATCTTCACCGGCTTATAGGGACGATCGTTCGAGTCGCGGCCCATCCGCGCAATCTGTTTTACCAGGGTCACGCTGGCGTCATCGCACTGGCCAAAAAGGGTGTAGCCGCCGTTCAAACTCGGGTAGGCAATCTCGGTTATGAAAAATTGTGAGCCATTGGTGCCGGGTCCGGCATTGGCATAGGCTAATCGCCCGGGACGATCAAACTTCAGGTCGGGCGAGGTCTCGTTCTTGAAGGCATAGCCAGGATCGCCGGTTCCCGTGCCCATGGGGTCGCCGCCCTGAATCATAAAATTAGGGATCACGCGATGGAAGATGGTGCCGTCGTAAAGCGGAACGCCATGCTTTTTCTGATGAGTGATCGGGCTCGTCCAATCTTTGGTGCCGTCGGACAAGCCGATGAAATTGGCCACACCGATTGGAGCCTTGTCCGGAAAAAGCGTGCAGGTCAGTTTGCCCGCGGTGGTGTCAATCACAGCTGTGGTCTTGCCCGAAGCCGTCGCCGCTTTGGCCTGCGACCATAATGTGAGCGAAGACAGAAAAATGACTGAAACGAGAATCGCGTACTTGCGCATGGTGGCTCCTTTGAGTGTGATCAATCCGAATCTTGAATTGTACGACAGCCGCAGCGGAATTTACTTGTTCGACGAAACCTTTGGCGCCTGCATTTCGCGGCTGACGCGCCCGACTTCTCGAAATACTCGCAGGACATTGCCGCCAAGAATCTTGTGAATATCCCGGGTAGTGTAGCCGCGATCGAGCAGGGCTTGCGTGATTTTGGGCAAGTCAGCGGCAGAGTCGATGCCCTGCGGCGTGGCACCAGCCACGCCATCGAAGTCCGAGCCCAGGCCAACGTGTTCGACCCCCGCGACCTTGGCGATGTGATCTATGTGATCGATCAGGGACTTCAGCGGTGGGCGCGGAATCTTGGCTGCCCACTCGCGTTCGATGCGATCAACCTCGATGTAAGTTACGGCCTTCCCATCCGCTTTTTGCTTTTCTAAATAATCCTTGACGTCTTTCGCGGCTTGTTTGCCGATGGGCTCGCTTGCTTTGCGATAGTCTTCGTCGACAAAGCCGGAGTAAAAATTGACATCGACTACGCCGCCGTTCTTGGCGACGGCGCGCAACATGTCGTCGGTCATATTGCGAGGATGATTGCTGAGGGCGCGGGCCGAAGAGTGCGAGGCAATGACTGGAGCCCTAGTCGTTGCAATCGTGTCCCAAAAGGTTTTGTCGGCCACGTGCGAAATGTCAACGATCATGCCGAGGCGATTCATTTCCAGCACAACTTGTTTGCCGAAATCGGTGAGTCCGTTGTGATGTTGGATTTTAGGATCGTCGATGTCGCCTGAGGAGTCAGCCCACTCGTTCGTGTTCGACCATGAAAGCGTCATGTAGCGCACGCCGAGCCGATAGAAATCGCGCAAAAGATGAATATCGTTTTCAACGGAGTGACCGCCCTCGATACCCATCAACGCGGCAAGCTTTTTCTGTTTGTGCGCACGCTCGATGTCCGCGACCGAAAACGCCATCATCATCTGGTCGGGATGCCGCGCCGCCTGCTCGTAAACCGAGTCGATCAAATCCAGAGTGTGCTGGGCGAAATGGCCTTGGTTGGTTTCAGGATCAACCCAGATGGAGAAAAACTCCGCGCCCAGATTGCCCGCACGAGCTTTGTCGAGGCTGATGTGGCCGATGTCCTTGGGATCGGTTGAGCCGATATCGAAGTTCTCGTCGAGAAAACGTTGCGGTGTGTCAGCATGGGTGTCAATCACGATGGCTGAGTCATGGATGGCGCGAGCTTGAGCGCTGATGCCGGATGCGCCGTTGCTCTGGGCCCAAGCCGAGGCGGAAGCCAGGATCACGAACGCAGAGAAAATCAGGACCTTGGGCGCAAGAAAAAGCTTTGGCGTTTCCATGGATGGCAAGGCAATGATTGTATACGCCCGATTGGTGGAGAAGAAAGAAGGGTTAGAGCATTTTTAGGATTGCTGTAGCGTCCGCCCCGCACCGGTCCCTCCACTTCGATCAGGACGACAATCCGTAACGAGTGGTTTTCGACCGCGCAGCTTGGCGCAACTATTTGATAGAGGCAGGTGCGAAGTCAAACGTAGCGTCGCTATCGTTAATCGATAAGACGTTCGGGACGCCAGTATCTCGATCGTCCTGCGCTACATCTTGCGGATCATCGGCTACCGCTTTGGAGTCGCGCAAGTCGGAGTAACGGCCCGAAACGGCTACGTGAAATACCCATTGATGGCGTTCTTCTTCCGGTTCGACCAGACCCTGATCTTTGAGCGGCATCAGGTATTGCTCCATCCACGCCACCTGTTGCCTGGTCATGCCACGGCGTTGGATATCGACCGTAATGCCGGCCAGATGCGACGATGCGGTTTCGCCCTTTTCAGGCGCGGCGTTGCGATTGTGCCGGCGAAGCTTTTTCTGTACCTGCACCGTCCGCACCGCCGAATTTACCTGAATCGAAGTGTGGAACTGCTCGTAATATGCCTCACTCAAATCATCAAGAAAGTCGCGGGTCCAGGGACGGCAATAACGGCGATCGGGGTCTAGCCGCGGATCAAAGCGCAGGGTCTCGCTGGCAACAATCGGGACCAGTTCCTGGCGGGCGATCAACTGATCGAGCTCCGCTTGATTCTGGATGCGTGGCAATTCCAGGCGATCGATTTCCTCGTTTTGACGCAACAACGAATCGCGGGAAGGACGGAAGACGGGGTTCCAAAGCACGCGGCGAAAATGACTGCGGCGTTTGCCGACGTGATGCGCATGCGGGCTGGGGGCGACCTGATGCAGCCCAAAAGCCTGTCCACACACGGCGGCGGCCAGAAATAACAACCAAAAAGCTTGCCCTTTTCTACTCTTCACGAAGTGTGCCTCTAATCTTTGTCCACTGTAGCGTCGCAGGCGGATATTCTAAATCACAGTCTCTGGCGGCCAATCCAGCTTTCGGCTGCGAGGTTACCAAAGAGTATCTTGGCCAGATTACCGCTCATTACTCTGGTCGCAGCGTCCACCCGCTATCCCCACTACCTCTGCAGCTGAGATGCCGTTTCTGAGCGCCGGATTGCCTGTGTCTATGTGCCCAGAAAACAGAGGTTAGGCTTTCAACGTTCAGAAACGAAGAGCGGACTATAGCATTGTTTGGTAGTTTGTGTCCCAGAAAACGTCACTGCTGGGCCATTTTGGCCCATTTCCAGTCACTTGCGAAAGAGGTCGCCAATCGCCTGTTTCATGACTTCGCCGCCGACCTCGGAAATAGATCGCGTCAAAGGAATATCTTTAGGGCAGACCTCGACGCAGTTCTGGGCGTAGCCGCATTCCTGAATGCCGCCGTCGCCCATCAATGCGGCCAACCGCTCGCGTTTCAGAGCCGCGCCCGTGGGATGAGTATTGAAAAGCCGAACCTGGGAAATCGTGGCTGCGCCCACGAAGCCAGTGTCCTCGTTGAATTGCGGGCACGCCTCCATACAACAACAACACGAAATGCAGCGTGAAAGCGGGTAGGCTGCCTCTTGTTCCTCAGGACTCAAACGAGGGCCGGATCCCAGGTCGTAGGTGCCGTCGATCGGAACCCAAGCTTTCACCGCTTTGAGGTTTTCAAAGAGAACGTTGCGATCAACTGCCAGGTCGCGCACCACCGGGAACTTGGTAAACGGTTCCAGCCGGATGGGCTGGTCGAGCTTGTCGATCAACGCAGAGCAAGCCATGCGAGCGCGCCCGTTGATGAGCATGGCACAAGAGCCGCAAACTTCCTCGAGACAATTGGAGTCGTAAGTAATGGGGGTGGACGGCTTGCCGTCGCGTGTGACGGGATTCGCCGCAATTTCCATCAGAGAGGAAATAACGTTCATGCCCGGTTTGTAGGCCAGCTCAAATTCTTCCCAGTGCGATTTTGCATTGGGATTTTCTTGGCGCTTGATTTTTATGATGACTGTCTTGTGATTAGCCATTCTCTATTAGCCTTCAGCCCTCGAACAGATGTCATTCTGAGCGAAGCGAAGAACCTCTGCACTCTGCCGACGCTGGCAAACTGCATAGATCCTTCGCTTCGCTCAGGATGACAAACGTCAGACACGAATCGTCACTTCACTGCGTCATACTTTCTGGGGCGCGGCGGAATCAGCGAAATATCCACCGGCTCGAACTCGAACTTTGGTTCATCGGCGTCGGGAGCAAAATATGCTTTCGTCGTCTTCAGCCAATTCTTGTCATCGCGCTCCGGGAAGTCCGGCTTGTAGTGCGCGCCGCGCGACTCGTCCCGCATGGCCGCACCCTGCGCGACCACGCGCGAGAGTTGCAGCATGTTATAAAGCTGGCGGGCAAAAACCACGCTGGTATTTGCCCACTGCGACTTGTCACTCAGATTGATGTGCCGGAAGCGTTCCAGCAGTTCACACAACTTGCCGTCGGTTTCCTTCAACTTATTGTTGTAGCGGATCACGGTGCAATTGGCGGTCATCAACTCGCCGAGCTCGCGCCACAGCCGGAATGGATTCTCCTTGCCATCCGATTTCATGAGCATGGCATTATTTTCTTCCTGATGCTTGCGCTCTGAATCGAAATGCCCGTTGCTCGCTGCCGCCTTCTGATCACGTGCGTATTGCACCGAAGCCGGCCCAGCGATGAATCCGCCAAAGATGCAAGAGACCAGCGAATTCGCACCCAGGCGATTGGCTCCGTGATACTGATATTCACATTCCCCCGCCGCGTAAATCCCTGAAATGTTGGTCGCCTGTTTGAAATCAACCCACAGCCCGCCCATGGTGTAATGCATGCCGGGAAAAATCTTCATGGGAACTTTGCGCGGGTCGTCTCCGACAAACTTCTCATAGATTTCCAGAATGCCTTCCAGCTTGCGATCGAGAATCTTGGCATCGATGTGGGTCAGGTCAAGATAGACCATGGGCTTGCCATCGATGCCCAGGTTGTGCTCGAAGACAACCTTAAAAATCGCGCGCGTAGCGATATCGCGCGGCACTAGGTTGCCATATTTTGGGTACCACTCTTCGAGGAAGTACCAGCGCTCGCTCTGCGGGATTGACAGAGGGTCGCGCTTGTCCCCTGGCGTCTTTGGAACCCAAACGCGTCCACCTTCACCGCGAGCCGACTCCGACATAAGCCGTAGTTTGTCTTCGCCGGGGATGCAGGTGGGATGAACCTGGATGAACTCTCCGTTGGCGTAGAAGCATCCCTGCTGATACAGCGCCGACTGCGCCGAACCGGTGCAGACCACGGAGTTGGTAGACTTGCCGAAGATTGCCCCATTACCACCGGTCGCGATGATGATGGCGTCCGCCGGGAAAGTGCGTACTTCCATGGAATGCAAATCCATGGCGCAAATACCACGGCAGACCCGGTTGGAATCGAGCACGGCCGAAAGAAATTCCCAGTGCTCATACTTCTTGACTTTGCCCTCGGACTCGTAACGTCGCACCTGTTCATCGAGTGCGTAGAGAAGTTGCTGTCCGGTGGTGGCGCCGGCAAATGCCGTGCGGTTGTAGAGCGTGCCCCCAAAGCGGCGAAAATCCAGCAAGCCCTCTGGCGTGCGATTGAAGGGCACGCCCATGCGATCGAGCAGATCAATGATGCCCGGCGCTGCTTCGCACATCGCTTTCACGGGCGGCTGATTGGCCAGGAAGTCGCCGCCATAAATGGTGTCGTCGAAATGTTTCCAGGTGGAATCGCCCTCACCCTTTAAATTCTTGGCAGCGTTAATCCCGCCCTGCGCGCACACCGAGTGGGAACGCTTCACCGGCACAATGGAAAACAGATCCACCTGCCCGCCCATCTCCGCGATCTTGATGACGGCGGAAAGGCCCGCCAAACCCCCGCCAATAACGATGATTTTCGGATTTGCTGCCATCTTCGAATACCGCTTTCCAAAAGTCTTATTTAGTGCGCGCCCGATCCGGCTTCAACCATGCTGGCTCCGGCAGGGTCGGTGGGTTGCTGCGCAAAGCGAGCTCTGAAGGTGTACAAGCTGGTCAAACCCACGACACCCAGGACCACAAAAAACGCGAGGCATACGGCGAGAAATTGTTGCCGAGCCTTTTCCCCCGGAGTGAGTCCCCACTTGGCGGCGAATAACCAAATACCGTAGGCGAAATGCCAGGACGCGCACAGCAAGCCAATCACGTAGAAAGCCAGCAACGCGGGCGAGAACAGCTCCGCTTGAACTTTGCCAAAAGAAGCCCCCGCATATTCGTGCAAGTCGATGCCCGTAAACCGCATCGTCCAGGTGTGCCAGAGGATGTAGGCGAACGCGATTATGCCGGTCCAGCGTTGCGCCGTGTACATCCAGTTTCCGGTCCACGGATACTCCCTGACATTCGTTTCTCCGCGATACCAAATGTAGAAACCGTAAAGCGCATGAAACAGGATCGGCAGCCAGATGCCGAACAACTCCAGTACCGGAACCAATGGAAGGCTCGCTAGAAAGCGAACTTGGCGGGCGTAGGCAGCCGGACCGCCAATCGCGGCGGCATTGGAAATCAAGATATGTTCGAACAGGAAAGCGCCCACTGGCACGATCCCGCTAAGCGAGTGCAAACGCCGCAGCCAAAACGAATAACCCTGTCCGGCCCGCAGCGGGGCCACGCCACCTTTCATCGGCACCGGAGCTGCAGGACTGGCAGTTGCCGCCACAGAACGCTCCTTATGAGTTCAAATATGAAAACGGAACCTTTTATTATGTTGTGGCAGCAGAAGGGAAGTCAAGGAAGCAGGATGAAGACAATTGGAGTTATCGGCGGGATCGGGCCGGAGTCCACGATCGAGTATTACCGCTTGCTTATCGCGTCGTACGCTGAACGTGTGACCGACGGAAGTTATCCCTCGATCATCATCAACAGCATCGATTTGAAAAAGCTGCTGGGTCTGATGGCGGCGAATGAACGAGCGAAGATCACTGAGTATCTTGTCAGCGAAATTCGGAAACTTGCCGAGGCTGGGGCGGAGTGCGGGCTTGTCGCCGCCAACGCGCCTCACATGGTATTTGATGAAATTCGCCGCCAGTCGCCCATTCCGCTGGTCAGCATCGTGGAGGCAACGTGCCAGGAGGCAAAGGCTCGGGGATTGCGAAAGCTCGGCCTGTTCGGCGCCGGCTTCACTATGAAAGGACGCTTTTACCCCGATGTTTTTTCCAAAGAAGCGATCGTGCTTGCTCTCCCCGACGAAGATGACCAGGCTTTCATTCATCATGTGTACTTCCATGAACTGGTGAAGGGTATAGTTCTGCCAGAAACGCGGGAACGATTGTTGACCATTGTGGATCGTTTGAAAGCGCGTGAGGGGATCCAAGGGCTGATTCTTGGCGGCACGGAACTATCTCTAATCCTGCGCGATGCCACGGTTCGGGACATTCCAGTTCTGGATACGACCAGGATTCACGTCAGAGCAATCATGGCGCAGGCTTTCTCGTAGGGTGGGACAAAGTTTTGTCATCCTGAGCGGAGTTAGCGTCGCAAAGCGAACGCCAACGCAGTCGAAGGACCCTGGATCTGTCAGAACTGCGCCGACGCCTCAGAGAATTCTCGCTGACGGGGCCATGGTGAGAATTCCTGTCCGCGTTTTATCCCACTGCAAGCAGTGTTGGGTCCTTCGACTCCGTAGCCCAGGATGACCGATGTATGTACTCATCTTTTCGCGGCTTGGTACCACGCCAGGAATTGCCGGAAAGCCGCGCCCCGATGGCTGTACTGAGCTTTTTCTTCCGGCGTCAATTCGGCAAAAGCTTTCTGAATCGGCGGAAAATAAAACAAGGGATCGTAACCGAAGCCATTGGCCCCGCGAGCGCGATTCAAGATGATGCCCTCGGCCTCTCCGCGAAACACCTCTAAGGTTTGACCATCGCGGGCGGCAGCAATCACGCACACGAACCGGGCGTTACGCTTGTCCGCGGGAACATCCTTCAGTTCCCGCAGGAGTCGCGCGTTATTGGCTTCGTCGTCGGTGTTGTTGGTCATCAGGTGAGGCGCGTCGGCCGCGTAACGCGCGGAGTGGACTCCGGGCGCACCCTGAAGCGCGTCCACTTCCAAGCCAGAATCGTCTGCCAGTGCAATCTCCCCCGGAACTTCGCGACTATACGCCTCGGCTTTTTTTCGCGCATTGTCCTCGAAAGTCAGGCCGTCTTCAATCACGGCAGGCAAGGCGCTGAAGTTCGGAATGGCAGTGACCTCGATGCCAAATGACGCCGCAGCCCCCGCAAAGTCGCGCAACTTCCCGGCATTCGAGGTCGCGATGA
>Ga0307478_10003416_pt1 | contig 11809 bp, 10 predicted proteins | sample atmos_gasesECM4C_2_FD_203713 | JGI IMG/M metagenome (GOLD analysis project Ga0307478, IMG submission 203713) | Hardwood forest soil microbial communities from Morgan-Monroe State Forest, Indiana, United States - atmos_gasesECM4C_05 | ecosystem: Environmental > Terrestrial > Soil > Temperate...
CACCCAGGCGCTCGCGAACGAGTGGGCGGCGGTCGGCATCAAGACCACCCTGAAGAGCTACGTGCTGAACAGCCTCATCCAGGCCTTCTACCAGAACAACGGCAAGGTGTGGCAGTCGATGGTGCAGACCGCCGGCGCCTTCGACCCCGCGGGCGGCATCGGCGTCGCCTTCCGGTTCTCGTCCGAGTCCCCGTTCAGCGGGGTACACGACCCGAAGCTGGACACACTGCTGAACGAGGCGCAGGGCACCACGGACCTGTCCACCCGCTGCAACTACTACCACCAGGCGCAGGAGTACATCGCCACGAACTACTACGGGCCGTTCTACTTCTCGCTCAACCCGACCAACGTCTCCGCGAAGGGGATCGGCGGCCCCGGTCTGACCTCCGCGGTGCCGGCGGTCGCCGTCACGCCCACCATCCCGTGGGAATCCGTGTGGTACAACCCGCCGAGCTGATCACCGGGTGTTAGGCAATCGCTCACGCGAGTCAGAGGCCGGTTCCTGCGCCTTGGGAACCGGCCTCTTTCCTGTCCTCTTTGCTGTCCTTTTTCCTGTCCTCCCGGCCGGGCGCGAGAATGGCGCCAAGGGCGAGGCCGCCGACCTCCGGCTCAAGGCCGCCCGCGCCGCCCATGGCGCCCGCACGCAGCGGCCGCGTCGCCAGCACCGACAGCAGCAGCCAGGCGGCCGCCTCGGGGTTCACGTCGCCGCGGACGCTGCCGTCTCCTTGCCCGCGCCGCACCAGGTCGGCGAGGTGAGCGGCGACGACGCGGGCGACGCGCACGGCCGCCTCGCCGGCCTCGGGATCGGCGACGAGGGAAGCGGCGTCGGCGAACAGCGTGCGGTGCGACCGGGCGCCGGGCGGACCAGCACCAGGGCCAGCACCAGGGCCAGCACCAGGGCCAGGGCCAGGGTCGACGATGTGCGCCAGCAGGCTGGCGACAGAATCGTGGTGGTCGGCGAGGTCGTCGAGCGACGCACGCACATCGCCGGCCAGCCGCTCGAGCACGGCCGCGAACAGCGCGGACTTGGAGCCGAAGTTCTGGAAGACCACCGGCTCGGTCACCCCGATCCTAGCGGCCACGTCTGACACTTTCCCCGCGCGGTAGCCGCTGGCGGCGAACACCTCCGTCGCGGCTTCCAGGATCGTCTCCCGCCGCTGCCCGGCGGTCAGCCTGGTGCGCCTCGCCCGCTCCACTCCCGCCTCCTCAACCGCCAACAGGAAAAGTGCGGCTTAGTCCCCACTAAGTATAGGGCGGCCGGCCGAAGTCCAGGTCAACACCGCGAAATAACGAATCCTTGATTCCGAACGACAGCGGCTGACCCTGGAAGGCGAGCCGTTCCTCCGGCAGCCGGCCGGCCCTACCAGGCGCGCGGTTTCCGCGCACCGCCCGCCATCCCTGACCTGACCGTCCTGATGGCCTCCTCCTCGGGCAGCCCGGCGTGCATGGCGGCGTCGATGAGCGACGTGATCACCGGTATCGGCGGCAGCAGTCCCGCCGTCACGAGCTGGCCAAGGCTGAACGCAGCGCGGTTCAGCGTGTCGTTCCGTGTCCCTGGAACCGCGGCGGCGACCCGCGACGTCTCCGCCCGCAGCGCCGCTATCGCGTACTCCCGTCCCTGTGCGGGGTCGCCCGCGGTAACCCACTGCGCAGGCCCGGCGGGCGCCGGGGCGGGCGGCTCTGCGACCAGGCGGCTGAGCCACCCCGGCAGCGGCGCCGGCGTTCGCCCGCCCCTGGCGGTATACGCTCGCCCGCCGATCCTGCTCCCCGCCCCGACCACGTACCCGCCGTCGGCGCGGACGTCGATATGCGGGCCGACCGCACCGGCGGAGTTCCGCGCCTGAGCACCGCCGGCCGCGGAAAAGTACAAGTGGCAGCCGCCAGAAGGCGTGTCCACGATGTAGGTGCCCCCGGGGTACCGCTCCCCGTGCTGCCTGGCCAGCCCGGACAGGATGTCCGCGCCGGACAGCGGGAACAGCGCGCCGTCGGCGGCCTCCTCGTCGTCGTCGACGTCATGCGGCAGGTCGAGGTCGATCACGACGAGCCCGGAGGGCCCGCAGGCGATCCCGATGTTGTAAGGCGCGCGGGCCCACCAGTCACGGATCTGATCGGGGGAAGTGGTGGCCAGGTCTTGCCAGTTCCCCCGCAACGCGGGGCGCTTCGCGCCGGTGGCGCAGGGGAACACGTGCCAGCCGAGCATGGCGGCGGCCAGCGCGGATCGCAGGAGGGCGGGGGCGGCGCGCGGGGTCACGTCGGTGACGCTCACGCCATTGGTATTCCCTCGAAAACATGATCGTCAACCTCGTGACCGCCCTGAATTGACGAATATATGCTGACTTGTCAGCCCGTCGATCAGGCCGCGAAGACCGCGGTGATGGAGACGCTCAGCTGCTGTGTTCCTGGAGAGATCGGCACGGCCTTCCCCGCGGCGGCGGCGCTGCTCATGGCGTACTGGGGGAGGGGCTCGGCGGGCGCCTGGTCGGTGATGCTGACCACGGGCCCGAGTGGCTCGCCGAGGGCCTTGGCGTACTGCGCGGCCTTCGCTTCCGCGTCGTCGACAGCCCGGGCCCTGGCGGCGGCGAGCAGTGAGCTGTCGTCGGTCAGGTTGAGTGAGATGCCGCTGACCGTGGTGGCGTTGCCGCCGGCCTGCACCGCGGCGTCGATTTGGGCGCCGGCGGCGCTGAGGCGGTCGAGCGTGGCCGTGAGTGACTCGCTGGCGCCGTAGCCGCTTGGCACCTGCGAGCCGCTTGGGTAGTCCGGCCAGATGGACAGGCCGGACGTCTGGATGTCGGCGGCGGCCACGCCGCGGGCGCGCAGCGCGGCCGTCACCCGGCTGGCCGCGTCGTCGGCGCTGGCCAGCGCCGATCCGACCGACGACCCGTTGACCTGGACGCCCATGTCAAGGACGAGCTGGTCCGGTGTGCCGGTCACGGTCCCGGTGCCGGTGACAGTGATCCGGGCCGATCCGGTGGCCGCGGCCAGCGTCGCCGACCGGACGCTGTCCGCCCCGGGCGCGGCCGGCGATGACGGCGCGGCGCCGCCGTTACCGCAGCCGCCGAGCGTCAGTGTTCCGGCCAGCGCGAGCGCGGCGAGGCCGCCGGCGGCCAGCCCGCGATGGGCAGGAGAGGAGGAAGTGTCCATAACCGGGCTCCAGTTTCCTTGGGGGGTACCTGCCCGTTGGACGTACCGCCGCGGCCCAGCGGTTCCGTGCCCTATCGCGGTCAGTCGGCCTGGGCGACGAGGACGGGCTCGGGCGTCGGCTGGGCCGCCGATGCGAGGCCGGGCTGCGGGCGCAGCACGGCGGCGGCGAGCACGGCCGCCACGACCACCAGGCCGCACGCGATCCAGAACGCCAGGTGGTAGCCCTCGGTCAGTGCGGCCGCCGCGGGGTGGTGCTGCGCGATCAGGCTGTTGCTCCGCGACGAAGAAACGGTCGCGAGCACCGCGAGCCCAAGCGCTCCGCCGATCTGGGCGGTGGTATTCACCAGGCCGGAGGCCAGGCCCGCGTCCTGCGGGGTGGCGCTGGACATGGCCAGCGACATCAAGGCAGGGAAGCAGAGGCCCGCGCCGGTGCCGACCAGCATCGCCACCGGGAAGATGTGGCTCAGGTACCCGCCGCCGGCCGCCGGGGCGAGGGCGAACAGGGCCAGTCCGGCGGCGATCAGGCCAAGCCCGGGGAACATCGTCGCGCGGGCGCCGAAGCGCATCACGAGCCTGTCGGTGTACCGCACGGACAGGGTTCCCATCATGACCGCGACGGGCAGGAAGGCCAGGCCGATCTGCAGCGGGTCGTAACCGAAGATCTGGCGCAGGTAGAGCGAGCCGAGGAAGAACATACCGAACATGCCCGCGGTGCCGAGAACCTGAACCAGGTTCGCGCCCGCCACGTTGCGCGAGGAGAAGATCCGCAGCGGCATCAGCGGGTTGCGCGCGGTGCGCTGCCTGAGGAGGAAGCCGCCGAACAGCACCAGTGCACAGGCACCGAGGGTGAGCGTCCTGACGGCCAGCCAGCCCTGCTGCGCGGCCGGGCCGACGATCGTGAAAACAGCGAGCATCATCGCACCGGTGATCATCAGCGCGCCCGGCACGTCGGCCCCCGCCCGCAGTCCAGCGCCCCGGTCTGGCTTGATCACCCGCAGGGCCGCGATGGCCGTGACCGCGCCGATCGGCAGGTTGACGAAGAAGATCCAGTGCCAGTTGAGGAACTCGGTGAGTATTCCCCCCGCCAGCAGCCCCACCGCCGCGCCCGCGGACGCGACGAAGGCGAAGACCCCGATCGCCCTGGCTTGTTCGTGCGGGTCGGTGAACATCGTCACGATCATGCCAAGGATCACGGACGAGGTGAGCGCGCCGCCCATGCCCTGCAGGAACCGCGCGGCGATCAGCATTTCCTGGTTAGCCGCGAGCCCGCACAGCAACGAGGCGCCGGTAAAGACGCCGAGGCCGGCCAGGAAGACGTTCCTGCGGCCGGCCAGGTCGCCGAGCCGCCCCGCCAGCAACAGCAGGCCGGCGAACGCGATCAGGTAAGCATTGACGACCCAGGCCAGGCCGGCCTGCGAGAACCCCAGGCGGACCTGGATGGACGGCAGCGCCACGTTGACGATCGTCATGTCAAGGACGATCATCAGCATCCCTGTGCACAGCACTATGAGGGCTGTCCAGCGAGAACGGTCATCCATGGGTCTTCCTCTCACGAATGCGCCGGCCTTGCGGCGCGTTCCTTGCTTTTGACTAGGGACGGAGCGGAAACTCACCGTTCGACATCGCTCCGCCCCGGCGGGCTCTTCATGATGTTTACGAAGCGGTCCCGCCGAAATCGACAGCCGCCCGCGGCCCGGCCCTTGGACTGGCAGCGCACGGGGCACACTGGACGCATGCCGGTTGCCGCCGATGTCGAGATCCCGCCCCCAGGTCCGTCTTATCCGCGACGAGGCACCACCCGGTGCCCAGGTGCGAGAAGAGGATGACATGAAGTACCTCGTGATCATGCAGATCGACCAGTCCGTGATCGACAGCCTCACGCCCGAGGACTGGAAGGTCATCGGGGCGGGTCACCAGAGCCTGGTCGACGAGACGAGGGCCAGCGGCGAACTGGTGTCAACCGAGGCGCTGGCCGACCCGTCGCAAAGCGCCGTGCTCCGCAAGGGCCCCGCCGCGCCGGTGATCAAGGACGGCCCCTTCGCGGAGGCACGCGAGTTCATGGGCGGCTTCTACATCTTCGACGTAGAGTCACGGGACCGCGTACTCGAACTGGCGGCCAGAATCCCCGACCTGGCCTTCGACGGCCTCGCCGTCGAGGTGCGCCCGATCCTGGCGCTCGGCGGGGGCGAAGACTGAGCCGCGAGCAGCCCGGCCAGCGGCTGCGGGCAGCGACACCGCGAGTCCTGAGCGCTCTCGCACGACGTAACCCCGGGCAGTTCGATCTGTGCGAGGACGCCGTGCAGGACGCCATCGTCCGCGCCCACGGCACGTGGGCGACGGGCGATGACCGGGGCAGTCCTCCGGATGACGTGGAGGCGTGGCTGTACGTCGCTGCCCGCAACCGACTGGTCGACCTGATCCGATCCGATACGGCCCGCCGTGAGCGCGAGCGCCGGTACGCGTCGGAACTAGAGGCAAGCTCCCCTGGCCCGCGCGTCTCTGAGCGGGACGACTCCCTGACGCTGCTGTTCCTGTGCTGCCATCCCGCCCTGAGCGAGGCGTCACAGGTAGCGCTCACGCTCCGGTCGGTCGGCGGCCTGAGCACGGCGGAGATCGCGGCGGCGTTCCTCGTCCCGGAGACCACGATGGCCCAGCGCATCAGCCGCGCCAAGCAGCGGCTGGCGGACTCGGGCGCGACGTTCGGCTCGGTTGGCCCAGAAGAGCAGGCCACGCGGATGGCCGCCGTCCGGTCGGTGCTCTACGCCATCTTCTCTGAAGGCCACGCCGCCACCGTCGGCGCCGACCTCATCCGGACCGACTTGTGCCATGAGGGCATCCGGCTCACGCGACTGCTGCACGCGCTCGCGCCCGCCGACCGGGAGACCTCGTCCCTGCTCGCGCTCATGCTGCTGACCGACGCGCGGCGCCCCGCGCGGGTGACCGCCGACGGCGACTTCGTCCCGCTCGACGAGCAGGACCGGACGCGGTGGAACCGCGACGCGATCGCCGAGGGTGCCGCGCTCCTGCTGCGTGCGCTCGGGGCTGGCCCGGCGGGTGCCTACGCCATCCAGGCCGCCATCGCCGCCATCCACTGCGAGGCCCCCTCCGCCGAGAAGACCGACTGGCCGCAGATCGCCGCGCTGTACACGCTCCTGGCCAAGGTCGCGCCCTCGCCCATGGTCACGCTCAATCAAATCGTCGCCCTCGCCATGGTCGATGGCGCTCCCGTCGCGCTCGCAAGGCTCGGCGAACTCGCGCGCGATCCTGGCCTTAGTGCTCACCGCCGGGTCCGCGCTGTTCGCGCGCACCTGCTGGAGCGGGCGGGCCGGACCCCGGAGGCGGTCGATGAGTACCGCGCCGCTGCCCGCGCCGCGACCAACCTCCCGGAACGCCGTTACCTGCTCCGCAAGGCCGCGGAACTGGCCTCCCCGCTTCAGTAAATAGTTATTCAGCCGCATTCTCTGACGTCATCGTGGGTCATCTGCGGCGCTATTCGCCGCGGTTGACCCACGATCTCGGAAAAGGCGGAAAAAGTGCCGGGCGAATGTGGGCATAACGGGCAGAAATGCGGGCGTTCGGCGGCCTATCGCCCGAATGACCCACGATCACGGGCCGACGCCACGCCCGTGCCGCAAAAGGTGCGCCCAAAGTTAAGTACGTGATGTCGGGGAACTGCTCACGCGCGCGCTCGAGCTGGCCGGTCCACTCGCGGGGCCACCCGAAGGCGCGGGTGGCCTGGCCCCGCAGGTCGGCGGCCGCGGCGCCGCTAGTGAAGTGGACGTACTCACCCCAGTTCATCCGCCGCGTGTACGTCCCGTCCTGATCGCGCGGAAAATGTTCGGCCAGCAGCCGGAAGAACCTGACCATGACCGCGGCCTGCCCGCAGTCCCGCCACAGCGGGTAGAACCAGTCACGGAACCAGTGCGTCCCGCGCCGCGGGAAACCGTCGGCGTTGCCGCTGAACCGGCGGTGGACGTTCTTGGCTTCGCGGTCCATGCCGAGCGCGGTATAGAGGTCATAGATATAGAACTCGGCCCATTTGCTGTCACCCCAGATCTCGTAGGCGGGGGAACCGTGCCGGCCGTTGTTGGCGCTCTCGACGGAATGCCCTATCTCATGAGCGGGCAGCTCACGCGCGAGGGTTTCGCTCTCGCGCCAGGTGTCGAGGCCGCAGTCGCTGACATTGTGGTAATCGTGGACAGGGCTGACGTAATAGCCGGCGTGACCGCCGCCGTGCCGCCCGGCGTGATGAATGGAGTAGATGCGGGGGTCGGGCCCGAACGCATCGCCGTAGGTCGCTTTGGAATAGTGCCAGGCCGCGCTGATGTAACGGGGCAGCCACCGCACTTCGGCGCGGCGGACGTCGGGGTCGAGGTAGATCGCGCAGTGGTCGTCGCTGTCGTAGAGCTTGAGCAGCTGACGATGGTCGAACCAGTGCTCCTGCCAGGTGTCCGGCGGGTCACCCGCCTGCCGCTCCCGCTCTGACTCCACCGGATCCTCCCGTCTCATCGGCCCACCTGACTCACCCTACGGCCCGCGTGCGTTAGCCGGCCGGCTGGGCGGTGGCGGCTGGCTCGACAGTGGCGCCTGGCTGGGTGGCGCCCGGCTGGGCGGCGTTGAACCCGCAGAGGAAGTGCGCGTAGGGGACCGGGGGGCTGTTCGGCGGCGGAGGCTCCTCGGCGCAGTGCGACTCGATCCACCGCACCCGCGGGTCCTGGCCCGGCGGCGACACCGGCAGCACGAACCCCCGGACATAGCCGCGGCTGATGTCGGCCTGCAGCGCGGCCAGCGTCGGGGCAGGCACGTTGCCGAGGTAGCCGCCGATGGGCAGCACCTCCCTGCCGCTGTACAAGATGTAGTCCTGCGCGAGCCCGGACGTGTCGACGCCGAACAGGGCGTCACCGGGTGGCGTCTCGAGTTCTAGCCGCTGCACCGCCTTGGTGAGAGCGGGCCCGGCGGCGGCCAGGGCCTGGTTGTGATGCGCGGTCTTCGATGGCTCGAACGGGGTGTCAAACGGGCCTAGCCCGCTGATGACGCTGCTCACGGACGCTGCCGCGGGCAACAGCAGCACGGCGGCACCAGTGAAGGCGAGCGCGGTCAGGTACCCGAACTTGCCTGCCGCGGGCAGCAGCAGCTGAGCGGCGGCCGCCGCCGCCGCGATCAGTGCCACGACGGTCAGCACGACCGGGCCGGATGCCGTCCCGGACATCAGGTAGGCACCGTAGCCGGCGCAGCCGAGCACCGTCGCCGCGACGATCAGGCGCACCCTGGTCGGCCAAGGCCGAGGTCCGCACGCGGCGAGGCCGGTACCGCACAGCGCGGCGACCGGGGGGACGAGCGCCGCGACGTAATACGAGTTGAGGTAGGTGCCGACGCTGAAGAAGACCGCGAGGACCAGCCACCAGCCGCCCCACAGCACGACGGCGGCGCGCAGCGGGTCGCGCCTGCCCTGGCGGCGCCGGGAGATGAACACACCCAGCGCGCCGGCGACGGCCGCCGGCAGCAGCCAGCCGCCGTCGGCCGCGAACGGGCCGGCCAGGAGCCGGTGCCAGCTTGCCTTGATGCCGAACGTCTCGGCGTTCAGCTGCTGCCCGCTCTCTACGGCCGCGATCAAGAGCGGTGAAGGCGGCCCGGCTATGGTCGTCCAGTTCCCGGTGAGCCGGCCAAGGCCGTTGTAGTCGAAGACCTGCGTGTAGACCGAGTCGTTCGGGCTGCCGTCCACGTAGGGCCGGTCCTGGGACGGGACGAGCGTGACGGCGGTCATCCAGGAAAGCGAGACCACGGCGGCGACCAGCCCGGCCAGCGCGACGTGCGCGCACCGGGTGCGCAGCCGCGCCGCGGGCGCGGCGAGCAGGTAAGCGGCGGCCAGCGCGGGCAGCACCAGCCAGGCCTGGATCATCTTCGCCTGGAACGCCAGGCCGACCCAGACGCCGGCGACCAGCAGCTGCCGCAGCGACCCGGTGAGCAGCGCGGCGCAGGTGGCGTCGGCGGCGAGCACGAGGAGCAGGATCAGCAGCGAGTCCGATACGTTGCCGCGGCTCAGCAGCACGGTGACGGGCGTGACGGCGAGCACGGCCGCGGCGGTCAGGCCGGCCGCGGGCCCGGCCAGCCGGCGGACCGCCCGGTACAGCACCAGGACGGTGAGCACGCCCTCGACCACTTGCGGCAGGATCAGGGCCCAGATGTGAAAGCCGAAGATCCGCAGCGACAGGGCCTGCACCCAGAGCTCGCCTGGCAGCTTGTCGACGGTGACGGTCCCGGCCGGATCGAACGCACCGAAGATGAAGTCGTGCCAGCTTTCCGACATGCTCCGTGCCGCCGCGCCGTAGAACGGCTCGACGCTGGCGCCGGCCATTCCCCAGCTGTACAAGACCGCGGCGACGACGGCGATGGCCAGCAGCGTCGGCCGGGCCCAAACGGGCTGATCTGCGGGCGAGCGCCACGGCGTCAGGATGCGGCGCCAGCGAGGTGCTCCTCCTGCGGGCGCCGGCGCTGTTTCTGGGATAATTGCCATTTCCGCACCACATGCCCAGTATGACGGGGAAGCGCGGGTCGTGTCCGATAGAAATCGGATCGGCGAAGACAGTGCATGCCCGCTGCCGGCAATGGCAAACTGTGACAATAGCCGCCAAGGACTGCGATACCTGATTTCGGCGGGCAACCAGACAATCGGGTAATCAGGCAAGAGGGAGAACGGGATGGCCGCAGCTCAGGAGCCGGACTACTCGGTTCCGGCCGACATCCGCATGGAGATCCCTCATCCGGCTCGGGTCTATGACTACTGGCTGGGTGGCAAGGACAACTTCGCCGCGGACCGGGCGGTCGCCGAACAGGTGCTCGCCGTCATGCCGGAGATCGTGGACACGGTTCGCGGTAACCGCCGTTTCCTGGCCCGCGCCGTCACGTTCCTGCGGGATTCCGGAATCCGCCAGTTCCTCGACGTCGGCAGCGGGTTGCCAAGCAGCCCTAACGTCCACGAGATCGCCCAGGAGGGCGGTACCGGGGCGCGGGTCGTCTACGTGGATCACGACCCGATCGTGGTTACCCACGCGGCGGCGCTAATGGCGACCAACGAGGCCACGCATGCGGTCGAGGGGGACCTGCGCGACGTCGACGAGGTAGTCGGGCAGGCAGGGAAGCTGCTTGACCTCACCCAGCCCGTCGCGTTGCTCTTCGTCGGCTGCCTGCATCACATCCTGGATTCCGACGACCCGGCCGGGATCGTGGCAAGGTACCTAGCGGTCCTCGCGCCAGGCAGCTTCCTGGTTATCTCGCACTCCACCGACGATTTCTCGCCGGAGAAAATGAACGCTAACGCCGCGGTGGCCGACCAGAGCGGCACGGTGCTTGTTCCCAGGAGCAAGGAAGCGATCCTGCGCATGTTCAACGGCCGTGACCTGGTAGATCCTGGACTTGTCCTGGTCTCCTACTGGCGCCCGGAGGGCGGTGACCCGGGCCCGGACGCTGACAAGGCCTGGGTGTACGGCGGAGTCGCCGCGGTTTAGCCCCGCCGACCTGCTGGCTTGACCCGGCCAGGCCCTACCGGGCTGCTAGCGTCGCGTTATGACGTCGCTCCCTGATAGCGCCAGGGCGGTACTGGAGTCCGCGGCCCTGGCGCACCTGGTGACCCTGAACCCGGACGGCAGCCCCCAGGTGACCATTGTGTGGGCTGGCCTCGACGGCGATGAGATAGTGCTCGGCCACCTTCCCGAGCACCGCAAGATACGCAATATCCGCAACGACAGCCGCGTCGCGCTCTCCATCGAGACCGGCGAGCGCAACGCCACGGGCCTGAACGAGTACCTCGTCATCTACGGCACCGCCCGCGTCACCGAGGGAGGCGCCGCAGAACTCCTCCAGCGACTCGCCCGCACGTACCTCGGCCCCGGCGTCCGTTTCCCCCCGATGGACAACCCGCCTCCCGGCTACATCACCCACATCGCCGTGGACCGGATCGGCGGCGTGGGCCCCTGGGCCGCCCACGACTGAAACCCGTCTATCGGCCGGAGCCCGGGCGGCGTCGGCCAGCGGCGCCCGATCTGCGACCGTCGTTCCTGGCGGCCACCGGGATCACCTGCTTCACCTCGCCGCTGAGCGCGCCTACCTTCAGGCGGCAGCGCAGGCCCACCTTGAGGGTTCGCCACGTCGTCTCGTCGAGTTCTGCCGTGTACTCATCCTCCTCGCTGTCCTCACCAGCGACCGAGAACTTCGCCCGGTACGCCTCACGCCGCTCGCTGATCCGTTGGTCAGGGCCGAGGGCGTACTCGGGCCAGCGGACATCGGCCGGGCCGTCCCCTTGGGCACTGAACGACCGGTACTTGTGCCACCGGAACTCCTCGAACTCGAAGTACGTGTGCTGATCCATGACCTCGTGCGACCCGCTCCGCCGCGCGCTCCCGCCCCTCCGGTCGGTGTGCGTGTCGAAGATGAGGTCCGGCTCTACGACACGGACCGTCCTGATGTTCCGCACGCCGTCCCCATGCGGTTTCCAGTCCGTGCGGCGCGATTGCCAGCGTCCCTGCTCGACCACCACGGTGCGCCGCCAACTGAGCGCGGTCACCACCGCGTCAACGTGCCCAGAGAACACACTCACGCTCTGACGGTAGACGTTAGGAGAACCCGCCGCCAGATGCCGGTGACAACCGCGACTCAGCCGGATGGCCGGGGG
>Ga0307478_10003418_pt1 | contig 11808 bp, 8 predicted proteins | sample atmos_gasesECM4C_2_FD_203713 | JGI IMG/M metagenome (GOLD analysis project Ga0307478, IMG submission 203713) | Hardwood forest soil microbial communities from Morgan-Monroe State Forest, Indiana, United States - atmos_gasesECM4C_05 | ecosystem: Environmental > Terrestrial > Soil > Temperate...
ATTAACGAGGGCTTTCAGCTCGATTTCGAGTGGGCCGCTCGCGCGCGCGAGTTTGTATTGAATGAACGTAGTGTTTTCCCCCTGCACCATCCAGACGCGCTTTTCGAGCAAGGCATTCGCTAAGGCATACGTCCAAACGGGTGTAGTGCCCTCCAGACGGAAACTTTCGAGGTAGAGAAATCCCTGCGGATCGACGGCGCCGCTGGCCCAGCGATGCGTTGCGAGAGCATACGTGGCGCCGACATAGCAAACGGCCTCGTGGAGGATGGCGACGAGCTGAGTGCGGCCGAGCGGAGGTTGAACGGCGGCGATGAGCAGGCCGTGATATCGGCGCGTCAAGCTGCCTGCGGTGGTTCCGGAGGCGAAGCCGCCGATGCCGTTGGTAACCAGCCACTCGCGGGATTCGGCGGCGGGGAGATCGCCGCAAACTTCGCGCCCAAATTGAACTGGGGAGCGAAGTCCAGATTGCGATTCAACGCGTTGAGCCGCCACGGCTCTCCTTTTCTTCGTCGGTGCGTTCGTTACGAGCTGCCGCCGCTCAGTACTCACCAGGCTTGAGCAAACTTGTAATCACGAAACGAGCTCGGCGTAGCCGCGAACCAGCGCCTGCTCATCTCCCTGCACCGCCGGACGAAAAACGAGGTCCGGCAAATTACTCTCCACTCTGTTCAATCAACTTGGCGACGAGGCCGGTCCAGCCGGTTTGGTGACTCGCGCCGATGCCAGCGCCGTTGTCGCCGTGAAAATATTCGTAGAAGAGGAGCAGATCCTTCCAGCGAGGATCGCTCTGGAAAAGTTCGGCGCCGCCAGCGACGGGGCGGCGGCCGTCCTTGCCGCGCACGAAAATGTGAACAAGGCGGCGCGAGATCTCCGCCGCCACTTCCCAAAGATCGGATTCATTCCCTGAACGAGATGGGAATTCGACTTTAAAATCCTCTCCATAGTAGTGGTGATACTTCTGCAAGGATTCGACAAGGAGATAGTTCATCGGAAACCAGATGGGACCACGCCAGTTTGAATTGCCGCCAAAAATGCCGCTAGTGGATTCGGCGGGCTCGTAGTCTACGCGGCTGATGTGGCCATTCACCTGGACTTCGTAAGGATGATCGAGGTGATACCGGGATAGAGAACGAACCCCATAGTCGGACAGAAATTCGGTTTCGTCGAGCATCCGGCAGAGTATGCGCTTCAATTGCTTGCGGTTGGCGAGCGAAAGCAAGCGTCGAATGCCGCGCGCAGAGCGCTGCGTCATTTCAATGTGTTCGGGGACGTCCGCGTGATTGTCAATGAACCATTGCATGCGTCGCTTGAAACCGGGCAAGCGGTCGACAATCTCCGGTTCGAGAGTCTCCACCGCAAAGAGAGGAATGAGGCCGACCAAGGAGCGAATCTTCAAGAAATGGTCGTCGCCATTTGGTAGGTGAAGCACGTCGTAGTAAAAACCGTCTTCGTCGTCCCAGAGAGCGATACCTTCGGTGCCCATATCATTCATGGCGTGGGCGATGTTGACGAAGTGTTCGAAGAATTTGCTGGCGACGTCTTCATACGCAGGATCTTCCTTGGCCAGTTCTAGCGCGATGGCCAGCATGTTGAGGCAGTACATGCCCATCCAACTGGTGCCGTCGGATTGTTCGAGGTGGCCGCCGGTCGGCAGAGGCGCCGAGCGGTCGAATACTCCAATATTGTCGAGACCGAGAAAACCACCCTCAAAGATGTTCATGCCTTCGGGATCTTTGCGATTGACCCACCAGGTGAAATTGAGCAGAAGCTTATGGAAGACCTTTTCGAGGAAGCCACGGTCAGCAACGCCGCGCACGCGCCGCTCGATTTTGTAGACGCGCCAGGCGGCCCATGCGTGGACGGGAGGATTCACATCGCCAAAAGCCCACTCGTAGGCGGGCAGTTGCCCGTTGGGGTGCATGTACCATTCGCGAAGAAGGAGGATGAGCTGCTCCTTCGCATAATCCGGATCCACGAGCGCAAGGGCAATGCAATGAAACCCCAAGTCCCAGGCTGCGTACCAGGGATATTCCCATTTGTCGGGCATGGACATGACGTCGTCGTTATAGAGATTCTTCCAATCTTTGTTGCGGCCATTCAAACGCTCGCGAGGCGGCGGAGGCCCGGCGGGGTCGCCTTCAAGCCAGTTGCGAACATCGTAGTGATAGAACTGTTTGGACCACAACAGGCCGGCGAGAGCCTGGCGCATCACGCTTTTTGCATCGTCGGATAATTCCGAAGTGACACGCGAGGCGTAGAATTCGTCGGCTTCCTTCTGCCGGATAGAAAACACGGCGTCGAAGCCTGCGTCAAAATCATTCGCTGGTGGCACGCCTTCCGGGCGATCTTCGTGTCCGGGCGACGTGATAATGCCGACGACAGCTAAACTTCGCTCCATCGTAGCGAGCGGCTCCATGTCGGTAAGACGCAGCTTGATGGTTTCACTTTGGCCGGGGTCCAGCTGCAACGGATAATACGCGGCCATTTTTGTCCCTGTCTGCTGTGGGTTGACGCCGGATTTGTTTCCACGAATGAGGTACTCGTGAAAAGCGTCCTTTACATAGGGCGAACGGTTCCTGCCGTTGAAAAGTTTGGCGAAGTTCGTCTCGTTTTCGGTGAAGAGCAGTTCGGGCTGGCCGGCGCAGAGAAGCCAACGCTTCCCATACTTCCAATGTTCGACCTCGGCGCACAAACTTCCGGGAACGCTGGTTGCTTTTTGGACGCGGGGTCTGCGCAAATCCCGGCCCCAGGACCAGGTGTTGCGAAACCACAAGGAAGGAAGAAGGTGCAGGAAGGCCGCTTCGGGCCCGCGATTTACAGCGGTGATCTTGATGAGAATGTCTTCCACGTCGGCTTTGGCGTATTCAATGAAGACATCGAAATAACGGTCCTCGGTAAAAACGCCGGTGTCGAGAAGCTCGAATTCAGGTTCTTCACGGCCGCGCCGGCGATTTTCTTCCACGAGGCGGGCATAGGGAAATTCCGCCTGCGGATATTTGTAGAGCATGCGCATGTAACCGTGCGTGGGCGTGGAGTCCAGATAAAAGTAATACTCCTTCACATCCTCGCCGTGATTGCCTTCGTTGCCAGTGAGGCCGAATAGCCTTTCCTTGAGGATGGGGTCGCGGCCATTCCAGAGGGCGAGTCCGAAGCAGATCATCTGGTGGCGGTCGGAAATGCCGCCGATGCCATCCTCACCCCAGCGATACGCGCGGGACCGTGCATGATCGTGCGGGAAGTATTCCCAAGCCGTGCCGCCAGAGCTGTAGTCTTCGCGCACGGTGCCCCACTGGCGCTCTGATAGATACGGCCCCCAGCGCTTCCAGTATTTCTTACGGGTGCGATCTTCCTCGAGCCGCTGGTCTTCCTTGGATTGTAGTCTGGCCATCGTATGAAGTCCCTCAGTAGGCGCTCAGATTATGGTTTATGGTCGCATCCTTTTGCGAATTTAAGAGGCGACCTGTGTGGCACGCGTGCCCGTTGCGGCACGGCTTAGTGAATGCGACGAATCCTCCGAAGATGAGATGCTCGAACCTGCCGATTGTCGCAGGCAATTTTGTGACAGTGACGTGGACCAGGTGTGACGCACCAGATTGTACCGACCACGCACAGAAGCTTGGTACGGCAGCCCAGAAACCAAACTGAGTTCGCGTTTTGTTGTATTCTGGAAGTCTCCCAAAGCATCCATCTGTAGCACGAGACTTCCAGGAGATAGAGCACATGTTCGAGTGCCAATCGCTATTTCAGTCGAACCCGCGCCGGCACGTGGCCTGGGTTCTGCTTCTAACAAGCGCTTTGTTCAGCCTTTCCGTTTCGCCAAGCAGGGCCCAAGCACAAGGGCGATCGAAGGAAGAACTACGCAAGACGGATCAATCCGTGGGTGACCTCATCCGCAAGGTGTCTCCGAGCGTGGTGCAAATCCTCGTGTCAGGCTATGGTCAGATCGAGGAAAGCGAGCATGGAAACACGGGCGTTGTTATTGGACGCCAGCGGGCAATCGGTTCAGGATTCATCATCGATCCAAGCGGATACATTATTACCAACGCACATGTGGTGAAGGGCGCGCAGCGGGTACAAGTGGTGCTTTCGAGTGCGAATGCAGACGATTCCGAGGACGTGGTGTTTTCTTCGAAGACCGACCTTGTTCCGGCGCGAATCGTCGGGGTTACCAGCGAGATCGATCTTGCGCTGCTCAAGGTGGATGTGAGCGGTCTTCGCGCCCTAAAGCTTGCAAGTTACCGAAACCTTCGCCAAGGCGAATCGGTGTTCGCCTTCGGAAGCCCGGAAGGACTGCGCAACACGGTGACTCACGGAATAATTTCCGCGGTCGCCCGCCAGACCGATCCCGATTCAACGATGGTTTATATCCAGACGGACGCGCCCATAAACCCAGGCAATTCCGGCGGGCCGTTGGTGAATGTGGACGGAGAAGTCGTCGGTGTCGATACCTTCATACTTTCGCAGTCTGGTGGAAACGAGGGGCTCGGGTTTGCGATTCCCTGCGGGGTTGTAAACATCGCTTACGGACAGTTGCGCAAATTCGGCCACCTGCACCGGCCGGAAATTGGGATTAGCGTGCAGACGATTACCCAACCCCTAGCGGACGGGCTCAAACTCCCCCGCAACTTCGGCGTGGTGATCTCGGACGTTTTGCCGGGCGGGCCCTCGGAGGCCGCGGGACTGAGGATTGGCGATGTCCTGTTGGCGATCGACGGCAAAGCGGCGGGCAGCGTCCCGTACGTGGCGTTTCATCTTATGTCTCGCGAGAGCGGAGACAAGGTGCACTTGGACGTCCTGCGAGGGACTCTGCGGCTGGGTTTCGATGTGCCGCTCATGGAACCTCCCAAAGACATGGACCAGATTACAGCGTTGGCGGATCCTGAAAAGAATCTGGTTCCGGCGCTCGGCATTCTGGCATTGGAAATTGACAAGAGAATTGCTGCCATGGTGCCGGAACTTCGCGATCCCTTCGGCATCATCGTGGCCGCACGAGCGGCAGGCGCTTCGACAGAAGTGCCCCTGACGGCCGGCGACGTCATCCGGACGCTGAACGGCGAGCCCATGACCACGCTGGAGCGTCTGCGCAATGCGCTGAAGAATTTGCCCCCGGGCGCAGCAGTCGCTTTGCAAATTCAGCGCGATCAGAAGCTGATGTACGTAGCGTTCACATTGGACTGAGTGTGGTAGGTCGAGGCAACCCGTTCTAAGGATTAAGCGAAGCCGAGCTGCCGGCGCACTTCGGAAACCATCTGTTCTGGAGACTTCGTGGCATCCACGGTGATGGCATCGGTTGGCTCTTCGAGAGTCGCAAACTGGCTGGCAAGCAGGTCCTGCTTGGCGAAATGTCCTTTTCGCGCGAGCACTCTCTGCGAGAACAACTCGTAGCTACCCTTCAAATATACGAATTTCACATCGGGGCTGGCGCGCAATTCGTCGCGATAGCTCCGTCTGAGCGCCGAGCAGGCTAGCACGACATTGCGTTTTTCAGCCGTCCACTCGACGATTTTGTCGTGCAGAGTCTTCAGCCAAGGCTCGCGGTCCGCATCGGTCAGCGGGATGCCGTGCTTCATTTTCTCGACATTCGCTGGCGGATGAAAATCATCGGCGTCCACGAACTCACATCCAAGACGCTTCGCGAGAAGCGTACCGATGGTGGTTTTGCCGGAGCCGGTCGTGCCCATAACGATCACGATCATGGCAGCCTCATGCGTGGAAATATGCCTCCATTCGCGCAAAAAAGTTTGGCTGGGAGACCTGGATTCGAACCAGGATAGCCAAATCCAAAGTCTGGCTAAAATTTAGCATAGTGTTGCTAAGCGCGGCGGTGATTACTGTAACGAGTCCCTGGAAGGAAGTTTGCGTTGCCCTTGTTCCTCCGTCTGCATAGGATGGGACCAAAGACCAGGGTACGCAGGCCGAAGAGGAAACCGTCGTGACATGGCTGGGATGGACGCGGCTCATCAGTCTCCCGCTACTTGCGGCGAGCGCCATTCCTCTTACTTCCCAACAGCGCAACACCGTCGAGGAGCCAGGCCAGCTCAGGGTCATTCAAGTGAGAGAGCCCAATGGCCAAATCTTGAGCTACGGTGATCTATCGCGCCCGACCGAAGTATGGCTGGGGGGAACTAGCCTTGCGCGAGAGGCCCGCCTCAAGCTGAAGATCCAAGGCGCGTCAGGTTCGTCGTCGCTGTTTTTTATCCGGAAGCGGCGGCCGGGATTTGTGGAGATTGACATCAGCCGGGGAAATATCACCCGTTTACAATCCCCGCAACAATTCGGCAAGGATTTTCTGACATACGTGCTATGGGCGGTGTCGGGGGACGGAAAAGCGTCGAACCTCGGCGAAATCCCACCAGAGGGCCAAAAACCCATCAGCATCAACGCGAGGACGCCGTACCAAGCTTTCTGGCTTATGGTGACAGCGGAACCAGACTTTGCCGTGGTGGATCCGAGCCCGCAGGTGGTTCTCTACATCATAAACGAGGAGGCGCGCAAGGAGGGGGCAGAGAAAACAGAGAAAAAGGCCCCGCCCAAAAAGGCAAACCTGTTTTTCTATACTCACTACGCCAATTATGATTCGGCTCCCACAGCGGTGGAGGCGGCGCCAAACGAACTGCTGCAGGCGAGAAAAGCCGTGGAACTGGCGACCCGGTCAGGCGCCTCGCGCCTGGACAATTCCTCGGGGGCTGGTGAGACCGGGGGAGGGAGCCATACTCGGGAGATCCTAACGCGCGCGAAAACTTTCCTTGGCCAGGCGGAGAGCGTCTACAAAAAGCATCCCAAGGGCGACAATGTTGTGCAGCCTGCGCGCACGGCAGCGCAGATTGCGGAAAACGCGCGCGCGCTAGCCCTTGGCGTGGTAGGGGGCAACTTGATTCGCCAGTTGGAGGACGAGCTGGCAAGAGTTCGCGCGGAACTTGAAGAGACCCGAGCAGAGCTGTCGAAGGCAAATGCGAGGCTCTCGCCAGAGGATCCCACGACATCGAGTCCGGAAGCCTCGGACCAGCCAACCGCAACTGCGTCTTTGGCGAAGCCCAGCGCGGCACGGCAGCTTGCAAAAATTGTCTCGAAACCAAGCGTTTGGTTTGGCCTCATTGGTTGGGGCGTAGCAATCTTACTTCTCTTTCGCCGGCAACCTAATTGAGCCGGCTCCTCCGCAGCGATTGGAAGCTCCTGGCATTGCTCGGACCATAGACCTCAGGACTCGGCGTCTCTATGCCAATGAGGAAACTGCTTTTGTGAGAAAAATATGCGGCGCAACGTCGGCACAGTTCGGTGGCTGAGTAGCCTGATTACGCCGGGCGCCTGGTTGGTGCTTGCCACCTGGGGGCTGCAGCAAGAGGAGCCGGCCCGACTGGCGGTAGCTCCTTACGTTCGCTTTTTCTGCTTCGGGACGCTGGCGGGAGCCGTGCTCGTCAGCTGGTACTACAGCCAAGGGCGCGTGTTGTTTTCTGCTTTTGTCGTGGGCCTGACCGTTTGGTGCCTAGGGACGCTGCCAGCCTCCGCGGAGATTGTGAAATTGGCAGCAGCATTTCTTCTCCCCCTGAACATCGCTCTGTTTGCGTCTCTGGGCGAGCGCGGCACAGTGACGTTCAGCGGGCTTTGGAAGATGGCTTTGATCACGATACAGAGTGCCGGCGTGGTTATGCTGGGGGAGGTACGAGGGGGCCGACTAGAGGCGTTTCTGCGTTGGGGCCAAGACCCTTCCGGGGCGACATGGATCCCACGTACTCAAGAAATTTCATTCGCAGCGGCGTCGGTTACGCTGCTGGGCCTGGCGGCGATCCGGCGGACGAGAGTTGAGGCGGGCCTGTTCTGGGCGCTGGTAGCCGCATTTATGGGACTGAGGCAGGCAGGAAAAGAGGACGAGCCCTTGTTTTACTTCGGTGCCGTGGGCTTGATTCTGGTCTACACGGTGCTCGAGCATGGTTATGAAATAGCGCACCACGATGAACTGACAGGGCTGCCAGGGCGGCGAGCGCTCAAAGAGGTCATGCTGGAACTGGGCGGTCGCTATGCGGTGGCAATGTGCGACGTGGACTACTTCAAAAACTTCAATGACACCTATGGCCACGAAGCGGGCGACCAAGTGCTCCGGTTCGTCGGCTCGAAGCTTTTGGAGATGCGAGGCGGAGCACGGGCGTTCCGCTACGGTGGGGAAGAGTTCACGGTGGTGTTTCCCGGGCGCACCGCGGAGGAAGCGCAGCCTTTTGTGGAGTCGCTGCGTGAGGCGATTGCTACGAGCGGCTTCAACCTGCGAGGGCCGAATCGTCCTGAGAAAAAAACTGGGCAGGCGCCGGAGCCGGGGCCGCACAATTCCGCGACCATCACAATCAGCATTGGCGTGGCTGGGAACTCCAAGAAACTCTCCACACCCGAGCTGGTGCTCGAGGCTGCGGACGGGGCACTCTACCGCGCCAAAGAGTCTGGACGGAACTGCGTGCGACTTGCCGAGAGCATCCCTGCTTGAAATTCGGCAGAGGCGTTCTACACACTCAATGCGTCGCAACGGGGGTCCACGAACTCGCATCCAAGGCGCTTCGCGAGAAGCGTACCGATGGTGGCTTTGCCGGAGCCGGTCGTGCTCATAACGATCACGATCATGGCAGCCTCATGCGTGGAAATATGCTTTCATTCGCGCAGAAAAGTTTTGGCTGGGAGACCTGGAGTCACAGCTTACTGGTAAAATCCCTTATAAAAGGAGGCTTTCGGCTGCTAAAGCCTTTGTTTGCGTTGCCACTACACGGTCCTATCCGGGTCTATAAGTCCCCGCAGGGCGCGTTTAGTAGCCCGACAGTTACCCGCTTGCCGTAGCTGCTCTCTTCGAGAAGTAAACACAAATTTTGGTAGTGGTGCCATTTGGTTTCCACAGGTGCGACCGGCAAGAATAATTTGCTCTATTATCGCTCTATCATTCGTAGTTCACTTCACCCAACTTCGTAGTGGAGTCGGTTTATCGCCCACGAATACCGAAACTCTTGGATGGGCTGGATCGGCAAGAGGCATAGGGTCGAAGAGGCCACTCGCAACGGTAGTTCCCAATAATCGATATAATTCGGCAGCGGCAGCTTTAGTCTTGCAGTTGCCACTCTTACGCGCCACGTCAACCATAACCCCTTTGTTTGCCACTCTTACAGAAAACCTGGGGGTAGGGGGCACATCTTTCAAACAAAAGAGTCTCGAATTTCACCGGAAGCTCCTCGGATCACGATTCACGCAACACTAATCACAGCTCATGTCCTCTGTTCGCCGCTCGTCACTCACCCTATTCGCTTCTCCCTCTGTTCCGGTTTGCCCAAGATATCGGAGGAGATTACCGGGACAAGGGCGTCCTTTTCACCTCCGGCGACGTGTATCAATCGTGCCACAGCGGGCATCAGATGGACTGGAATCTGCTTCAAGCGGTGGAGCCCTCTGTGGACAACGACTTGGAGGTCGTCGCGGCGCCGGCTCTTGCCATGCGGTACGAAACGCTCGTCCGCGTGTCCCGGGCTATAGGAGCGCACCGCGACCTTAAAGAACTCTTTGGCATCCTGATGGACGAGCTGCATGGGGTTGTGCAGTTTGACTTGGCCGGAGTGTCTCTTCGTGACCAGGACTCGGGTGCGTTTCGAAATTATTTCATCGACATGGCCAGTCGATCAGAGTTGGTTCCCGAAGAGAAGCTAACGCCCGAGGAGACGCTTGCGCTATGGGTTTACGAGCGGCAAGTGCCTCTGCTGAAGTCGACGGACGAAATGGAGCCCCGCTATAGCCGCCTGCAAGCGATCTTTAAGAAGCTGAATATTCGCTCCACCTGCGCGCTTCCATTGACGACAGCGCACCGCAAACTGGGGGCAATCACTTTCGGTAGCAAGCATCTCGATACCTACTCGCCAAGCGAAATCCGGTTCGTATCCCAAGTGGTGGATTACATTGCGCTGGCGTTCGACGACGCGCTAAATATTGCAGCGTTGCGGCGGGCGTCTGAGGAATTGCAGAGTAAGAACGACCGGCTTCGGCTGCTCCTCGACGTCACGAATCAGGTTGTCTCAAATTTGGAACTTCGCGATCTCCTGCGTGCCATCTCGCACGACGTCCGGCGTGTGATGCAGTGCGACTACGCCGGCTTGTCGCTCCCGGATACTGAAAACAAGCAACTGCGGCTTTACGCGCTTGACTTTCCAGAGAGTAAAGGGTTCCTACAAGAAGAGCTGGTCTATTCGATCGAGGGATCGCCCTCCGGCACGGCATTTAGAACCATGAAGCCTCTGGCGCTCCAGAGCCCCTTCACCGGTTGGCTCCATTACCCAATCGTTCAGAGAGCAGTTCGCGAAGGTTTGAAATCGTTCTGCTTTTTACCGCTGATCAGCAGGAATCGCGCGATTGGCGTCTTGGTTCTCGGCCGGCTCCGGGACGATGCCTTCAGGGAAGGCGATATCATTTTCCTTTCCCAGGTTGCAAACCAGATTGCTCTTGCGGTCGAGAATGCCCTTGCCTACCGGGAGATTCGCGAACTGAAAGAGCAGCTCTCGAAGGAAAAAGTCTATTTGGAAGATGAAATCCGCGCGGAAATGAATTTCGCTCAGATCATCGGAAATAGCGCCTCTCTGCGCAAAGTTCTCAAAGAAGTGGGAACGGTAGCGCCGACGGATTCGACGGTGCTCATTTATGGGGAGACGGGCACGGGTAAGGAACTGATTGCACGCGCCATTCATGATTTGAGCCCGCGGCGATCGAAGCCCTTCGTCAAGCTCAACTGCGCGGCCATTCCCACGGGCTTACTGGAGAGCGAGCTTTTCGGACACGAGAAGGGCGCATTCACCGGCGCGATCGCGCAACGTTTCGGCCGCTTCGAAGTAGCCGATGGCGGCACAATTTTTCTCGACGAAATAGGAGAAATTCCTCTCGAGCTTCAGACGAAATTGCTGCGCGTGCTGCAAGAGAGGGAGTTCGAGCGGCTGGGAAGCTCGCGGACGCTTCGGACAGATGCGCGCTTGATTGCCGCGACGAATCGCGATTTAGAAGCCATGGTGAGCGAGCAGAAGTTCCGGTCAGATCTGTTCTTTCGCGTGAATGTTTTTCCCGTCCATGTTCCACCCTTGCGGGAACGCCAAGGGGATATTTCGCTGCTGGTGCGGCACTTCACGCAGCAGTTTTCCAGGCGCATGAAAAAGGTGATCGAAACGATTCCATCTACGGCCATGGATGCGCTGTGCCGGTACCATTGGCCGGGCAACATACGAGAACTGCAGAATGTGATCGAGCGCGCCGTAATTATCTCGGCGGGTCCTGCCCTAAGTATCGATGTCAGTGATCTCAAATTTCCCACGACTAGTCACCCGGAAGAAAGGGCTGCTCCTGCAAGTTCCCGAACGAATTATGCGCTTCGCGACCTTTTGCAGGAGACGGAACGTCAACAAATCATCAAGGCGCTGAAGCAAAGCAATTGGATCGTTGCTGGTCCCAACGGCGCGGCGGCACGTCTCGGAATAAATCGATCGACCCTCCAAGTGAGAATACGCAAACTCGGAATTTCAAGCAGTTCCGCATAATCGCAACTCTTCATCCCTCACTTCGCCGCGCTCTCCGAAAGCCTCTCGCTTCCCACAACGCTCTTTTGAAGTGCGAAGAAATTAGCAGTCTGCTAGATGCTTGGCAGTAGCACGCTAGCACTCCGATCTCACAAATCTCTCGCTTTGCGGTTATCTCGTATCAAATCAATGAGTTCCGATGTTGTCGGAACAGGTCACGTTCTGGCATTCGCTTTGCCTTTCCCATTGTTGCTGGAACGAATGGCAATCAGTGAAGAGGCCCTGTTCGGCTTGG
>Ga0307478_10003419_pt1 | contig 11807 bp, 2 predicted proteins | sample atmos_gasesECM4C_2_FD_203713 | JGI IMG/M metagenome (GOLD analysis project Ga0307478, IMG submission 203713) | Hardwood forest soil microbial communities from Morgan-Monroe State Forest, Indiana, United States - atmos_gasesECM4C_05 | ecosystem: Environmental > Terrestrial > Soil > Temperate...
GCGATCCCGTTCGCTGAGCCCGCCGTAGGGGTCGATGCCGGCAAGGCCGACCAGCGCCGGGTGGACTACCCCATACTGCCCGTCGTCAAAGCGGACGACTTGCAGGTCCGGCCCGTCGTCGATGTCGGCCTGGGCATCAACGACGCCGGCGGCCGTCGCGGTGAGAACCTGGCCGCCGTCTTCGCCCTGGCGCCGCACGCTCAGCGGTGTGCCGTCCGCGTACAGCAGCCGCTCCGGCCGCGGGTTCCCTCCCCATGCGCGGTGCAGGCCCAGCGGCCGGGTTCCCTCTGGCGGCGAAACCGTCATGCCGGGGACGGCCGGCGCAGCAGCCCCGCCGGGTTGCCAGTGCCCCGCTGCCGTTGCTTCCTGGCCTTCCGTCGGTGACGCCTTTTCCTGCGCGGCGGTGCTGCCGGGCTGCTGGTGCTCCGCGTTCGAGTCACCCGTGTCCGGTTCCAGGTGCGCGGCGGCTGGGGCTTCGGCGTTTTCTTCCGTGCCTGTGCCGGTAACCGGAGCGGCTGGCGGTACCTCAGCGGCTGCGGGGTCGCTAGCTGGGGTCGTCGTGCCGGCGCCGTTCGCATCTCTCGCCCCAGGGATGTGGGCGGTTTCCGGCTCTTCCGCGCCGGTGGCCTGGTCAGCGGGTTCCTGGGTGGTGGTGGCGGCTGCGTGCTGCCCGGGTGCGGGGCTGGTCTGCCGCATGGCCGCGCGGACGTGGTCCCGGGCTTGGTCGTACCCGGCTGTGGCTGCGATGCCGGGGAGGAGCAGTTCGGTTTCGTCGATCAGGGCGAGCGCGCGTTCGTGCTCTCCGCTGGCGAGCGCTTCCCTGGCCTGCGCCGCCAGGCTGGCCGCTGCGTCCCGGTCGCTGTCCGGGGTTGCTGCCGGCTCGTCTTCTTCGGCGTGGTCGAGGACCTCGGGGTGGGCGGCGATATAGTCGCGGACCCAGCCTTGTTCCCGCCAGGTGACATCAAGGTTGTGCAGTTCGTCTGTGGCCAGCCGGGCCGCCGGGTCCTCGGCGGTACGGTAGCGGGCGGCGTGCCTGCGGATGCCGGCGGTTAGCTCGGCTTCGCGTTCGGGCGTGAGGCTGACCGGCGTCAGGCCCTCAGCCTCTTCGAGCAGCCTGAAGACTTCGGCGGCGTTACGGTCGCGGGCAGCGGTGAGCGCAGCACGCCAGCGGTCGCGGACGGCGGGGATGAACAGGCCGCTTCCGTCGATGAGGTGCGGGGTGAGCGGGACCGCCCTATATCCGCAGTCCATCGGCTCCAGTGCGGCGAACGTGGCCGTCGGGACGCTTGCGCGGTAGGCGCCCAGGTAGCTGTCGATCCCGGCGACCGGGACAGCGCACGGGCCGTGATAGGCGCTGCCGGCTCCTGCCGGGTAGCTCAGCACGGGCGTGTACCTGCTGCCGCCGAACCCGTGGAAGGCGCTCGGCTCGCAGAAGTTGACGTAGGACCGGCCGCCGGACCGGCGGACGCGGACTTCGAGTCCGTGCAGGGCCGCGAGTTCCCGCGCGGCGGTCAGGGTCAGGGACGCCGGCTCCGCAGGGTCGTTGCGAGCCAGGTCGAGCAGGCAGCGGGGCGGCAACTGCGGGTGGCTGGCGTACGCAGCGACGTAGGCGGCGACTTGCCCGGGGTTCAGCCGCCGGCCCCCGGCCACGGTGCCGTTGAGGTCGTCGTGCAGCAGGACGGTGCGGCCCTGGTCGTGCACGGTGACCGTCAGCGTTCCGCCCGTTCTGTCGGTCGCGGCTGCCAGCCCGTGGGCTTCGGCGAGCTGCCGCAGCCTGGCGGCGCTCCAGGGGCCAGCGGGCGGTTCCGGGTCAGCGTGTCCGGTCGGCCCGGCTGCCGCTTCGGCGCGGGGCTGCTCCCGGTCGCCTTGCCCGCTGGCGGCGCGCGCAGGGTAGCCCCGGTCGACGAACCAGTTCCACGCGTGCTGATGATCGAGCAGGTCGTCTATAGAGTCCCCGTCACGGATTTCGGTCATGTACCAGGCGGCGTAGTCCAGGGCGCGCTCTTGCTGGTCCCGGGTCGGACTGGCGATGCCGGACAAGACCCAGTTGATGGCGGCCTGGTAGACGAGGTCGAGTTCATCTGGGGTCATGCCGGGTTCGGGCTCTTCTGCGTCGCCGGGGGAGTCGGGGCCGCTGCTTTGCGCGGTCTTGTCGGCGGCCAGGGCGGCGTCCGTCCCAGGGCCGGACTGGGTGGCGGCGGGTACGGCGGGCTCGGGGGACGGCGCGCTGGTGCCGGGCGGGTCGGCGGCGGGCGGGGCGGCGGCGGGCGGGGCGGCGTGGATGCCGCCCAGTGCGGCGGCGACGGCCGCGACCGCCGCGACCGCTTCAGCCTCGTACCACGGGAGACCGCCGCGCGCCTTGGCCAGCTGCCCGGGATCAGGCAGCGTGCCATGGTCGGCGAGGTGGCTGCGGATGGACGCCAGTTCCGCGTGCCAGTCTTCCCATCCCCTGGTGTTGGCTTTCAGCGCGCGGGCCAGGTGCTTGTCGTAGGCGGCGCGCTCGGCGTCGTCGAGCTGGTCGTAGGTTCCGTCGATCCTGATCCGGGCGTCCACCGCCGGCGACGGCCCCCAGAACTCGCAGGCGTGCCTTTCGACGTGCCCGTTGGCTGCCCGGTACAGCACGGCCCACGAGGTGTAGGTGTCCTTGTGCGGCTTGTTGCGGGGCTGGCCGGGCCTCTTGGGGTTCGTCGTCTGGTGAACGAGGCGGACCCCGTGCCCCTTGCGGGTTTCGAGCCAGTAGCGCATGGTGCAGCGCAGTGACCCGTAGGGGTAGTCGGGGACCTCAACCGCGGTTTCCTCCGACACGTGCCCGTGCAGGACCGTGACCGGGGGAATGAGGTCCCGTGCGACGGCCGGCGCCGGGGCGCCCGCCTGGCTCGTGCCCGCAGCTGCGTCGTCGCGGTCCTGGTGAGGGGCCGGCGGACTGTCGTCTTGCGGCTGCCCGGGGCCTTCGCCCGCCCCGTGACCGGCGGCGGCCTGCCGCAAGACCCGGCCCGCGGCGGCTGCCGTCATGTCCGCGATCAGTTCCTCGTTGTCGAGGAGCGCCACCGCCCACCGGGGCGCCGGCCCCGGGCGGGCGGCGTCGATCGCTTGCACCGCCGTGGCGGCCAGCCAGTGCCGTGCCCAGTCGGTGAACGCGATCTCGAAGTTCTGGGTGTCGCCGCTGCGGGCTGTCCCGGCTATCGCACGGTCGGCGAGAGCAGCCGCGGTCATGGCTTCGAGTTGCTCCGCCGGCGGCACAGCTGCCGGGCTGGCGGCCCGGTCAAGGCGGGCTTCATCTGGGTTCAGCCGCCTGGGCTCAGGCGGCAGCGGGTCAGCGTGTCCGGGCGGGCCGGCGGCCCCGGCCGCAGCTCCCGTCCCGGGCCGGGTCCCCTCGCGCTGCCCGCCGGCGGGTGCCGCCGGCTTCCGGGCGGGGTAGCCCCGGTCGATGAACCACCCCCACGCGTGGTCGTGGCCGGGCAGGCCGGCCAGGGATTCCGCGTCGCCGAACTCGGCCATACACCAGGCGGCGTAGTCCAGGGCGCGTTCCTCTTGCGCCTGGTCGGGATCGCGGATGGCGCCAAGGGCGAACTCGTAGGCGTGCTGGCGGCTGAATTCGCGTTCTTCCCGGGTCATGCCGGAGGTGGGCGGCTGCGGGAGGCTTTCTTCTACCGGGGCTGCGGGCTGAGACGCGTGGAGGCCCGCAGTTTCCCCGGCGATGACGCTGATGTCGGCTGCCCGCAGGTGGTGGCTGACGGGCTCTGCCGTGCCGTTCATGTGACGGGTCCAGGCCACGTCCGGTCCGTGCAGGGTGGCGAGATAATACGCGCCGCCGCCGGGCGGGGGCTCGGGGCCGGCGACAGCGGCATCCCCGTCGGCGTACACGACCTGCGGGACGCCGGTGTCGCGGGCCTGGATGGCGGAGATCGAGAACACGGCGTGCGCGACGCTGCGCGGGCTGGCTTCCTCCCCGGCGACCGCGCCGGGGATGACCTGCTGGTACAGGCCGTCGCTGTTCAGCTGAGGGAACCGGGCCGCTTCGGCGAGGTAGGCGCCCGCGTGCTCGCCGGGGATGACCCGGCCCGTCTCGTTCATCAGCGGGGCGCCCGGGTGACCCTGCCGCAGGACGGGCTGGCCGGAGCGGGACTCCAAGCGGAACACCGCGGCTACGGCGGTGCCACTGTCGTAGTGGTAGTGCATGCCGTGCGCGGCGGCCAGGTCGCGCAGCGGTCCGCTGTCCGGCTGCGGAGCGCGGGCATCGCCATCGCCGCCGGGGCTGCCCATGGTCGGCTGGGCCGGCGCTGGCGCGGTTGCGGGCTGCGGGCCGCTGTGCGGCGCGGCGGCCGGCGACGGGAGCGCGCCCTGCTCCGTCAGGGTGCCGATGAGCAGGGCGGCGGCCTGCTCCGGCGTGGTGCTGCCGGGCGTACCGTTGAGCAGCGCTTCCCAGCCGTCGGCGCCGGAGCGGGTGACCTTGTACCGTGCGGTGGCCTCGCGCTGCGTGTCCTTGCGGGTCGGGACAGTCAGCCGCCACTGCTCGCCGCCGGCAGCCGTCAGCTCGAGGACCGCGTGCCCGCCGGAGTCGATGACGACCTGCCGGCCTGCCCGGGGCAGGCCGGCGCGGCTGAGCCAGATGTCGATCACCGCTGCGTCGACCAGGTCGTGCCACGTGTCCGTGCCGGCCGCGCGGCCGATTGCCTCGTCCTGCTCCTGCCAGTGGTCCAGCGCAACCCGCTCAACCATGAGGTGGACAGGGCGGAAACCCGCCGACCCGGGCGCCAGCGCCTCACCTGTGCAGGCGGCGTACACGCCCATGCCAACCGCGCAGGTGAGGTCCGCGCCGAAGACAGGATCGTGAAGGACCGCCTCCGCGAACGGCTGGCTGTGGCCGCCGGCCCCGGCGACCGTAGTCGCGTGGCCGCGCGCCCAGCCTGACTCGGACAGCCACCCCAGGAAGTTGCCGAGGAGGTGGGACCGGGCCGCCTGGGTGACGTGGCTGTCGGCGAGCGCGGAACGGTAAGCCGCCGTGATTGCCGGGAGGTACGGGCTGCTGGCCGTCCAGGGCGGCAGATCTTCGGCGTCGCCGGCCGGCGGGGCGGCTGCGACGGCCACAGGCTCGGGGGCGGCGTCCTGGGTGCGCTCACCTGGCGAGGCGGGGGCGGATGAGGCGGGGGCGGATTCTGCGTCTTCTGCGCCTGCGGACGCGACTGCGTCCGTTTCTGGGGCGGCGTCCTTGAGCAGCTCGTTGATCTGCTCGTTGATCCGGTCGAGGGCGTCGCGTGCGTCGGCGAGCTGCTTCAGGTAGGGCGAGGGCCGGGCGAGCGCGTCGCGGGTCTCGGCGATCTGCTCGCGCTTGGAGGTGATCGCGGCGGTGTTGTCTTCCTTGCGGCCGGGCAGCCGCCGGATGCGGTCTTCCAGGCTGGTGACCAGCGCGGCCGGGTCGCGGCCGGGCAGGTCGCCGGCGTCGATGACGGGGACCTGCCCGTGCGGCACGCCTTCCAGGCCCAGGGTGATCAGGGTCCGCTCGACGGTCTCGGGTTCCCCGGCGTCGTCCTGCCCGTCGCCGGCCTGCGCCGGCATGGTGAACGTGGCGCGGTGGTACCGGGCGGTGACGTCGAACCCGGCGAGTTCCCCCAGGTGCTGGGGGTTTCCGCCGGATAGCATGCTGATGTCGTCCTCGGCGGCGGTGGCGGCCAGCGTGGCGATCAGCGCCGTGCCGGCCTCGGCGCGCACGGTGTGCCGGGTGGTTCCGACCCGCGCGGCGAACTTGTCGCCGCGGGTGTCGGCGGCGCGGCTCAGCGCGGCGTCGATGGCGGCGTTCTGCGCCTCCAGCTCGCGGATTTCCTTTTCCATGTCCGTGGCGCGGCGGCGCTTGATGATGTTCTCGCGCTGCCACTCGTTCTGGAGCCCCTGCGCGGTGTCGGCTTCCAGCTGTGCTTCACGCTGGGCGTTGAGCAGCGGGTTGCCGGTCATGCGGGCCGTCATCTCGGTGGCGAACATGGAGACCGGGTTGTCGTCCTCCTCGGTGAGGCGGCGGGTCTGTGAGGTGCCGTCGAGCAGGGCCTCGAACGGCGCGGCCTTCATGGCGATCTTGTCGGCGCGGACCGCCTCGATGGTGCCCTCGGTGGCCCACACGTGCACGGCCACCTCGGGGTTCTGGTTGCCCTGGCGGATGATCCGGCCGAGCCACTGCTCGAACTCGGTCGGGTTCCACGACAGGGTCATGTAGTCCAGCACCTGGAGCCGGTCGGGGATGTCGACGCCGGTGCCGGCGGTCTGGGCGCTGCCGATCACGAAGTTGCAGCGGCCGGTGCGGGCGTCTTCCCACAGCGCGGCCTTCTTCCGGTCGCTGCCGGCGGCGTCCTGGGCGAAGCGGACCTTGTCGGCGGGGACGCCGCGGTCGGCCAGGAGCGACCGCATCTCGCTGTAGACCGACCAGGCGTTCGGCCTGGCGGAGTCGGGGACGCCGATCTCGCACGCGACCACGCGCAGCGCACCGGGTACCGGGTGCGGGTTCCCCTCGCGGTCGAGGTAGCCGGCGTCCTTGCTGGCGTGGTACCAGGCGGCGGCGTCGTCGGCCCACGCTTCCAGCTTGATCTCCCCGTCGGTTTCCATGCCGAGCATCCGGGGGTGCAGGGCGTTCTTCGCGCCCTGGTCCATCAGCCGCAGGATGTGGTTCTCGGGGTCGCGGTTACCGAACTTGAACAGCTCGTAAGCGCCGTCGATATGCGCCTGCCGTTCCGCCTGCCCCGGGGTCATGGGCAGGACGTGCAGTTGCGGGCGGCCCCCGGTCATCTTGGGGAGCTTCAGGCCGAGGTCGGCGCGGCGGACCACGTCGGCGAACGGGTCCCACAGGGTGCGGCGCATGTCGGTCAGGTTGAACCAGTCGGCCTGCCGCTCGCGCAGGTGCACGCCGCCGCCGGTGGGGGTGGGCTCGCGGCGCGGCTCGGTGCGCCCGAAGGTGGTCAGGAACGCGTCGAACTCCTCCAGCCCGAGTTGCGCCAGGATCTCGGGGACGAACAGCCGCATCATCGCCCACGCGTCGGCGATCGACTGCTCCAGCGGGGTACCGGTCAGCCCCAGGCGCAGCCCGTCGGGATGCCGGGTGCGCAGGTAGTCGAACACCGACAGCATGTGGTTGGCGCGGGCAGAACCGGGGACAATGGCCAGGCTGCGGTTTTCCGATTCGCGGCGGAAGCGCCGGAACTTGTGGACCTCGTCGACCACGATCCCGCTGATGAAGTCGATGAGCGTGGCCCCGGCGCCGGTGGCCCTGGCCGCCGCCTTGTACTGCGCCTCGATCTTCGCGACCTGCTCCTGGTACGCCTTGGCGGTGTACCTGTCGCCCTGGGCGGCGGCCTGCCGCGCGTAGCGGGTGAGCTTGGCGATCTCCTCGTCCGCTGACGCGCGGGCCGCGCCGGCCGAAAGCGGGAAGGAGCCGAAGAACTCATACGGGGTGAGCGCCAGCTGGTAGTCCCCGGAGGCGGCGCGCTCGATGAACACTGCCCGCGCGTCCTTGCTGTCGCGCAGGTCGTCGTCGGCGACCAGCACCTTCGCGCCGGGGTAGGTGCGGTAGACCCGGTCGCGCCACTGGTTGACCAGGGACGCCGGGGTCACGATCGCCGTCAGCTGGTGCCGGCCCAGCCGGTAGCCTTCCATCGCCGCGGCGATGCCGAGTTCGGTCTTTCCCGCGCCCACCACCCACGCGCCCAGGCCGCTCTCGGTGTGCAGGCGGCGCACCATGGAGTTCTGGAACGGGTGCAGCCGGATGCCGGGCGCCAGGCCCGGGACGTGGAACGGGGAGGAGTCCCAGGTTCGCTTGACGTGGTTGTTGTAGGCGTTGTTGTAAAGACGCGCGCATTCCTCCGCGCGCTGCGGGTCCGACCACAGCCAGCTGACGAAGTCCGCGTCCAGCCGCTGGGCCTTCTGGAACGCGAACAGGGTCGCGACGTCGTCGCGGTACTTCGTCTCCTCTTCGGTCTTCGGGTCGATGCGGGTGCGGTACACGGTGATCGAGGCGTTGGTCAGCAGCGCGCGGGCCAGGGCCGCGGCGGGCCAGTCGCTGGTTCCGTACTCGCCGCCCTGCGCGGCGCCGGGGGAGGCCACGGTCCACTGCGAGCCGCCGGGGTGGGTGACGGTCAGCCGGGGGTCTTTCAGGAGGTGGCGCAGTCCCTCCTGGACGATCTCGTGGCTCAGCCACGCCGACCCGAGGCGGGCCTGGATGTCCTCGGCGGGCAGCGGGTCCGGCTGGACGGCCTGGAGGCTCTCGGCGTTGACGGCGTACCGTCCCGGGTCACGGGCGGCGGCCTCGCGGGCGGTGGCGAGTTTTTCCAGCACGTTCCCCGACAGGTACTCGCCCGCGGCGACGAGGCGGCCCGTTGCGGGGTCGTCGAACACGAGCGTGCCGAGCTGCTTGCGGGCGTCGGCCTTGCCGGTGCCCAGCAGCCGGGCGATCTCGCCGAGGTCGACGCGCCGGTGGTGGATCAGGACCAGGTCCAGGGCCTCTTGCGGGGTGTCGGCGCCCAGTTCCATCCGGTGCGGCGCGGCGGTGCGGCGGAAGAACGCCGGCCTCTTCGTCGCGGTCTGGGTGACCAGGTCGAAGTCTTCGAGGGCTTCGACGGCGGGGCGACGCGGGTCGGCCCGGAACGCCGGGGGCATCAGCCGGGTGCGGTGCTCGCCGGTCATGATCCGGCTGATCCGCTCGCCGAACACCGCGCGCAGGCGCTCGGCGTCGGCTCCCTCCGGGAGCCGGTCCAGCGCGTCGGTCAGGGCCGCGCGGACACGGGCGGTCTCGACCAGCTGGGTGGTTATTTCGGCCGGCTTGCCCTGCTTGTCCTTGCGGGTGCCCGTCCGCACGTGCCCGGGGTCGGTCACCGACTTCACGATCCGGGTCAGCGCGCCGCGGCCGAGGTATGCCTCCAGCAGCTTCACCTCGGGGTCGAGCACGTCGTTCCGGCTGAAGTCAAGCCGGTCCAGGACCGCCTTGAGGGACTTGTTGTGGTAGGGCTGGGTGCGGACGGTGTAGCTCCCGATCGGCCCGTACGCGGCGACGTAGGAGTCGTAGATCTCTCCCATGCGGGCGCGTGCCGCGTCGGTCTCGTCGGTGTCCTCCGGGCAGGAGGATTCGAGGCTGATCACCTCGGCGCGGGCGTTGGCGAGGGCGTCGAGCCTGCGGACCTGGTCGGCTTCCCGCGTGTCCTTGATGACGAGCTGCTTGTCCTGGCCGTGGACGACCACGGTGAAGGTGCCGTTCGGGTGCGCGGTGACCGTGCCGTCGGGCCGGCGGGACAAGACCTCGACGACCGGGCGGGCGGCCCGGCGGGGCTCGTGGCGCTGCCCGGCCGAGTGGGCGCGTTCCGTGATCTCCTTCAGGGCGGCGCTCAGCTGCTGGGCGAGGTCCCCGGTGGGGACGACCTCGAAGTCGTCGGCGCGGCGCATCCCGCCGGCCTTGAGCCGGCCGAGGACGTGCCGGGGGTTGTCGTGGAAGTACCTGTTGACGAGCGGGGCCACACTGCTGCCGGGGATGGACAGCGGCCGGGCCTGCTCCCAGGTTTCCGGGAGGGCGCGGGGGCGCTCGCCGCCGCCGAGGCGCCGGCCGATGATGATGTCGGTGACCACGGGGGTTCCGGCCATCCGCTTGTGCGCGGTCGACGGCAGGCGGACCATCCCGATCAGGTCGAACTCTTCGGCCAGGGCGCGGCGGAAGCCGGGATTCTGCTTGTCGGCGGTGTAGCGGCTGGTGATGAACGCGCACAGGCCGCCGGGCGCCACCCGGGTGACGCCCCACATGATCGCGTGGTCGTGCAACGGGAACCTGGTCCCGGGGTTGAGTACCTCGTCCGGCCACTTCACCCTGCTGAACGGGACGTTGCCCACGAACCCGTCGGCGGCGTCGCGCGGGACGCGCACCGGGTTGGCGGACTGGTCGCGGACCCGGGCGAACCGCTGGTCGGACACCGAGCCGATCAGGATCTCCGCCTGCGGGCTCAGCAGCTGCGCGATCAGGGCCGTGGCCGGGTCAAGCTCGATCCCGGTGACGCCGATGCCCTCGGGGGCGAACATAGCGAACTGCCCCGAGCCGACCCCCGCCTCCGCGACCGTCCCCCGCTCCAGGCCCAGCTCCGCCAGCGCCCGGTAGATGGCGGTGACCAGCACCGGGTCGGTGTAGTGGGCGTTCAGGACCGTCAGTCCCGTCGCGCGGAACAACTCCTCGCCCGCTTCGGGGCTTCCGCCGAGCCGGGTCAGGACAGCGCGCAGCCGTTCCCGGTCACGCAGGTCACTGCCAGTGGGGTCAGCGGCGAACGCCCCGGCGGCGGCGCCCCAGCCGCCGTAGCCGAGCAGCTTTCCCTGCGCCCTGGCGGTCAGCGGGGCACCGCCGATGACGATACCGGCGGCGACCTCAAGCGCTTCGAGGTTGGCGGTGCTGCGGGCTCGTTCCCCCGAAGGGGCCAGCTGGTCGATGCCGGCCGGGCGGGCGCGCGGCCCGGTATCGGGGATCGGCGCCCAGGGGTAACGCGGGGCTAGCTCGCCGGGGGAATCTCCTCGTCCTCGTCCGGTTCCGGTTCGCCCTGGCTGGCCGGGCTCGGGGTCACCAGTTCCGCGTATATTTCCTCGGTCGCCCGGTTCATCGCCTGGGTCAGGCGGGCCTGCTTGTCCTCCGCGGTCTCCCCCGGGACGTCCCGTCCCGCGTACTCCAGGTAGCGGTCCTCGATCTCCGCGTCCGCCTGCTCGCCCAGGTTCGTGAAGAACGTCTCCGGGTCCTCCACCCGGCTGTAGCTGACCGGCAGGTGCCGGCTCCAGTGCAGTAGCGCCTGCTCGCCGTGGTAGTTCACCGTTGGTACCTCCGTTGCTGTCATCGTTCCACAGTTCGTCGAAAGCGATCTGGTTTCCCGGCCGGCCGGGGCTAGCCACGGGCCTCACCGCCTCCCGCCGTGCGCGGGACGGGGCTCACGGCCCGGCCCGCCCGGGTGCGCGGCAGCGCCTTGCTCACGGTGGGCAGCCGTCCGCAGCGCCGCGCTGGTCAGCAGCGGGCAGTCGCGGGCGGCGAGTACCGGGGCGCTGGCGGCGGCTGGCGCGGGAGCTGCCCCGGCCCGCTCGCGGGGAGCCGCCTGGCGGGGGTCCGGGTCGAGCGCGGTGACCCAGCGCCAGCCGTCGGGGAGCCGGCCGGGCACCGTCTCGGCCCTGCCGCCGGGCGCCACGGCGAACGGCCGGCCGGGTTCCTCGGGCGGCCCGTCCCGCCGCACGGCCAGGCTGGTCGATACCATCGCGGGCACGCCGCCGACGGCACCGGCAGCCCGCAGGTCCGCCGACGGGAACTCACGTTCGTGCTGCTGCCGGACAGTTCCGCCGATGAGCCCGGCCAGCCGGGTGACTGATGCCTGCCGGGCCGCGGTGTCCCCGTAGGGCGCGGTGACGCGGATCTGGACACGCCCGCCGCTGCACGTGACGGCCACTCCGCCGCGCACGCCGCTGGACTCGATGAAGTCGGCTGCGGCACGCAGCGCGTAGGCGGTCGTGCTCCGCGCGGGATCTGTGCCCGCCTGCTCGCCAGGTGTGGTCATGGTCTGAGCTGCTTTCTTCTGCGCGTGTTCACGTGGTCCCGGGGCCGGCCGTGCGGTCAGGTGCTGTCAAGGCCGCCTCCCGGCGGGCCGTCGTGCCGTGCGCCTGCGGTCCAGGGGCCTGGCCGGGCGGGCGCGGGCGGGGCGTCGTCGTCCTCGTCGCCGTCGTCGCCGTCGTCCCACCAGCCGGGCGGCGGGGGCTCGGCCGGGGCGGGGCGGGGGTCGACGTGCTCGGTGACGCTGCACTGGGCGAACGGGCCGCTGCGGCCGAGC
>Ga0307478_10003420_pt1 | contig 11805 bp, 7 predicted proteins | sample atmos_gasesECM4C_2_FD_203713 | JGI IMG/M metagenome (GOLD analysis project Ga0307478, IMG submission 203713) | Hardwood forest soil microbial communities from Morgan-Monroe State Forest, Indiana, United States - atmos_gasesECM4C_05 | ecosystem: Environmental > Terrestrial > Soil > Temperate...
TCGCGATCAAACTGCTCGGATGGATTCTCGCGTTAGCATTCGTAGTGTTCGGCTTTGCGACAGTCTATTACTTCGCTCCCGATGTGGCAGAGCAACGCTGGTACTGGATCACTCCGGGTTCTGTGGTGGGGGTGGCACTGTGGGCGATTGTCTCTGCAGGGCTGCGCGCCTACCTGCATTTTTTTAATACCTATACCAAGTCTTACGGATCGCTCGGAGCGGTCATGATCCTGATGTTATGGTTTTATGCGACGGGATTGGCGATCCTTGTCGGTGGCCAGATCAATGCGACCATCGAACACGCGGCAGCGGAGCATGGCCATCCGGAAGCGAAGGCTCCGGGACAAAAGGCAGCATAGGTCAGTGTAGGTCAGGCATTGCGCTCAGCAAGAGAGCAACTGGAAAGTCGCGGAGCATTCTCGAGACGGGGAAAGAAGCAGTTTGCTCCTGTTCGTTCGCTGGAATGCACTCACCAGAGAAAAGGTTGTGATAGCACTGTGCTCGCGAGGGCGGTTGTTCGACAGTAGTATCTCCCCATACAGATTCAGCGCACGGAGTGCTCACATCTTCAGTCAACAGCGACGCGCATAGCCTGGGAGCTACGACTATGGCAGTTCGTCCTTCATGTTCTCGAGCAAATGCCACAACGTGCTGGGACTTTGGCCCGCTGACCTTGAGCGGGATATAGCTACCGCGCTGAAATAGCATGGATTCTTCGCGGCGGAGATTGAGTGTTTTTGATGTCAGGTACATTTTCAATCTGCCGTCTTCGGGATTTGCGAGGGATTCACTCAATCTCTGAGGCGCTGTCTTTTCGGAGTGCATGCCACGCTGCAACTCGTCCAACAATCGTTTCCTTTCACCATAGTCAACTGGCCGCCGGTTGTCGGGATCAACCAGGGTGAACTGCCAAAATTCATTTCCCTGGTAAATGTCGGGAACCCCGGGAGCAGTCATCTTCAGCAGTGATTGCGACAGGCTGTTAAACATTCCGATGCTCCGGATGCGTCGTTGGAATTCTTCGAAGTCTCGGAAAAATAGATTCTTGTCCGAGCGCTCCAGGATTGCCCGAGTGAAGCGCGACAGAGCTTCTTCGTACTCCAGATTTGTATTCGCCCAACTGGTGTGCTGTTTCGCCTCCCGCACCGCCTTCAGCATGTACTGCTCGATTCTCTTGACGAAATCATTCCAGAGGTCGCCGGTCGTATCGGGCCACGTTCCGAGCAGGGTTTGGTAGAGAAGATACTCGTCGTTTCGCGTCGGGGCAGGCGAGCCGTCAACCAGACCCTTTTTACTGCGATTCCAATCGCGCCAGCGCCGCAACCGAAGTAGCCACGTCTCAGGGATCTCTGACAGCACATTGATTCGCGCACGTACATCTTCCGACCGCTTTGAATCGTGGGTGGAGAGGGAAAGCATCGAATCGGGCCATGCGGCCAGCCGTTCCCGGTTCATGCGATGGAAATCCTCGACGCTGATACCGAATTTGCTGGGATCTCCGCCAACCTCATTCAGCGAAACGAGGCGGTTATAGCGGTAGAAGGCGGTGTCTTCGACTCCCTTCGCCATGACGGCAGCCGTCACCTGCTGGAATTTCATGGCGAAGCGGGTGATAGCGCGCTTGTACCAGCCAGGTTCACAGCCGTTAATGTCGAGCAGCAAGACGCGGCGAATGAAATCAAAGACGCTAAGATCGGCCGCAGTGCTTCTTTTTCGTCCCGCAGCGACTGCCTTCTCTACATACTCGCGGTCCTCGGCGGAGACTTCGCGGTCGGTAACGTAGGTGCGATACACGGGAAAGCTTGCAATGATTTCGCCCAATGCGCTCCTCAGACTGTTGAGCGTGAAGTCACAGGTACGGCGGTTGGCCAGGGCGATGCGGCTTACGAGATTTGCCAGCACATTGAGTTCGCTGGCCAGCACAACTTTGAGAATCAACTTCTTGCATATGTAGACAAGGTCGCTGAAATCCTCAGAAGGGCCGCAAAACGAGCGATAGATGCGCTCCATTTTCTCCGCTCCGGCCGGATCGACGAACAACCCGTTCACCAGGTTGGCAAACTCATAGCCCGTCGTACCATCCAGCGGCCAGTCTTGGCGCAATCTTTCCTGCCCTGTCAGGATTTTTTCGGCTACGACATAGACATGCTGGCGTTGGCCTTCGACGTCTGAAGACAAAGATTGCTGGAGTCGTTCGAAATACTTTGCCGGGTCATACAGGCCATCGGGGTGGTCGATTCGAAGCCCGTTCACCTTGCCTTGCGCCAGCAGATCTAACACAAAGCGGTGGGTGTTGGTGAAGACGGATTCATTTTCAGTCCGCAGCGCAGCGAGATCATTGATGTCGAAAAAGCGGCGGTAATTGATGTCGTCGGCAGCCGCGCGCCACTGCGCCAAACGGGACACTTGAGCCTTGATTAAATCGTGCAGGGTATCAAAGCTGCGCGGATCGTTGGGCGTTCCGTTAAATGCCCGGACATTCGCAAGCACGAAATCTCGAACCTCTTGCGATCGCGCACCGAGGGCAGCTAATCGCCGCTTTTGCACTTCCTTTTCACGATTACGCTCGGCCTGTTGTTCGGGGGTAAGTCCGCGTCGCCCGGGAAGATGTCCGAACGCCGTCACAATGCTCTGCAGTTCAAGGAAATCCTCGTTCGGAGGACCGAGTTTGTCTTGAAGCCGTTCCAGCTGAAAACTCAAGATTCGCGGATACTCGCGAGGGTCAATGGGGAACTTATGCTGCTCGTAGAAAATACTGAACTCTCCGCGTTCCAGATCAAAGACAAGTTTCAATTTCCCGGATTCCAGCTCAGTTCCGTACTGCTCCCCAAGAACCGGAATCAGGACCTTGCCTTGTAATTCATCCTTTATCGGGTCCCAATCAATGTCAAAGAAATCGGCGTACTGCGAGGCCTCGCCATTTTCGAGAACGTCGAGCCACCACGCGTTGTCGGTGCCCATGACCCCCATGTGATTGGGAACGATATCGATGATTTGACCCATACCGTGGCGATGCAGTTCCGCCACGAGATGCTCATAATCCTCCGGAGAACCGATTTCAGGATTCAGCGAGTTGTGGTCGATGATGTCGTAGCCATGCATACTCCCGGCTCTGGCCCGCAAGTAGGGCGACAGATAACAATGGCTTATGCCAAGAGCGCTGAGGTACGGGACGATGGATGCGGCATCGCGGAAGGTAAACGTCTTGTTCAGCTGCAAGCGGTACGTCGCCGTCGGAATTTGCGGTTGACCGTTCAAGTTAATTTTAGAAAGTGGCGTCCCGCTCCACGATAACTGCCAAATAAGGTGTTCTCCCATCAGGGTTTTCGTTCAAACTCCGCCGGAAACCCCTGTAGGCAGGTAAGTAACGGTATCACAGTGGCGAGGAGCAAAGCGCTCAAAGCGGGTGGGCTCAGTATTCAGCCCTCAGCGACCATATGACAGACCACGGAGGAAGGCTCCCCATCTCGAACGCTTTTTCAAGTTCGAGGCTGCTGGAGTAGATCATGCTGCCAGAAGTTATTGCTGGTGATGGAGCCGGTTCGATTCCGAGGTTCGCTCGGAGTTCCAGCAACGATCCGTCTGCGAGACGCCAATCCACCGAAATGGTTCGGTGCTGGCTTTCGCAGGATTCCTCCCGAAGCACCGACACCTGCTGCAAACGATGAAAAATGACTCGTTGTCGGATGGTAAGCAATTCCCGGTAAAGCTTCAGCCATGGCGCGTGACTATTCTCATCCAGGTTTTTCCAATCCAGCTTCGATCGGAGAAAAGTCGATTCAGCGTTAGGATCGGGGATTTGCTCCCTCGTCTCCGGGGAGTTGAACCTTGCAAACCGGGCGAACTCATTTCTTCGTCCGGCGGTCACCGCGGCGGCAAGATCCCCTTGGAAATTGCAAAAGAAAAGAAACGGCGACTCCGCGGCAAACTCTTCTCCCATGAAAAGCAATGGCGGTGACGGCGCGAGGAGCAGAATCTCCATGGCTGCCTTTGTGGCCCGGATATCGGCGATCTGGAGAATCCGCTCTCCGAGAGCGCGGTTCCCGATCTGATCATGATTTTGCAGAAACGAAATAAAGGCAGTGGGAGGCAAGCCCACGGTGGGCTCTCCGCGAGTGCCCTTGTGATAGCCGGAGTACTCTCCCTGAAAAGCAAATCCTTCCGCCAGGCAGCGACATAGTTGCTGTACCGGCTGCTTGTAGTCTGAGTAGTACCCGTCGGATTCACCTGTAACCAGCACATGCAGTGCGTGATGGATGTCATCATTCCATTGCGCATCGTAAAAGTAGACCCGGCCTTTCTGGTCGCGCTGCAGATAGCGAGCGGCGTTGTCTCCGTTCTCAAGCATCAAGTGAACCTGCCGTTTGGCTCCGAATCTTTCCCGAACAGCTTGGGCGAGCTCCACCAGAATGTCCGGCTTGGAGTCGTCAACGATGACATGCACGGCGTCAAAACGCAGGCCGTCGAAGTGATATTCCTCCAACCAGTAAAGCGCGTTGTGAATGAAAAAATCTCTGACCACGCGACTGTCGGGACCGTCAAAGTTGATCGCATCTCCCCATGGAGTGCGATGGCGATTGGTGAAAAACTGAGGAGAATAAGTGTGCAGGTAGTTTCCTTCCGGACCGAAGTGGTTGTAGACCACGTCGAGAAAAATCATCAGGCCCTTGGCGTGAGCTGCTTGAACGAGATGCTTCAGGTCTTTGGGGCGGCCATACGAGGAGTCTGGCGCATACGGCAAAACACCGTCATAGCCCCAATTTCGAGCGCCTGGGAAATCGGCGACCGGCATAAGTTCGATGGCGGTCACCCCGAGTTCCCGTAAGTAATCGAGCTTCGCCTCGACACCCCGAAATGTACCTTCTGGAGTAAAAGCACCAACGTGAACTTCGTAAATCACGGTCTCTTCCCACGGACGTCCAACCCAGCCATCATCGAGCCACTGAAAAGCTCGCGGATCCACGACTTCACTCGGCCCGTGGACGTCATGAGGCTGAAACCGTGACGCTGGATCAGGAACTTTCATTTGATCATTGATCTGGAAGCGGTAGAGAGAACTCGCAGTCGCTCGAGGCGTAACGACCTCGAACCAGCCTTGCTCCAACTTAGCCAGAGGGAAGCGTTCCTGCTTTTCATTCTCGAGGCACAAGTCGACGCGCTGAGCATTTGGAGCCCAGAGTCTGAAGCGAACACCGCCACCCTGGCTCAGTTCAGCCCCGAAAGACATGGAGTGGCTACGAACCATTCCGGCGATCCTGACGAACCTGGTCGCGCTGCCGCTCGACGAGTACAGCCATGGACCGCGCTTGCAGGGGATAAGTGCCTGAGGCTTCGAACGGCCGGTCCGGGCCGCCGCCCGTCGCACAATGCGTATCGAGCACGCTCACCCATAACATGCCCGACGCGGCGCTGGGGAGGGTAAAGGGCACCTCCTCATGATGAGCATTCATTAGCAAAAGAAAATTCTCGTCGGTCAGCAACTGACCGCGCTCATCCATTTCGTCCACGGCGGAACCGGACAAGAACATGCCCAATGTTCTTGCGTGCTCCTGGTTCCATTCTTCATCGGTCATTTCGCTGCCATCGGGGCGAAGCCAGAGAATATCTTTCACCCCGGCACCTTTGATGGCCCGGCCCTGAAAGAAATGTCGCCGCCGGAAGACGGGATGATACTTGCGCAGAGCGATCACTTTGCGCACGAAGGCGATGAGTTCTTTGTCGACGTTCGGATCTTCCCAGTTAATCCAGCTGATCTCATTGTCCTGGCAATAAGCGTTATTGTTTCCCTGCTGCGTGTGGCCGAGGGCATCGCCGCCTAGCAACATGGGAACGCCCTGGGATAAGAGCAGCGTCGCCAGGAAGTTTCTTTTTTGACGGGCTCGGAGGGCCCGAATGGCGGGATCGTCCGTCGGGCCCTCTACACCGCAATTCCAGCTGCGGTTATTGTCGGTGCCGTCACGGTTCTCTTCGCCATTCGCCTCGTTGTGTTTCTGGTTGTAGCTCACCAGATCTTGCAGCGTGAATCCATCGTGCGCGGTCACGAAATTGATGCTGGCGTAGGGACGGCGTCCGCTGCGGGCATACAGGTCGCTCGAACCAGTGATGCGGTAGGCTAACTCTCCGATCTGGCCGCCGTCTCCCTTCCAGTAGGAACGCACAACATCGCGGTAACGGTCATTCCACTCCGCCCATCCCACGGGGAACTTTCCAACCTGATAACCGCCTTCACCCAGATCCCAAGGCTCGGCAATGAGCTTGACCTGCGACAATACCGGATCCTGGTGAATGATGTCGAGGAATGCACCCAGCTTATCTACCTCATGCAGTTCTCGCGCCAGTGTCGCAGCCAGATCGAAACGGAATCCGTCAACGTGCATATCGAGCACCCAATAGCGCAGGCTGTCCATGATGAGCTGAAGTACCCGCGGATGGCGCATGTTCAGCGTATTGCCAGTGCCGGTGTAATCCATGTAGTAGCGTGGATTGTCGGCTAGAGTCCGGTAGTACACGGAATTATCGATGCCTCGGAAGGAAAGTGTAGGCCCGAGTTGATTGCCTTCGGCGGTGTGGTTGTAGACGACATCGAGAATCACCTCGATGCCAGCTGAGTGCATGGTTTTCACCATGGTCTTGAATTCGCTGATCGAGCCGGTGGCGAGATAACGCGACATCGGAGCAAAAAATCCGATCGTGTTGTACCCCCAATAGTTGCGCAGCCCTTTCGCCACCAACTGCCGGTCGTCGACGAAGTAGTGCACCGGCATCAGCTCAATCGCCGTAATGCCGAGTTTCAGCAGATAATCAATCACCGGCGCGGTGGCCAATCCCGCATAGGTCCCGCGCAACGCGGCCGGAACGCGAGGGTGCTGAATCGTGAAACCGCGCACGTGCAGTTCATAGATAGTGCTCTTGTGCCAAGGCGTGCGAAGCAGTTGATCAGTTCCCCAGGTGAAAGCCGGATCCACGACCATCGACTTGAGCATTCCGGGAGCGCTGTCGCGACGGTCGAAAGACAGATCCTCCAGGCGATGTCCAATGCGGTAACCGAAGTGAGAGTCGCTCCATTTCAAGTCGCCCACAATCTGCTTGGCATAGGTATCGAGCAGCAGCTTGTTGTGGTTGAAACGGTGTCCCTTGGCGGGATCGTAAGGACCATAGACGCGATATCCATAGAGGAGTCCGGGCCGGGCTTCCGGCAAATAGCAATGCCAGACTTGATCGGTCTGCTCTTTGACGGGAATGCGATGCAGTTCACGCCGCCCCGCGGGATCAAACAAGCAGAGCTCAACCTTCTCTGCGTGTTCGGAGAAAAGCGCGAAATTGACACCCTCGCCATCCCAGTTGGACCCCAGCGGGTAAGGCTTTCCCGGCCACACAATGGGTTGAGTCTGGATTACCATTCTTTCCTTTGACTTCTAGTTTTGCCCCTGTGACTCTTGCGACCTAGGATCGAGCACACCAAATAAGACGGGAAGGATGGTCAAGTTTCGTCTTGCGGCGGCATTTGTGCTCCGGTTCTATTCGGACACTCTTCCAATTGCCGCATTGAAGATGAATTCTATCGATACAACGTTGCCTTCGTCACTTTGACTGCAATGTTCCAAGTGGGGGAATTTTCTCGAAGAGCGGGCTGGCTTTGCTACCTCACGGGCCGATGTCGACAGAATCGCCGAGCCACGCTCCCAGACCACGCAGAGTGTCGATGTGGTCGCACATGATCTTCCCGGCTCCAAGAATCGGGATGGCGAGGATCAGGCCGGGCGCTCCCCATATCCAGGCCCAGAACAGCAGCGACAAACTGACGGCCAGGGGATTCAGTTGGAGACGCTCGCCGATCACTTTCGGGTACACCAGATTCATGGTGACGAGATGAAGGCCCACCACTATTACGAAAACCGTCAGCAATCCAGTTTTGCTTAAGGCCTCGACTCCGCCGCCCAACGGAGGCAATAAAGCCAGAAATACTCCCAGGTATGGAATGAGGCTGAGGAATCCGCTGATTGCTCCGATGAAATAGAAGTACTGGATCCCGAGAAACCAGAACACGGCGGCGCAAACTGCACCGTTCAACAGGCCCACAAGCACGTTGGCGACGATGTAACTGCGAATCATGCCGGAAATGCGCCCCACAGTTCGATGAGCGGCGACGCGATGTTCCTTGGGAAAAAGTCGCACGGTGGCTATATGCGATTTCTCCTTGGACGCCAGCATGAAATAAACCAGAAAAGGGACGAAGCCGATGGCCATGAGCACTTCCAGAATGGCGCCACTGTTCTCGGAGATCACGCGAGTCACGCCCTGCGCTTCCTGTATCTTGACCGGCACAGGTTGCCGCTTTTCCTTTGGTTCGACCGCAGAACGCGCCCGGTCCGCGATCTCATCCACGTGGGAGCGCACCTTGCCGACCGTATTTTGCAGCGCGGCGGAATAGTGAGGCAACTCATCCGCGAATTCCAGGGCCCGGTTATACGAGAAATAGACCAAGCCCACAGCGATGGCCAGCGCCACCGAGACGACCAGGAGCGCGCCGAGCCAACGGGGAATTTTCAGGTACACCAGCGCATTTACCGGCGGCTCGAGAAGGTACGCCAAAAGAATCGAGACCAGGATCGTCACGAGGACGAGCTTAAGCAGATAAATGATCCCGATGATTGCAATCACCGCGACTACGATCTGGGCGACTGTGCCCGCCTTGATCGAAGCCTGCAGGATTTCGGCATCCTCTGCCGCTTGTTGGACTGCAGCTCTTTCCTCAATCACCTTGATGCCATCTTCATTCCGAGGAAGGTCGCTTCGAGCAGTTTCGCTGGCCTGAGATCTCACTCTGTATAGCCCCTGCCTGAATTTTGCCCTTCCGGCAAATCACTGCTCCATAGGGATATATCGTTAATCCAAACCCGAGCAGACCCTATCAGCGTGCTCCTGTCCCCGATCACCGTAAGTAGTTCCTCTGGTTAACTTTGGCACGTCTACAGTTTCCTGTGTTGGTCCGCCGTGGTAGCCTTAGCTTCGGCGCGGACTTACGCTTGTTCCCGCCACTCACTCCTTCAGGCCCATGGAGCATAAATCCAAGATCGGCTCGGCTGGTATATCCCCTTCAGAACCAAGGACTTCGCAGTTCTCCGAAGGGGATGAGAAGGCGCAACTTTCCCGGCAGCCAGGGGTTGAAATAGGTGTGAGCACAGCCGCATTCGATCGGGGCATGCTGATGGCTACCACAACACCGCAGGTGCCGTCGGCCTTCCCAGCGGCGGTTCCGGCTGGCGGTCCGGCGTCGGATGCCGACGTCATGCTTCGGGTCAAGGCGGGGGATCAGGCGGCGTTCGATTACCTGGTCCAGAAATATCGCCGGCCCATGATCAGTTTCATGTACCGCATGGCCCGTAACGCATCGGCCGCGGAAGATCTGGCGCAGGAAGTTTTTTTACGAGTTTATCGTTCGCGCGAAAGCTACGAGGCCAGCGCAAAATTTACGACTTGGCTGTATCGCATCGCGACCAATCTGGCGGTAAATCATGCGCGCGACACGCGGCATGAGCGGCCCGAGGTAACCGTCAGCCTGGATGAACCTGATGAGGATACAGGCACGACGATCGAACTCCCCGACGGGAAATTGACCGCCGAGCAGGCGATGATGCAGCGAGAACGGATGCTGGCGATCCGGAGGAAAGTTGAGGCCCTGCCGGAATTGCAGCGGCTGGCTGTGATCATGCACAAGTACCAGCAGATGGATTACAAGCAAATTGCCGAAGTATTGAAGAAGAGCGAGTCGGCGACCAAATCGCTCCTCTTCCGGGCCTATGAGACTTTGCGGGAACAGTTAAAACAATATTTGTAGTTTTCTTGTGAGCGAAGAGACATTGGCGAAGAGAGTTGAGGGAAGTAGTCATGAACTGCAAGGAAATCCAAGAACGGATGCCTGACGTAGCGGCGGAATTGAGCCAGCCTACGGCGGACGAGAGTAGGCATCTGGAGAGTTGTGCCGCATGTGCAGAGCAATTGAAAGCTATGCGCTCGACGATGTCATTGCTCGACGAATGGCAGACGCCGGAGCCCTCGCCATATTTTGACGTGCGGCTCCAGGCTCGTCTGCGCGAGGAAATGGCCAGGCCGCAGGCGGGATGGGCCTATTGGTTCCGTCGCCCCGTGCTGGCGGCCGCGTTGACGGTTTTGATTGGAGTCGGTGTCGGCTTGTTATTCACACGCAGCAGCGGCATTTACGCTCCACAGCAGCCGATCGCTGAAATGGCGGAGCCGGGCACAGCGGTAAGCGACCTCCAATCTCTCGAGAAGAATCACGAACTGTATGCGGATTTCGAACTGCTCGACGATCTCGATGTGCAGCAGGACGTAGTGGCGAACCCGTAAGGCAGCCGTCGCCACAAGAACACAGGACGGCACAAGGGCGGGGAAGGTGATCCGGGGACACTACATTACGGGATGGCTGACAGCTGCGGCGATGACGCTGGCGCTCACTGTTCCCTTCCCCTGCGTGGCGCAAAGAGGCGCATATCATCCGGTCCAGCAGCATCATCCTGCTCCCACCTACCAACCGCCGAAGCCGCCAGCGCCCCGGCAACCGCAAGTACAAGGCCGGCAGCCACAAGCTCAAGGACGTCCCCAGGCAGGCGGACATGCTGGTGACTGGCTGCGACGCTACAAAGATATGCCGCCAGCCGAGCAGGAGCGCGAACTACAAAACGATCCGGCGTTCCGCCGCTTGCCACCAGAACGCCAGCAGATCCTTCGGCAGCGCCTGCAGGACTTCTCCAAACGTCCTCCGCAGCAACAGTTGCGCATGCTAAACCGGATGGAAACCTGGGAGCATCTGACTCCGGAACAAAAGCAGCAAGCGCGGGACGTTTTCGGAAAAATGCAGCAACTTCCTCCCGACCGGCGCCGCATGGTGACTACCGCGGTTCGCGACCTCCGCGCCATGCCGCCCGATCAGCGCGAGCGGGTGATCAACTCAGACCGCTTCAAAGGTATGTTCTCGGATCAAGAGCGCGAGATGATGCGCGGAGCTGCCCGCTTGCCGCTGGCTCCTGCGGAAGGTGGCGAACCGGGGCGGCCGGAGTGATGTCCGTCTTCCGGCTCTCGGCTTGCGCCAAAAGCAAAGCTAATTCATAAGGGCTAACATGCGGCGGATCGAGAGCGCCATCTGCCGGACCTCGTCGGCATCGGACGCATTGGGAGAAATCTTCAGATAGTCATGCAGATCTTCGGCCGCCAAGCGCTGCAATCCAAGGCTGTAGCGCAGAAGGGCGCGTTGCTTCACGTCCTCCGGCGACTGGGGGTAGATCACCAGAAGCAGGTCGGCGATTGGCAGAGCCTTGCGGAAGTTGCGCGTGGAGAGGTACACCGTTTTGAGATTATTCAACATCCGCGTGAGAATCTGCCGGCGGCTGATGGGGTGCAGGAACTCAGGCCGCAGCTTCATCTCTCCGGAATAAATTTCATCGAGGCGACTCTGGCAATCCTGGCGCGTAAGAACATCTCCGCGGTTGAAGCAATCGATCAAGATCTCCTGGCCATTTTCCGCATAGTGCTTCAGAAGAAAGTGCCCAGGCATGCCGACGCCGGGAAGCTGCACGCCGACCCGACGCGCCACTTCCATATAGACAATAGAAAGCGTGATTGGAATTCCGAGGCCGCGTTCGAGAACATCGTTCAGAAAAGAATTGCGCGGGTCGTAATAGTCTTCGCGGTTTCCGCGGAGGTTGACTTCCTCGAACAATACGTGGTTCACGGCAGAGAGTACGCTCGGCGCGGTCAAGTCAGCCGCTGAACTCGCCACACGGCCAG
>Ga0307478_10003421_pt1 | contig 11803 bp, 10 predicted proteins | sample atmos_gasesECM4C_2_FD_203713 | JGI IMG/M metagenome (GOLD analysis project Ga0307478, IMG submission 203713) | Hardwood forest soil microbial communities from Morgan-Monroe State Forest, Indiana, United States - atmos_gasesECM4C_05 | ecosystem: Environmental > Terrestrial > Soil > Temperate...
ACCGAACTCAGATGAATTTGCCTTGATGGTGCCCAGGAATCTGATACTCCCCGGATATCTGAAAGCTAAGCCGAGGCCATTGAGGTCCGTGTCAAGACCGGGTGAAGCCCCACCGCGTAACGCGGTCCGCAGAGTCTGGGTGCCGGAGTACCCAGAAAAAGAAATGAACTCCAATGGGTCGCCAGCAGCGCTTTCGCGAGACACTGAAGGCTTCGCGAATCTTGCGCGCTTGAGATGCCTATCAACCGCGTTGCGGGCAGCTTCTTCAAATCCGAGATCCCGCATTGTTCGGCCGCCTGTCTTCACCGGTGCGTTATCGGCGAATACCGACCACGAAAGATGGACGTCAGAGGTGGGCTTCCTACCAAGGACCTCCATACGGTGAGCCCAGCAGCGTGATGCGTCTCGGTTCAGCGTCGCTGATCGTAATTGGCATTATCGGGCTGAAACTGGCCCACTGATGAGCTAAGAGCGGCCCGGACGATCAACGTGTTGTTTCGAAGCCAAAAGTCAATTGTTGAAATCAGGGCGATGTCGCAAGCTTGCGCTTTCCGTTCGCCTTTTTCCGTGTCGATGAGTGCTATCGAGATGTTTCACCAACCATCGGTTACTCCTGCCGACATGGTGTAGATTGTTGCGCGGACTATTCAACAGAATGGAGGAAGCGAACATGTCGAGAGTGGTCCTTGGCGCGATTTGTGGTCTGGCATTCGGCGCAATCGATGTCGGAATCATGCTGCCCATGACCTTCCCCGACAAAAAAGCAGCAATCACGGCAGCTTTCATTGCGCGCTTCGGAATCGGATTTGTCATTGGGTCGTCCTGCTTGCCGTGGCCAGGATGGTGTGTAGGCCTACTCTTTGGACTTCTACTGAGTATCCCAGATGCCATCATCACCAAGTCCTACGCGCCTATCATCGGCATGGGCGCAGTTGGCGGAGCCATTGTCGGTTTCATCGTCGGACGATTCGGAAACTAGTTGAGTGCAACCGGAGGCCCGGAGAGTTCTGCTCGTTCATAAACTGGTGGGGCAGAGAGCAGATGTGTACTCAAAGCACCGAATGATCGCTTCTTGGATGTTGTAATCGGTCGGGTTCAGGCCTGCCCGGAATCTTTCAAGGCGGGCGGGTAGCGCCGCAAGAGTGCAATGGAGAACATCAAAACGAGCACCAGCAACCCAAGCAAGCCGAGCTCTATCATCGCGGCCCGGAAAATGCTGGCTCCGTCGCTCGACCAGCTTCCTTCCTTCGTAAGCGTGGCTATTTCCAAACTGATTACCAGGATGCGCCGAATCGAAGCGATCAGGCCAACCACCAGGAAAGGTTCGGTTACGAGGACATGAGAGCGAATCGAGATGCGCACCGTGTGCAGAATCTCCACCAGCATCAGCACGATGAGCAGCTCATTCAATACGCGCAGAGTCTGAGCAGCAATCGTCCAGTGCCGGAAGCCATCCCACAGCATGTTTCCCGCAGTCGCAATCGTCGCGAAGGCGGTGACCGACAGCATCGCCGCCAGGATGGAATAGATGGCCACCTCGGCCTTGCCCAGATATTCGTCGAAGCGGTGTCGTAACTTGCCTTCTGCCATTTGCGGAGAATGGTACCTCAGTTGACGTTAACAGGCGTGGGTGTTGAAAAAGTCACTTCGATTGGCAGGATGAGATTCAGCAGAAGCATGCTAGAAGAAAGCATCTGCGCATGCTCTGTTTGATTCTGATCGTCGGAGGCCTGCTGATCATGATGGGACAGCACGACCGCTCGGAAGCACTATTCCACTACTTTCGATTGGAAGATCAGGTTCCTGAAACCCACCTGCTGCGTTTGATTGAAAAGCACATCAGCTTTGCCTTCGTTCGGCAACAACTGAAGGACCGTTACAGCGAGCTGGGCCGTCCCTCGATTGATCCCGAGCTTCTGTTGCGCATTCTCTTGATCGGCTATTTGTACGGCATCACCAGCGAGCGCAAGTTGGTGGAAGAGCTGCGCATGCACCTGGCCTGGCGCTGGTTCACGGGGCTGGGTTTCGATCAGGAGATCCCGCATCACTCCACATTTTCCAAGAACCGTCATGGGCGGTTTCGGGAGTCGAACCTGTTCGAGGAGTTGTTCGAGCAGATCGTGCGCCAGTGTGTGGAAGTGGGATTGGTCGAGGGCAAGCATCTGTCGGTGGATGGCAGTTTCGTGGAAGCCAATGCTGCGAAGCAAAGCCGTATTCCACGGGAACAGCTCGTGGAAGCGGCCCAGGTCAAACACATCGTGCGTCAGTATCTGCAGGAACTGGAACAGCAGAACCCGGTAGAAGAGCCGGTGCACACCCAAGATCAGGTGTCGACCACCGATCCGGACTCAACTTACGCCACCAAGGGCGGCACGCCGGCGCGCCTGGGTTATTACGACAACTACCTCGTGGATAACCAGAGCTGTGTGATCGTGGGAGTGCAGGCCACGGCTGCCCGGATGAGCCAGGAAACGGTGGCCGCAGACCATGCTCACCCGTTTCGCGCAATGGCAGGGAGGTGAACCAGAATCGGTGGCTGCCGACACGACTTACGGGAACGGGGAATTTCTGCAATGGCTGGCGGATCGGAACATCACTCCCTTTATGCGAACCCGCGACAGTATCCACAGAAAAAGGAGTCCCTTCTTCGGTCCCGAGCGTTTCACTTACGAACCGGAACACGATCGCTATCTCTGCCCTGCGGGTCAGCCCCTGAACTATGGCGGCCGAAGTCATCGTAATCACGCCTGGACCTACATCGGGACACGCAAACGTTGCGGTCCGTGCGCGCTTCGACCGCAATGCACCAGTGCGGCCTTCCGATGCCTGGTCATCCATCAGCACGAACCAGCCCGGCAACGCGCACGGGATTTAGTGGATACGCCGGAGTTCGCGAAGGCACAGCGGCAGAGAAAAAAAGTAGAAGCCCTGTTTGCGGAACTCAAGAATCAGATTGGTCTGCGTCGTGTACGCCTACGCAGGTTGAAGTTCGTGCGCGAGCAGTTCTTCCTGGCCGCGGCGGCACAGAATATCAAGCGACTGGTCCGTTTCCTAAGCCCACTGAAAGCGTCGCAGCTTCTCACCACCTAGAAAATGAAAAGAGAAGATCAGTAGTACCCCCAGCCCCCACAAGATCGGCCCAAGCACTGACTTTTTTCAACACCCACGGGATATTTACGCCAGTCTAAAACCACCTCCCATCCCAACTTCTTGCGAAAGTGAGCAATTTTAAACAGACTGAGGTTCCTTGGTTGCGTACCATCTCCCGCAATCCTTTTACCCGTCTATCCGTTGCGCATCGTAAGGGGTGCTTTAATGCGTTGTGCACTGTGCAAGTCGAGCAAGCAGGCGGAATTTACTTCGGAGATAATGATCCATTTCTCCGGCCTCAAACATCTTGCCAATCCCGGCGTCTTGGTATTCCCAAAGGTTTTGGTCTGCTTGGATTGCGGTTGTTCGCGGTTCGCCATACCGGGAACCGCCTTGGCGCCACTTGCAGGGAGCAATACAAGAACTGAAGCGTCAACCCGGCAACCGAGTGTTGGCGCGCCTTGAGCGCATGGGTAAAATAAATCGTTCGCTTACGCGCTACCGGCAAAGCGCACTCCCGAGATAGCTGCTTCCACAACTGCCGACTGGTCGCTTGCGGCCCTGCACTTCAGAACGTAACCCCACGCTCCCAAGCTGAGAGCCGTTTCCACCATGTCATCAGAAGACTCTTGAGTCAGAAAGATTATCTTGGATTCAGGGGCAAGCTTGCGAATCTGTCGGGCGGCCTCGATTCCGTTCAGTGTTGGGAGTCCGATGTCGAGGAGAATCAGATCGGGTTTCAATTCTTTCGCTTTCTGAACTGCTTCCAATCCGTCGGCCACTTCGCAGATGACTTGCAAGTCGGCTCTTTCTGCCAGTGTCGAGGATAAATTCCCGAAAGGGCGCGAAATCGTCTACAACGAGAATGCGGATTGTTGACATGGCGAAAGCCCCGTTTATCCGATCATTCTCTTGAGTGCGGACGTTGACTACTGGCAATTGTGACAGGTCGTGTCCGAGGAAATTGATACTTGCCACTGACTGCTGACATAGCCCGGCGTTCTCGCAAAGTTTGCGCCTTTTGTTCGCCAAAATCAGGGTCGGTGAGTGTTATCGGGAGTAGAGTCGAGAACAGACGCAGTGGCTTTAGCCTCCCGGTGGCAGTTAGGATGCTTTCGCATGGCCTGCCTCAATCCGGTTTGGCTTGATGCCTGTTTCCTGTTCCCGCTCATCGGTAGGGTCGGGAACAGGCGCGCGCACGGTAGGCGCCGGTGGTGATTCCAGCACTTCCGTGGTGGACCGCAGTCCGGCAACCATAGTCACGTTCCAGCTCCCGCCACGTCAAACGCAGCATGCGGTTTTCCCGCACTGCGCTTTCCTGCTTGCTTCATGCCACGGGTTATGGGACCTACCATGCGTGGAAGGCTTTCGGCACAGAGGCACGACGAACCCGATAGCCATTGAATAGCTTCAGTTCCTCGTACAGCCGGTGCCTACTCCACCTTTTCCAGCCGAAGCCGCGTCGATTCCGGGATCGCCCCATGTGACGCCGGATCTTCTTTTCTACCCAGTCTTTTATGAAGCTGAAGCACTCGCTGGAGTTTCCGACGGCGAAGTAGTTCTCCGTTGCTCTCCATTGCCCTTCTTCCATCACCCCGGCCTGCAACCATTGCCGCAGCAGCTTCAGCACCCGCCGGTCACTCACTCGCTGCCTCACCAATGTGAGCACGAGATCGTGATTGATCGCATGGTGGTAGGGACGTGCCTTGCGTCGATGCCGCTTGTGCCCGTCCCCCCTCGCAGGACCCGCCGAGCAGATTTCCTGCAACGGGCTCCCCAGGTTGCTCTCGCGGGATGGCAGTCAGTTGCATTGAACTCAGATCAGGTCCAATTCACGGCCACTGGCGTTTACTCTGATGGAAGCTCAAAAACTATGACAGATGCTGACTGAATTGGGGAGAGAACGTAGTCGAACAAAACCGTTGATTATAGACCTCCCCCTTTTCCAAGGGGCGTGACTTGCGCTGGGTGCAGGGAATGGACTTCGACGGAAAGAGAGGCAGGATGGTTTGAGTTAGTCGCGACGGCGGGTTTGAGTGGAACCCACACAGCAATCTGCGTACCTTGCGTCGGTCGCGACCGGATTTCGAGTACTCCTCCGACCATTCGCAATCGCTCTTGCATACTCCGAATACCGAGACCAACGGTTGCCGAAGTCGTTGCGAAATTGAATCCCGAACCATTATCGCAGAGAGACAGGCGGATTGCCTCGGCGTTTGCTGCCAGTCGCACTTCGGCTCTGGAAGCGCCGCTATGCTTTTTCACATTGCGGAGGCCTTCCTGAACGATGCGGAAGAGGCACAAGGCCACGTCGGGAGGGATAGACCGAGGGACATCCTCGTGTGCAAAGTCGACCTGGATGCCTTGTTGTTCGGCGAATTCTGAACAAAAAGAGCTGACCCCAAGAATCAGGCCCAGGCTTTCCAGGGTTGACGAGTGCAGTCGATGTGAGAGGGAATGAAGATCAGCGCCGATCTCGCTGGCACGGTTCCAGAGTTCAAGCATCCGCTCGCTGGCTTCGGACGGAGAAGTTTGAATCATCGCGGCGGTTCGTTCTAAGTCAATCGCCAAAACGGCTAGCCGCTGGTTGAAATCGTCATGCAGTTCCCGCGCCAGCCGGCTGCGCTCCTGTTCTTGAGCGTTGATCAACCTTCCGCTGAGTTGCTCGCGCTCCTGTTCGGTTTGCTTGCGTTCGGTAATGTCCACCGCCATGCCGACCATGCGCTCAGCGTCACCATTCGGTGCGTAATAAAACTTCCCGCGGGCTGCAATCCAGCGAACCGTACCGTCGGCCATAACGATCCGGAACTCGGACGCATACGGTTTCCGGGATTGCTTTGCGTCATCGACCGATTTCCACACTAGCTCTTGGTCGTCTGGGTGCACGCGACGACGAAAGTCATTTATGTCTCCCTCTTGGTTACTGGAGCGGATTCCAAGGATGTTTTGCAGGTCGCCGAGCCAGGTATGCCTTCCACTCTTGACGTCCCAGTCCCAGCCCAGCGACTTGCCAGCTTCCACTGCCAAGCGAAGCCAGTCGTTCGCTAGACCGACATCTGAAGAGAACTCCCGATTGGCAAGCTGATCGTGGATAAGGCCACCAACAGCTAAGAGTACTCCGGCGATCATTACCAAAAGCAGGCGAATCTGATGTGTCTCAATCGCCTCGTTGGTACGGAACAATTCCCAGACGCCGACAATCGGAATCGCAAGCATCGCCAGCATGGCCAAAGCAGAACTGTACCTCGTGCTTCCGGTGTCCGGCTGGACTGTCTGCGTCAGTTGCGGTGCCAGTCTCCGACCCTGCAGACCGATCCATACAAACCAGCCCATGGCAGCGGTAAAGATCATTCCCATTAAGCCTCGGACAGCGGGGAAAGCGGTTCCCGTCAAATCACCCAAGGGGTCTTTCAAGGCCCACACGAGGTTAGCCGCCAATGAACCGAATGCGTACAAGGCAGACGCACCGAATAAATGCCTATAGATGGACTTCCAGGGAGGTTGGGAACGAAAAATCAGCATGCTCAGAATTCCAAGAAGCCATAGATTTTCCGTAAGGTAAAGACTCTCAAAGCGCAGGATCATGGCCGACGCGTGCGACCCGTACTGATACGGAAACAAGAGGAAGACGTAGGCGAAAATCCAAACAAAAAGCAAGATAAGAAAGTTTAAGGTCGCTCGATATGGCCTATGACTCGGTGGTTTCAGGTGAGGACGGGAGACCACCGCCGCGATCATGAACACGATGTGCAGAAACAATGGAGGATTGTCGAACAGGAAGGTGGGAATTTTCCCGTGCAGGACCACACTGTAGAACCAAGAGCCCGCGACCAGCGCCCACACCCCATATGCCGCTGCCAGGAATGACCAAAATAGCCGGATCCTCTGCCGGTTGTGAACGGCATTAAAGGCAGCCACACCACTAGCCACAAGAAGCAATACGAGGTAGGTGACTTCGCAGTATCCAATCAGGATGGGACTTTGCTTCAGAGTCAGTGAGAGGGCTGCCTGAGCTGCCAGAAGGGCGACCACGACTATGCGCCACGAATAAAGCCGAGATCTCAGATTAGGAGTGACGGACTTGCCCAGCGTGGCTTGTCCGAAGGTTGGGGTTCTGTCCACGACTGTATGTAGATTCGCGGAGCACTGCGACGCGCGAGTCGATGAACCAGCCACGACATCACCCCCCTGCGCAGTGGGACAGATCCCGCGCAGTGCAGTAGAGGTTGAAGATTAGCACGATGACAAACGCCGCTGGTAGGCGAGATCGGGTAAAAGAATTGAAACGAGGTCCCCAGCAGTTGTAAATTTTACCAGTCGCCGCCTGGGCAAGCGCGATTACGTCATTCTATGGTTGGCGAGAAAGGCCATGAAACTCATCTCTGCAGCTTTCCTCTCTGCAGCTTTAATCCTTTCTGGAGTCCTGTTGGCGAACGCACAAACATTCCGTGGCGCCATTAACGGTACGGTTACCGACCCATCCGGTGCGGTGGTTCCGAATGCCCAATTGGAGGCCACAGACTCTGCAACTGGCGTGAACCACAGTACCGTCACAACTACCGAAGGCCAGTTTTCCCTCCAGGACATACCTATTGGCGTTTACAAGATCACCGTGATGGCAACTGGATTCGCCAGCTACAACGTAGATAACGTCCGGGTAACGGCGGGTTCCGTCTACACGTTGGTGCTCAAACTCTCGCTTCCCCAGCAGACCGGATCGCTAGAAGTTTCCGCGGTGGCGCTTACCGTCGATAGCAGCACCGCGACCCAGAGTGACACAATCCCTGAAGAAGCCGTGCAAAACATCCCGCTGAACGGCCGGGATTTCACTCAGCTGACCGCTATTGCGCCGGGCTACGGAGGCTACTCGATAAATGGAGGTGGCACGATCAATGGAGCCAGAAACAATGGAATCAATTGGCAACTCGATGGCACGGATAACAACGATTTCTGGTACAACATCCCCGCGATTAACCAGGGCGGTGTTTCAGGAGTTGCTGGAGTAGTGATGCCCATCGATGCCATTGACGAGTTCTCTGTGCAAACTCAGTCCAACGCGGAGGCCGGGCGAGACGCAGCGGGCACAGTAAACGTGGTGCTTAAGTCCGGCACTGGTCATCTTCACGGCACCGCCTATTATTACAATCGCAATGAATTCTACGCGGCGCACTCGCCGTTCTTTGTTCCGACCCCGCAGTTCCCGAAAGCGCCGAGACTGCGCAATGAAAATTATGGATTCAGCTTGGGCGGGCCGATCATAAAGAAGAAGACATTCTTTTTTCTCGGCTTCGAAAAACAGGACTACATTTTTGCACTCACGGGTTTAGCTACGGAACCGTCTGCTCCCTGGATACAGAGCGCACAAGCTCTGCTCACGAAATACAAGGCCACGCCAAGCCCACTCTCCTCCACTCTATTTTCGACTCTCTGGCCGAATTCGATCAGCAGCCTCCCGGGCACTAATAGCAACTTTTTCGCGAATGTCCCAGCAACGGGATATAGCTACAACGGGGTTGTGAAGCTGGATCACAATTTTAGCAACCAGCATCATTTGTCGGGACATTGGTTCATGGGCCAAGGCAACCAGATCCAGCCTCCGGGCGCTGCTCTGGTGCTATTGGCGGCGAGTTCCAATCTTGGCTACTATTTTGAAGCCGCTCCCATCCGGATAGAGAATTACTCCGCAGTATTGGACTCACAGTTGACGCCCAAGTTGAGTAATCAGGTGCTGTTTGGAGTCAGCTATTTCAATCAGATATTTCACGATGCGAAGAATAGTTTCGATACCAAAGCCGTCGGTTTGTACCTGAGCCCAGACGCGACCAAGAACGGACGGCCCATTCCCGGAGCCCCGAATCTTATCATCTCCGGGTTCGATCAGGTCGGGGTCACCCCTCCGGAAGGCCGCAACGACATCACCGGCCACCTGACTGACATCGCTTCCTACGTTACAGGCCAGCATCAGCTTCGTTTCGGAGGTGAAGTGCGGCAGGGGCGTGTGGACGAGTTCTACTTCCGCCGTTCACTCGGCAGCTTCACCTTCGATGGTACTCAAGGACCATGGGCCGGAACATGCCCCGCGGCCAATGTCAGTTGCGCAAACACGCTGGCTCTGGCGGACTTTCTTGTCGGCGATGTGAGCACATCCTCAATCGCGGTAGGAAATGCGGAACGGCACGTCTTAGTGAATTCGTTTGGTCTCTTCGGGCAGGACGCCTGGCAAGCTACGCGAAAACTGAGTCTGAATTTCGGTCTCCGCTACGAATATGCTGGACCGCTCCACAATCGCGATAAGGATCTCTCCGTCTTTATCCCTGGGAAAGGTCTTGTCATCCAGGGAGCTGGCATCGGCTCCGTCTTCCCGCCGGACGGAAATAATTTCGCGCCGCGATTCGGCTTCGCCTATCAGCCGGGGGGCAAAGGCGATCTCGTGGTGCGGGGCGGAATCGGTGTCTTCTACGAGCAAACCGCTATCAGCCCGTTGCTGGACAATCGTCCGCCAAATGCTGCGGCCAACGGCCTCGAAAACAACCCGGCAGGTCCGCATGCGGTCGACAACTACAGCCGGAATGCCTACAACTGGCAGACGGTTCAGCAGGGCGGCCAGTCCATTTTTCCAGGTGTCGTGACTTGCAAGAGCCTAAACTACATCGTCGAGCCAGGCTGCGGAGTTCCAAATCCGATTACCGGCGCCAATATCTATAACGTCTTCTCTGTCGGCCAAAATTTCCGCACACCCTACTACTTTAATTACACTTTGCAAGCGGAGAAAGGTTTTGGAAACGCCGCCGTATTGCAAGTGGGCTATGTCGGAAGTCAGGGACGAAAGCTGACATTGACGGAGAACATTAATCAAAACGGCACATTTAATACGCAATATCCGAACGTCGGCTCCATCAATCAGTTCAACAGTTCTGTCACCTCAAATTACAACGCCCTACAAAGCGTCCTGCGTATACGGTCTTGGCGCGCGTTTACCTCACAGTTCGCTTACACGTGGGCCCATGCCCTGGACGAAGTAACTGAGTTCCGTGCAGTAATTCCGCTCGACAGCGTCAACCTTAAACAGGAATACGGGAACAGCGACTTCGACACACGCCACAATTTAACCGCTTATTGGACTTACGACATATCTGGCTCTTCGCATGGGCCCAAGATCCTTACCTACGGCTGGCAATTCAGTGGGTTATTGTCGTTCCACTCCGGGCAGCCGTTCAACTTCCCTGGTCCTGGCGCCTCCGGCAGCCAGCGCCCGGGCTTGAACCTGATGGCAAATCCCTTTGCCGGCGTTTCGCACAACTTCAACCCGGCAACCGGCGAACAATGGGTAAACCCGGCTGCGTTTTGTATACCTTCGCCGACCTGCCTTCCCAACAATCCCAACGGCAACCTCTCTCGGAATAAGTTTTATGGCCCTGGCTTCGCACAGGTGGATCTTGCGCTCTTGAAAAACATACCGATCGGGGAGCGCTTCAAACTACAACTTCGAGCCGAAATGTTTAACGTCTTCAACCGAATTAACTTAGCGACCGGGGGCGGCTCCGTGGGAGCCAGCGGGTTCGTTACAGACACTATCGGCGACTTCTTCGGCGGTCCCGGCATCGGTCCGGGCGAGCCGTTCAACATGCAGGTTGCTGCGAAGATCATCTTCTAGTGGACTGATTCCTAGAGATCACTCGAATTCTACTGCGGCGACCTCTGCCAACCGCTACGGTCCCGGACCCTAAGAATGGGTACACATGAGAGGTTAGACACCGTCAGTGTGAGGGGTCCCCTAGCAATTCGTCTAGTAGCTGGGACAGCCATGCAGAGTTCACAATGGCTTGGACGGCGGTGTTCTGGCGAGCACGATTGACTCACCAACCTAGCGATCAGGATGTTTGGAGCCTTGCTGGAACTCGTATTGCCGCCAGATCTCTTGAGGTGATGGCATGAATGTGATTCTGGACTTCGTGCCTAACTGTCTGGCAATGGACTATCAGGAAACACATGAGGAAGGGATTATGAAAGCGAGCGAGAGCCTTGCAATAACATGTACCGAGGCCAAAGAGCGTAGAGGCAGGCAAGCCAATAGATGGATGTTGGCTTCTACTTTGTCGTTCTGTTGGATATGGATCGGATTCTCGATTGGCAGCGCGGCAGCTCAAGAAGATAAGGCAAGCCAAGCAGAGCAACACGTGCCCCAGTCCGGCGTGATCACTAAATCCGCCACCGCTGTCGGTTATGAGGTCGGTGCGGGTAGCACGAAAGTCGATCTGAAGGGCACGGAGCTGATGCCCGGGGGAACTGGGCAGGCAAAAGTGGAGATCAAGTCGAAGGCTGGAAGGACCAGCGTTGATGCCGAGGTGAAGGGTCTGAAGCCGCCCTCGACGTTAGGTTCGGAGTTTTTGACCTATGTGCTTTGGGCGGTCACGCCCGAAGGAAGAACCGGAAATATGGGGGAGATCCTCCTCAACAAAAATGGGGATGGCAAACTCAGCGCCACCACGCCGGCACAAACCTTCTCATTAGTGATTACGGCTGAACCTTATTTCGCTGTCCGTGTACCAAGCGAAGTGGTCGTCCTCCAAAGCGAGAGGCGGAAAGACACAAAGGGAAAGATTTTTCCCGTGAGCGAGTACAAGCTCATGAAACGAAGCCAGTACGAGAAGATGGGGAACCCCTTGGCGCTGACGCTCGATCCGAATGTTCCACTGGAGATGTACGAAGCGCG
>Ga0307478_10003422_pt1 | contig 11803 bp, 10 predicted proteins | sample atmos_gasesECM4C_2_FD_203713 | JGI IMG/M metagenome (GOLD analysis project Ga0307478, IMG submission 203713) | Hardwood forest soil microbial communities from Morgan-Monroe State Forest, Indiana, United States - atmos_gasesECM4C_05 | ecosystem: Environmental > Terrestrial > Soil > Temperate...
CTGAGTGACCGACCTGGTATTCCAGTTCACTAGCGGACAGCGCCGTGTTCAGCGGTACCACCACCGCGCCGGCGTAGACGGCACCGAAGAAGGCGACAGCCCAGTCCATCCCGTTTGGCAGGCAGATGGCGACCCGGTCGCCTTTCCTGACCCCGAGTCGGGTGAACGCGCCGGCGGCACGGAGCGCCCGCTGCCGTAGTTCCGCATACGCGTACCGCTGATCGCCCTCGACGATGACGATCCGTTCGCCCCACCGCTGCGCCGCGACGTCAAGCGCGCCGGCGATAGTCAGCGCCTTGCCCGGGCCGGGCGTGCCTCCAGGAAAGTCCGGGGCTATCGGCTTGTTCGCGTCGTCGGAGAGGGCTGTCAATGCGGGACCTCCGGGATGTCTCCTGGCTTGATGCGGACGTCGATGACCACGGGCCGGGTCGGCGAGTCGCAGGCCGCCACCGCCCGGGCGACGTCGGACACCGACGTTACCGCCAGGCCCTCGGCACCCAGTGCCCGCGCTACCTCGGCGAAGTCCGGCCACTCGAACAGGGAGAGCTCAGGGCTCATGCCCTTAGCCAGGAACTGGTCGTATTCGGCCCCGTAGCTTCCGTCGTTGCAGATGACAACGATAGGCGAAAGGCCAGCCCTGATGGCGGAGTGCAGTTCGGCCAGCCCGTTCATCATGAACCCGCCGTCGCCGGTGACCAGCAGGGTGGGCTCGTCGCGGGCGAACGCCGCCGCCCCGATGGCCGCGCCCATGCCCATGCCGACCGCGCCGAAGTCAGTGGTCGGCACCTCGGAGCGGTAATCGGTGCTCCACGAGTACTTGAATGCCTCGCCCTGGAACCGGCCGCCATCGTAAACCACGGTCCGGTGAGCGGGCAGCGCCCGGTTGATCGCGGACAGGACGCCCGCGAGCGTCAGCTTCGAGCCAAGCGGCGCATCGTGCATGAGGTCGGCCTGGGTGAGGCGGGCTGAGACGCGGTTACGGAAGCCGGAAGGCGCTATCTCGGCGGCAGCCAGCATCTCGGTGAACTGCTGCGCGACGTCGGCCGCATCGCCCGCGACGGTGACGGTCACGGGGATTTCCGGACGGAACCGCGCGTGGTTGGTGTCGACATGCACCACGCTCTTGCCCTGGATGAGGGAGTTCCTGGCCGTGGTCCAGGTGTTGAGGCTGGCGCCGAAGGCGATGATGCAGTCGGACTCGCCGATCGCCAAGACGCCCGGCTCGGTTGACACCGTCCCGCAGACGCCGACGCATCCCTCGGCCGCACTGTAGAGGTTGCGGGCTCGCAGCGTGGTGGCGATGGGCGCGCCGAGCCGCTCCGCGAATGCGAGAACGGCCTGACGCTGCTCCTTGCCGGTCACGCCTTGGCCGGCGAGGACCAGCGGCCGCCGCGCCGCCGCGATCACGCCGAGCGCCTCCTCGAGCACCTCTTCCGCCGGCAGCGGGCGATCTCCGCTGACGGGCCACGTGTCGGCGCCCTTGTCATCGGCGCCCTTGTCACCGGCGGCTAGGTCAACGACTTGCCACTGGTATTCCGTCGGGCAGTTCAGTACGTACGGGCGGGATTCCGCGAGCGCCTGCCGGGCAGCGGTCCGAACGGCAGACGCGGCGTCCTGCGGCCGTTCCACGAGGACGTAGCCGGCCCCCGTCGCCGCGACGAACGGCTCCGTGTCAAGGGTCTGCTGGTTGAGCTTGTTACCAGGTGCCGTGTCGCCGGTGATCACCAGCAGCGGCTTGCTCGACCGCGCGGCCTCCGTGAGCGCGGTCGCGGTATTCGTCAGGCCGGGCCCTTGCGTTACCGTCGCGACGCCGAGACGCCCGGCGCGGCACGCGTAGCCGTAGGCCATCATGACGGCGCTCGCCTCGTGAACCGCCGACACATAGGTGCCGTTCTGCTTTTTGACGAACGAATTGACCATAAACAGGTTCGCGTCTCCGAGGAGGCCAAACACGGTGTCAGTGCCTGTCGCGGCCACTTCCCTTGCTATTACCTCGTGTACGAACATCAACCATTCCTAACTCAGCTCAGTGAGCGCTGTGCGCGAGACCGTGTCGCTGCCCCGTGGCGCCGGGCCAGGAAGTCCCGGGGCAGTCGGCGGTGCCGTGTGCCGCTCAACAGGCCGTTGGACGCCTATCCGTCAACATACATGTTGAAATATCTTCGCGCTAGAGAGGAGGCGGCCGATCTGGCGCCCAGTTCGGTTCGCGGTCCCGCCCTAGCCCTTGGGACGGTAGAACGCGGCCAGCAGGCCGGCCGTCGCCACCACGGCGACGCCGAGCGCGATGCCACCGCCCGCCCAGCCGGTGACCATGATTCCCGCGGCGTCGTCAGCCGACGCTCGGCCCGGCCCCATGGCGGCGAGCGCCAGCGAGGCCACTGAGAGCACCAAGACGTACTCATATCCGTCCCGGAACACGAAAAATCCGTTCTTCCTGTGCGCGAGCAGCCCGGCGATGAGCATCACCGAGATCACCGCCGCGCACGCCAGCGGGGTCGCGAGCCCGGCGATGAGCAGCAGACCCGCGCCCAGCTCGGTGACCACGCTCATCCAGGCTTGCAGCGTCCCGTAACGCAAGCCGAGGCCACTGAACCAGCGTGCCGTCCCGGTGATCTTGCCGCCGCCGCGCCAGTGGTTGAATCCGTGCAGCATCATCGTGACGCCGATGGTAACGCGCAGCAGCAGCAGCGCGACGTCAACGGGCGGATTCGCCATCTCACACCTTCCTGGCAGCGATTTCTCTGGCGGGCAGCCTCGCGGCCGCGATGATCAGGCTGACTCGGCGTCGGCCGGCGCGGGCTGCGCGGCCTCGAGCACTTCGTAGTCGGCGATGCTTGACTGCCTGGCACGGGTCCAGTACTCGACGTTGCGGAAGGGAGAGACGAACACGAGGCGGCCGCGGGAGTTGCGGAAGTAGGTGTTGGTGCCCGGATGGGTCCACACCGTCTGCTGGCTCGTACGGTCGAGCAGCTCGTTGTACTCGTCGAAGACGTCCTTGCGCACATCGATCGCCGCCACCCTCGTCCTGCGCACCTCCGCTAGCAGGCGGGCGATGTACCTCATCTGCACCTCCATGAAGTACATGAAGCTGCCGCTCCCCGGGAACGAGTTGGGGCCGCCCAGCATGAAGAGGTTCGGGAATCCGGGAACGCTGACGCCCAGGTAAGCGCGCGCATCATCGCCGTCCCAGGCCTCATGCAGCGTTACTCCGCCGCGGCCCACCACTTCCAGGGAGGACACGAACCGCGAGGCCTCGAACCCGGTCGCCCAGACCAGCACGTCGACGTCATACGGGTCACCGGACGCGGTGACCACCCCGGTGGGGGTGACCGACGCGACCGCCTCGGTCACCAGCGTCACCCTGGGCTTACACAGCGCCTGGTACCAGCCGTTGTCGAGCAGAATCCGCTTGCCGTAGGGGGGGTAGGTGGGCAGGACCTTTTCGAACAGGTCCGTCCGGTCACCAAGCTCATCCCTGATGTACTGCGTGAAGAACTCGCGGTGACCGTCGTTCCTGGAATTGACCGCGCGCTCTGGATGGGGCCAGTCGGGGTCCTTCCGCAGGGAGTCAAGAACCTTGTCGCCGAACTGCCAGTAAAGCTTCAGAAAGTACCACGCCCGGTAAATGGGGAACGTACGCAGGAGGTACCTGGTGCCTTCGTCGATAGGTTGCCGGAATTTCTCGAACGGCACCACCCACTGCGGCGTCCGCTGGAAGACGACCAGTTCGTCGACCTGATCAGCGATGGCGGGGACAATCTGCATCGCACTGGCGCCGTTGCCGACCACCGCGACTCGCTTGCCGCTGAGGTCAAGGTCCCCGGGCCATGCGGACGAATGGAACGACTGGCCAAGGAAGCAATCGATTCCCCGCACGTTCGGGAGCTTCGGCTGATTGAGGATGCCGACCGCGGTGACGACGGCATTGAACGGAAGGACCTCGAGCGTGCCGTCCGCGGCGCGCAGCGTTACCATCCAGCGGGCGGTCGCCTCGTCGTACTCGGCGCGCACAGCGGAAATACGGAAACGTGTATTCCGTCGAGCGCCGACGAGGTCGAATGACTTGCTGAAATAGTCTTCGAGAGCTTCCCTGAGCTCGAAGTGATATGCCCAGTCATTCGGCGCGAAGGAATAGGAGTACAGGTGGCTGGGCGTATCGACCCCGCCGCCTGGATACCGGTTGTCCAGCCAGTTGCCTCCCGGCGCGTCATGCTTGTCGACAAGCAGATATGAGATACCCAGTTCCTGGAGTCGGTGCGCGGCGATAATGCCGGATACACCGGCCCCGATCACGAGCACGCGAAAGTCGCCCGGCGGGCTGACGGCGTGGCCCGCGCTGACAGAGGCCCCGATTCTGCGGCGGAATTCCTCGGAGAACATCTGCCCGTAGCTGTCGTCGACGCTTTCCCCGACGCACACGCCGAGCATCACCGACGTCTGCTCAGGCGTCGGCATCACGATAGCCGGGGGCTTGCCTTCCTGCAAATGGCGGAAGGCGAGCGCGGCCGCGTGTCTGATCTCAGCCTGGATGCTTTCCGGCAGTCCCCCGGAATCGTGATCGCTCAAACCCTTTGTCCGGGTCGGCTGAAAGGGATGCTCCAGCCAGCGCTTGTCCCCGGTCACCTGGTAGATCACCATCAACAACGTTGGAATGTTCGCCGACCTGGCGATCTCCTCCAGTTCGTGTACCTCGAGGCCTTCGCGATTAATAGCGTCCACTCGACTGACTCCTGTAGCGATCCGCTGCTGCGCCGCCCGCTGAGTCATGCGCGTTTACGCGCATGAATTCGATGGAGTACCGCGACACACCGGCTAGGGACGTGGGACCGCCTTGCGAGTGCGCGCGCTGCTCCTTGGTATGTATCCGAGGCTAGAGAGAAGTCTATCTATTGTCAACGCTCATGTTGAACTAGCTACGTAGATCACATCGCGGCTAGCTAAGACTGGTTCTGGCCTGTGATATCTGGCGGTTCCGGCATCGCTCGGCTAGCCGGCACTGACGTTGACACAGGCCGCGACTCAAGCTCGCCCGGCCGACCAGCCGCGGCGGGGGAGCAGGGCCGGATTACTACTCGCGGACGATCGCGCCATGCTCGTCGTACAGGTAGATTCCCCGTCCGGTCTTGCGTCCCAGCCGCCCGGCGGCGACCAGGTTCCTGAGGCCGACGGTCGGCCGGAAGCGCTCGCCAAGCGTGCTTGCCATCGACTCTGCCGCGAGCAGGAACGTGTCGTGCCCGTTGCGGTCGCCGAGTTCCAGCGGCCCGATGGGGAAGTTGAGGCCAAGGCGCAGGGCGCGGTCGATGTCCTCGGCGGTGCCGACGCCCTCTTCCAGCATGCGCATGCACTCCAGCCGCACGATAGCCGCGACGCGCGACGTCAGGAAGCCAGGGCTGTCCTTCTTGCAGACCACGGTCTCTTTGCCGAGGCTCAAGGCAAAGGACTTCGCGGTCGCGATGGCCGCCTCGCTGGTCTCAAGCCCGGCGACGATCTCCACGAGCCGCATCAGCACCGGGGGATTGAAGAAGTGCACGCCTGCCACGCGCTCGCTGTCGGCGGGGACCGCGCTGCCGATCGCGGTCACAGACAGCTGCGAGGTGTTCGTGGCAAGCAGGGCATGCGGCGCCGCGACCGCCGCGGCCTCAGTGAATATGGCCTGCTTGACGGCGAGCCGTTCGACAACGGCCTCGATAACGACATCTACCCCGTCCGCGGCCTCGCTGACAGAGCCGCTTGGGTGCAGCCGCTGGAGGGCGGCGATGCTGACATCATTGTTGATAATGCCCTTCGATTCCAGCTTCGCGAGGCTCGCTTCCGTCTGCAGACGGGCACGGACCAGCTGATCTTGATCGGCGTCGAAGATCGTGACTTCGTAGCCAGCAGCCGCTGCCAGCTGCGCGATCCCGGAACCCATGATCCCGGCACCGATGACGGCCACCCGTGTTACCTGGCCTTGATTTTCCATGGCGACAGGCTAGCAGCCTTGTCAACATAACCGTTGACGTGTTGATAGGTAGCGGCTACCTTGTCCCCATGGAGGAGAAAGAGCTGATCGTCACCGCTGACGAGCCGGGCATCGTCCGGTTGACGCTCAACAGGCCAGCCCAGCTGAATGCCTGGACGCTGTCCCTTGAAGCGGCGTTTTTCGACGCGCTCGACCGTGCTGCCGCGGACCCGGGAGCGCGGGTCGTGGTGGTCACCGGCGCAGGCCGCGGTTTCTGCGCGGGAGCCTCGATGGACATGCTCGGCGAACGGGTCCGGCCAGCCGGTCGCGAGGGCCGGCGCCAGTTTTCCGAGCTGGCTCAGTTTCCCAAGCCCGTCATCGCGGCGGTCAACGGCGCCGCGGCAGGACTCGGCTTCATGCTCGCGATGTGGTGCGATATCCGCATTGCCGCCGCCGACGCCAAGCTCGCCACCTCGTTCGCCAGGCTCGGCCTGGTCGCCGAGCACGGTGCCGCGTGGCTCCTTCCCCGGGTAGTGGGCCGGGCACGCGCTGCTGACCTCCTGCTGTCCGGGCGTACTGTCACCGGTGCCGAGGCCGAAGCCATGGGGCTGGTGAACCGCGCCGTCGAGGGCGCGCAGACGCTCGCGGAGGCGCTGAACTACGCGCGTGAGCTGGTGAGAACCTGCGCGCCAGGCAGCTGGCGGACGATTAAGCAGCAGCTCGCCGACGCGGATCAGCTGTCTCTCGTTGACGCCTATGAACAGGCGACCAAGCTCATGATGCCGGCCCTGGCCTCCGCTGACCATCGCGAAGGCGTCGCGGCATGGCGCGAGAAGCGCGCACCGTGCTTCGAACCAGCACGGAGCTGACGGGACAAGATCGATGACTAACGAAACTTCTTATCCGCCGCTGCGCGGCAAGGTCGCGATCGTGACCGGAGGCGGGCGCGGCATTGGCGAGGCGACCGCTCGTCGTGTCGTGGCCGGCGGCGCGAACGTGGTCATCGGAGATATACGCGACGACCTCGGCCGTGCCGTCGCGGAAAGCCTCGGGCCTGCCGCCGGGTACGTGCACCTCGACGTGACCAGCCAGGATGACTGGGCCAAGGCGGTGGAATTCGCGCAGCGGACCTTCGGCGACCCCGACAGCCTGGTGTGCAACGCCGGAATCATGCTTTCCGGTCCCTTCGAGAAGGCCTCGACGGATGACTTCCGGCGGGCGTTCGAGACCAACGCGATGGGCGCGGTACACGGCATCCAGGCGGTGCTTGCTCCCATGCGCGGCCGCGGCGGAGGATCTGTCGTCGTCGTGTCCTCGGTCGCCGGGCAAGTGGGCATCGAGGGACTGTCCGCCTACTGCACGAGCAAGGCCGCCAACACGATGATCGCGCGGTGCGCAGCGATCGAACTCTCGCAATACAACATCCGCGTGAACTCCGTTCATCCGAGCAAGGTCGACACGCCCATGAGTAACAGCAACGCGGCCGCCTCCGTCGCCGGCTCTTCCGGTTCGCCCGACCTGCCGCCCCTGGGGCGCATCGCCGAGGCGGAGGACGTGGCTGCCCTGATCGCCTTCCTCGTGAGCGACGACGCGGCCTTTATCACCGGCGTCCAGCACGTCATCGACGGGGGCCGGGCGGCTGGCTACAAGTACTCGGACAACGCCGCCAGGGAAAGCCGGAGATAGCGCTGAGCGGGGACGCCAGTCACGACCCCGGGCTCAGGATCAAAGAGAGGTGGGCGCAGATGCTTCTCAAGGCAGAGAGCCTCGCGCTGCGTTATCCGAATGGCGCCCTCGGCATCGAGGACGTCTCCATCGAGGTTGACGAGGGCCAGATCGTCGCGCTGATCGGCGCGAACGGTGCGGGAAAGACAACGACCTGCCGGGCGCTGAGCGGGTTCCTCAAGACCGAGGACATGAAGATCGTCCGCGGCAAGATTTACTTCGACGGCGCGGACGTTACGGGACGGGAGCCGCACCGTCTCGCTAAGATCGGAATATCGGCTGTTCCCGAGCGCAATAAGGTATTTCCCAACCTTAGTGTGCGCGAGCATTTCGTCTCGGCCGGGCTGCATCGGTCTCATGCCGAGCGGGAAGAGATGCTCGAATTCGGCTTGCAGTTGTTTCCCAGGGTCCGCGAGCGCATAAAGCAGAGTGCGGGAAAGCTCAGCGGCGGGGAGCAGCAGATGGTCGCGATCGTCCGGGCGCTCGTCAACCGGCCGCGACTGCTCATTGTTGACGAGATGACACTCGGATTGCACGCGAGCCTGCGGGCGCCCCTCTTTGCCGCCCTGAAGTCCATCGCCGCAAAGGGAACCGCGTGCCTCGTCATCGACGAGAGCACTTCTCATACCGTGTCAAACGCGCAGTACTGCTACCTGCTTGAAGGCGGCCGCACTACGAAGCGCGGACGACCTTCTGACTTCGCGGATACCGACCTGCTCGACCTCGGATACGCCAGCGCATAGTGCGCCGGAGCGGGCGAGTTTTCCGAGACGGGACGCTTCTAGGGCGATATATCGTCCAGAACTGGCGATTCACTCAACTAAAACGCGCGAATCACGCAAGGAAAAGAACCGAGAGGTATAGATCAATGAGAGCGAAACCGAGTTACCTGAGGTCAAGACGTTACCGGGCCCGTACCGTCGGCCTGCTGGCCGTACCGCTCGTGGCCCTGACCGCCTGCGGCAACGGCGGCGGCGGCAGTAGCGGCACCGGCACCGCCGGCGGCTCTGGCAGCGCCGCGGCCAGCGGCGGCTCGTACAACATCGCCCTGGTCTCCGACCTGTCCGGCGCGTTCTCCAGCGTCTCCGCGCCGGGCGCCGCGGGCGTCGAGGTGGCGGTGGACAACATCAACGCGAACGGGGGCATCAACGGGAAGAAGCTCAGCCTCTCGGTCACCGACAGCCAGTCAAGCGCCAGCCTCGCACTGTCCGCATCGCAGAAGGCGATCGCCGGCAACCCCCTGGCGCTGTTCATGCTCTCAGGATCCGCGGACGCGGCGGCCGTCGGCTCGCTCGCCCAGGCCGCGCACATTCCGCTGCTGAGCCCGGCCTTGAGCGACACCTCCGTCTACCCGGCGCAACCGTACCTCTACCAGCCGAGCCTGACCGCCCAGCAGGACGCTCAGGCAATGTACGCGTTCGTGAAGCAGCGCGACGGCAGCCTTTCCGGCAAGGTCGTCGACGTCGCGGCCATCAACTCGCCCTACGTCCAGCTCATCATCACGGACGTCAGCAAGCTGCTCAAGGCCCAGGGGGCGAAGGTCAACGCGGCCCAGCAGTACAACCTGCCCCTCGCGTCCTTCGCGACCCAGGCCAACGCGATCGCCCGCGACAAGCCGAACGTCGTCTTGACCCTGGGCTCGACCGACGACACCGTCGTGGTGTCCAAGGCGCTCACGGAGGCAGGCGTGTCGGCACTGCAGGTCGGCATCCCGTCGGGAGCCGCGCAGCAGACACTTCAGCAGATCGACTCGTCCAAGTACTACGCCCTGACGGCCGATCCCTATTCCTCGGAAACACCCAGCTTCCTCGCCGCGGCGACCGAGTACGGGAAGAAGGCCGACGTGTCGGGCTCGATCTTCGCGATGTCCGGCTGGGTGGCGGTGTACATGCTCGCCGACGCGCTCAAGCAGTGCGGCGCCGCCTGCACGGGCAGCCAGCTCAACGCCGCGCTGCAGGACGTCTCCGGCCTCACTATCCCCGACGGCGTCTCCTACGGGCCGGTCGCGTTCAGCTCGACCAGCCATGTGGCCGTGGGCACCGTCCGGTTCCGCAGCTATGACCCGGCCACGGGCAAGTTCTCTGAGAGCGCCCCGATCAGTGTCGGCTGACGGTCCCTGGGAGAAGTGACAGTTCGCATGAGCAGCTAAAGGCACGGACGTGAACGAAGAGGACAAGTGGAGTATGGGCGGCACCCCGCACGACGCGCTGCGTCCCAGCGCCATCGAGGTCCGTGCCCTCAGCGTTGCCTTCGGTGGCCTGCGCGCGCTGACCGACGTGACGGCGTCGGTCAGCGCCGGCCACATCGTGGCGATCATCGGCCCTAACGGGGCCGGAAAGACCACGCTGCTGAACGCCATCTGCGGCCTCGTGCCCAAGGCGAAAGGAGAGGTCCTGCACTACGGCAAGGACCTTACGAACGCCCACCCCACCGCGATCGCGCGGAGCGGAGTTGGGCGCAGCTTCCAGGACCCGCGGCTGATCGACTCGCTCAGCGTGCTGGAGAACGTCCTGTGCGGCGCGCACGCGACAATCGGGTACTCGCTGGCGGACCAGGTCTTCCGCCGCCGCAAGGTGAGCAAGCGGGAAGGCAAGGCACGCGCGGAAGCGATGGAGTTGCTTGACCTGTTCGGCCTCGTGCACCTCGCCGAGGTGGAGGCCGGACGCCTTGCCTACGGTCCGCGCAAGATGGTCGACATCGTCCGGGCAGCGATCCCCCGGCCGAGCGTCCTCCTGCTCGACGAGCCCTCGTCGGGTCTCGACCACGCCGAGCGGGCGCGTATCGGAAACATGATGCAGATGATCCACGGGGAGTTCCATATCCCCGTGATCGTCGTCGAGCATCACATGGATCTTGTCCGGGCGGTCACCCACCGGGTGCTCGGCCTGGCATCCGGGGCGGTCGCGCTGGAGGGGCCGACCGAATATGTCCTCGACTCGGCGGAGTTCCGGGCAACCATGATGGGCGACACGCCCGGACGCGACCAGAAAGTTGCCGCCACCGATGTCTGAACTTACGGCCGCGGTCATCGGCGGGCTCACGCTCGGTGCGATCTACTCGCTCGTGACGCTCGGCATTGTCATCATCTTCCGCGCGACGGAGACCTTCAACTTCGCGCACGGCAGCTTCATGCTGCTTGCCGCCCTCATAGTCGGGCGGATGCAGAGCGGCTCGAGACTTCCGTTCGCGGTGCTCGCGCTGATCAGCCTTGGGATCGTGGGCACGCTCGGAGCCTTGCTGTTCCGCTTTGCCCTGCGCGCCACGGTCGGACGTCCCCATTTCGTGGCCGTCATCGCGACGCTGGGATTCGCCGCCGTCGCCGACGGCGTCATCGGGCTGGTCTTTCCGCAGACGCAGTACTCAATAACGATACCGGGACTCATCGCCGGCTCGACGACGATTTTCGGAGCTACCTTCGGGACCGCGTCGCTTGAGGTCAGCGCATTCGCTGTCGTCTTGACGGTCGCGCTTGTCCTCGTCTTCCGGTACACCTCGATGGGCGTGCGAATACGGGCCGCCGGTCAGAATTCGCTGCTTGCCAGCCAGGGTGGCATCAACATCAACTGGGTCTACCTCGGATCCTGGGCCCTGGCATGCGTGCTCGCCGGCATAGCAGGCATCACTTACGGCACCGTGAACTCGGTGAACTCGGGAATCGAGGACCTGGCGCTGCTCGCATTCCCGGCCGCGCTGCTCGGCGGCCTTGACAGCATTCCCGGATCCCTCATCGGCGGCTTCGGCATCGGCCTGGTCGGCGGCTTCGTTTCTGCATATATCGGCGGAGATTATGTCACGGTTGTCACCTATCTTGTCCTTCTCGCCGTCATGCTGTTCCTGCCGCAGGGCATCGCAGGCACGCGCAGCGTCAGGCGGGTGTGAGTCATGACTCGCGTGATGACAGGCACGGAGAGCGTCGCCCCGGCACGCGCCTTCGACTGGCGGGGGCTCATCCAGCAGAAGTACCTCATCATCCTCGTCACCTTCCTCGTCGTCGCCTACTTCACGGCGGCCGGCTCGTCCTACTCGATCTTCGTCCTTGACACGATCTTGCTGTCCGCGATCGGGGCCATGGCACTCGACCTGCTGATGGGAACGGGCGGGCAGGTATCCATCGGGAATGCGGCGTTCCTGGCCGGC
>Ga0307478_10003423_pt1 | contig 11799 bp, 11 predicted proteins | sample atmos_gasesECM4C_2_FD_203713 | JGI IMG/M metagenome (GOLD analysis project Ga0307478, IMG submission 203713) | Hardwood forest soil microbial communities from Morgan-Monroe State Forest, Indiana, United States - atmos_gasesECM4C_05 | ecosystem: Environmental > Terrestrial > Soil > Temperate...
CTGCAGAAAGCGGCGCAGAAGATCACGTCGATCCTCGACCTCGACCAACTCATCGACAACATTGTCAATGACGTGGCCCGTTCCTTCGGCTGCGTGGAAGCCGGCATCTACCTGCACGACGAAGAACACGGGGAGATGGTGCTGGCCGGCGTGCATGGCTGCAGCGTCAACCACAAAGGCCATTGCTTGAAGATTGGCAAGGAAGGCATGGTCGGCTACGTCGCGTCAACCGGCCAGATGCGCTATGCCCCCGATGTGCGCAAGGACGACTATTACATCGCGTGTGAGGAGTCCACCCTCTCGGAAGTGGCGATTCCACTTCATGTCGGCGAATGCCTTGTCGGTGTCTTCACCGCATCCCATCCCGAGTTGGACGGGTTCCCTCGTCAGCAACTCAGAATTCTCCAGTCTCTGTGCGATCACGTCGCCGTGGCAGTGCACAACGCACGCCGTTTCCAATCGGTACGGGCCGAGCGGGAAACCATGAGCCGCGAGGCCGCGGAAGCCCGTGTCATGCAGCAGGCATTGTTGCCCAAGAGTTCGCCTTTCATACCCGGCTTTGTAATTTCTGGTCTCAGCGTTCCTGCAGGCGCAGTTGGCGGAGATTGGTACGACTTCATCCCGTTTCCCGATGGCCGCTGGGGCTTGGTGCTGGCGGACGTCTCCGGAAAGGGCACGGCGGCCGCTCTGCTGATGTCAGCTACGCGCGGGATGCTGCGGTCTCTAGCGGAAGCCTGCTGCGGTCCGGGCGAGGTTTTAACTAAGCTCAACAGCTTGTTGGTGGATGACTTTCCCGCCGGCAAGTTTGTCACATTGGTTTACGCCGTGCTCGATCCCGCGACTCGCAATGTGGTCTTTGCCAACGCAGGACACTTGCATCCGCTCTTTATCGACGATAACGGTGCTCAGTTCCTCGATACCGAGTGCGGACTACCGCTCGGCATAAGCTGCGGAGATTATTCCGAAACAAGCGTAACTCTGTCCAAGGGTTCGCGACTAGTCTTCTACAGCGATGGCATCTCAGAAGCGGTAGACGCGGAGGAACAAGAGTACGGCCTTGAAAGGCTGGCAGAACACGCAGCCGGCGCCGAGGCGTCTGCCGTCACCATTGTTGACGACGTCCGCGGCTTCGCGAATGGCTCGGGCGTGCGCGACGACGCTACCGTGGTCTTCGTCGGGGTGAAGCGCTAAATCAAGGACTAGGGATCCACGCTTCAGAACCGCGCCCGATGCTCCTTTAGAGTGCGACGGTCCATCACGACAAACGTACCCGCTCTACTTCTCGCCTTTTCGTGAATCACGTTTTCTCACTCCACACTTGCGCTCACCGGGGTAAGTTAGGTTGAGCGCTCTGGCATTTCGCCGTGGTGAGCCCGGGCAAAGTGAAGAGAATGATGAGGCTGATGAGGCCCACGATGGCGACGATGAAGATACTGCCTTCCGGGCCGGTGGCTCCGCCGCTGAGGATGGGCTTGCCCACTGGGTGCGTAGCGAAGAGATGATGCTGAACCATCGTCCCACTGTCGGCAACGCCATAGAGGAAGGATTGGCTCCAGTCCCAGGAGGTGTGGAAGCCGATGGCCCACCAGAGAGAGCCAGTGCGCCAGAGGCTGAAGCAGTACACCATACCAGCCAGGCCAGCGGAGACCACTCCAAGGGGAGACTCGCCCGGGTTCTTGCTATGGCCGAGACCGAAGAGGATGGAAAGGAAAACGGCTGCGGTCCAGAAGCCCAAGACAGTGCTGTGGCGCGTCTTGAAAAGCCATTGGTAGGTGCCGGCCAAGCCGCGAGTGAGTGTGTATTGAAGGTAGCCGCGCGTGTTGTACTCCTCGAACAGGCCTACCAGGAGGAAGCAGAGCAACCAGACTGCTCCGTAACGGAGAACGTCCCCGCTAAAGAGCAGGCGGCCGTCGATGACGAGCAATCCCGTCTTCCACAGGATCAACACGAGGATGGATAAGCAACTGATTCCCCAGGCCAGTCCAGCGAAGAAGTACGCGACCTTGCGTCTACCCCCGAAGCCATAGACAGAGTTAGGGCGTCGCTCGATCTTCGACATGATCCATGTGACGAGCAAGGTCACGAGAAACCCTATGGACGTGGAGACGAACACGGAGTGCGGGGTGGTGGACGTGTCCGAAACGGCCTTCGCAGTCTTTACACCAGGCGGGAAGAGCTTGTGTCCGATCACGTTAACACATACGGCAATGGCCGCGAAAAGAGCGACGAAGACGAGCAGGCCCCAGCCGGCGCGCAGACCGTCTTTGCCGATGAAAATATTGCGCAGAGTCGAAGGCTGAGTCGGTGGGATTGGGTCGATGGGCGCTAGCGCTGCTTCGTTATCCAAATGGCGGCCTCGTGTGAAAGCCCATCTTAGTCCTCACTGCTTCCTGATGCTGTTATCGGAACCGCGCCCGATGCTCCTTTAGAATGCAGCGGTCCATTATGACGAATATACCCGCGTTGCGCGCTTTTTCGGCGGCCTTCTCATGAATCACGTCTTCCTGCATCCAGATCGCAGGCGCCTTTAACTGGATGGCCTGATCCACAACCTCTTCCACAAACTCCGGCCGTCGAAAAATATCGACGATGTCGATCTTCTCCTGCACCTCGGGCAAAGATGCGTAGGCCTTCTCCCCAAGAGAGGACTCGATCTGCGGATTCACCGGAATGATACGGTATCCATGGCTTTGCATATAGGCCGACACGCCGTGGCTGGGACGCAGCGGATTGTCGGAGAGTCCGACCACCGCGATGGTCTTGGCCCGTTTCAGTAATTCAGTGACCGGATCGGTTTGCGGGGAAGATGCCATTTTCATTGTTCGTCCGGAGTAAGCGTTCTTTGCGCAGCGAAAGCCTGGCCTGAGCGAAGCCGAAGGGTCGCGTTTCTTGCGACGCATTGATCGCGCATTTGGCTCGCTTCCTCTATTTCTTGTTCGCGGCATCCAACTTCTGCTTGTACATCTTCAGAGCCAGATTGCGGACGGTCTCAGAGACCTCCTTGTTGGCGGAGATGTTTTTCAAGTCCTTCAGTAGCAGATGCTTCATCAACCCTAATCCAAGATCGAGCGGCGTGCGTGGGTTCGACACCAGATTCCGCACCACAATGTAGTTCTTCATGAACCGCCGTTTCAGAGGAATCTGGCGCAGCACCGCTTCCAACACATTCTTCTGCAGGGCAAATTTTTCTACTTCCCCATCGGAAATCTTGGGCGCATCGAGCACCGCCAACGCCACCACTTTGGTGCCATCGCGAATCAGAATCGACCGCTCTTCCTTATTGCCTTTCATCGCCAGCTGGATGCGGCCCTTCACATCCAGGCGATTGATCTTCTGCATGGTGTTGTCGCGCTGGGCGGGCTTCACGGCAGGCCTGGCCTTTGCCGCAGCCGCGGAAGCCGAGCTGGCAGACTCAGCGGCAGCTTTCTCCGCGTCGCCGCCAGTCTCCGTCATCTCCTTGTTTTCTGACACCGGGAAAAAATCAGGTCCCAGCAATTCCACTATGCCGCCGACCGGCTGGAAGGGCTTATCCTGCTCCACAGCAATCTCCGTCGCGTGCTCGGCAAGATAAGCAGAAATAGCTTCTTCAGGAACTTCTCCGGCTTCGTCGCTCGCCACCGGAGCCGCTATTTCGTCACCTTCGGCATCGTCCACAGCAATGCCTTCATCAACATGGGGCCCGCCGCCAGCAACTGGAACCGACGGCGCCTCGCTCTTGTTCTCGCGCAGCAATTCGGCGACTGCGGATGCCTCGTCTGACTTCAAGTACGGGTTCGCTCGAAGACAATCCAGAATGCTCGCCGAAGCCCGCACGCGCGGGCTCCGCAGCATGGTCGCAATTGCTTCAGGAGATGCCGAGATGGCAAATTTAGCCAACTCACTTTCCGCGACAGACGGATTCTCCAACAACGCCGGCAGCAGTTTAGGACGAAGATTCTCGGGCGCAATCAGGTAGTCGAGCACCTCGCGCGCAGTCTTCGGATCGGAAGCCGCTGCCAGCGAAGCCTTCTCATCCCACCCCGCCAATGTCATGCGCGCGACATCGCCAAAAATCTTATTGTGTTTCGCGAGGTAAACCAGAATCTCCATGTTCTCGTCGGGCGGCACAGATAGCGCGCCCTTCGCTGCAAACTGCATCATGTTCGACGGCAGCTTGGAAGCGCGAATTAGATCGATCTGCCGCGGCATGGGTTCACCTCCTGACCCTGCGAGCAAAAGCCTTACCAGAGAAGGCACTGCGCGGACGCGTCCGGCTCGTCGTGGCTTCGAGCTCCAGGACCGCTAGTTCCAGCTCTCGAATCAACCGGTTCGGCTTGCTCCGAAGAAATTCCTCTAGTAAAGCCCGATAGTACCAAAGCGTTCCCTCGCGACCGCCGCTGAAACGCACCCAGATTGACTCTGCGACTTCCCGGTAGTCGGAAAGAATCGAACGCACATTGTTGAGTTTGTCTGCAGCGGAAACCAGCCTGGTTTCTGCATCGGCACTCTGCAGGTGCCGGATGTAACTTTCTTTGCGCTCTCGCCACGGCGGCTTAGGATCGGTATCCGAATCCGTGCAGCCGTCCACAACCTTCGCCACCCGGTTTCCGAACCGCCGTCGCACTTCTTTCAGCAAGGGCGCGCCACCGCAGTCTTCGACCACATCGTGCAGCAGCGCTGCGATCGCCAGATCCTCGTCGCCGCCGAACTCGAGCACCAGCGACGCAACTCCCATCAAGTGCGCGATGTAAGGAGTCGTCGAGGCTTTGCGCGTCTGCCCGGCATGTTTCTCAGCGGCGAACTGAAACGCGAGCAGAAACCTGCGCCCAAGCTTTACCCTGTCCTTCCTCTGCCTGCCCTGAGCGAAGCCGAAGGGTGGTTGATGCTTTTTTCCTGCCACAGCCATCCTCACGACTTCTCCCCGCGCCGCGCCAGCAAATAAGCCCGGATGAACGGCTGCAGGTCGCCGTCAAGCACGCGGTCCACGTCGCCCACCTCGGTCTTGGTGCGGTGATCCTTGATCATGCGGTAGGGTTGCAGCACGTAGGAACGAATCTGCGAGCCGAAGTCGCTGTCGAGTTTTGAGTCCTCGATTTTCTTTGTCGCCGCGCGCTTCTTCTCCATCTCGAATTCGTAGAGCTTGGAGCGCAGCATGCTCATGGCACGTTCCCGATTCTTGTGCTGCGAGCGTTCATTCTGGCAGCTGGCCACCAGGCCGGTGGCGATGTGAGTAATGCGAACCGCCGAATCCGTGGTGTTGACGTGCTGCCCACCCTTGCCGCTCGAACGGTAGGTGTCCGTACGAATGTCCTCGGGCTTGATCACTACTTCAATGCTATCGTCAATTTCAGGAGACACATAAACGCTGGCAAACGACGTATGCCGTCGCTTGGCCTGGTCGAACGGCGAAATCCGCACCAGGCGATGCACTCCGATTTCGCTGCTCAACAGCCCGAAAGCATACTCGCCGTTCACGGCAAAGGTGGCCGATTTCAATCCTGCTTCTTCACCCGGCTGGTAATCGTAGAGCACGGTCTCGAATCCCTGCCGCTCCGCCCAGCGCAGATACATACGCAGCAGCATGTCCGCCCAGTCCTGGGATTCCGTCCCGCCCGCCCCTGGATGAATGGTCACAATCGCATTGAGCGCGTCGTTCGGGCCGGAGAGCAGGGTTTCGGTCTCGAGTTTGTCGACCAGTTCGCGCAGCGAGTCGATGTCGCGGCGCAATTCGCCGTCGACACTTTCGCCCTCTTTGGCCAGTTCGAAGTAGGCGGCGATGTCATCGCCGCGTCGGCCCAGATCGGCGTCCGTAGCCAGCAAATGCTCCAGACGCTTCTTCTCGCGCATCACCTGTTGGGATCGTTGCGGATTCGACCACAGGCTCGGGTCGGCGGCCTGCTTCTCAATCTCAGCTAGTTGCGGACGGAGCTTCTCCGCGTCAAAGATACTCCCGGAGTTCGCGCACCTTCTTGTTCAGCAACCCGTATTCCTGCTCGAACTCTTGATTCATTAGGAGTCTTTTGCCTTCCTGGAAAATACGAAGCGCATGACCAGCGCCCCTGTTGAAATTATCGCACACAGCCACGCAAACCAATCCCCGTACCGCGTGTAGAACGTGGTTACAGAAGTGAGGGCATAAGGAGCCACCAGCGCGCCCCGTTCTTTGCGCGGAAGCCGCGCCACGGTGCGGCCATAGGGATCAATCGAAGCCGTCACTCCCGTGTCCGTCGCGCTCAAGATCCAGCGACCGTTCTCGATGGCGCGCATACGCGTCTGATTCAGGTGCTGTGCGTAAGCTCCGCTGTCGCCGTACCAACCATCGTTCGATAGATTTACGAACACTTGCGCACCCTCGTAGGCAAATTGCCGCACTTCGCCTGGGAACACGGACTCGTAGCAAATGAAAACTCCCAGCCGCGTGCCTCCGGCGTCCAGCGGCGCGCGCGAGCCTCCCTTTGAAAACTCTCCGACTTCTTTGGTCAGGCCTCCCGCAAACGCAAACAGATGGGGAAACGGCAGGTATTCTCCGAAAGGCACCAGATGAACTTTGTCATAACGCGCCGTCCAATCGCCGGACGGGCTGACCAGCGCAGCTGAGTTGAACACCTGAGAAGCCGACGCGCCCCCTGGCATCCTGGATGTACTCCCGATGGCGCCCGTCACCACCCAAGTATGCGTGTCACTGGCCATCTGGCTCACTGGCTCGCGAAACAGTGGATCGTTCGTGAAAAAAGGCGCTGGAGATTCCGGCCACACGATCAGGTCTGGGGTAAACAACTTCGAGGTGATTACTGGGGATGAAGACTGCTTTAATGCACTCTTGCTCAGATCCGTCAGTTCGCGCAGCGTACGTTCGAACGTATCGCGCGTCCAGTTTTCATCCACCGGAATATTTTCCTGAATCAGCAGCGCCGCGTGATCGGCTGGAATCGCAGGCGCATCCACCAGTCTGCCCGCCTGCAACACCGCCGCCGCCGCCAGCGACGCCAGTAGCAAGGTGGCCCGCTTCTTTCTCGGCACCAGAAACGCCGCCGCCACCGCAACATTCACCAGCATGATCTCGAACGAAACCCCGTAAACCCCAGTCCAGGTGGTGATTCGGCTGAGCGAAATATTATCCACCTGCGCCGTCCCCAGCAGATTCCACGGGAAACCAGTGATTCGTTCCCGCGCCAGCTCCACAGCAACCCACAGAAATGGCGCGGCCCACAGGGCGCGACGATTGTCACGGCCCGGCCCGACTGACAAACTCAACAGCAAACCGAACACGCCGTGATAAAGCCCTAAATAGAGACAGAAGAGAAGGAGAGCCAGCAGTGCCGATGGCGCGCTTAGGCCGCCGTGTTCGTGCATGGTGTTATAAATCCAGTAGCACGTGCCTGCGTACCAGAGGATTCCCGAAACGTAGGCCAGCAGAAAAGCTTGCCCGGGCTTCGCCGCCTGAAGATTGGCGGAGCCATCCATCTCCAGTACTCCCACCGGTCGCGCACGCAGCAGAGCCACAATCAGCGGAGCGAAGGCCACCCACGAGAGAACGTACAGCCCGGCAAGAGGAAAAATGAGGACCTGCAGGATTGTTGAGAGAACGACCAGCACCCAGGCGCTGAAATGAATTTGCCGCACCGCCAAGGATAACAAACCGACTGTTCAGTCGTCCGAGCGGCAGCTGCCAGTCATCTTGACCTTGTCATTCCGAAGCGCGCAGCGCAGAGGAATCTGTTGTCGCGTGCAGCGCCACGAAACTCCGCACGAACTCGACAATCTCTTGCGTCACATAAGGCGGAGGCGTAATCCGGAACACCGGCCGTTCCGCCACTGGCTTCAAAGAAACGCGCTGCCAAGCCGTGGCTCCAGCCTTCGAACTATCGTGAAGAATCACCGCACCGGCGCGATCCAGAAATTCCCGCGCAGAAGTCTTGAAATCTTCCGTGCCCGGGTCGAGCACGGTCAGATATAAATCCGGCCGGATAAATTTCAACACGCTGTTCGATTCCACGATCACATGCCGCGCCCGCTCGATCCGCCGGCGCAGCGCAGGCATGGCCTCGGCCAGCCTGCCCTGCTCAGTGCGTACCCATAGAGCTCGCGCCGCCCCCGCTGCCAGAAAGCGCGACGTGTCCGACTCCCCGCCGCGATCTTTCTCCTCCGAAATCGCCCAGCTATGATCGTCAGTCGCACAATCGCACGGCGCTCCATTCGCCGAGCAGACTCCGTGGCCATATTGCGTAATCTTCACCGCAGTCCAATCGTATTCGGGCAACGCAGAAATCAGCCCCACGACCACGCTGGTCTTCCCCACGCTTCGCGAATGCCCGCCAATCACCACGATCGCCATAATTCGGGGCTCCCTGCTTCCGGTTCTCGGCCTCGGATCTCCAGACTCCAATACGCAACCGCCGGAGGCCGGAGGCCGCTCATTTCTTCGACAGCCGCGCCAGCGCCGCTAACTGCTTCAGATACTCCCGCACCGGCTGCGCCGGCGTTCCCCAAAATGCCACGCCCTTGCCGCGCAGCACTTTATTCGGCAGCACACCACCTTGCCCGCCCAGCATCACTCCTTCTTCTATGCGTGCATGTTCGCCTATGCCGACCTGTCCCCCGAGCACGACGTCGTTCTCAATCACAATGCTGCCGGAAAGCCCGGTCTGCGCCGCGATCACCACATTCTGCCCCAGACGGCAGTTGTGCCCGATGTGCACCAGGTTATCGATCTTCGTTCCCCGTCCGATCCGCGTTTCGTCGAGCGCCCCGCGATCGATCGTCGAATTGGCGCCAATCTCGACTTCGTCTTCGATCACCAGCTTGCCCACCTGAGGAAATTTCTCGTAACGCCCGCTCTTCGCGTCACGCACATATCCGAAGCCATCGCTTCCCAGAACCGCACCCGCATGCACAATCACGCGGTCGCCCAGCATGGTCCCGGCATAAATCGTAACCTTCGGATAAATCTCGCATTCTCGCCCAATCTTCACTCCTCGCCCAATCGCACAACCGGCGCCAATCCGTGTGCTCTCGCCAATTTCCCCATCAGCGCCGACGACGCCGTACTCCTCCACCACCACGTCCGCCGCCAGACGAACCGACGAATCAACCACAGCGGTCGGATGAATCCCCGAGTTACTCCCGTCACGATTCCCGTCCGCCAAAAAGCGTGCCGCCCGCGCGAAGGTTAGCTTAGGATGACGACTGATGAGCAACGGCTTGTCCGATGACGCCGCCGCAAATTCCCCCGCGATCACCGCACCTGCGCCGCACCGCAAAGCCCGAGGAAGATATTTCTCTTCTTCCACAAACACCAGGTCGTGCTTAGAAGCTGATCCGATGCTGGCTACGCTCCCAACCTCGACACTCCCATCCCCTTGCAGGCGGGCTTCAACTGCCTCGGCAATCTGTCGCAGCGAGCGCTTCATGGCTCTCACTCTATAGCAGACCAAGGACGTGACGAAAGTGCTGGTCCGACCGCGCTGCTGCCTTCCCGCACCCTCCAGCCTACAATTACTTTATGGAGAAGAAAGTCTTCTGGATAACCTTCACGGTACTCGGCCTGCTGGCGGACTTTCTGCTGCCGATTTGGTGGGGCTTGGCCGCAACGGTCCCCCTCGCCTTCGTATCATGGTGGGTCGCCTATCGCAGCGAATGGTTCTGAGCCCAGGCGATTTCAGGACTGGGTCATGGTGAAACTGCCGCCTGCATCGTTACATCCGGTGCCACCGGTCAACGTCCAGTTGCCGGAGGCCGAGGCGCTGGTCAATGTAGTCGAAGTATTCGGCGGGGTCCCAGTCACAGTCGCCGTCCCGGTCACAGGTCCGGTGAGGGTCAGGGTGTTCCCGCCCGACTTTACAACGTAGTTAAGGTTGCCCGACACCGTGTCGTTCGTATTCACCAAATAGTTGGCGATGTTTCCGCTCACTGTTGGTCCATCAAGAGCGAAACAGGGGCTGCTGCCCGTGTTGTTGTCGGTAAGGAATTGGAAGCTCAAAATGTGCAGCGAGTTATCACTGTTAAGCGTGAACTGCGTGATAAAGCTGAACCCGGACGCGTCACCGACACCGCCATACATCACCACCTGAAAGATCCCGCTCGTCGTCGACTGAAGGGTCCGCGTGCTGCTGCAACCATCGAGCATGAGGGCCATCAGCAGCAGAATTGCAACTTGCTTCATGAATTGTCCTTGAACCCCGTATCAGATTCAAAATTGATCATCCAAGATTACAGAGATGCGGGCTGACCGGTCAATGGATGTAAGCCGGGTGACGATTCCCCCCGCCGACGCAGCCCACCCGCCCCCGTCCCAAGGACATCATCCTAAAGCAGTGTCGTCCTGAGCGTAGCATCCACTTCGCGAAGCGAAGTGGATGCGGAGTCGAAGGATCCCTACTCCCTCAACGTTGCCGTATTGAGCCTCCACTCTCCGCATTCAGCCGTTCACGCTTCCCAGAGGTTTCCTCACGCGCGGGCGATTGCGCGATCATTCCTCCTCAAGCTCCTCGCCTCGTTTTCAACTCTGCCAGCAACCGCTCAATACGATCTTCTCTTTCCAGCGCGGCCAGCCGGTCTTCCATATTGTCTCCGGCAATCTCCGCCTTCGCCTGTCCCACCGCCTCGGAGCGCGCCACCTTGCGCTTCATGCGGTCGAAAGCCGCGGCCTTTGAACCATCGCCCATGGCCAGGCGCGCGTCGCTGGCCTTGCCCACGACGCGGGCCCGTCGATGTTGCGCGATCAGCAGATCGGCCTTGGCCTGCGCCTCGGTCAATTTCTGTTCCAGCTGGCGCAGCGCGGACTTCAAATTCTCCACCTGCGCTTTCTGGTCAGCCACCTGCTGCGTGAAGCTCTCGCTCATCTCACGATAGCTTTCCACGCGCTTCAGCGAAGCCCGTGCCAAGTCGTCCTGTTTCTTGTCGACTGAGAGTTCGGCTTTGCGCATCCACTCCGCCACCTTCTCTTCGTTCTCTTTCTGCTTCTTCTCCAGCAGGTGTTGGTCGGCAATAGCGATCGCGACCTGCGTCTTTACCTGCAGCAGTTGGTTCTGCATATCGAGAATCACCTGCTTGATCATCTTTTCCGGCTCCTCGGCCTTATCGATCAGGTCATTGAGGTTCGCCCGGACTAATGTGGAAACACGCTCTAGCAATGCCATGGTGGACTCCTTTTTTATCGAATGTCATCCTGAGCGGAGTGGATGGTTCGCGAAGCGAAGCATCCACGGAGTCGAAGGACCCCTCGCATGTCGCCCCCAGCATCGGCTCTGCAAGGCATTTCAAGCACCGCGCTCCGCTGCAAATTCATGGTCCTAACTCTCCAACCGCCCGCTTCTCACTTCGTGTTCCTGATGAATCACCGCGCATTCCGGACACTTTTCTCCCGCGCGGCGGAACGAGGCGCCGAGCGCCATCCCAATCGCAATTCCGATGCCCAGCCAGATCGCAATATGTCCGGCCAGAACACCGGCGACCGCGCCCAGGGCAGCTCCCAGCGCAATGCCCAATCCCGTATGCTTCGATTTGTTCATAGCTCCACTCCAATTCCCAAACAGGCTCGTGGAAACAGGCCCGCGTGGAACAGGCTCGTGTGGGGACGGGCGCATTCGCCCGTCCCGCCGAGCGCAGCGAGGCGGTCCGTCCGTTACTTCGCCGCATCTGCCGCCGGCGCCTTCACGGTCTTATCTCCGAGCTGCCGCACTTTCCCCAGCAGATCCGCCAGCGGCATGCCCGAAAGTGTTTCGAACAACGCCGGCACCTGCGCCGCCATCTTGGTGATGTCGCCCGTGATTTTGTTCATCCCGGAAGCATCGCCGTTTCCAGTCGAGACGATAGTGATCT
>Ga0307478_10003425_pt1 | contig 11794 bp, 11 predicted proteins | sample atmos_gasesECM4C_2_FD_203713 | JGI IMG/M metagenome (GOLD analysis project Ga0307478, IMG submission 203713) | Hardwood forest soil microbial communities from Morgan-Monroe State Forest, Indiana, United States - atmos_gasesECM4C_05 | ecosystem: Environmental > Terrestrial > Soil > Temperate...
CAATCATCGCCATAGCCCAATTCCCTAGCGGCGCTGGCCATCTCTCCCTTGCACCAGGCGAGTTCTTTGCGGGCGATCGCGATCAGCTCCTCCGGAGTGTATGGAACGAATTCAGCGGCCAGCGCGTCCAGCACGGCCTCCCGCCCGATCGGGTCGCCCACAATGCTGTCTTTGTCTAACGCGCGAACCCCCGCAATCTTTTCATCGAGTAGCGTTGCGTAGGCGCCCAAAGCGGCGTCGGCGCGCTTCCAGGGCTCGGCTACCCACCAGGTGAACGAGGGATCGTAGCCATAGTAGAAATCGCGCCACTGCTTTAACGTCTGGCGCAGTGTTTCGGTGGTGCGGGCAGCGCGCCGGCCCACCGTGGGGGATGCGATCAAGCGCCCGGCGTTGATCTCCGCAGTCAGTTTTCCGAGATCGTCCGCCAACTGAGCGACGCGCGACGCCGCTTCAGCGCCATCCGCAAAGACAAACCGGCGAAGGTCGTCATCGAGCGTGAGGATGGAGTTGGCGAACGGGACAAGGCCGGCCATCTCCGATTCCCGCTTCTTCACAACGTCCGCGCGGCGAAGATCCTGCCGCAATCTGGCATGCAGCAGCAGCCAATCGACGCGGCCATCCACGTCGAGCAAGTCGAAGTCAACTTGCTGGTCGAGAACTTCGAGCCAGGTGGTGGCTAACCGGTCCAGTGCCCGCGCGCGTTCATGGGACAGCCCGGCGCCGTAATACCGCTCGAGCGTTTGGCGATCGGTCGAGTAGCGTGTGACAGCCGCCGGCATGTCAAATCCGCGGCCTGCCGTCACCCAGCCTTCAGCGCGTGCATCGTAGTGAAATTCGGCAACACCGCTCACCGGCGGCGCGGCCAGCAGCAGGTTCGGTCGATTGTAAACCGGAAGCAGCAGCAGTAACGCCGCCGGCCGCCAGAGACCCTTGTAGCTCGAAAGTGCCATGACCGGCAATGTATCATCGTTCTTCGGGTCGTTGGTAAAGAAAAGGTCTGCCTGGTGCCCCTCGTGAACCGATGCTCAAGACGCAGTTTCTTGTGGAGCGCTCCCTTTGTGGCCTTGGCAACAATCGCAAAGGCAGCCTGGAAACCGCCCGCCCCGTATGGACCGCTCCCTTCCGAGGCGCAACTCCGCTGGCACGAGATGGAACTGTGCGCCTTTCTTCACTTCTCGATGAATACCTTCACCGATAAGGAATGGGGCTATGGTGATGAGGATCCGGCACTCTTCTATCCCACGGCGTTCGATGCCGATACCATTGTCACCGCGCTCAAAGCCGGCGGAATGAAAGGCGCGATTCTCACTTGCAAGCATCATGACGGTTTTTGCCTGTGGCCCACACGAACAACCGAACATTCTGTCAAGAACAGCCGCTGGCGCGAAGGCAAGGGGGACGTAGTGCGGGATCTCTCCGAGGCCGCCCGCCGTCATGGCCTGAGGTTCGGGGTGTATCTTTCCCCCTGGGACCGAAATTCGCCACTCTACGGCAAGCCGGAGTACGTCGAAATGTACCGCGCGCAGTTGCGGGAGCTCTTGACGAATTATGGTCCCATCACCGAGGTGTGGCATGACGGCGCCAATGGCGGCGACGGATACTATGGCGGGGCCCGGGAACAACGTCTGATCGACAAGCACACTTACTACGATTGGCCGCGCACGTGGCAGATGGTGCGCGCTCTGCAACCCGGCGCAGTCATCTTTAGCGATGTGGGTCCGGATATTCGATGGGTCGGAAATGAATCCGGCTTCGCGAATGAAACTTGCTGGGCGACTTACGACCCCGTGGGCGAAGATAGCGGACCCGCTGCTCCCGGCTACGTGCGTGCCAAAGAAGGGGAGACCGGAAGCCGCCACGGCTCACACTGGATGCCCGCAGAATGCGACGTCTCAATTCGCCCGGGCTGGTTCTGGCACGCATCGGAGAACGCGCGCGGAAAAACGCCGGCCGAACTCACGGACCTTTACTACAAGTCCACGGGGCGCGGCGCGAGCTTACTACTCAACGTCCCTCCGGACCGCCGCGGGCTTCTTAGCGAAAACGATGTGTCGTCCTTGCACCGCTTCGGCACGGTCCTGCAATCAACATTCGCAACCAATCTGGCCGAGCGTGCCAAAATGATGACGACAACCGTGCGCGGCAACGATTCCGCCTTCGGACCGGGCAACCTCATCGATGGCGACCGCTACACCTATTGGACCACCGGCGATTCCGTCACGACGCCAGAAGTCGTCATGGACCTCCCGCGCACCGTTACGTTCGACGTCGTTCGGCTGCGCGAAAATATCCGGCTGGGCCAACGCGTCGAGGCGTTCGGGTTGGATCGCTGGGTGAAGGGCGCTTGGCAGCCCTTCGCGCGGGGCACAAGCATCGGATCGTGCCGCCTCGTCCGCGTGGGCGAAAGCGTAACCACAACCCGAGTGCGTCTCCGTATCACGCAAAGTCCGGTTTGTCCCGCGCTCTCGGAATTCGGCCTTTTTCGGGAACCGGAAGAACAATGAAGCCATCACTCGCATTCCTCGTCGCCTCCATTTCTCTTTTCGCCCAGCAGCCCCAGCTCGATTTCTTGAACCACAACCGCCCGATTCTTGACGCGCACAACTGCTATCCCTATGAGAGCCGCTACGCTGATCGCATCGACCGCGCTCTCCGGGTCACCTTCCCCGTTGCGATTGAGCAAGATATCGCTTGGGCCGTTGACCCCGCGACCGGCAATGGTCGTCCCGTGGTTTCGCACACGTCGAACACTACGGGCGCTGAGCCGACGCTACGCGAGCACTTCTTCGAGCGCGTGCGTCCGATTGTCGAAAAAGCCCTGGCTGAAAATGACCGCGCCACATGGCCGATCATCGTTCTGCACTTCGATTTCAAATCCCTCGATCCCCAATTACTTCGCGCCGTTTGGGATTTGGTGGGCGAGTATCAATCCTGGATTACCACGGCGCCTGAAACCTCCGATCCCCACCAGCTCGGCCCTCTGGACGCCAAGCCGCTTCTGGTTCTCACCGAAGACGCCGACGCACAAGAGAAAGTCTTCTTCCGCGACATTCCCGCCGGAGCCCGGCTGCGTATCTTCGGCTCGGCTCACACAACATCCTTGGAAGAGAAATCGGAAGAGCAGCAAATTCACCTGGCGGCCACGCTCCCGCCGGAACGCCTCCTGACGGAGAAGCCCACCAACTATCGGCGCTGGTGGAACAACTCGTGGTACGAGGTCGAGGAAGGAGGGCAAAACCGCGCCGGTAAGTGGACGGCCGCCGACGCGCGGCGCTTGCGCGCGCTGGTCAATCACGCCCATCGCCTTGGCTACTGGATTCGCTTCTACACTCTCGATGGTTTCTCACCGGCTAACAATCGCGGCTGGGACAATGGTTATAACTTTGGCTCGCGCGCAGCCGTGGCCCTTCGCTGGAAAGCAGCGCTCAAGGCGGGTGTCAATCTCATCGCGACGGATCAATATGAAGACCTCGCCGCTTTCATGCTCCGATAGAATAACTCTGTGCCCACTTTAACCTTCGGCCAGGCGCGCGCAACGGTGATCGACCGGGTGATGGCCGGGCGCCTGTTCCATCCGCCGGAACTGGTCGCGCTCGAGTGCGCGGCAGGGCGCGTCCTCGCGGAGGAGATTCGCGCCGATCGGGATTTTCCGGCTCTGGCGCGATCCGTGCGTGATGGCTTTGCCGTGCGTGCTCAGGACGTCCCTGGATCCCTGCGTGTGATCGGTGAAGTGCGCGCCGGGGATCGGTTCTATGGCGCGGTAGGCACAGGTGAGGCCGTCGAAATTATGACCGGCGCTCCGGTACCGCGTGGCGCCGACGCGGTCATCATGGTGGAGCACACCACGCGCGAGGGCGACGGCTCCGTCTCAATCGATCGCGCTGCCAGTCCTGGACAGTTCATCAATCCTGCCGGATGTGAGGCACACGCCGGGGAGCCTGTGCTCTCGCCCGGTAAGCGGCTGGATTTCGCCGACGTGGCGCTCCTGGCGGCTGTGGGAAAGTCGCAGATTGCGGTCTGCGTGAAGCCCCGCGTCGCGTTGCTGGCCACGGGCGACGAGCTCGTTCCCGTCTCTGAAAAACCGCGAGAGCACCAGATTCGTAACTCCAACATCTATTCACTCGCGGCACAAGTGGCGCGCGCAGGTGGCGTGCCGGTGATTCTGCCCGTGGCGCGGGACGACCCCGAGGACACGCTCAGCCTGGTGGGCCGCGGCCTTGCGGCCGACCTCCTGCTCATTTCGGGAGGAGTCTCGGCCGGCAAGTACGACATCGTCGAGCGCGTACTTTCCGATGTGGGCGCCCAGTTTTTCTTCGATCGCGTCTTGATTCAGCCCGGCCAGCCTCTCGTTTTCGGCCAAGCGCGCGAGAAATTCTTTTTCGGTCTGCCGGGAAATCCTGCGTCTACCATGGTTACGTTCGAGCTGTTCGCGCGCGCCGCGATGGAATTGCTCGGCGGCCAGTCATCATCCACCCTGCCGTTCTTGCTCGCCCAGCTCACGCGCGATTTCCGGCACAAAACCGGTCTCACGCGCTTTCTTCCCGCGTCACTCGCGTGGGTAGGGACTGAGCCGCAATTGACGCCGCTCGGTTGGAGCGGATCAGGCGACGTGCCCGCGCTCACGCGTGGCAATGCGTTTCTTGTGGCGGATGCCGATCGTGCCGAATGGAAAGCCGGCGAACTGATGCCCGTCCTGCTCAAATGAAAAAACTCTCTCACTATGATTCGGCCGGCAGTCCGCGCATGGTTGACGTCTCCGCCAAGCCCGAGACCAGGCGCACCGCCCGTGCGCACGCATTCCTCCGCATTTCGCCGGCGGTGCTGGCGCGACTGCCGGAAAATCCCAAAGGCAATCCTCTCGAAATCGCGCGCATCGCGGGAATCGCCGCCGCCAAGAAGACGTCTGAGCTCATTCCCTTGTGTCACCCCCTGATGCTTTCTCACGCGGATGTGGATATCCAAGTGGAAAGGGAAGGCGTTCGCATCACCGCCAGCGCCACAACCACCGCGCAGACGGGAGTCGAAATGGAGGCGCTCACCGCCGCGGCAGTCGCGGCGCTCACCGTCTACGACATGACCAAGGCGCTCGATAAATCGATTTCGATCGAAGGCCTTCACCTGCTCGAAAAGACTGGTGGAAAGAGCGGCGATTATCACCGCAAGGCCCGGAAATGAAATCCGCGGCCGTCCTCACCATCAGCGATTCGGTTTCCGCAGGAAAACGTACGGATGCGTCAGGACCGGCAGTCAAGGCCCATCTCGAGCGCATGGGCTGGCGCGTGGAGGTAACCAGCGTCGTAGCCGACGATGTCGAGGCCATTCGCCAGCGTTTGATTTCTTTGTCCGGCGCCGGCCAGGTGTGCGCCATCTTCACGACGGGCGGCACAGGCGTTGCCTTGCGGGATGTTACGCCGGAAGCAACGCGGGCCGTCATTGACCGCGAAATCCCCGGCATCGGCGAGCTCATGCGTGCCAAGGGCCGAAGTTCCACGCCTTTGGCGGCGCTCTCGCGTGCCATCGCCGGCACCCGCGGCGAGGTTCTGATCGTGAACCTCCCCGGTTCGCCCCGAGGCGCGGTCGAGTCCCTGGATGCTATCGTGGAATTGGTGCCACACGTGCTCGATCTTCTGAGTGGGCGAACCGAGCACCCCGTAACATGACTCCTAGCCGCAACGTCGACAATCATATGGTGCGTGCCGGTCTGATTCTTGCACTTCTTGTAGGCGCCGGACAGATTCCGGCGCAGGAACCTGCGGCGGATGCGAGTGCCGACATACGCTTCAAAACCACAACCCACGTGGTGGAGGCGCCGGTTACCGTCATTCACAAGCGCGGCGGCGAATCATACGTCGAAGGCCTCCAGCCGCAGGATTTCAAACTCTTCGATAACGGCAAAGAGCAAGACATTCACGTGGATGTAACGTTCCAACCGATTTCCGTGCTCATCGCCATTCAGGCAAGCGACCAGATTGAGGGCATCCTGCCCAAGATCAATAAAATCGGCTCGCTCATCCAGCCGGTGTTAATCGGTGAGCAGGGCGAAGCGGCTGTACTCGCCTTCGACCATCGCTTCCGGGTGATGCAGGACTTCACCTCAGATGCTACGAAAATCGAGACGGCCATCAAGAATATCAAGCCGGGCAGCCAAACTAGCCGCCTCAACGACGCGGTCATCGAATCGGCGCGCATGTTGCGATCGCGTCCGGCCAGCCGCCGGCGGATTCTTTTGCTGATCTCCGAAGTTCGCGACAAAGGCAGTGAAGGCAGGGTGAGGGAAGCCCTGCTCGATATTCAGGTAGACAACATCAGCGTCTATACGGTGGACATCTCACGGATGATGGCCGGCCTCACCTCGCGGGGACCCGACCCGCGCCCCGATACACTGCCTCCCGCCATGACTCCTCTGCCGGGGGGCCAGCCAGCCACTCCGAACACGATTGCGCAGGCCACCGGTGGCCAGGGCAACTCGATGCAATTCCTTCCCATATTGGTCGAGATATTCAAAGACACCAAGGCCATCTTCGTAGATAATCCTGCTGAGGTTTATGCCAAAGGATCCGGCGGCACGCAGTTTTCTTTCGCCAAGCAAAGAGGTCTCGAAGACGCGATTCAGAAGATTGGGATCGAGATTCACAGCCAGTATATCCTCACGTACCATCCCAACAACCTGCAGGAAGGCGGGTTCCACGAGATTCAGGTGGTCGTGAACCATCCGGATGTCACGGTGCGCACGCGCCCGGGCTACTGGATGGCGTCACTCAGCAAGTAGGGCGGACGCCTCCGGGTTTAGACTGGAGCCATGAAACTCGCCTCCTTGGTGTGCCTCTGTTTCGTGGCCCGGGCCCAGGCCCCGGCTTCCGATGTACAAACCCTACAAGCCCTGCTCGCAGAGGTTCACCAGCTCAGGGTCGCGCTGGAACGCTCCACTCAAATCGCCCCTCGCATCCAGATCGCCGTAGAACGGCTCAAGCTGCAACAGGAGCAAGTGGCTCGCGTGGCGCGCCAACTGGATGACCTCCGGAATAATCTGGATCATAGCCGCACAGAGCAGCCGAAGATCCAGCAACGCTTCGAGCACTTAAACAGCGCCGCTGCCCAAGCCACTGATCCGCAGCAACGGAAAGATCTCGATGATCAGTTGGGCTTTTTCAAGGTGGAAGCAGAGCAGGCCGAAAAGTCCGTTCAACAATTGCAGGCTCGTGAAAGTGACTTGGCAAGCCAACTGCAATCCGAGCAGGCAAGGCTGACTGAACTGAATGATCGCCTGGACCAAATGGAACGTGCCTTGAACGAGCCGCCGAGCCACTAAGACTGATTTACCAGCGCCGCGAGTGGTCTATCTGCTAACCCTCACCCTCTCAAGGTATCATTCATGGTCGGTATCTTCGAGGTCACCAGATGCACCATCAGCAGGACCCGCACAGATGAACACCACTGCAGGCGCGCAGATCTCCGCGCTCGACTGGTTCGCCATTGCGCTTTACTTCGGCGTCTTGCTTTGCGTCGCGTGGTGGGTGGTCCGCAAAAGTAAGGACTCCGCCGCCGACTATTTCCTCGCGGGCCGCAACCTGGGCTGGTGGATCATCGGCGCCTCCATTTTCGCTTCGAACATCGGATCGGAGCACATCGTCGGTCTCGCCGGATCAGGCGCAACAAGCGGCGTCGCCATGGCGCACTACGAACTGCACGCCTGGTGTTTGCTGGTACTCGCGTGGGTGTTCGTGCCGTTCTACATGCGCTCCATGGTATTCACAATGCCGGAATTCCTCGAGCGCCGCTTTAACGAACACTCCCGCTATGTCCTCTCCATCGTTTCTTTGATCACTTTTGTCATCTCGAAGATCGCGGTCGGCATTTTCGCCGGTGGCGTGGTCTTCGCCACGCTCTTTCCCGAAATGCGGCTGAACGTCGGCGGCGCCACCATCGATAGCTTCTGGCTCGGCTCCGTGCTCGTGATCGTCCTCACCGGGCTCTACACGACTCTGGGCGGCATGCGCGCGGTAGCGTACAACGACGCCGTGCAAGTCACCGTCCTGATTCTTGGATCGGCGCTGTTAACTACGTATGGATTGATGCGTTTAGGGGGCTGGGGCGAGCTCCGCCGCTGGTGCGGCTCCGATATGTTCAACCTGTGGAAACCACTCATTCCCGCCGGAGTTCAGGGCACTTGGGCGCCTGTAATCGAAACGAATCAGGCCGGCGAAGTGGTTAAGCAGGCCTGGTATTTCAACGGAAACTTTCCCTGGCTCGGAATGCTGTTTTGCGCACCGATTATCGGCCTCTGGTACTGGTGCACCGACCAATATATCGTCCAGCGCGCCTTGGGCGCGCCTAACCAGACCGTCGCTCGCCGCGGCAGCATCTTCGCTGCGTTTCTCAAGCTATTCCCCGTATACCTGTTCATTATCCCCGGCCTAATCTGCTTCGCCTTAGCCAAGAGCGGAAAAGTCCCCGAACTGGCCCAGATGATCGGCCCCGATGGACGCGCCATTCCGGCGACCTCGAACGGCGCTTTTCCCATGATGGTTCAATACCTTTTGCCGCCGGGAATTCGCGGAATTGTCGTCGCAGGACTGCTTTCCGCTCTGATGGGCTCGCTCGCCGGAGTTTTCAACGCTTGTTCCACGCTCTTCACCGTCGATCTCTATGAAAAATGGAAGAAAGGAGCGTCCCAACACCAGCTCGTGCGAACCGGCCGGATCGCCACCATAATCATGGTGCTGATCGCCCTGGCATGGATTCCAGTCATCAAGAATGCCAAGGGGCTATACACGTATCTCCAAGCTGTTCAAGGCTATCTGGCGCCACCCATCTTTGTGGTATTCTTTTTCGGCGTTTTCTTCAAACGGCTGAACGGCCATGGTGCACTTTGGGCGATGATTGTCGGCTTTGCCCTGGGCCTGTTCCGGATGGCGGTTGACACTCCGATCACACTCGGACTGCAAGACGGTTATACTCCAGGATCTTTCCTCTGGATCATCAATAACATGTATTTTCAATACTTTAGTGTCCTGATCACGATCGTGTCGGCGGTGGTCATGGTCGCGGTCAGCTACATGACCGCTGCGCAAGCGGACTCCACGATTCAAAGCCTGACTTTCGGAACCGCGACCGAGGACGACCTCCGCAGCACACGCGCGAGCTGGGGCTGGCGGGAAGTTGCCGCCTCGGGCACAGTTTTGGTGTTTATCCTGGGCGCATATCTCTATTTTCGCGGATAATCTTACGCGATGATGCCTTTACGGACGGCATAGAGGATCAATTCCGGTACGCTATGCAAGTTCAGTTTTTGCAGGATGTGGGTACGGTGGGTCTCGACGGTGTAAGTGCTCAAATTGAGCATGATGGCGGCTTCTTTATTGGTTTTTCCTTCCGCCAACAGTTGCAGGATCTCCCTCTCACGGGGGGTGAGCAGCTCATAGGTATCCTCTATGTGCCGCTGCTCGAGCTGGCGCATGTAGTCTTCCACCAGAATGCGGCTGATGGCGGGGCTGAAGAACGATTTGCCTTCCGTGATGGCATGAATAGCGGCGATCAGATCACCTTCGGCGGAATCCTTCAGCAAATAGGCTCGCGCGCCGGCCTTGAGGGCGCGAATCACGTAACTCTCATCCGAATGCATACTCAAAATCACGATCGCCGTTTCCGGATGAGTACTCGTGATCTGGCGCGCCGCCTCGATACCGTTCAGATTGGGCATGGCGATGTCCATTACGACCACATCGGGTGAGACGGCCTCGGCTACACGCACGGTTTCGCGGCCGTCGGAAGCTTCGCCCACCACCGTGAGGTTCGCCTGGCGTTCGAGCAATAGCCGCAGGCCATTGCGCATTACGGTGTGGTCATCTGCCAGCAGGATGCGGATGGGATTCATAGGAATTGCTCAAGCGCTCCTCGCCGAGCGTGCTGTTTCCGCCGGCGCGTCGGCGGAGGGCAGGGGCAGCTCCGCATTTAGCAAAGTGCCCTGACCCGGCTCGGATCGCACTTCGAACGTTCCGCCGAGATGATGGACGCGCTCCTCCATGCCGACCAGGCCGAGGCCGCGGACGCGGCGCGCGTCGAATCCCCTTCCATCGTCCTGGATGGAGAGCACGATGCGGCCTTTCTGCTGCCGAACGCCAATGCGCACGGACCGCGCCTGGGCGTGGCGGACGCAATTATGCAGCGCTTCCTGAACCACGCGGTAGACGCAGGTGTTGTGATCATCGGGCAAGTCGTCGGAGAGTTCCTCCGCATCGACGCTCACGGCCAAGCCGCTGCGCTTGGAAATCTCGCGCGCCTGCCACTCGAGAGCCGGCAGCAAGCCGAAATCATCCAGCATGGACGGCCGCAGCAGCAGCGACATATTGCGCGCCACCTGCACACTGGACTCCGCCAACTTGCGGATGGATTCCAGATGGCGCTGGAGCGGTTCGAGATGGCGCGGCGCGACCGCCGCCAGGTTACCCAGCTCCATCAACAGAGCGCTCAAGGATTGCCCCACCTCATCGTGCAGCTCGCGGGAAATTGCGCGCCGCTCCTCTTCCTGCGCCTTCACCAAACGAGCGGATAACTCCTTCAACTCGCTCTGCGCGTTCACCACCAGCCGGTATCGCACGGCCGATTGCCTTTCCAACCGCAAAATATGCGACGCCGCGACGGCTGCCAGGATCAGTCCGCAGCTTAGCGTGGCCGCCAGCATTACCAGCAGACGGCTGCGGAAGCGTCCGAAGGTTTCCTCCAGGCGCTCGTCTCCGCCATTCAGCTCCTGTTCATTGAGCGCCGCGATCTTGTCGGCAAGTTCCAGCACGGTGGCGCGGCGTGGCAACAACTCGCGCTGCACAAAGGTATATCCGCGCTCCCGCCGCTCTTGCGGCGACCATCGCAGCACGGGCTGTAGCACGCTCCAATACTCCGCGAGCCCCGTCCGCAGGGCGCTCACCGGCTCAGCCTCCATGCCGCTGAGCGAAGCGGCATAGGCATCCATAGCGGCGCCCATCTCGCTCTTGAGCCGGTGCAAGTGCTGCAATTGTTCGTCCGCGGCCTTCGGCTCGGGATCGAGAAGGTAGTCGCGTACCACGGTTCCCGACAAATAGAGCGACGAGCGAATGTGTTCGAGCGCGCGATCCCGGGAAAGGAAAGCCTGGCGAATCTGCACATTGCGGGTCTGGATCTGCCGCAGCACCTGGATGGCATCGAAACCCCCCACCGCCATCAGACCGAGCAGACCTCCAAAACCCGCCAGCAAGACAAGCCTGGTCCTCGATTTCGCCGCTGGTTCGGCTGGCACCATGCCGTCGATGAGTTCGTCCGCTATGACATCAGTCTATAAGAACGCGCCGCAGCCTGAGAATTCAGTGCGTGACGCTTTGCGTCTCGTGCGTGCCCATGCCGGCTACCCAGTTGTAGAGCCAGGCAAACAGGATACCCGCGATCGCGCCATCCACCAGCCCGTACACCGTGCCGACGATCACTTCCCCAGCCGTGCGCGTGTCGTGGAAGCCAGGGTAAACCGAGCTCATCATGCGGAGAAAATCACCGCCGTAGGAAGGCGCCCCCATGTTAATGAGCCCGACCGCGAGCATGCACCCTCCCCAGAGAAGCGCCGGAACAATGGCCATTACTTTGACTGATAACCTAGCCATACTCTTCACTCCTTTCCTGATTTCAGGATAGGAAGCGGAGACGAAAGACGATATACCGGTGGTACTGTATTTTGGGGTGGTGGGTCGGTTTCCGGGATGCCGACTGCGCGATCAGGTAGTATGGCAACACGAAATCCTAAACACCCGTAGCTGTCGAAGCCTTACGGGTT
>Ga0307478_10003426_pt1 | contig 11790 bp, 7 predicted proteins | sample atmos_gasesECM4C_2_FD_203713 | JGI IMG/M metagenome (GOLD analysis project Ga0307478, IMG submission 203713) | Hardwood forest soil microbial communities from Morgan-Monroe State Forest, Indiana, United States - atmos_gasesECM4C_05 | ecosystem: Environmental > Terrestrial > Soil > Temperate...
AGCGCTTCGGACGCTTGTTAGCTTGCAGTATTTTCTTGCGCAGGCGCAGCGATTTCGGCGTGACTTCTACTAGCTCGTCGTCGGCGATGAACTCGATCGACTGTTCAAGGTTCAATAGCCGAGGCGGCGCGAGGCGGATCGCATCATCGGCGCTCGAAGCGCGCATGTTGGTCAGCTTCTTTTCACGCACGGCGTTTACGTCGAGATCATTGTCTCGCGAGTGCTCGCCGACGATCATGCCTTCATACGCTTCCACACCGGGCTGCACAAAGAGCGTGCCGCGATCCTGAAGGCTATCGAGCGCGTAGGCGGTAATCGAGCCGGCGCGATCGGAGATGAGCGCTCCGGTGAGACGCTGCGGAATTTCGCCCTGATACGGGATGTAGCCGTCGAAGAGCGCATTCATGACGATGGTGCCGCGCGTCTCGGTCAACATTTCGCTTCTCAGGCCGATGATGCCACGGCTGGGTACGCGGAACTCGAGTCGCACGCGGCCTGAACCGTGGTTGTGCATCTTGGTCATCTCGCCCTTACGAGGCCCAAGGCGCTCGATGACGGTGCCGACGAAGGTTTCCGGAATGTCGATGGTGAGATGCTCGACCGGCTCCATCACTTTGCCGTCGATGGTGCGCGTGACAATCTCTGGACGACCGACCATCAGTTCGAATCCTTCACGGCGCATCATCTCGATCAGGATGGCGAGCTGCAATTCGCCACGACCCAGAACTTTGAAGCTATCGGGGCTGCCCGTGTCCTCGACACGGATGGAAACATTCGTCAGCAGCTCTTTGTCCAGGCGTTCACGAAGGTTACGCGAGGTGACGAACTGGCCTTCACGTCCAGCAAATGGCGAGTTGTTGACCGAGAACTGAATGGCGATTGTCGGCTCGTCGATGACGATAGCCGGCAGCGGCGTCGGATTCTCTACACCTGTGATGGTCTCGCCAATCGTGATGCCCTCGACGCCGGCAACAGCAACGATGTCGCCAGTTTCAGTGGTTTCAATATCAACGCGCTTCAATCCGGCGAAGCTGAAGAGCTTGGTGATGCGAGTCTTGTGCAGAGTGCCGTCGCGCCGGGAAATATTGACCTCGTCGCCAGTACGCAGCGTTCCGTTGAAAACGCGGGCGATAGCGAGGCGGCCAAGGTAATCGGAGTAGTCGAGATTCGTTACCAGAATTTGCAATGGCCCTTCTGGATCGCCGCTGGCTGGCGGAATTGTGCCGACGATGGTTTCAAAAAGCGGCTGCAGATCGGCTCCGGGAGTGGCTGCGTCCTTGCTCGCGAGCCCCAGCTTGCCGTTGGTGTAGAGCACGGGGAAATCGAGCTGGTCCTCCGTCGCATCGAGATCGATGAACAGGTCGTAGACTTCGTTGAGCACTTCCTGCGGACGCGCATCCGGACGGTCGATCTTGTTGATGACGAGGATGGGCTGCAGCTTCGCTTCGAGTGCCTTCGAGAGAACGTACCGCGTTTGCGGCAGCGGGCCTTCCGAGGCATCGACCAGCAGAATGACTCCGTCGACCATTTTGAGAGCGCGCTCTACTTCGCCGCCGAAATCGGCGTGGCCCGGGGTGTCGACGATGTTGATTTTCGAATCCTGGTAATAGATGGCTGTGTTCTTGGCGAGAATCGTGATGCCGCGCTCGCGTTCCAGGTCGTTCGAGTCCATCACGCGATCCGTGAGAGCTTCATTGGCGCGGAATGTACCGGCCTGACGCAGCATGGCGTCCACGAGCGTGGTTTTGCCATGGTCGACGTGGGCGATGATGGCGATGTTGCGGATCGTAGTGCTCATGGGCGCAGATTTCCTCTTCTCTTCGTAAATCAGACTTAAAAAATTGGGCGGATTGCCGCTGGTTGGACAAGCAGGCAAGGCAGCTGGATCGTATTTCCTTCATATAGTTTACCAGCAGCAGCATTTCTGAAGCGCCAAGGAGGGGTCTGCCCTGTCTGCAGAGTTAGAAAATGAATGCGAAAAGGCAACAAAACATAGATTTTCGGCGTCATTCAACAAGTGGACGTGTGAGTCGCGTTTGAGGGCAATCGCTCGCTGTGAGTCTTTAGGTTGTTGATCTTAGGGTTGTTGCCTTATTGTTGCCGTACAAGGAGTCGTGCGATGAAGGACTTAAGAAGGGGATTTTCTCTGGGTGTCGCGAGCCTGCTTTTTGTGGCTTCTGCGATGGTGCATGCTCAGGACGCAGGAAGTGGAGAGGCAACAGTGCGAACGCTCCAGATGGTCCCTGCACGCGCCTACCTGAGTAAAACTCTGGACGCGAAGAAAGCGAAACAAGGCGATCCTGTGACGGCCAAGTTGCTGGATGACGTGAAGGTTCCGGGTGCGCAGGTGCTGCCAAAGGGCACCCTGTTGGTTGGGCATATCGATCAAGTGCAGCCGTCCGAAAATAAGGGCGATTCATCCGTGCAGGTGACATTCGACAAAGCGCAACTCAAAGGCGGTCAGGAAGTGCCCGTTAAGACGACAGTGATGCAGATTTCTCCTCCGAATAACGGGATGCAGGCGGCTGGCGGAGCTCCTGTTTCGGATGGCGCGCCGATGGCTGGAAGCGCGCCCATGTCAGGCGGGAGTGGTGGCCGGGGTTCGATGGCGCCTCCACCGACATCAAACGCCCAAATGCCCCCGCCTACAAGCGATACACCGGCATCGCAGCCGAGCGGCGTAGAAGGGGTGACACTGCAGAGCGATATTCATCAGTCGAACTCAGGCACTTTTGTATCAAAGGGTAGAAATGTTCACGTGCCTGAAGGAACGCAGATGCAGTTTGCTGTGACGATTGTTCCGGCGAACACACATATGCAGTAAATGTCTGGGCTACTCGTACTTGAGCGATTCGACGGGATCAAGCTGGGCCGCGCGATTTGCAGGCAAGGTTCCGAAGATCACGCCGACAATGGTCGAGGTAGCAAGCGCGATCACGACAGACCAGCCTCTAATGGGAATCTGATAGTCGGTAAAGATGCGGATGGAAATCGGTACCGCAAGGCCGACGATGGTTCCCACAATCCCACCGCTCAGCGAGATGAAAATAGCTTCGATTAGAAATTGAAGCTTAATCTCGCGCGCGGTTGCGCCCAATGCTTTGCGAATCCCAATTTCGCGGATACGCGAGCGTACCGTGGCCAGCATAATATTCATGATGCCTACGCCGCCGACGGCGAGTGTAACCGCCGTTACTAGCGAGAGGACGACGGTAAGCGCATCGGCTATCAGTCCGGCTGTTGTTAACAGATCCGTCAGGGTGCTTGCTTTGTAGACGGAATTTTTGAGATGGCGTGCGCTCACGGCAGTCACAATTTGACGTGCTGCTTCCTCCACATCATTTTTGTCGCGAATGGTGAAGAAAATCTGTTTTACGTTGTCGGTGCCGGTAAAGTAGCGTGCGACTGAATAAGGAATCAGAATGGTCTGATCAGAAATCTCAGACTGCCCGAAAGTATCGACGCTTTCTTTGAATGTCCCGACGATCGTAAAGGGAATGCCGCTGAGCTGAAAACTCTGATTGATGGCAGCGTCCTGGCTCCCGAACATTTCCTGAGCAAAGATTTGCGTGACCACCGCGACTTTGGTGTGGCTGACCTCATCCTGATCGTCGAAGAATCGTCCGGAAAGCACTTTAAGATTGCGCACCTGCCGGTATTGCGGGCTGACTCCGAGCACAAGCAGCTCTTTTTCAATACCGTTGATCCCGATGCGGTCGTGCATTTCCAGCATGGGGGATGAATACATGACGGCAGGCACTTGCTCGTCCACCGCGCGCTCATCTTCGCGCGTCAGGTAGTCGCTTTGAAAATTATTGACGGAGCCCGATCCGCCACCGGTGTACTCGATGTACACCATATTGGTGCCGATACTCTGGAGCAAATTCAGAATGTACTGCTTGCCGGTAAGCCCGATGGTGACGACGAGGATGAGGGAGGCAGAACCAATCACCATGCCGAGTGCCGTCAGCATGAAGCGCACTTTGCTCGCGCGGAAGCTGTCGATGGCCAGGAGAATAATTTCACTCAAGAGCATCGTGCGCTTGGCGCTGGCCAGCGTCTTTTCAAACGATGCTCTAGGTGATAGGCGCGTGGTGACTGGGTTCATCTGGATTGTCCACCCGGCAGTGGAGTACGAGTCAACTTCTTATCCTACGCGGAAATTTTTATCCGTGCCTTCGGTTTATCACACAGAAAACTCCAGGAGATGGCAGCTTCTATGGTTTTGAGCGCCACCTAATCCTCGCGATTCCACGCCCAATCCGGGTTGTACTCTGACATCGCGGCACCAAGCTTGACGGTGTCCGGGCCGAGGTCTTGCTCATAGACCACGCCGTCCTGGTTAATGATGAAGGTCATCACCCCGGAGTTGCGGTATTCGGCGGGATAGGCGACGAAGGCAAAGCCGCGAGTGAGTTGGCCGTTGACGATGTAGTCGTGAGCGCCGCCCTTCGCCGCGGGTCCCTGTCTGGTCAGCATACGGAAGTAGTATCCGTGGAAAGGCGTTTCATGGCCCTGCTGCAGGTTGTAGCCTTCATTGGTTGCGCCGACGACTTGCGGTCCAATGGGACTCGCCGGCTCTTTGTCCTCTGTCTTCCAGTACAGCCCATCCTGCTTGCCCGCCGTGCTGATGAACTTCAACGCGAAATGTTTTGTCTTGTCACCGTCGCGCGGCTCTGATGCGTACTCGCGCTGCGCGTCGACCAGCCCGTAAAGGCTCTCGATGGCATCGTTCTCATTGGTCCCGATGCGACGGTAGAGAATTTCCTTCATGCCGGCTTCAGTATCGAAATACCATGCGCCGTTGCTGTTCTTCACGATGGGAATCGGCGCGGGCCAGTTTTCCGCGCCAACATACAGAGACGCAGTCTGGTCGGGCTCAATGACGACGCGATGCATCTCATCATAGCGGCGAACGAAGTTGGCGATCATGTTCTTGTCTGCAACGTCGTCGCCTGTGTGCAGAATGTTCTTCGCATTCGTGCCGAAGATCGCGTCCATCGCCTGAGCATCATTCGATTTTGCCGCGTTGTAAAACGCCAGCACGGCTGCGCCTGGCGATGCGAATGTCTTCTCGTTGCTCCGTTGCGCGTGTGCTGGAAGAAGCGCCAGGCCGCCTGCGATCAGGGAGAGACAGGCCAACAGAATCGGTTTGTGCGAACGTGTTTCCGAAGCCATCGAATTTACCCTCCTACCTTTGACTCGCTACGGCATGACCATTAGCGCCGGTGGCCTGCTGGTCGCTGGGCCGGGCGCGATACTGGCGCTGCAGCCGGCCGTACCGCGCCACCGCCAGGATTCCGGTTCCCTTGCAGACTCTGTTGCCCACGGGCGCTGTTTGTCCTCGCGTTGCCTCCCGGGCTGTAGTTGCTGAACGCGCCCATGTCAGTTCCGCGGCTGGGTTGTTGTCCGTAGCCGCGGGCCGGGTCACGCTGCGGCTGATTGAAGTTGCCGGCGCCGCGGTTCTGGGCTTCCCGTGTACCGGCGGCAGGCTGGTTCAATCTTGGTTGGCTGGTTCCCGGCTGATTCAGCCTTGCCTGGTTGCCTGCCTGATTTATTCTTGGCTGGTTGGCCGCACCCAGCTGCTGCCGATTGTTCTGGCCAAGACTTGCCTGATTTCGAAACTGCGGCTGATCGTATTTCTGATTGAAACGCGGTGTGGTGACGTTGTTGTTGCGCGCTGTGTTGTGGAAGTTATCGGCGCGATTGTTGCGATTGAAGTTGTTGCGGTTGATGTTGTTGGTATTGATATTGTTTCGATTGATGTTGTTGTAGTTGGCGTTGCGATAATAGTTGTTGCGGTTGACGAATGTATTCGAGGTCGAGATATATGTGTTGCGGTTGTAGACCACTGTCGAGTTATGCCACCCGCATCCCCAAGAATTCCAACCCCAGCCGCAGCATCCGCCGCCGTTGATAGCGGCTCCTACCGCGATACCGAGCCCGAATGTGATCAGGCTGCTCGCCACCAGGGCGCTGGTCGAGTATCCGGGATATGTGGCAACGGGAGCTCCATATACGACTGTCGGATTGTACGTGGGCACGTACACCACTTCAGGCTGCGACGGTTGGATAACAATGGTCTGCGGCGGGGCCTGTACCACAGTCGTTTGCGCTTCGCCCGAGGATGATGGCGCGGGTGTGGAACCCGGCGCCTGGTTCTGGACCGACACGTTCTGCTGCTGGTTGCTCTTCAGATTGCCGGACTGGTATGCGCGCTGCCGCATGACCTGTATCGCGTTCATTACGTCCTGCGGGACGTTGAAATAGGCATCTCCAAGGGCGGAGGTCCAGGAGAGGTTTGTCGCCAGCTGGCTCAGGACGTCCGGAAATTGTGTCAGGCCTTTGACGCTGGCGTCCCACTGCTGCTGATCAACCGTCTGCATCAGCTGCTGGCCCTTCAGGCTCGGATTCTGCTTGATCCAGTTATAAGCGGCAGTGACCTGATCGGGATAGGTGGAAGCGGCCAGCACCTGCGCGAGTAAATTGTCGGGGAACAATGCAATGGGAGCGACGAGTTGATAGAGTTGGTCGGGCGTAGGAGAGGCGTAGGTGGCTGCCGGCGCCTGCCCCTGGCCTGCTGGAGCCTGATCCGACTTCTTATTGCAACCGTCGAGATCGATCACGCTCAATGTAAGGCTAATGCTGAGGCAGATGGACAATGCTCGTTTGGGACCCTGCATAACACCTACCTCCCAAAGAGGCCGACAATGAAGCGTTTCGCTTCTCTGTGTCAGCCCTCGCCAATATACACACTTCTGGGCTCCTTTAGCGTGTCAAAATTGCAGACTATGCCGCTTCCCCGGCCTGCACGCAGGCGAGCGCCCACCATGCGCCACCTTTTTTCAGCGCGCCCGGCTGGCTACTCTCGGATCACCAGCTCTGCGAACTTGGGCAAATCAATATTGCCGCCGCTCACCACGCAGACGACCGTGCCGGTCCCGCATTTGCCGCTGAGGCCAGCTGCTACTGCACAGGCACCCGCGCCTTCGCTGATGACGCGATTTCGCTCCGCTACAAGGCGCATGGCGTTGCGTGTCTCCTCGAGTGAGGAAACAATGGAGCCGGCGAGCAGATGATGCGCGAGCTCCCACATGCGGGGAAAGACGGACTTACCTCCGCACCCGTCAACAAAACTGGCTTGCCAGTTGGGGAAATTTTGGGGCGAGCCCGCGGCGAACGACTCCGCGAGCGGAGCCGCCGTCTCCGGCTCAGCCGCGATGACTCTGGCCTTGTGCCCGCGAGCTCTGAGAGCGGCAGCAATGCCGCACGACAGGCCGCCACCACCGAATCCGGCCACGACGCAATCCACATCAGGCAGATCCTCGATGATTTCGAGCCCGGCCGAGGCATTACCCGCGATGAACGCGTCATCCTCGAAGGGATGGATAAATGCGCCGTTCATGGCGATATGACTGCGGTCGGCCAGGGCCTTCCAGCACTGATCGTAAGAAGCTTTGACAACCTCTCCGCCCAAACGGCGCACCGCATCGAACTTGGCCTGCGGAGCTGCATCGATCATGAGGATTTTGCAGGGCACACCAGCCCGGCGAGCAGCGAGGGCCACGCCCTGAGCAGCGTTGCCAGCGCTGACGGTCCACACGCCCTGCCGCCGCTGCTCTTCGGGGAGAAGCCGAACCGCGTTCCAGGCTCCACGAATTTTGAATGAGCCAATCGGTTGCAGGCACTCCAGCTTCAAATAGATGTCGCAAGGGCCGTCATAGTTCAGGCGTACAAGCGGAGTGCGAATGGCGGCCTCGTAGACATGCTGGCGCGCCTCGTCGATGAGTGCCGCAGGAATGTTTCTCTCAACCGACCGGTCGCCGGACGTTGGATTCGTCGCCATAGCCAAGTCAAATATACTCCCGTGGCTCTGAGCCTCTTTTCGCCGATCTGAAGACGTTCAAACCAAATATTGGAACCAAAGTCGGCATGTGATTGGGCCACCATTAATCGGTGCCGCATTTCACCGCAATCAACATCTCCTATTTCACGAGCGTGGCGAGACGGGCTTTGTTGATCCTCAACACTATCCCGGCGTTCCTGTCAGCAACTTCACTGACATGGTATTCGGCGGCCGTTCCAAGCACCTGCGCAATCTCTGAAGGCGTAAGCTTGTAGTCTTCTTCGAGCCACGAAGCCATATCGCTTGTAGCTTCTTTGAAAGCGTCATCGAGCGAACCGTCAAGCCCCATGGTGATGATGTCGGTGGCCGTCTCCACGCGAGGATCTCCGATGCGTTTGTTGGGGATGACGTCAACAGTCAGTTCCACGTCCATGGATGTCTCCAAAGCATTGCCATTAAGCTCGCCGTCACCTTGTGCTGCATGTGCGTCGCCGAAATAGAGGAGAGCGCCGGGGTTTGCCACGCGAAGATAGACCGTTGCGCCTTCCCTGATTTCGTTGAAATCCATGTTTCCACCGTAGTATCCCGAATCGCCCGTGCCGGGTGGGGCCTGCGCAGTGCCGGGCGCAGCAGAGATACAACCGAGCATGGGCTTTAGCGGGATCGTGTAATGTTTGAGGTGTTCTGCGGGGGTTTCGGGAGTTGCAGTCCCTGCCGCTCGGTCGAGATGCCAACGGACAGATTTACCGTTCTCCTTAACCTTGACGGCGAGATCGCTATTCAAGGCACGCTCATCAAGCCCGTCGTCGCTCTCCGCCCAGTCGCGATTCAAGATGAGTTTCTTAATATGGACAACGAGCACGTCTCCCGGCATTGCTCCCGTTATGTAAAAGGGGCCGGTCTGAGGGTTGCCGCCGAGGGACCGCTTGACCCCATTCATATCCGTGCCGCCGGCATCCACCGTAGTGGTGTGAATCGTATCTCCAGGATTGATAGTGAGGACCGGCTTGTTGAAGGCGGATACCTGGCGATAGAAGACCGTCGGCGTGAATTCATGAGTTTGGGGCTGGGGATGTTCTAGAGCAGGAGCCAAAATAGCCGCAAATTTAAGAGTCATCGGGTGCGCCTTATCATGGGCGTCCGTTTCTGTATCCGTTCCTTCCATCTTGCCGTCGGTGAGCGTGGCAGTGATTTCATCGGTATTGCCCTGTTCATCTGTAGCCATGAGATGCAGAGCAGTCCCGTGAAGAGTACCGACATATTTGTAGCCCCGGCTTGTGGCCGTCACTTTTTCGCCAGTCTGTTCAAGATTGAGGAGGGGAGTCAGAGGAGTGCCTAAATAGTTTGTCGAAACAATCCAACGACCTGTGTTCGAAGGTACTTGACCGCCAGCGGCAAGAAAGGACAGACCTAACAGCATTGGTAGGAGCTTGATTCGAGCCATGGACATTTCTCCTGAGGGCCGGATTGGGATGCTGAGCCGCAGTGAGAACACATTGGCTCTCAACGATTGTACGTATTGGAAACTGGCACAAGGTCTATTTCGGGATGTTGAGATTGGGGAGTTCGACCCGGAAGCGCTTCGCTTCCGGCCGGTTCAGGTCATGCGATGAATGGATGTTCGAAGTCAATTTCCGATAAGTCGTTTCTCGGCCACTTGCCGGAGCTATAGACGAATATGGCCTTCTCTCCTATGGACGCTGCATAGGAACATGTGCTAGCTTCTTTGCAATGTCCAAAGGAGAAGCCAGTGGGTGACAGGAAGTCGGAAGTGCTGCAGGGAACGCTGGATTTGATGGTGTTGAAGACTCTGTATGCCCTTGGGCCGCTGCACGGGTTTGGGATTGCGCGGCGCATCGAGCAGGTGAGTGACGGGGTACTGGATCTGAACGAGGGCACGGTCTACACTGCGCTGCTAAGGCTGCAACAGCAGGGCTGGATTACCTCGAAATGGGGGACGAGTGAGAACAACCGCCGCGCGAGATTTTACTCAATCACGCGGCAGGGAACGAAGCAGCTGGAACGGGAGACGGAGAATTGGGGGCGCGTTGCAGGCGTGATGGAGCGCGTGCTGAAACTCGAAAGGCAGACGTAGAGTGATGCGGAGACTTCGAGTACTTTGGGCGAGAGTGTTAGGGCAGGTTTCGCAAGGCCGCGAAGATGCGGCGCTTGACGAAGAGATTCATGAGCATATTGCGCTGCTGACGGAGCGTTATCGAGCGCAGGGGATGAGCGCGCAGGATGCAGCGCGGGCGGCTCGAAGACAGTTTGGCAACGTCACTTTATTGAAGGAGCGGCAAAGAGGCCAGCGGGGCATGCTGTTGGTTGGCGAGTTGTGGCGCGATGTTTGTTTTGGGATGCGCATGCTCGCCAAGAAGCCGGGCCTGCATGCGGCAATGGTGCTGACCCTGGCGCTGGGTATTGGAGCAAACACGACAGTCTTTAGCATTGTGGACGCGGTGCTCCTGAGGCCTCTCCCTTACGCGCATCCGGAGCAGCTGATGGAAGTACGGTCGCGGCAAATGGCTGGAGCGATGCCGGACGGGGCAGTTTGCTATCCCGATTTTTTTGACTGGCGCGCGCAGAGCCAGAGCTTCGAGGAACTGGTGTCGTACCACGGTGAATCGCTCACGCTGATGGGCGTAGAGCGGCCTCAGCATCTGGATGGTGAGGTGGTGAGCTGGAATCTGCTGCCTCTGGCAGGGGTAAAGCCTGAGCAGGGGCTGGGTTTCCGGCCGGAAGATGAGGAAGCGGGTTCGCGAGTGGTGATGATCAGTCATATGCTGTGGGTCTCGCAGTTCGGATCCGACCCCAGGATCGTCGGCCGGAGAATTCAACTGAGCGGCGAAGCGTACAGGATTGTGGGCGTGATGCCGGCGACGTTCCGGTTCCCAGTTGACGCGCCGCAGAACACATTCTGGACGACGCTCGCTGTGGACAATGATGGAACACCGAAAGCCAACACGGCGAATCGTGGCAATCACGAGCTGGCGGTGATAGGTCGGCTGAAGCCGGGCGTCGCGTCGGCGCAGGCAGATGCTGAGATGAAGGCAATCGCTGGACGCCTGGCACAGAAATATCCGGATACCAATACAGAGAACAATTCGGCACACGTGCTGAGTGAGCTCACCGCCCTGCTTGGGGACACGCGCACACTACTGATGGTCATCCTGGGAGCAGTGGGATTGGTATTGCTGATCGCATGCGGGAATGTGGGGAATCTGATGCTGGTGCGGTCGCGGGAGCGCACGAGAGAGATGGCGATGCGTTCGGCTTTGGGCGCGAACCGATCGCGCCTGGTGCGGCAGCTGCTAGTTGAGAGTCTGATGCTGAGCGCGTTGGGCGGTTTGGCAGGGTGCGCATTAGCCTTCGCAGCCACGCCGGTGGTACTGCGCCTGATTGGCGATAGCGTGCCGCGCGTGGCGGACGCGGGTGTGAACTTGCCGGTGCTCGCATTTGCGCTGGCCGTATCGCTGGCATCAGGATTCGTCTTCGGGCTCGTCCCTGCCATTACCTCAGCGCAAGGTGACCTGCTCTCGCCACTGAAGAATGGCGGGAGAGGCGAAACGGATGGGCGGCGTGGTTTGGGCTCAGTAGTGATCGTGGGACAGGTGGCGCTAGGCATTGTCCTGACTGCAGGAGCAGCGCTGCTGGTAACTAGCTACGCGCATCTGGCGCGCAGCGATGAGGGGTTCAAAACGGATCATCTGCTGACCTTCATGTTCGAGACCCCGGATTCGCGATACAGCAATACGCGGCCTGAATTCTATCGGCAATATTTCGAAAAGCTGAGATCTCTTCCCGGAGTGAAAGCTGCAGCTGGTTCGGTGATTTTGCCGATGACTGACAACAGCGTCCACATCAGCTTTGAAAATCCCGAGCATCCTCTGCCCAAAGGCCAGCTGGAGAGTGCGCGGATGGATCTCGTATCGCCAGAATACTTC
>Ga0307478_10003427_pt1 | contig 11790 bp, 9 predicted proteins | sample atmos_gasesECM4C_2_FD_203713 | JGI IMG/M metagenome (GOLD analysis project Ga0307478, IMG submission 203713) | Hardwood forest soil microbial communities from Morgan-Monroe State Forest, Indiana, United States - atmos_gasesECM4C_05 | ecosystem: Environmental > Terrestrial > Soil > Temperate...
AAAGTCACTACTGCGTTCCACTTGCAGGCCGTTCCGAGACCAAACAACAATCCAGACGCTACAAACAAAGCCCGACGCTGCGCCAGACTTATCTCAAGCACGATTGCGGCAGTGAAGGCAAGAACTCCCCAGATGACAAACGCAAAATAAAACACGTCAAGCATCGCCACTCGCGCCATGACGAAGAGGAAGTTATTGAAAAATGTTAGGCTTGCGGCTATCAAGGCGAGTGCATAGTCCTGCAGCAGAATATAAGTCCAAAAGAAAATCGCAACTAAGGTGAGCGCTCCAAAACCAGCTCCGGCCAAGCGCCATCCGAACGCGTTATCACCAGCAACCTTGATTGCGGCCGCAATGAAGAATTTCGCTAGCGGTGGGTGCTCGGGATTCAAATCCAGTGTTCCGCTCAGAAGGGACCGGGCTCCATTCACGTAGAGCGACTCGTCAAAGATGGGAATCGGGGGGGTTCGGATTCCTGCAAGAAGGAATGCCCATCCGAAAACGCCAATGGCGAAGCCAGTTAGCAAGACCCGATTCTTCATGTTGCTTCAGTTTATTCCGGGCATTCTGGTCTGCGGCCTGAGTAGAAGCGGTTACTGATAACTTTGGTCACACAGTTCGCGGGTAGATGGGGCGTCTTCCCCAAGCTTGGTTCCCCTGCACGCCAAAGCGGAGGCATTTCTGTGATGCAGAGTCTCGCACCGTGTTACGGTTCACCCGCTGGGCCTGCGCAATTGCTTGATCACTCGGACCGGCGAACGAGTTCAGCAAGATCGCCGCGCGCATCGTACGCCCCTTCTGCTCGGTGCAGCGATTTGCGGAGGCGCTCCAACATACCCTGCTCGTCCTCGCTGAAGACTAGGCGCAGGCGCCCTCCTCTGAAAGGGCATGCCTCATTAAAACATCGTGTGGTTCAGATGTCTAGTTACTCAGAGAACGATGATCTAGTCTGGTCAATCAGGTTATCGGCGGGACTACGGCGAGCTCAGCGCCGTATCGAAACGCGAGGGGCAGGCACCTGCGATCAGCGCACGTTTGGATGTGGTGAAAGCGCAGCCGTCGCAACGAAAGCCAATGAGTTGCTGTGCAGGATAAGAGTTTTCTGAGATCAGCGTACTCTGACGTCGGAGTTGAGTGGGAAAATCCTTCGCCTTAGCCGACCTTGCGTTTACTCTCAGCATCTTCCGCGGGAAGGTTATCTTCGTCCCAGTCAAACGATAGGGCCCGCGCCGTCGTTTCGATGGGCTCCAGTTCCGGAATGTCGTCGGCCACCGACGCGCCGAGTTCGGCAAACTTGCGCGCCGAAACCAATACGCGACTCTCAAGCGAACCTACAGCCTTGTTATAAGATTCGACGGCGCGGTCAAGTCCGGTACCGACGGAAGTGATGTGTTCCGCAAAAAGGCGCAAGCGGTCATGTAACTCTTTGCCTAGCGCGCTGATCTGCTGCGCGTTGCGCGCCAGTTTTTCCTGATTCCATCCGTAGGCCACGGCCTTGAGCAAAGCGATCAGTGTCGTCGGCGACGCGGGAATTACGCGCTGCAGCACCCCCTGCTCGATTAATCCGGGATCTTGTTCCAGCGCTGCACTGAAAAATGTCTCGCCGGGCAGAAACATTACCACAAACTCCGGCGTGGCTTCGAATTGTTCCCAGTAGTTCTTGCCGCTGAGAGTTTTCATGTGATCGCGGACCTGGCGCGCATGATTCGCAAGACACCCACGCCGCGCATCTTCGTCAGTGGTTTCGAATGCATCAAGGAAAGCCTGCAGCGGCGTTTTAGCATCCACGACAACGTGTTTGCCGCCGGGCAACTTCACCACCAGATCGGGACGCAGGCGACCGCTCTCGGTAGTAACGGACTCCTGCTCAGTAAAGTCGCAGTACGGAAGCATGCCCGCGATTTCGACCACCCGCCGTAACTGGATCTCTCCCCAGCGTCCACGCACATTGGGAGTGCGCAGAGCCCGCACAAGATTGCCAGTCTCCGATTGCAATTCTTTTTGTGTGGTAATCAGCGACTGCACTTGAGCGCGCAACTCGCCGTAGGCATCGCCGCGCGCCACTTCCATCTGCTGAATCTGCGCATCCACTCTATTCAGCGAATCGCGCACCGGCGAAACCATGTCGGCGACAGCTTTCTGCCGCGCATCGAGATCACCCCTGGCCTGGCTCTGGAAGCGCTTTAGCGTCTCTTCCGCAATCACCAGGAATGAAGAGTTGTTGCTCTTTAAGGCGTCCCCCGCCATCGCCTTGAAGGCATTACGCAATTCTTCGCCGGCACGCGTGACGAGCTCGATCTTTTCGTTGCTGGACTTTCGTTCAGCCTCTAAGGCGGATTCCGCTCTGGCCTTACCGGCAACCAAGTCGGTGTGAGCCTGCTGAAGCCGCGCCAGATCAACCTTCTCTATCCCTAACTCCCTTTCGATCAAGGACAACCGTGCGTGCAGAGCGGCGCTTCGCGAACGCAGCGCCAGCCAAGCAATCAAGCCGCCAAACAACAGGCCAATGACCCCAGTGATGCCAGGTTCCATACCGAAGGTAACTTCTCCGAGTGGTTTTCAGATTCTAGCGTAGCACCAGCGGCAATTTTCAGTCTGAGTCCGCATCCTTCCCCGGATCGAGTTGATTAGACAAGCGATGCCAAGCGCCCTCAGAGCCGGCAGAAGGTTCGTCACCGCCTCAGTGCTTGCGTTTGAGCTGGCGTTTGTACCCGTAATGAGCGCCGCGTCAATTCAGCCTTCGGCTGGATTGATAGCTCCTGCCGATGCCAATGCTGCTGCCGATGAAAGTGCGGAGGCGGCTGGTGAACCGGCGCAGCATGCGAATTTGAAACCGGCCGCAGCAACCCCCACCAATATTCCCCTCAACTACTTCGATACCGAGGCTGAACAGACCCTTCTGGAGCTGGCAAATCAGGCCAGAGCGCAAGCCGGTGCGCCGCGGCTGGCTCTCGATGCCGGCATGAGCAGAGCAGCTCGTACGCATGCAGAAGCGATGTTTGCCGCGCGCCAACTTTCGCACCAATTTGACGGTGAGGCTTCCCTGCCCCAACGTCTGGCGGCCGCATCCCGCACGCAACTAGACCAGGAAGGCGAAAATGTCGCTACCGATCTCGATGCCGAAAGAGGTCATCAACATCTCATGCTTTCGCCCCCGCATCGCGCGAACCTGCTCAACCCGGCTTATAACTTGGTCGGGGTGGGCGTGGTCCGTGGCGGTGACAGACTTTACATCGTGCAGGATTTTGGCCACGCCCTCCCCACCTATTCCTTGGCGGAAGTGAAGGATCGGATAGCAGCGATAGTAGCGCAAACTCGGCGTCAGACGAAGCAACCCGCTTTTGCCCGCCGCGATCTCCCGACCGCCGACGCCGCGGCCTGCTCCATGGCGCAAGCAGACAAGCTTGGCACATCTCCGGTTCACCAACTCGCGCAACGCTATACGGTGCTGACTTATACCGGCGTGCATCCGGAAAGACTACCGGACAACGCTTCCCAACTATTCGGCAGCCACGTGCTGCGCAGCTTCTCCGTGGGAGCCTGCTACGCCCGTACCGAGACCTATCCAAGCGGTGCGTATTGGGTGGTATTGTCGCTCGACTGAGGGGCAGAAGATCAGAAGATCGAATGGAAATTAAAATCTGTACCAGATAGACTCACGATATTTACTGCTTTACTGCCTTGGTTGGCCGCAGTCGGCAATCCATAGCGGCTCAAGAACCTTCGGTCGCATCCCACATGAACTGCACCTGCAGTTTTTTAGTGAAACGTAACCCGAGAGTTTGACATCCTCAACGCGCACCAGACAGGCACGACAAGACATCAAGATGGTGTCTGGCTAATTGGCCATTGCGCCCAATATTGCACAAGCGTTATAGCTGGGGACCAAAGTAATGGTACCCGCAGCCTGGAGGCGCAGTACGGCATCTTGAATCGAGCAATAGGCGCGAGTGCCGCTCAGCGCGCCCATAGGGGTGCCGGTTGAGTAGAACTGGTCGTTGATGACGCTACCAGCGCTCGGCGAGCCGGTGGCCTTGAAGTTGTAACCGCTCTTTCCGTTGCCGCCGCCATTCGTCGCCAGGTAGTTATCAATCAGGCAACCGGTTGCAGGGCTCGGAGTGCAAGGCGATGCGCCGCCCAGAATCGACAGCGTCAAAGGAAAGCCTACGCTGGTGTAAACGCCGGAGTAGGCGATTTCCGCAGTGTTGATAGACCGAACCGAGGCGGCCGCGGAAGCGTCGTTCGCCGCCATGCGGGCACGCATAAGATTCGGGATGGCGATCGCCGCGATGATAAGAATGATGGCGACCACAATCAATAATTCAATGAGTGAGAAACCGTTCTGTTTTCGCATGGAAACGCTCTTTGTTCTTTCCCTGGCTCTGTCTTGCAATCTTAAGATACCAACACTCATAAGATTATGAGTGCTGTTGCATATGGAGGACCGAACTGAGCGACTGGACACTTCAGTTACAAGGTCGGGTAACCCGCTTATTTTCAGCTCGATGTGGGGCTTAAGCCCACATTCCTGGCGAAATCGAGCCTTGTCTAAGGCGGTTCGTGCTCGGAGCTCTGACAAATTGTGTCACTTTGCAAGGGACCCCACTCTCTTCTGTCTCGATCCGGACCGCTTAGACCCGGAGGAGTGACTTATCGGCGGCCCAGTCTTTGCGTAATTACCGATACCCTGCTCAGTGGCGGCCCCGATTGAGTTGCGTTCTGACATCCAACTCTCCAGCCAAAATGTTATCGAGATCGTCGCAAGCAGGAGAGTCCAGGGGATTATCGGAGACTTGAGTGCCAACGATACGCCAAACCGTACCAGGAAAAGCCAGGCCATGGTAAATCCAAGGCCTGCGGCCAAGGCGGTGATGCGCCGCGTCGTGTTTGGAAGGGCATAGGACGCGGCTGCTTGTACCGCCAGCACGAAAGGTAAACTCACAACCAGATCGACTAAATAGTGCTGTCCGCCTCCCATCGTAGCAAACACGGTCAGGCAAACGTAGAGAAGGACCGCTGCACGCAGAGCGCGCGGAAACCCTCTGCTATTCCACCAGAGCAGCACTACCCATCCTACATGCAACGATGGCATGGCATTGCGAGGGATGTCCAGGGGGATCGACATCTTTTGCAGCACGAATGCCGATAAATCCTTGTATGGAAGGCTGTGCGAGGGAAAGTCTCGCCCGAAAGCATAGATCGGCCCGGTACCGGGGACTACGTTATACAAAACAAACCCGGTAACCCCGGCAAGCAACAGCACAGTCAGCATATGCCACGACACCCGCCGTGCGGCAACGGGAACTTGCCATGCGCACACCCCCGCCATGGCGAAGGGCAGCGACAGGTATGTCAGGAACGCGCTCCGAGCCAAGATGACGCTGCCAAACATGATCCTTCCCATCAAGAAGCTGGGCTGAAATCCCAGGCTTCCGTCGAAGGCGTACAGCCAGGCATCGTCTGTTTTGGGATTGAGGCTGCCGGAGTAGCGGAGCACATTGCCGGAAGCAAATATGAAGAGAACCAATACCAGGGCTGGCACCAGCAGCGCCAAAGCATTTTCGCGGCCTTCCTGCTCCGACCACAAAGCGCGGAGACCAAGCAGCAGGAGTGCTCCAAAGCCTAACACTGCAGAGCCACTGGCCACGCGAAGCACCCAGAAAGGAACCTGCGGCAAGTGGATGATCTTGACGAAGATTACGGAAGCCGTCAGCCAGGCATAAATTTCCCAACGGGAGGGAGCAGCGCGCAAGAAGAAGGCAAGCGCCCCAGCAATGGCGAAGGGCAAATAAGGTTCATCGAAATTGGTCCGTACCGCTCCGGTCGTCACGAGCCCTGCCCAAACGATCGACAGGCCAACTAGAGGAGCGAACGAACTCCGTCGCGAAAGAGTGAGCTTTTCCCACGCCATGCTTGTAACTTCCCGTCAAAATAAAGTACCCGCTATCGAAAGACGAGTTGCCGGTAATTCTACGGCTGCGGTGGCGAGAGTCCCTGTTACCAAAGTTCGTCGAAAGCAAATCCGGAACTGGCCGCGCTGCAAAAACAAGAAACAAAAAACAAGAGAGCAGCGAAGTTGCCTTCGCTGCTCTCAGTTTGTAACCTTCCCCAGGCACTTTGCCAACTGACTTGTATTAGTTGGTCAGAGGAGCAAGACCCTGGCATGCAGCGTAGCTAGCTATGGCTGTGTTGGCGGCGCCGGCTGAACCTGCGCTACGCACCACACCATCGTCCACCGCGCAAAACGCCGTGGTACCGGTCGTCTGCGAAAGGGCCGTACCGGTGGTGTAGAACGTGTTCAGAATCGTGGTGCCGACCGCAGCCGGAGTCGCGGCGAACGTGTAACCGCTCTTACCGGTGCCCGCGGGCGTGCCGTTGTTGGCAAGGTTGTTATCAATCAAGCAGGCCGTGGCCGAGCTCGGAGTGCAAACTGTGGCCGCAGGGCCGCCCAGGACCGACAAGGTCGTGTAGCCAATTGTCGGAAACGCGGCAAAATAAGCAATTTCGCCAGTGACGATGGAGCGCTCGGAAGCGGCCGCAGACGAAGTGTTAGCTGCCATCTTGGCGCGCATCAGGTTAGGAATCGCGATTGCTGCAATGATCAGGATGATTGCCACCACGATCAGCAGCTCAATCAGTGAGAAACCCTTCTGTTGTTTCCGCATCTCTATTTTCCCCTCTTCTTGGACTTTCGTTTGATTTATGCTGGTCATGGAATGACGCAGTCGGACTAGATATTCGCACTTCCCGGGCCAAACCAGCTAGTTACCTTGGTTCCGACCCCAGCTGCTGCAATCCCCTTATTTTCAGTACAAAGCCAAACTTCAGATTCATTGTATCGCGCCTCGGAACCGGCACGGTTGCCAAAATCTGTCATGATACTGACGATTCGTAGCAAGGCCTGCAGGAACGGCGGACGATCTTAGAACGTGGCAGAATCTGGATCTTGCGCCCCGTAGATTCGTTACATCACGAGAAGTAACCCACGGGCGCTCGACCCGCGCGGTTCCTCGTAGACACTTGTGCATATAATCGTTCCAGGAAAAGCCAAGGCTCGAGTCATTGTCTTCACACGCCACAGCGACCGCGAAACAGCCCGCGGAGATATCCCGCCCACCGGCACGCTCATTCATTTCCGATGAGAAGCGGAGCACAGTTCTATGTCTTCTACTGGCGCTGCTGACGCTTGCTTTCTACAATCCCGTCGTTCATAACGGATTCGTGAACTACGACGACAACGGCTACATTACAGATAACGCGCATGTGCGCGCGGGTCTGACTTGGGACACCGTGAAGTGGGCATTCACGAGTTTTGATGACTCCAACTGGCACCCAGTTACCTGGCTGTCTCACGCTCTCGACTACCAACTCTTCAAGCTGAATCCGGCTGGTCACCACTACGTAACCGTTCTATTGCACGCGGGGAATGCGATCTTATTGTTTCTGCTTCTGGAGAGCGCCACTGGATTTACCTGGCCGAGCTTCATGGTCGCGGCGCTGTTTGCCCTCCATCCGCTCAATGTAGAGTCGGTTGCGTGGGCCGCGGAACGGAAGAACGTGCTGAGCATGCTGTTCTTCTTGCTGACCATGCGTGCTTATGGATGGTATGTGCGCCGCGTCAGCGTGAGAAGGTATGTGGTAGTGGCTGCTCTGTTCGCGCTGGGATTGATGGCAAAACCCGAGATCATCACGCTGCCGTTCGTATTGCTCCTTTGGGACTACTGGCCGCTGCGGCGAATGTTTGGCGAATCTTCCGCCGAAGACCTGCCAGGTGCGCCGGTTCGGCGATCATTCTCGTTCTTATTTCTGGAAAAGGTGCCGTTGCTGCTGCTTTCGGCGGGCAGCGCGGTGATCACGTTGGTGGCTCAAAGAGCCGGCCACGCGTTGCGCGACGTACCCGTCTGGGTGCGGTTCGGGAATGCGGCTATCGCCTACGTACGCTATCTAGGAAAGGCGTTTTGGCCGGTACGTCTGGCGATGCCATATCCGCATCCGGGGCGACTTCTTCCGGTTTGGGAAATCCTGGCCTCTGCGGCGGTGTTGCTCTTGTTCACCGGGATTGTCCTCCGCTGGAGGGACCATCGCTATCTGGTGGTGGGTTGGTTCTGGTTCCTGGGTACGCTGGTCCCGGTGATCGGCCTGGTCCAGGTCAGCACGCAGGCGATGGCCGACCGTTATGCATACTTATCTTACATTGGCCTGTTTGTGTGCGTGATTTGGGGGGTGACGGAGGCGGCACGGGAGCGGAAGATCTCAGCTGTGTGGTTAGGAGTGCCCGCGCTTTTGATCTTGTTCACCCTTGGCGTTGTCACCCGTCATCAGCTTGCTTATTGGCATGACAGCGAGAGTCTCTGGAGGCATACGCTGAATGTCACCCAACGCAACTATTCGGCGCACGATGCTTTCGGGCATGCTCTGGCGGATCAGGGTCGGGTAGAAGAAGCAATCGTTCAGTTCAATGCGGCCGAGAGTTTGGATTCGTATTCCGCGGCCGAGATGGTCAGGTTCGGTTTCTACGAGCAAACCCATGGTCATGTGCAGGAGGCAATTGAGCAGTACAGGCGAGCCCTGGACAACTCGCCGGATTCCGATACGCGAGCCGCTGCCCTAAACCTGCTTGGTTCAGCCTTCAAGTTGATAGGGGACGTTCCCCGGGCGAAGATGAGCTACGCATATGCGTTAAGGGAGAATCCTGACAATAGTGCTGCTCTCCTCGGCAGCGGCTTGCTGGCCGAACAGGAAGGTGATTGGGCGTCGGCGATAGCCCAGATTTCTCATGCCATGAAGGTCGGACCCACCGATGTGGGTTATCTTCTGCTCGAACAGGTCTTGCGTCGAGCAGGTCACGCCGCAGAGGCAGACGACGCCGAACTCCACGCACAGCGGATTTCCCATGACCTAACAAAAGCCCGCCAGTCCGCAGCAATGGTCATGGCTTCCGCTGGCATTAAAGCGACTAAGCCCTAACCCCGATCCGCCAAAACATAATCACAGGGCATTGCCCGGACAAACGGGTTTGGCATATTGCCACCGAAAGTTGAATCACATTCCCGCCGCTGTCGCTTGCGCCGCCCCAGCTGTACTTCGTGGTTCACTCTGCTCCGCAGACAATATTTGTTTCATCCAGACCATGACCAGAGCGGTGGAGGAAATGACACAGGCCCAGGGTATGAGTGGGGTCAACAGAAAAATTCTTGTGCCATAGCGGAGCATGATCAGCCACAGCAGAGTGAGAGTAGCTCCACCCATTAGCGGGGCAAAACGAAGCGACGATCGAAGCTCGAAGGAGCGAGTACAGAGTGCCTGTACGGCGACCGCGAACGGCAAGGCCACTACGAGATCGATGAAATAGTGTTCTCCCATCCCGATCGTGTCGAAAACCGTTGTAAGTACCAGAGTGAAGGCCAATGCGCTGGCCAGACGCGAAAGCGGCCTGCTGTTGAACCAGATGAGCAATGCCCAGGTCAAATGCAGCGATGGCATGGCGTTACGCGGGATGGCCGCGCTGATAGGGATCGTGCGCAGAGGCAGCGCGCGCAAGTCGGAGAGCGATAAAGGGAAGCCAGGAAACGCAGAACCCACCAGATACACCGGACCGGCCGCCGGGAACGTGAGATATAGGAAATACCCGAGCAGCCCAGCGGCCATGAAAATCTCGAAGATAAACAACGGCGCGGTCTTCCTCAAGCGTAAATGAGCTGCGTAAACCAGCGCCATCGCGAGCGGAAGAGAATAATACGTAAAACGTCCAACTGCTTCCACCACGGGATAGTCCCGAAACCACCGTCCAACCACAAAGCTGGGTTGGAAACCCAAGCTGCCATCGAATGAGTAGGCATAAAGGTCCAAGGTGTTGGGGAAGAGCATCCCGGCCAGATTCAAGAGCCGCTGCGAGCCAAGAACAAAGAACGCCAACGCGGCGGCAGGGATCAAGATTAACTTGAATTGTTGTCGCTCAGGACCCACGGCCCATATAACGCGGAAACCCACGAACAGGAAGCTTACCAATCCGAGGAAGCCCAAGCAGGAGCTGATTTGGAAATCTGGCTTACTTCCTTGGTGAACGACCAGTTGGTCAAACAAGGCAAGAGCGGCGCCCCCGAGCACAACTCCGACGATTTCCCAGCGCCGCGGCCTTACCGCAACCTGAAATACGAAGGCGCTTGCAAGACCATAGCCAATATAGGGAACCTCAAACGGTAATCCGACCCAGGCAAGAAGAATGAAGAGACCGAATAGTGTGGCGACTAGGATTCTCAACAGGCCCTCGGCAGAGCGAGATCTAGAGCCTTTGACTGGATCCGCGGCTGTGTTCCCGATAAGCTCAACCATGAAGGCGTCCCTAACCTAAGGTGCAACCATTCGCATGCCGATCATAAGAGATTCATTGTGTGCCTTCAATGGAAGGCGATTGAGGGGGGGACACGGAAGTAACCCGCATTTCAAGAATCATTCCGCTTTTACCAGCAAGCAGGTGACGTCATCGTGCTGCGGGGTGTTGCCCACGAACAAATCCAGTTCGGCCATCAGCCGGTTGAGCATCTCCGCCGGGGTGCCAGCCGCGCCGGCCGCGATTGCGTTCAGCAGCCGCGTTTCGCCGTATTCCTCCTGATTAGCATTTTCGGCCTCCACCAATCCATCGGTGAAGATGATCAGCCAATCGCCCGACGCCAGGGCCACGCTCGCCGATTCATACTGAGCTTCGGGTTGAATTCCGAGCGGTAATCCTCCGACATCAAGACGCTCGATCAATCTCGTGCTGCGGCGCAGAATCGGATTGTTGTGACCTGCATTGATGTAGGTGAAAATACGCCGGGCTGCGTCGTACTCGGAAAGGAATGCGGTGGTGAAACGCAGTCCGCCCTGGCTGTTGGAGCACGCATATCGGTTCATGTTCGCGACCAGTTCGGGCAGAGCGACCTGCGCAGTGGAGAGTGTCTTGAGGCTCGCTTGAAATGTAGCCATGAGCATGGCCGCGGGAATGCTTTTGCCAGCCACGTCGGCCACGGCAAATACGACGCGGCTCTCTTCATTGGTTTTGCCGGGACGCGGAAAAACATCATAGTAATCTCCGGCCACGGTATTGGCAGGCCGGGTGGCATAGGCAACTGCGATTCCGGAGATCTGCGGCGGGGCGCCGGGCAGCAGCCAGGTTTGAATCTCGCGCGCAATTTGCAGATCACGCTTCATCACGACGCGGTCGGCAATCTCCAGCATCAGCAGCAGGAACATCAGAAGCCCGCCCCAGAAATGGAAATCGAATTCAAGGACGTGCAACTCGTGGTCGCCACCGTGATAACTGAAACCGCTGCTGGGGAAGACAAGCATCACTAAGGCAACCAGAAGAAGCACGCGGCGTGCTGGCGAAAGCTTCTCGAGAACTGCCCAGAAGAACTCCTTAACGACGTGCATCCGGCGGCCGCGCCGTGTGAGGTCCGTTGGGGTTTTCGCAGCGACATCCCGGGAATAAAGCCGATAGCTGGCGCGGGCTTCTGTTTCGAACTGCGACCAAAGTTGAGTAAGCTCCAGGCCCTCCGTGACTCGCCGCCAGAACTGGTGCAAACGTACTCCCAGTGGGGGGCGTTGCGTGGAGGCCGGTGGGGAAGCGGTCGCCATAAGGTTCAGTGATTATAGAGGAAGGGTGGAGACGCGATCCGATCTGAATTTCAAACTTCAATCGAACTAGATTCGCAAGTCCTCAGGATCGCGGACCTGGGGCCGACGTGGTGTCATTGCCGACGTGGTGTCATTGTGGTAGGAGGATAGAAAACCAGCAATCTCTTGGCGGCT
>Ga0307478_10003429_pt1 | contig 11781 bp, 15 predicted proteins | sample atmos_gasesECM4C_2_FD_203713 | JGI IMG/M metagenome (GOLD analysis project Ga0307478, IMG submission 203713) | Hardwood forest soil microbial communities from Morgan-Monroe State Forest, Indiana, United States - atmos_gasesECM4C_05 | ecosystem: Environmental > Terrestrial > Soil > Temperate...
AGCTGGAAAAAAACTTAAAAAGCGCCACGACCTGTCGAAGCCGCAAGGCGTGCGCGGCCGCAACAGCGACAATACCCTACTGAACCGGGTGCTGGGTTGGGAGCCTTCGATTGCTCTCGAAGAGGGGTTCAGGACCACGTATACCTGGGTCGAAAGTGAACTGCGCAAAGCAGGACGGGTTCCGGCGACAGTTGCAGGACAAGCCGCGCGATGATGGCTGCATCGATTGCGCGCGTGTCCGCTACGTGTCCCCTTGCCCGGCTGCAAACCAGTGACAGGGTGCAGATTTAACCAGCCAAATTACTTTGCTATTGTCTGGCGCATCTCGCGCAAGCGTGCGTGCGTCCAATCCTGAAGGTGGGATGTCGGATTTCTCGCAAATTACGATCGATCAGGTGCGCACTTACTGGGACCGCCGTCCCTGTAATGTGCGCCACTCGCCGAAGCCGGTGGGGACGCGCGAATACTTTGACGAAGTAGAGGCACGCAAATATTTTGTGGAGCCGCATATCCCGCGCTTCGCCGAGTTTGAACGATGGCGCGGCAAGAAGGTGCTTGAGGTCGGGTGCGGCATCGGCACCGACACCACCAACTTCGCGCGACACGGCGCGAGTGTAACGGCGATCGATCTGTCGGCCCAGTCTCTGGAGCTGGCAAGAAAAAGGATGGAAGTGTATGGGCTGCAGGAGCAGGTGCGTTTTTACTCAGGCAGCGCTGAAGAGATGACCCGCTTCGTTCCGATTGAGCCCTACGATTTAATTTATTCGTTTGGGGTCATTCATCACACACCGCACCCGGAGCTCGTCATCGAGCAGATGCGCCACTATACCCGTCCTGGAACAATCATCAAATTGATGGTTTACTACCGCCATTCATGGAAGGTTTTCTGGATCCTGATGGGTTACGGCAAAGGACGTTTCTGGCGCTTGCCGCAATTGATCGCCGAGCACTCTGAGGCGCAAACTGGTTGTCCCGTGACCTACACTTATACCCGCGAAGAGGGCCGCCGCCTGATTGAGACATCGGGTTTCCATCAAACGAATGCCTTCGTGGATCACATCTTTCCTTATCGAATTCCAGAATATGTGAAATACGAATACGTGAAGTCCTGGCCTTGGAACTGGACTCCGCCTTCATTGGCGCGCCGCATGGAACAGCAGTTTGGCTGGCATCTATGCCTCACGGCAGAGGCAGGTGCATGAGCAGGAAAGCTTGCGTTATTGGGTTGGGCAAACTGGGCTCTCCTCTTGCAGCATGCCTTGCGGCCAAGGGCCTTACCGTTGTCGGCGTCGACAACGATCCGCGCAAGATTGAGGCGGTCAACCGCCAGCAGGCGCCCGTGCATGAGCCCGGGCTGGAAGAACTGATGGCAAATACTGGTGGCCGGCTGACGGCGTCTGCTGACATCGAAACAGCCGTTCGCCATACCGACATTACCTTCATCGTGGTCTCAACCCCCAGCGATCCCGCCGGGGGATTCTCCCTGCGCTACGTCGAGCCGGTGTGTCAGGCAATCGGGCGTGCGCTTGCCGAGAAAAACCAATACCACGTCGTTGCCCTGACCAGCACCGTCATGCCCGGCACCACCGGCGGGCCGGTCCGCGAATTGTTGGGGAAAGTCAGCGGGAAATGCGTGGGGGAAGATTTCGGCCTGTGCTACAGCCCCGAGTTCATCGCGCTGGGCAGTGTGATTCGCGATTTTCTGAATCCCGACATGCTGCTGATCGGCGAATCGGACCCGCGTGCCGGAGACTTCCTGCAATCGCTCTATGCAGAGGTCTGCGAGAACAAACCGGCGGTGGCACGCATGTCGTTCGTGAACGCGGAAATCACCAAGCTGGCGGTGAATACTTACGTCACGACGAAGATCAGCTACGCCAACATGCTGGCGAGAATCTGCGAGCAGCTCCCCGGCGCGGACGTCGACGTCGTCACCGGCGCGCTCGGCAACGATACGCGCATCGGCGCCAAGTACCTGAAGGGCGCTCTGAGCTACGGGGGGCCGTGTTTCCCGCGAGACAATCTGGCGCTTGCACAGCTGGCGCGTCAGCTGGGCGTGCCCGCGGACCTGGCACAAACCGTCGACCGCTTTAACCGCGCGCAAATCTCGTGGCTGGCTGATCTGGTGCAACAGCGCACCGAGGGGACCGCAGGAATTCTGGGACTCACCTACAAAGTCGGGACCGATGTGGTGGAAGAAGCGGCCGGCTTTCTGCTGGCCAAAGAACTCGCTTTGCGCGGAGTAAGAGTGACGGTGTTCGATCCGGCGTACGGGCGGAACTCCACGCGTCCTGTGCTCGAGAAAGTATGCATTGCGCCGAGTGCGGTGGAGTGCATCGGGAATTCAGACGTGGTGGTGCTCGCGACTTCCTGGCCGGAATTCGGCAGGATCGATGCCGCCCAGTGGGCCCGAACGAGCAAACCGCGCACTGTGGTCGATTGCTGGCGCGTCGTGAAATTCCTGCACGATGTCCCCGGCGTTCACTATCTCGCCCTGGGCATGGGAGACGGCTTCGCATGAGCGCCACTTCCCTGCTCACTATTTTCGCAACGCCGAAGAAATTCGAAGGGCATATCGGTGTCATTCAACGCAACGCCATCGAGAGCTGGACCCGCATGCGCCCACAGCCCGAGATCATTTTGTTCGGGACCGACGCCGGCACGGCCGAGATCGCACAGGAATTCGGCCTTCGCCATGTTCCCACCGTGAAATGCAATGAATGGGGAACGCCGTTGGTCAGCGATCTGTTTGAGCAGGCAGAACACTTCTGCCAAACCAAAGTACTCGCGTACGTAAACTCCGACATTATTTTGTTTGACGACTTTGCACAGGCACTCGGGCGAGTTGCCGCATCGGGACACAATTTTCTGATGGTCGGACGACGCACCGATGTCGACATGAAAGAGCCCGTCGATTTTCGGTCCGACTGGGCACCGGCAGTGCGGGAGCACGCGCGCCGCGACGGGGAACTGCAGATCGCCCGCAGTATCGACTATTTCGCCTTCTCCCGCGGTTTGTATCCGGCGATGCCGCCTCTGGCGATCGGGCGCTTCTGGTGGGATAACTGGTTGCTGTGGAAGGCACGTGCCGTCGGTGCAACCGTGGTCGATGCCTCGCGCGGCGTGCTTGCCGTGCATCAGAATCATGACTACGGCCACACCGCGTACGGCCGTGGAAAGCTCGACTTGATGGCCAGCGAAGAATCCGTCCGCAACGCCCGCCTGACCTGCGAAGCCAACCCCACCGACTATGACGAGGGATTTTTCTGGCGCTACGCCTACACCATCGACGACGCCACCCACAAACTCACCGCTTCCGGAATTCAATCGAACCCACGGCGGTTGTGGAAGCAGTTCAAACGGTATAGCTCTCGCCCGCTCGGCATGGCGAAGCTGGCAAAGCGCGCCGTGATGAGTTCGCGCCAGAAGTCCGAACCGAAAAAAGCCATCGCCGGGAGCCAGCAATGATGTTGAGTTTGCGCCGCCAGGCGCGCTGGCCGTTCCCTCCCGGAGTCGGAGCCGACGAACACCTGGCTGAAACCTTTCGCATTCTTCGCAACAAGTGGGGCGAGGTTCCGCACGGGGAAGAAACGCGCGCCCGCTCCGAGGACCTGCTGAAACTTTCAGACGGCGAACTGTTGCGGCGCTGGTCGGAAGCGCTCGCCGACTCCTCGACCGGCAATGCGTACTCGGTGCGCGGCTGGTACCACACACTGTATCGCGACGTTTTCCGCGGCAAGCGTGTGCTGGAAATCGGCTCCGGACTGGGATTCGATGGCATCACGTTCGCTGCTTCCGGCGCGGACTGGACCTTTGTCGATATCGTGCAGACCAATCTCGCCGTGATCGAGCGACTCTGCAGGCTCAAAGGCGTGACCAACGTGCGTTTCTGCTACATGGAAGATCTCCGCGCGCTGGCGGCACTCCCGGACGACTATGCGGCAGTTTATGCGCAGGGATCGTTGATCAATCTTCCTGTCGAAGCCACCCGGACTGAAGCAAAAGCGCTGTTGCAGCATCTTCCAATTGGCGGCCGCTGGATTGAGCTTGCGTATCCACGCCGCCGCTGGACGCACGACGGCCGCATGCCCTTCGACAAGTGGGGCAAGAAAACCGACGGCGGCGCGCCCTGGGTGGAGTGGCATGATCTCAAGAAAATCCGCGAGTTTCTCGCGCCGGCAGAATTTGACGTGGTGTTCACGCTCGACTTTCACAAGTACGATTTCAACTGGTTTGACTTGATCCGGCGAGCATAGGCGGACAAGACCGACAAAGACGTGAAGAAGCTCTTCCGCAAATTCGGCCTGCAACCTGAAGCTCCGCTGCCCGCGCAGCTTCCCTATCCGGTCGAGATCCGCCGCCGCAACTACAAGAGCGAAGGCGTGCGCAGGCACGGCGGGCTTGAGGTCTTCGACGCGCCGAATGCCGTTGCTATCAACCGAGCCCGCATGGCGAATCTCGAGGCGATGGGACTGCCGCTCGCTGGCAAACGCGTTCTGGATGTCGGTTGTGGCGTCGGCCACCTTGCCGACCGCTTAGTGCGGATGGGCGCTTCGGTAGTTTGCATGGACGGCCGCGAGTCGAACATCGCCAGCTTGCACGAACGCTACCCGCATCTGGAAGCGCACGTCCGCAATGTCGAGACGGAGCCGCTCTCTCGCTTCGGCCGATTTGCCATCGTGTTCTCTTACGGCCTGCTGTATCACCTCGAAAACCCGTTGCAATCGCTGCGCAACATGGAGTCGGTCTGCGACGAACTACTGCTGCTCGAAACCATCATCTGCGACCACGAGATGGCTCTGGTGCGCATGGAGGACGAAAGCACAGATGTGAACCAGGCCCTGGGCGGTATCGCGGGCCGGCCGACGCCACACTATGTCGTGCTCGCGCTGAATCGTGTCGGCTTCCCCCATGTCTACGCGCCAGTCACTCCGCCCGAACACGAAGATTTTCGCTTCGAATGGAAAAATAATCTCGATTGTGCGCGCGACGGACACAACTTGCGCTGCATATTCGTAGCATCGCGCAAGGAACTCAAGAATCCTGCCCTGGTGTCGTTACTGCGCGATTAAGGCGGCGCCGATTGGATCCATGGACCAACCGTCCTCCAACACGACGAGCGGTTCGCTGATTCACACTCATCCTTCGGGCTCATGGCCAAAGATCTCTGTCATTACTCCCGTGTTCAATTCGGCGCGCTACCTCGAGGCCGCGATCCGCTCGGTGTTGAGTCAGGCGTACCCGAATCTGGAATACATCATCGTCGATGGCGGCTCGACCGATGGCAGCCTTGCAATCATCAGCAAATACGCGTCCGATCTGCACTCCTGGATCAGTGAGCCCGACCGGGGCATGTACGACGCGCTGAACAGAGGCTTCGCGCGCTCTTCGGGAGAACTGATGGGCTGGATCAGCGCCACCGACATGCTGCACGCCGGTTCTCTGTTCGTCGTAGGCAGCGTGTTCCAGACTTTTCGCGAAGTCGAGTGGATCACGGGCCGGCCGACAGGATTCAGCGACGAAGGCATGGCGATTGAGGTTCTGAAGTTGCGCCGCTGGTCGCGCATGCCCTTTCTGGCTGGCGCCAACCGCTACATCCAGCAGGAATCAACCTATTGGCGTCGCAGCCTGTGGCAGCGAGCGGGGGGTCGCATGGATGATTCGCGTCGCAACGGCAACGATTTTGAATTGTGGGTCAGATTCTTCCGTCACGCCAAGTTGTTCTCGGTCGATGCGCTGATCGGCGGCTTTCGCTCCCATCCGGACTCACTTGGCTTGCAGAACCTTGCCGAGTGTCATCGCGTTCATGAGGAGATCATCGAGAAAGAACTGGCATCGATGCCGAACGCGGGGGCGCTGAGAAACTTTCACAAAGTCAGCGCGCGGATCGGCAAAGTTCCGGGTCTGGCGAAACCGTGGCATAAGCTGATCATGGGAGCATTGCCACGGCTGCCTGGAGTTGATGCCGCGCCGGTCATCCGCTATCGAAAGGACCATTGGGTGATGGAATAACTCGTCGCTGTGGCTCGCAGCTTTTGGCTATTTCGCCCTAGCGAAATCTTCCACAACAAAAAGCTGGCCACCGCGCACGGCGACGCCGACGCCAACCGAATCCATGTCGCTGTCGAGGACGTTGGCACGGTGGGCAGACGACTTCATGAATTGACTGTGTGCTCCCTCGGCGCTCGCAGATTGCACGACGTTCTCCGAGAGCGACGAGAACTTCACGCCGGCCTTGGTCGCTCTTCCGGGTAAGGACACCTCGCCTGGCAGCACATGTGCCACCGTGTTCTGCCTCGCCATTTCCTGCGCGTGTTGACGGGCGGCGCCCGCAAGCGCGTCATTCCACTTCAGCGCAGGCAACCCCTGCTCTCGACGCTCGTGGTTGGCGGCCGTGAAAAGGCTTCGCTCGTCGGGCGAGGCGCCGGCTTGCGCCCAGCCGACCGTTGCCATCGCGAGCAAGAGCACGAATACACCACATGCGGCACGAAGTTTGCGCACGATCGTGAGACATCTCCCGTCTATGTCTAAACCCGCCGTCAGATAAGACGTTTCGGGCATAAACGCGCTCGCCGGAGCCACAGACGATCCACCAGCGCAGCTGAGAAACCAACCTGAGAACCAATCGTAAGTTGTTGAGAAGATGGTGGAGCTGACCGGGATCGAACCGGTGGCCTCCTCGTTGCGAACGATAAGGTCTCCGACTGAAAGTAACACGCTCACAGCAACTTACAAGTTGGTTTGGTCCAATTGTGGTCCACAAAACTCGAGCGCTGGTGTTCGCCCCAACACAAGCTCGAATCGCGCTGCCAGCCTCATCAGTGCAATCAGGTCGTCGGAAAGGTCAAGGACAAAAGCGAACGCTGACTCGAAACGCGGACGTATATGGTCCCGGATTCAGCCACGTTCCCTCGATATTGCTGGTTGCTGAGGTCAAGTTCAGGAAGAGGGACAGCAGACTCCCACTCTCCGCATCCGCTATGACCCATCGAACCTCTGGATGCGCCTTGCGAAATTCATCAGGAAGAAAACCGAATGGAGTGTTGTGGTAGTTCAGAAATCCCCTGCCCAACAGGAAGACGCCATCGAGGGCAGGACTAGGAATGGCCGTTTGGTTTCCTTCCGCTGACACATCAGGCTCAGAAATTCCATTGGATTCGTAGACCTCTTTTATCCATTTGTAAACGGTTTCCATCTTTGTTGGACCGTCATAGGCAACGACATACGAGAGAACAGAAGGCGGTATGTAGCCAGTTGAAAAGCTCTTGAATTCGCTTTTTTGAAGCTGCTTAGCAATTCGCGCCGCCCCCACAGCCTGCTCGATACCGCCCTTATCGAGAAGGGATTTGACTTCGATAGTCGCGATTGTTGACTCCACCAAAAACCCGTTGATGCCACCGCCAAAATCGAGTTTCGGATAGGTCCTTTTGTAAAGGACGATATCGAACTGATTGCGAGGCTCAGCAGGTTTCGACTTACAGTCGATGATCTCCCCAGACCCGATAGCAACATTCGAGCTAAGGTGGTTTTCTAAGAATTCCTTTATGAATGCCTCACGGGGCGTTCCCTTGTGGAGAGGGTGTCCTGAATTCGCCGGGATACGAGAAATCGCGAGCAGATGTTCTTCGCTTGCTTTGAAATGGGTAAAAAGCATTCGCGGAGAAAGTCCTAGCGGCCTTCCAACACGCGCCACCACTCGTCGATTGCACGAGCAGCATTGTCAGCCCTGCGTTTCCGCTCTGGATCATTCGGGTCGGGGTGAGTCTGGACGTAATCCAGGTACGCCAACTTCATGCCATCCATCCGCGTGACTGCTGACTTGAAATCCTCGAGCTTGTTTTCCATTCACAAAGTATACCGCCAAGACTTCCAGAGAATGTCCAACTTTTAGGCTCTTGCCACTGCAGTAGCGTCCCGGAGCCCTATGCGACCCTGTCACGCCTTGGGTGACACTCGGATACCACCCAACACACCACAGAGCCTCTAATGCGTTTCATGTGCAGAGTAGAGCGAAATAGAGCGCTTCGAAATTCCCGACCTTCTGACTCTCATGCCCCGGTTCACTTGGTTCCCTCGGGATCGTCGTCGAGTCTCGGTGTTCTGGCGCTCTCTAGCAGTGACGCCAAAGACATGCGCGAGGAAAGGCCTAGCCCGCCGTAAAGGGCTCTGACACCAGGTGAGAGCGAAAACCCCTCAGCTTCCCGCTGGGCGAAGATGTTCTTCACCACTTCCTTTTCAGCTGCTTGTTCCTGATCCGAGACATCGACAGAAAAGAGTTTCAAAGCCTCAGAAAGACTTGCATAAAGCAACAAGTCCCGTTTCTGACTGACCCGCTCACTAAATTCGTGTCGCAGGTGATCGTTAATATACGACTGGTTGTCGAACGTAACTCCATAGTCGGCGTCGCGCGTCACGATAACCAGGCCTGTCTTCCTCTCTTTTGCACAATACACCATCCATTCCCAGTTGAACGCATCACCAATGGAAGTGTCGTTCTTTTTCCGAGGCGGCCAACCTTGCAAGAATCGTTCGAACGCTCGTCTCCGTATTGTGTGTCTTAGTTTGTTGTCTGGGTTGAGAGTCAATGCATCTCCCTTATGGAAGACGCGCTGGCATACCTTGTAAACAGGATCGTGAGCCGTCGGATTCTTCAAAGCGCGGACCATGCGTGACCGGAGATTCTGTATTCGGTTATTACCTTCTTTCACGTGCTTCGAGATCATCTCGGTGGCCTTGGCTTCGGAAAAGATTCCTGGCCGAGAGACGCCTTGGAAAGCCTGGAGAGCGTTGTGTCCCTCCAGGATTGCGGCCTGTCTATTCGCCTTAAATTCATTCTCCAACTGATACGTCACTATCAGCTTGTCTTTGATGGCCTCAGTGTGCTCGAGCAGCCGCAAGCCGGTATTGTTCCGGTGTCGATAGAAGTCGAGCCAGATATTTGTGTCGATGAACAGCAGGTTAGAAACAGCCATAGCGCTGAGTGTCATTATGTCAGACCGATTGGAAGCGGGAAGTAACTTCGTCGATGCTCAGATCACCTTGTGGCGGCCCGAGTCCCTAACGATCTGTTTCCATTCCTACGATGACCCCGTCCGCGTTTCGCAAGATACGTGTGATCTTCACGTAGCGCGGATCCCGGACGCCTGCGGCATGCAACATCTCGCGCCAGACTTCCGGTGGGGCCGCAGCGTTTGGCCTGAACCCGCGTAACCATTGCTTCGCGCGCTGGCGCGCGCGTAATTCGGTATGCGCCGATTTCTGGCCAGTGGCGATATGTCCGCAAAGGTCCTGCTGCTTTTCATCGAGCAAACGTGCCACGACGTTGGCAGCCATGCACTTCATTGCGCGTTGGGCAAGTTCGGAGGTCGAAAAGTCGATTCGGTCCACACGCTGGCTACATACAACAAGTCCTGGGCAGAGCAACGTCTTCCCCTCAACCCTGAACGGGTGGTGTTCAAAGTAAATCGCAGTCTTAACCGCCAACCAATCGACAAGCTCACGGTCCCGGATGGACCGCCACTCGGTGCGCTGTCGTTCGCGCTGTTCGCGTCGCTCAAGTGTCATAGGGAAACCCTTTTCAAGAGGACCCGGGCGGGGCATCAGGGCTCTAACCTAATGCCCGGCCAGGTTGAGGAGCAGTGCTGCCACCCGCGACAGCACCGTGTCGGAAAACTCATTTCGACAGAATCAAAACACGCGGCCGGATACCCAGCAGCGTTGAACTCTGGGCCAGAAACCGTGCGTCCGACAATGGGATACTGCCCACGTCGCCCGCCTCGTAATCTTGTGCCTGGCCGATGCATCCGCCAGCGGTGGCCTTAGCCAAAAACTGCACGCGGACAAGACGATTCTCTTCTAACTTCGATGCTTCCATAACCTGCTCCTTTTGAGAACGGTCGCGCATGATGCCCCGCCGAACCTTCGACGCGATCCACGCGCGTCCCATTTAGAATGCCCGTTGGTGGTAGCCGGCCACGATGATGCGGCCTAACTCCCGACGTGGAACCCGCACAACGCCGTTCAACACCTTCACGAAATCGATGCGCCGCTCTTGGATCCACGCGCGTATCGTGCGCGGCGAGACTCCGAGAAAGCTGGCGGCCTCCTCCACGGTCAGAAGATCACCAGCCTGAAGTTTTTCCTGTTCCAACATGGTCGCCTCCGACTTAGAGAGTCGCCCCGCTCCAATATTTCGAGAACGAGAAGGCAACCGGATACTTACAGTTGATGTCCGCCATCGCGTACGAGCAAATTTGGACCATTCCCTGTTTCTTGCTCGTGTATTCGTCAACGATTAGCTCCACAGCGCCACCCCAGAGACCGATCAGCAGGGCATCCCACCGACCGAACAGGCCAGCGTGGCAATCGGTCTTAATTCCGCGGGTGAGTGCCTTGGGCAGTTGGTTGGTGACAAACACATCATGCCCGTTGATCTGTCCGTTATCGCTCAGGATCGCACCGAGATACTGGCCCGAGACTCGAGCCGTCTTCCGACAGAAGTTCCTAACTTCCGGAGTGAGGATGAAACTACGGGGGCCATTGGCTGGGACGTTTGCGATGTCCAGCAGGTTCTCCATGGAGCAAAAATCGGCGTAGCTCGGCGCTGCGCCATCCGCGCCCCATGTGATCGCGTTTACGCCAGTCGTTCCCAACAGTCCAAGGGGTTGATTGGACGCGCCCGAACCGTTCAGCGCGGCCAGGTCGATCGCCAGTGCCGTAATGGCCATCAGGTCGTTGCGAACCATCCCCTCGACATCTACCGAAGACTGCGCCATCAGTTTGCGACTGTACGAAGTGCTGGCCGTCAACATTTTTGGCGACATAGTGATTTGCCCTAAAGTGACATCTGAATCCGCGTTGTCGGACCCGGGATTTTCGCCCACCCAATTTGCGGTTCCTGGTGTCAACTGCTTGGGAAATGCCACCGTATCGGTCAAACCCTCCATCACTGTCGCGCCCGCTGCACGAACCGTCATCTGATTCCGCAACAAGTCAATTAAGGGTTGGATCGTGGTCTGCACGGCGTATCCGCCGGCGGCGTTGCTCGTAGTAGCCAACCCGGTGCGAACTTCGCAGGGCAGATCGTAGGGGATTAGGAGCCCGCCATGAGCGGCGGCGCCGAACCGCTTTTCGGTGTCCTGGGAAATCTCCTGCTCAAAACAACTACCAGGTATTCCGGTCTTTCGATCGGCCAGATGTTTGATTGCGTTACGGAAGGAGTATCGCTTGGCGTCTTTCTCGGAAATCATTTGCATCACCTCAAAAAAGTCTCGCGCGGTGGACTGCGCTACAACCGTTTTGGGGTTGTTCGCGGATTACTGTCAAGTGACGCCGATGACCGTCACTCACCGCGCGCTACCTTCCGTCGAATCTGCGCGCGTGTAAGTCCTGCAGCAACATCCTCCGCGCACTTCGGCGTGCAAAACCGTTCAGGGTCGGGACTAGCGGCATCACGACTGGCATCAACGCTGACGTTCTCACCGCATCCGAGGCAGGCGAACCTCCGAAACCGTTCATCCGCTGTCCGCCCAGTTCCATGGCGCCGTGACCACCTGCGCTGACCCTTGCCAACTACCGTGGTGCGCTTTCGCGCCTCATCGCACGCCTGGCGATCGAGACTGCCATCCGACAACGTGGGCAATTTGCCCTCTGCAACCAATCGCTGCACGTAACTGGGCCTGATGCCCGCCAACTTGGCGTATGCCCGCTGAGAGATGCCTTGCTGCTTCTTAGCCATTACTTAAACTCCTCTGACCACTGACCACCTGCAGAAAAAATGTC